>Ga0181344_1000009_pt1 | contig 124113 bp, 164 predicted proteins | sample Su13VDMLBDD_FD_130098 | JGI IMG/M metagenome (GOLD analysis project Ga0181344, IMG submission 130098) | Freshwater viral communities from Lake Michigan, USA - Su13.VD.MLB.D.D | ecosystem: Environmental > Aquatic > Freshwater > Lake | place: USA: Michigan | collected 2013-07-15
AATAAATAAAATGCCAAAATACTTTACAAAAGACGGAAAAGAATGGAAAGGAGCTACTCACAAGCATTCTTCTGGAAAAGTTATGACTGGAAAGACTCATACTAAAACTAGTAAAGAATTATTCAAAGCTAGTGAATTAAAAAATGCTACAAAGAAAAAATTAAAAGTAGGAGGTACTGAGCATGTAGTTCACAAGAATAAAAAAGGAGAAGTAGTAGTACATCATCCAAAAGTTTCTGCTGGAAAGTATGACAAGATAAACCTTACGAAAATGGCTAAAGTAAAGACTGTTGAAGAAGGAGTAAAGGCAACCAAAGAATGGCACAAAGATAATCCACATATGAAATATAATAGTAAAGATTCTAAATCTTCTAATAAAGTGTGTAAAAAATGTGGAAAAAAACGATGTAATTGCAAGAAATAAAAATAATTACTAACTATGAAGTTTGAAAACTGTTCAAGCATAAACAATAACTTAAAATGAGAACAAAAAGCGTAAAGGCAACTCCTAAAAAAGCTGTTTCTAAAAAAGTTGTCAAAAAAACGACTAAACCTAAATCTACCAAAAGAGTTATAAAATACGAAGATGGTGGTAAAAAATCGATACTGAAATCTAAAGGCATAAAAAGACCACTTCGTACAAAAGAGAGAGTTAATGAATCTAATGATGATTATGGAATATATGAAATAGGGTATAAAACTTCAAGAACTAATCCAATTACAGGTAGAAAAGTTGAAAAATCTAAAACTACTTCTGGTTTTAAAGCTATTGACGATGAAGACGTTAGACAGATGGGCATGGATTATTTGCCTAAAAAAGAAACAAGAAAAAAAACTATAATAGGTAAAAAAGGTAACGTAAAAGAAAAAGTAAAAATTTTTGAAATAACAACAGTTAAATCAAAAAACTCTAAACTTAAGCCAAAATATTACGCTAGCAAAAAAACTAAAACTGTAACTAAAAATGGAGAGGGTTTTAAAAAAACAAATGACTATGTTGGTAGAGATAAAAAAGTAAAACTATCACAAGATTCATTTAGAAATTATTCAGGTAGAGAAAAAGTTAAGATATAAAAAATTAAGTTAATTAAACTTAAAATTAAATGAAAAAGTTAGTCAAAAAAGTAGCTCCTAAAAAAGCTGTTTCTAAAAAAGTTGTCAAAAAAACGACTAAACCTAAATCTACCAAAAGAGTTAGAAAATATGCTAATGGTGGAGCAAAGACTGGTTGCCCTGATGGATATGTGAGATCGACAAAAGGGGGCTGTATTTCAAAAAAAGATTTAGAGTATGAAGAATACTCACCTGTATCAATGGATGCTGAAAAGGAAGTTAAATATATATTAAGTCAGCGAAATAACTGGGCTAATCAAGATTTAGCTAATAAAGTTAACAGATATCCAAAAAATGATGAGGAAGATTTTTTTACTACTACACAAGATAGGTTAGGTATGTATATGGGTATACCATATCCTGGAGCAAGTGCTAAAAGCATGAAAGACTTTAGAAAAGCGACTTACGATTTTTACCAAGCTAATCCAAATGTAAAACCATACATAGGAAGACTTCCAATTAAAAAGGAGTTGCCAACTTTATCTAAAGGAGGGACTAAAACCTCAGTTAAAAAATACGCTAAAGGAGGTACTAAAGCTAAATTAGGATCAGGAGAAAGATTTAAAGCACTTTCTACAAAAATAGAAAAAGCTTATCAAAAGAAAGGTAAGTCAAAAAGTGTTGCTGAAAAAATTGGAAAAGCAACAGCTGCTATTATTGGAATGAAGAAATATGGCAAAGCTAAGATGACTAAAATGGCAGTTAAAGGAAGAAAAGGTAAATAATATAAATAATCAAATAATCAACACAATGGCAAAAAGAAGAATTAAAAATGTAGATGTAACTGTAGAGACAGATAAGTCAAAAGTTACTTTTAATAAAGAAGGTGAAAAAGTTAATATCAATATTGACACTCCTAAAGTAGATGTAGAATTCAATAGAGAGGATAAAGATTCTAAAGAATTTAACTTAGATACTAAAAACTTAGATATCCATGTAAAGCAAGAAGGTGATGAAATCACAACAGAAGTTCAAGCAAAATCAGGATTTTTAACTAAGCTAGGAAACTTAATTGGTAAAATTTTAACTAAAAGATTTAAAAGAAAGTAATCATGTCAGCTTTAGATACATCAAAGATTAAACAATATCCTCTAAAAGAAACACAGTATGTAAAAGAGGATACTACTAAAAGGCAAATTGTTCTTCATCATACAGCCGGAAACTCTTCAGCATTAAATACTATGATTAATTGGAATAATGATGATAGAGGAAGGATTGCAACTTGTGTAGCTATTTCAGGTAAAAGTGCAAGTAATTCATATGATGGAGAAATAGTACAAGGATTTCCATCTAAGAGTTGGGCATACCATTTAGGTGTAAAGCAAGAAGTATTTGCAGCATATGGAGTTACATTCCAAAACCTAGATAAACTATCCATAGGAATTGAAATATGTAATTGGGGGCCTCTTACAAAGAAAGGAACTAAGTTTTACAACTATGTAGATAAAGAAGTTCCAAAAGATCAAGTATGTACACTAGATACTGCTTATAAAGGATACAAACATTGGCATGCTTATACTGATGCTCAAATTGAAGCTGTAAGACAATTACTTGTGTATTGGAAGGATATACACAATATAAACATAACTTACAAAGAGGCTGATATGTGGAATGTTTCTAAACCAGCATTATCAGGCGTACAAGGAGTCTACACACATAATTCTTATAGAAAAGATAAGACTGATGTTTCTCCTCAACCTAAGTTGATTGCAATGCTTAAAACATTGAAGTAATGATACTCAGAAATAATTGGAGAAGAAGTCGCAAACAGTGGGACAAGTTTATTCTAAAGTTAAGAATAAGTTCATTAGATATATTTAGTTTAGAAATTGATATTTCAAGAGAATTCTACATGATATCATTTCTTAATTTTCAAATAAAAAATAGATAATAAACAATAAATAAACAATTAAATTAAACAAAAATGAAAAAGATGACCGGAAAAAAAATGCCTAAAACAACTAAAAAATACGCTGCTGGTGGAAAAGTTTTAGGTCAAGGTAGAGCTACTAGATTAGCTAATAGAGCTAATAAAAAAATGGATAAAGCTGTTTCTACTTGGAAGCAAGCACGAGCTATCCAAAATGCTGCACCAACATATTCTCCTGATATGAGAGGCAGAAAGTTGGAAATGTATAATCAAGCTGTAGAAGCAGCTAATTCACTTTATGATACTGCAGCAAGCAAAGAGGCAAGAGCTAAAAAATTAAGAGCAAAATCTGAAAAAGTAGGAGAAAGAGTTATAAGTAGATTAAACAAAAGAATAGATAAAGCAGGAAAAGATCTTAATAATCCAAAAAAAGCTAGTAAGTCAGTTCAGTCTTTTAAGATGGGAGGTAAAAAATCCTCTTGTAAAAAGTATGAACTTGGTGGAATGGCTTCAATGGATTTACTTGGCAAAAAGAAAAAGAAGAAAAGCAGTAAAGGTATGAAAACTGTTTATCCAAACTACAAAAGAAAGATTTGTAAAAATGGAGTTTGTAACTAATTAAATTATAAATATAAGAGGAGGCTAAAATCTCCTCTTTTAAAATTTTAGCTATGCCAAAGATATTAGATAAAGCTGTAAAAGAGCTAATGGCTAAAGGTATGGATGAAAGCAAAGCATATGCAATCGCTACAGCATCTCTACAAAAATCCGGTAGCTTAAAAAAAGGAACTAGAAAAGCAACTGCAAAAGGGGTTAAAAGAGGTAAGATGACTAAAACTCAAAGAAAGAAGTCAAGATAAATGGCCGAAAGAAATTATAAAAAAGAGTACAGTAAATTTCAATCTTCAGAAGAACAAAAAAAGAAGAGAGCTGAAAGAAATAAATTAAGAAGAAAAGCTCTTAAAAAAGGTATTGTTCAAAAAGGAGATAGTTATGACATGAGTCATACTAAAAATGGTGTTGTTAAAAAGCACAAATCAAAAAATAGAGGATCAAAGAAAGATATGAAAGGTGATATCAAAGCTAGAGGCAATGGTCAAAAAAAGAATCAGCCTAAAAGATAGTAGCAAGATATTTAATCTTTTTGTTCTTAACTAATATAATATATAAATTTGTAAAAATACATAAAAATGCCTTGGATAATAGATAAAATAAAAGACATTCTTCCAAATAGATCATTCGGTAAAACTGCTAAAGATAATAGAGTTGCTAGACTTGTTGACTTAAATAAGCTTATTGATAGCATCAATGAAGGTTTTGCAAATTCTGGAGGTGATAGACTAACATCTGGTACAAGAGAAGTTGTACTAACTGATAATGCTGGTGATGCAGAGTTAACATTTAATGCAGGTACTGCAGTAATTCAAACTTCAAGTTCTGGAGCCGATTTATTTATTAGAACACTTGGTGGTGATGATATTATTCTTGAATCAGGAGATGACATTAGACTACAAGGTGATAAAGGTCTTTATGATGATGAAGCTGAAGGTGGTGACATAAATATTTACGCTGGACATGGTTCTGATGCTGATACAGTATCTGCTGGTCCTGGTGGAGATATTAGAATTGAAGCTGGAGATGGAGGTAATAGTAATTCAGGTTCTGGAAATGTTGGTGGATTTGTAACTCTTCAAGGTGGATACACTACAGAAATTGGTCTTGCTGGAGGTGATATAAATATTTATCCTGGTAGTAGTAATAGTGGTATATATGGCAATGTTATTATAAGTGGCAACTTTACATGGGAATTCTCTACAAGAGATGCAACACTTAAATTTCCAGCAGTAACTTTAGCTACATTACCAAATCCAGTTGGAGTACCAGGAGCAAGAGCAATAATTGCTGATTCTAATGTACCAGCACCAGGGAACTTTGGAGCTATTGCTGCTACAGGAGGTTCTGCTATAGTTCCTGTATTTTCAGATGGTGTAAATTGGTTAATAGGATAATTTATATCCTTATTTTAATAAATAATTAAATTAATGTCAAATAGAATAGACATAGATTTTTTAGTCACATCAACACCTTATTTTTTAAAGGTGCTTGACTTATCTCATTGGGGCTTAATAGTCAATGAGCCAGCTATTATTGAAATAACTGTACCCGGATATACTGGGCATGTTACTAGGTATTTTGATAAAGGAAAGTCAAATATATTTAATAGTAGTCTATTAGATATGTCTTGCCAAGAAGGATGTTTAGATGTTGAGAATATGTCTTTATCTGATGGTATATATACTATAAAAGTAATTGGATCTCCAAGTAAGTATAATAAAGTTTACTACTATTTAAAAACAGATTTATTCGATATGGAAGTAGATAAAATCTATATTGATAATTTGAATAATAGAAATAGAATTGACTTAGTAAATAAATTGACTGAAGTAGAATTTTTAGTTAAAGCAGCTAGTGCACATCTGAGATTTGATGATATAACTACAGCCGGTATGTTATTTGAAAAAGCTCAAGAAATGGTTGAAGATTTAAAGAGTTGTTCTCACTGTAAATAGATGTTATGTGTGGATGTGGAAAATCAAGTACAGGAAATAGACTTTCTAGAAATAGTTCAAATCTAGGCGGTTGTGGAAATAGAAAACACACACTTATCAAATCTAAAAATAAATTAGTTGCATTATTAAACGTAACTACTGACGAAGATTTAAAAAATAACTATAAACAAATTTTATCTGATATAGATAATACTTTAAAACAATCATCGACATCAGGTCAATGTGTAGATTTAAAGTTTGTTTCAGCAGTAAAAAATGAAATAGAATATGAGTACTCAAAGTATCGTAACCCTAGATAATCTGCCAACAGATGTAGCAATGGCTCAATATTTAAGAGAGGCCTCATTAGACCTATTGAAATATTTAAGATTTGAAATTGGTTGTGTAGACCATAAAAAACTTTCTGAAATGCTTAGGTTACATAGATTAGTTTGTAACAATTATTGTTATGTAACTTGTGACCAAGATAAACTAATGAGAGAAAGCATAATAAGAAATGCTATAACAAAGATATACGAAATTTAATATGGGATCTTGTACAGATAAAATAAGTAGAACGTGCGGTAAAAAGGTTAATGCTAAATGTGTTGACTATGAAGGAACACTGCATGATGATACACAATTAACGAATTGTGGTTGTTATAATTTAGAAGATGTTGTTGAAGATATAAATAATACTATTAACAATATCACAAATGCTCTTGATACATCAGGATTAGGAGATAGCTGTATTACTTATACAGAAGTAAATGGAGAAATAACAATTAAAGAAGCATTATTAAGATTAGAGGAAAAAGTATGTGAAATAGCTAGTTTTGTAAATTTAGCTACACCACCAGCTTGTCCTCCTATTTTTACACAAGACATAACATGTTTAAATCTTGACTTTGAATGTTTAGTTGATCCATGTGGAGACCAAATAACAAATTTAAAAGACTTACTACAAGCTTTGATAACAAAGTCTTGTGAAGGTCCAGTATTATAATAAAATAAAAAGAAATGGGACACTGCCACGACTGCGAAGATAACAATATACCTACAGTAAATGAGGAAGCTTTAGAGTGCTGTGAATTTATTAGTGCTGATTGTGTTAAAACATCTGAATATAATTCATTTTTTAAAATTGGTATTGGTAAGTCTTTGACATACGTAATAAACACTATTGCTAAATACGTCAAGAAAAATAAAGATAGATTAGACAAAGTAGATGTTTTTAATAACTATGTTGCTTTACTATCTCAAACAAGCACAAACGCACCAGCAGTAACTGTTGTAAAAAATGATTTGACTGCACCTATTGTTTGGACTAGAATTTCAGCAGGAGAGTATAATGGAACTTTAGTTGGTGCATTTCCAGTTAATAAGACAATTATAAAACTTGGATCTTTTAATAGTTCTTGGGATGCTAAAGTAAAAGCGTATAGATTAAGTAATGATGTCATAGTTTTAAGAACTGGAGATTCTACGGATTTTATTGATGATGATGTAATTTCTAACCTACCTATTGATATTAAAGTTTACGATTAAAATAAATAATATGAGCTGTAATAGTACTAATAAGTGTGGAAAACCTAACTGTGGATGCAGTTCGAGTCACACTTGTAATTGTGGAAGTTGTAATTCTTGTAATAACAATAGTTCATGCTGTGATCCATGTAATGAGCAACCTTGTGGATGCGCTGTAGAATTAGATATGGCATGCATAAGATACTCAGGTTCTAACCTAGATTGTGTTGGATTAACAACTGGAGAAACTTTAGAGCAACTAGTTGTAAGTCTAGATAATAAAATGTGCGATTTAAGTTCTGGAGTTGATGGAGAAAATGGAGATTCAGCCTATCAAATATGGTTAAATCTTGGAAATATAGGTACAGAACAGGATTTTATCGATAGTTTAGGAGGAACTCCTGGACCTATAGGACCAGCAGGACCAGCAGGACCGACAGGGCCAACAGGACCAGCTAGTTCAAACATAGTTATAAATGGAGACGATGATATAGTTGTTACAACTGATAATAGTATACCTGGAACTACTACTTTTACTATAGGTAGACCTAAAGAGTTTTTTTATGATGACCATGTTCAAACATTAGATATTGAAACTGATTCAGCATTTATAGATAATACTTATTTTTTTCCAACACCTTATTCAGGATTAACTTATACAAATACATCAGGAGATACTAAAAATTATTTAGTAACTGTATCTTATGATACATTCTCTGCAGTTAGTGGATTATTAAATGCTGCATCAATAGGCAGTTGGGTTGATGGAGCTATTATTAAAACAGTTGGATCTTCAGATACAATTCTATACGAAAGTCTAGGTACAAGTATTCTTCAAATATCACTATATGATGGACCTAATATAACAAATGTTATAAACTTAAGCTCCCTAGATACTGTTGAGACTGTAGATGGTGACGCAGTGTATGCAGCTTTTGGTTCAAGTAGAATTCCTAGAAATATATCTTTTGTGTATCCAGTAACATTAAACAATACTGAAAAGGTAAGTCTTAAGTTTAAAGGAAAGTCCGGTAATAGAGCTTGGTTATCAAAAGCTCAAATTTTAGTACAAGAAATTTAATAATTATGAGTTGTTCAAATTGTAACCAAAATAATTGTAGTCAAACAAAATGTAATTGTTCAGGACCTACAAGATATAATGGACCTAATGTTGATTGTGTTGGATTAGAAACTAATACCCCCTATGATGCTGTTGTTCAACAACTAGCTGAATTTATGTGTGATATTATTGATCCAATTCAAGTTATTGTAGAAGGAGATTCAGAAACAACAGAAGTAACTTCTGTAACTAATGTATCAAATAGTACAATAACGTACACAGTAGCAGCTCAAGATACTGGATGGGTAGATTTAGAAGGATTTGATTATTACCAAGGCGCAATGTCTACTCAAAAACCACAATGTAGAAAAATTGGTAAACAAGTACATTTTAGAGGAGATTTATATATTCCAATAACTGATGGTTCTGCTATTATTCCAATAACAACATCAGATACTTATAGAGCACTTAGAAGGATGGTTCCATTTATTGGTAATGGAGGAGTTTTTGCAGATACAGAAGATAGATTATTATTTAATAGTAATGGTACATCAGCTCAACCAGTTGTTCCAATATCTGTTTTACCAGCTTTAACACAAATAGATAATACCTATTTATCATCAAAAACAACAGCTTTAAGACAAGTACAAATTTTTGATATAAGTGATCCAGATATTCAACAAGAAGGTACAGCATTATTAAGTGCGTATGTTCATGTTGAAATTCTTCCAAATAAAACATTAAGGCTTACAGCTTTAAATACATTAGAATCAAATGCGTTAGATGAGACTACAATAAATGGCACATCTAATTTAAGGATGATTACTAGTAGCTATCGAGATAGAGGTAATATATTAGATTTTTCAGACTATACTTATGCTAGAACATCGCAAAATACAGCAGATTATGGCGAGCAATCTTCTGGTAGTATAAGTGCTGGTGTATTTGTAATAATAAGAAGCTATCAAGCAGGAGATGACTTTTCAAATATTGGAGGACCAGGTGTAGGTTTACCAGGACAATGGGATGGATATACATTTATTTCTACAGGTGGATTTCCAACTACTTGGACAAATGGTTCAACAATAGTTGCAAACTCAACTAATGATACATATAGATTATTAAACCAAGATATTGGATCATCTCTATGGCCAGTATTTTTAGATTCAGTTTCTGGACCATATAATCCAGGAGTATTACAAGCAGCTAATCCATTTAATCTAGGAGGATTTAAAATAAGCCTTGATGGTCTTATAGCATATATAGATTAATATAACTTGGTAGAAGAGGTTTGTTGGTTTTCCACTTCTATCTCCCCCCTCATCGTATTGGTGAGGGGCTTTTTGTCTTATAAAATTCAATCTTTTTTAACTACTCAATTACTATTATTAAATTTGATGTTATGGTAACTAATTCCGAATTTGTATCAAGAGTTGTTAATGGTTTAAAAGCCTTATCAAAGGACACGCATATTAGTGCTAGGTATATAGCTCATATTGGAAAAGTAAAATCCAAATTGTATATGAGTCAAAAGCTAGATGATATGTCTTTGTTCAAAGAAGATGGAATTATATCTAGTGTAAATTGCTTTAAATTAGAAAGAGTAAAAAGTAAGGACTGTGGAATTGTAGAGTTTACACTTTGTGATAATGTAATGAAATCTTGTAAAAAACTACCGGAAGGGCTTTTCGGTAAGAATGGATCAAGTATAATAAGCGTAATGAGTATTGATGGTGGAAAAATATATAGATATATTACACCAAGAAAATACGTTGATATAAAGAAGAGAAAATATAGAAGAAAAGATTCTTGGTTTTATTATGTACAAGATGACTTTTTATATTTACCAGATTCAAATAATGAATTAGTTGATCTTACAATGATTGTTGTTGATAAAGATGCGATAGAAGAAGTATCTACATGCTCTAATCAAAATAATAAACCATCTTGTAAATCAAAACTAGATTCTGAATTTGTTTGCCCAGATAGAATCCTAGATTTAGTTGTAGGAGCTACTATACAAGAAGTAGGAACTTTGTATAGGACATCAGTAGCAGACGAAAATCCAAATCTAGATGAAAACCAAAAAACAAAAACTGTAAACTAGATGGCTAAGAAGTTGGCAAAACCATACCTTCTTCTACATCATTCTATATATACTGAGTATCTAAACTATAAAAAGATGCCAGTAAGTCATAGGATAAAAGGTAGAGAAGAAGTTAGAAATATAGTTAAGACTATATGCAAACACATAGGAAATGAAATAGTTGATAGGAAAGCTGGAGTACATATAAATGGACTTGGTTATTTTTTTATTTGGAAGATTCCTAAAAAAATGACTTATAATAAAAAAATAAAAGGTGTAGGTTTAGAAGAGAATTATAACCATCACACAAATAACTATATGTTTTCTCCAATCCTATTACCATCTTTAGATAAAAATAATACTCTAGCTTATTGGAGTATGGACAACTCTTTTGTAAACAAGCTTAAGCAAGGAGTTAAAAAGAATGTTATGGCTGGTTTTAAATATAAAATTTACCCATACAGTATTAGAAGACTAAATACTTTATAATGAATAATATTGATTCTCTAATAGCGGAAGTAAAATCAGACTTTAGCAAATATGCTGACGCTGGACTTCTTGACGAAGATTCTATGTATAGAGATATTCTATTAGGCCTTAAGAAATTTGGGAATGATATAATGGAATTACATGAAACTGTTGTCGAAGTAAAAGATGGGTATGCAGAATTACCCGAAAACTTCTATAGTCTTTATTTAGCAGCTCTATGTAAGCCACTAGGTTATAAAAATAATTGTGATTCAGAAGATGAGTTCCACGATTTACAAGATTCTTATTTTTATACAGAAAGAGTTAAGTACGATAGAAAATGGTCAGAGTGTGGTTCATGTTGTGATGAATTGTCAGAGAGTGTAATTAGAGAAAATCTATACTTCAAATCTAAAAGAATGGCTGAGTTCTATTATCATCAGCCAGAACTCTTAAGTTTAGGAAAAACATTCAATAAGAATAATTGTCATAGCAAGTGTAGAAATAAACTTGTACATGATAATCCAAATCAAATAGTTATTGTAAAATATAGACTTCAGGCTAATTTTAATGAAGGAGACATCTATATGCAATACTATGGACTTCCAATGGATGAAGATGGTAATATTGATATTCCAGAATCAAAAAACGGACATTTGGAAGAATATCTAGAATATAGATTAAAAAGAAAAATAGCGGAAAGGTTAATAGGTAATGTTGAAGGACCTGGAATGGCTCAAATGTACGCAAACTATGGGCAGCAAGAAAGGATAAACCTAAAGAATGCTTCTAATGAATTAAAGATGAGAAGTATCACACCTACCTCAATGCAAAGACTAAAGAGAATTAACAGATTAGAGTCGCTTCAATTTGAAAGCGCATTCACTAGAATGTATTCATAATGCCAAAACAAAGAAATTTATCCGGTGCTAAAATGGGGATGAACAGAGACAAAGCCCCATTTGATTTAGATAATTCTGAGTATTCGTTTGCAATGAATGCAAACTTTCATGATGAGCATGGATCAGGTCCAGTAAATTTACAGAATGAACCTTCTAATATTTATTGTACAGGCTTTAGACCTGGTTTCAAAGTAATAGGACATAAGTTTGATATAAATAAAGATAGGACTTATTTCTTTCTAGTTAATACAACAACAAATTGTTCTGAAATAGGATACATAAATAGTTTCTATAACATTGATGGTTTAGAGCAAGTAGAGAGTAATTGCAATTGTAATCTTCAAGTTGTTTTAGAAAATCCATTAGAAGAAACAGTACAAGTAGCAACTTGTTCATACATAACTATTTTAAATGATTGTGATTGTAATGGACAATCAGGTAATCAATGTTTAAATTTTAATATAAACTATCCGATATTTGAATCTAACATTCAATTAAAGGACGAGTTCTCAGGAAGAGTTATATATTTTACAGATGGATTAAATCCACCTAGATATATTCAATTAGATAGGTTAGATATTTATCTACAAGATGAAGATCTATGTACAGGAGAGATAGATCCAGTATGTCTTGATTGTGAAAAAATGAGGATTTTCAAATTATATGACAAGCCTTGTTTAACTGTAGATATACTTCAAAATGGTGGAAACTTAAAAGCAGGATTATACGAAGCTGCAATAGCTTATTGTACACAAGATGGTATAGAGATATCTCCATACTATTCTATGACAAATCCAATACCAATTTTTGATGATAACAATATTATACTAGATCAAACTGATTTAGATTATGTAACAAACCTATCTATAAAATTAACTGCAACTGATTTAGATATAGACTATGAGTATTTTAAAGTTGCTATAGTTTATAGAAGTGGATTAGACGCATCTACAACTGTAGTTATTAATGGGATTTATCCAATAACAACTGGAAGTATTAGTGTATACAATTTAACTGATAAAACAGCAATTACACTTCCTGAATTAGTTGTTGGTAAAGTATCTTACGAAACATCTAGAGGACTAGCTTCAGGAAATGGGTACCTATTTCAGTATGGGATGAAAGCTCATAGAGAGATAAATCTTCAACCAGTTGTTAACTTATTAGGATCTTTAGTAAAGTGGAGCACAGTTGCAGCTCAAGAGGACATATATAAAAATGGAGCTTTAGTATCTAATTTTACTGGATACATGAGAGACGAAGTATACCCATTAGCTATAAAATTTTTCCTTGATGGTGGATATGAGACTCCAAACTTTGTATTTATACCAAGACCTCCACTTGATTTTGAAATAGAAGAATTAGGTATAGATTATGCAGAAGATGACAACAATCAATCAGTTTTAGAGCATAATCCTGATTGTTCAGGAAACGATAGAAATAAAAGATGGCAATTTGAAAATACAGCTCAAGTAATAGACAGATGTGAAGTACCTGAAAATCCAGCATATGGTGAGCAGGTAAATATAGTTACTGAAACAAATATTTGTTATTATGATATTGAAGTCACAGTAGCAGGACCAGAAACTTTGGTTATACCAAATGGGCAAAACTTAGTAACTTATATAAACAATAATCAAGCTGAGATAATCGCATCATCAGATCCTGATTGGGCAACTATAGCTGGAATTATCGATGATCCAACTGATTATCCAGGAGATTGTGTGCCTTCATTTGGAGATACTTGTACAGTCAATCCAATACCAATTTCTGAGGAAATAGTTGCAGTATCAGTAGGTACTGAGTCATCTTCCGAAACAGCTTTAACAGGGTTTACAGATTATGTTAGAGTTAATCCTCCAGGATTAGCTTCAGTAATTGATATAGATGGATCACCAGCTTTAGAAGATACAACTTTCATAACTAATTATATGAGGCCATGGGAAGTTGTTTATTATAGAGCTAACTATGGAAATACAAGTTGTTCTACTTTTGACCCTATTATTCAATATATTAATCCACCAACAACTGTTAATAATCCAGTATGGCTTGATTACGCAGGTTCTTTAGGAACTAATGCATCACTACTTACACCAATAACAGTATCTGCTGTTGACGTTCCAAATGGGTTTACATCTAATCTACATGTAAATGCAAGGTGGTATAAAATAGATTTTCCTAGTGGTCTTGATACTCAAATAATTGAATTGTCTACAAATGCAGTAGCAACAACAGATGATATTTGCCAAGATAAATTAAGAGTTACATTTTATGATGGTTGTCCAACAACTTCAGATGTTGCTGCATATGCCATAATAATATCTGATATTACATTAGCAAATGATCCAGATAAATTTATAGTATTAAATTCTGCTGATTTTCCATCAGGAAGTGCATATATAGCTTTAGATACACCTATTAAAGTAGATGTAATGTGGTCTTTAGTGTTTACAGGTACTTCAGGAAGCGTAGATATAGAAATTGATGGAATTACATATACACAAGCTTATACTGGAAGTTTACCAGGAACTGCATCAGATTTCTTATCAAATCATACAACTCCGACAATAATAGATTCTATATCTTATAATATATTAAATGGAAGTAATAACATATATGCTGTAGTCATTGGACCTTCTGTCATATTTAGAAGTACTGAGGAAGAGTTTAATTCATTAGTTGTAACAAGTATATCTTGGGACTTAGGGGCAGCTGCACTTCCTATGCAATATTATCATGTTTTAACTACGATTTGTGGATGTGTAAACTTATTTAGTAGAGAACTAGATACCTTTATAGAAACTACTTTTACAGATTTAGTATTTTATAAAAAGCAAACATACGAAGCAGATTGTGAATATACAATACCAGTATTAGGAGATTGTGACCCTGTCCCTTACGAATATGGACTTTTTAGTTATTGGGAATCAGTTGAAAAATATCCATGTAATGATGAGTTATATGATTCATCAAGCTCAATATGTGTAGAGTTATCAGATTTACAAACATACTTAAGTTCAGCAGAAATAGACGAATTCTTAGATTATTATATTGAAGGTGGAAGTGCGGCTCCAGTAATAGATGCAGTTATAGGAAGCCCTTGTTTTGGAAAACTAAAATGGAAAGAAGATTTAAGTGGTAAACCATTTGTAGATTTTAGAGATAGAGAAATAAGACATTATAAATTTCCTTGTTCTATTACATCTCCTTTTATGAGTACAACCTCTCAAAATCCAGGAGATTTTAATGAAAGTGTAATATATCCAATTGGATTTACAATATCAGAAGAGGCAATAAAAACATTCTTAGATTTAGCTGTAACAAATGGATTATTAACACTCGAAGAAAGGCTAAAAATTAATAAATACGAAATATTTAGAGGAGATAGAAGTGTTGATAAATCAATTATATCAAAAGGTTTATTATTTGATACATATCAATATGCAGATGGAAATAAAGAGACTGGATTTTTAGACCCAGCTCAAATAGTACTTTATCCAAATTATCCATTAAATGCACTTGGGGAAGATGTATATAATAGAGTACTTCATCCCTACGATAGTACAAAAAATCATTCATTTACGTACCATTCTCCAGACATCCATTACTATAAACCATTTTTACCTAGAGAATTAAAAATAGAAGGTTATCAATTTGGAAAGTCTCAAACTACATTTGATATAGTAAGAGACCATTCTACATATGTAGTTCTTGGAAAATTAGCATTTAATCTTGCTACAATTCTAGCTATAATAGAAGTTTCTTTAGATATAGCATTACAAGCAGGACAATTGATTTTAGATGCAGGAGGTTCAAATATAACAGTACTTCCAGCAAATGTAATTATAGCAATTACCCTAGGAGCTTTGTTATTATCTTCTTTCTATAGAGTTCAAGAAGTAAGATATAAGTGGATTGAAACTTTTTATAATTTAGGGCATTTACATCAATTTGCTTATTATAGTGCCACAATTGGATATTATAATAATTTTTTACCAAATCCACTTTCAAATGAGGTATTGAGAGCAATGCCAACTATAAAATATTTAAAAGATGGTAGATACTCAATACCTAATGAAGATATTAGTGTTGGTGGAAGTTTCCTATTTAATAATTTTCAAAGAGAAGATTCAGTATTTTTAAATGTATCTGAATTTCCTATTAATTACCCTTCTATATACTATAATTACGATACAAATAATGATATAGATAATTGTAGTAGAAGATTTTATGATGGAGTTGGTAAAAGTGGATTATTAAAAGGAAACGCTGCATCACCTTATGTTTCTTTAAAACAATATTTACCATCTCAGTATGGTAATATACAATCTATAGATTGGGTACATACAAATTTTTGTGGAGACTTAAATCAATCATTTGACTGTAATCCTATTTTTGGTGGGGATGTATCTATATCAAGATTTTCAGTAAAAAGGAAAATACCATTCTTTACTACTAATTCACATGGTTTAGCACCAAGAACTCCTTTTCAATATTCAGAAAATTTCAATATAAATCCTGCAAATATTACTAGTAGATATTATATCGATTATTTAATAAATGATGAAGAGACTTTTTTTGGAATAACATTTCCAACTAGTAATAAAAGTGAGTTCTATTTATATCCATCAGGAGCATCTGGAGCCTTTGATTTTTATATAAGGCCACCAGAAAAATTCTTTTTATTTTCATATGGATTTCCATACTTTTTAGCAGAAAGCACAATAAATAGTAATTTTAGATATGCTAAAAGAGAGAAGTTCCAAGACTTTTATCCAAACACTCCTGATGTAATAGAGTTTACACAAGAAAGTAATGTTAGTATTAGAGAGCTAAACTACTACTATTATAACTTTGTATATTCGGCACTTCATACGCCATATAGAAGAAGAATGCTACCTGACAATTATGATAGTGTTCTATATGCCGGAACTGAGGATCAAAGTAATACAGTAATATACTCTCTACAAGATAGCTCTGAAACTTCATTGACTGATCCATGGATAGTATATAATGGACTTGATGCTTACACTTTTCCAAAAACATTTGGTAAGCTAATCACTATGGATAGTATTGAATCTGAGCAAATATTAGCTAGGTTCGAGAATGGATTTACAATGTTCGGAGCTGTAGATCAAATAGCAGACAGATTCACTTCAGATACAGCTAATTTAGGTCAAGGTGGAATATTTGCAGGAAGGTCAGTAAACTTTAATAAAACTGATTTAGGATATGCCGGAACACAACACTCAGCTAAAGTTAGTTGTGAGTTTGGACATTTTTGGGTAGATGCTAAAAGAGGTCAAGTATTACAAGTTGAACCAGGAGGCACATCTTTTGCTGAAGTAACAGCTGGATTGGAAAAATGGTTTAAAGAAAATCTACCATTCAAGATAACCCAATATGTACCAAATATACCTCAGAAAGACTTAGATAATAATTTCAAAGGTTTAGGTATAACGATGGGATGGGATTCTAGACTTAGAAGAATATTCTTGACAAAACTAGACTATAAAGTATTAGTTGATGGTGTACAGTATATAGATGGAGAATTTTATTTAAGAGAAGGAGAAAAACTAAGTAAAGTAGATTTAACAGATAGAACAATATTTGAAGATTGTTCATTTACTGTAGCTTATAGTCCATTAACTAAAAGCTGGATTTCATACTATTCCTTTAAACCAAACTACTATATTGGCTATAATAACTATTTTCAAACAGGTGTAAACTATTCAGTAGATGCAACTGAAGAAGGACTTTGGTCACACTTTCCATTTTTAAGTTCTTATCAAGTTTTCTACGGAACTTTACATCCATTTACAATTGAAAGTATAGCCCCTACAAAAGGATACAATTCAGTATTACATAGTATTGAGTATTGGTTAGATACAAGAAAATACTATAATAAATATGATTTTGCTGATATATTTGGATATGGTTTCAATAAAGCGTATATTTACAATAGTAATCAAAATACTGGAAGATTAAATTTAGTACATCAAAAGAATAATGATTTAAGTCAATCACTTCAATATCCAATACACAATGTAAATTCTACAGATATTTTACAATCAGAGATAAATGGTAAGTGGACTTTTAATTATCTTTACAATTTAGTTAAAAGCGAAAGAAGTGGATTACCAATTTGGAGATATGACTGTAGCCAAATTGATAAGACGATTGATGATAGATTACTAGATTATAGAAGCAATTATAAAGATAGAATACGAGGTGAGTATTTCTTAATAAGATTGGAGCAAGATGCCGAGAGTAGATATAAGATGATATATAGATTCCAATCAGATATGAGAAACTATTACGAATAATAAAGTATGGCTACAGAAACATCTAAATCTAGAGCAAAAGACGCTCAGAATGTAGATCCTAATGAGGTTCTTCAATACCTATTATCTAAAAATGTATCTATAAATCATGCTGTAGGTATGGTTACAAATATGTATTATGAATCACTTTTTGACCCATTAGCAATGGGAGATAAAGGAACTTCAGCCGGACTATTTCAACACCATGCAGATAGAAAAGCAAAATTAATGAAAGCAACAAATGGGGATTTATCCAATTGGAAAGCTCAGGTTGATTATGCTTTATCAGAAAGTGCTAGTAAAAAGTATTTATCAAGAAGTTTTAAAACGCCTGAAGAGGCATCTTATTGGTTTACTTACAATTGGGAGAACCCATCTAATAGAGCTGAGAAAGCAGTTCAAAGACAATCTTGGATAAAATCTTTTAATGGAGGGCAGTACTTTACAGGAATATACAATCCTAATAATTTAAATGTTGAATTAAAAGCTGTAGCACCTTCAAAGTCTAGTGGCAAAAAGGCTACATATACAAATCTTGAAGGCACAGCTACAGAAGAAGCAACTATTCCAGAACCTCAACCATATATACCTTCAGCCTATATTCCACCAGAAATGATGAGTGGAGTTGATTATGGTCCACAAGAATTCGTAGCTGAAGTTGAGAAAGAGCAAGATAAACAAGTTGAGAAAGAAACTAAAAGTCAAGAATCTCAAGCAAGAGCCGAGTTAGATGCAAAAACTCAAGAGGCACAACAGAAAGAGAATGAAATGGCATTTTTAAAAACAATACAAAATGCAGTTGATGTAAGTGCTTTAAATCAAAATCAAAATACTTCACAAGAAGACCAAAATAGAATGGCCAATATGGCAGCAGGATATCAATTCGAAGAAATGCCAATTCAGCAATCTTTACCTCAATTACCTACAATATACCAATTTGAAGAAGGAGGAGAAAAGTCAGAGGAAGATGAAGAAGAAGTTGAAGAATCTGAAAATGAAGATGAAAACAATGAAGAATCTGAGGACGAAGATAGCAACGAAGAAAATATGGAAGAGGGTGAAGAAAGTGAAGATGATGAGGAAGAAGATAAAGGAGAGGATAAAGATGAAGATGAAGATGAGGTAGAATATTTAACTCCTGAAGAAATCGAAGAATTAATTAAAAAAGGCTACAAAATCGAGTACGTTAAAGAATGAAAAAGTCTAGTAGAAAAACAAAAAGAAAAGGAACAGTAGCCGTAAAAGTTATAGCTCCTAAGAAATTTGCAACTGGTGGAGCTGTCTCTTTTGATTTTGATGATACGCTAAGTACAGATTTAGGATTACAAATGGCTAAAAGTAATCCAAGTTCAAATAAGTATGTAATATCAGCTAGATCAGAGGTAACTCCAGATATGATTGCTAGAGCTCGTCAAGCAGGGATACCTGATAGTAACATATTTGCAACTGGTTCTGATGAAGCTAAAGTAGCTAAGATACAAGAACTTGGTATCAAAAAACACTTAGATAATAAAAAGTCAGTAATTGATAGATTAGGTTTTAAAGGTCAATTATTTGAAAATGGTGGAAATAAAAAAGGAAATCCACCGTACAAATCGCCTGTTCAAATAGTTCCATACTATAGTTTTAATCAACCAACTACTCCAGAAGAATGGGTTAAATCTATAGATCAAATAGAAAAAATAATAGGTAATCCATCTACATGGACACAAGATGACTATAATATATATCAAAATAAGTTAAACGAATATAAGATATGGAGAGAAACAACTCCTGAAGGACAGGCAGTTGTTGATTCTAGTAAAAGACCAAATGAATACGTAATTCCATTACCAACTCAATTAAGTACTTATTTAACATCCGAACAAAATAGGATACTACAAGAAAATCCAGAGCTTCAATTTATACCTAAATCTAAATTTGCATTTGGAATGCCAGGAGCATATGGAGTTACAGATGAAGTAGGTTATGCATATGGTGGGTACTCAGGACTATTTAGATACGCTGATGGAGGAACCGAAGGAGAGCCTATAGAAAATCCACCTATATATACATGGGAAGGAGATCCAAATAGCTATTACAGAAAAGACGAAAAAGGAAATTGGAGATACTTAAATAAGGATACACAATCAGAATTTGCAAGTGGTCTATATGCTTTTGATAAGGTAAGAAATCGTAAAGTCAAAAAGAAACTTGATGCAGAAGCTGTATTAAATCCAAATGCGGAAGCAGTATTAAATCAATGGGGTAATACACTTACAACACCAGAGATTTCTGAAGTAACATTAGGTAGAAAAGAGACTCGTAAAGAAAGGAAAGAAAGAGAAGCTAGGTATCAAGCTATGACTCCGGAAGAAAGACGCATATTTGACCAAAGAAAAGAGCAAATGAAGGAGGAAATGTGGAGAAGAGATAATCCTAATCTTTTAGCAAATAACTTCTTTAATGATCCTTCAAATATGACCTCTGAGCAATTGCGTCAAATGGCCTATAAAGTTCCTTTTGCTGAAGCACAGAAATGGTTGGATATGGCAGAAGTTCAAGCGAGAAGAGAAGGAGAGCTAAGAACAAATAAACGAGAAAAGGATTATTTTCAAATGGGCATGAGTACAATGCATGGTGGTGATTATCTTGCTCCTGGAGAAACTTATGCTAGTACATATAATAAACTAAACAACTTTAAAACTTCTGAAGAATTACCTTATGCATATGCTGGAACAGATAAGTCTGGCAATATACAGTTAATGACTCAAGAACAAAAAGCTAAGAATGATGCTCAACTAGCTCAGATTACAGCTGTCAATGAAGCATTAAAAAATAGAGCTCTTATTGAACAAATAGAAGGACGAAAGTTAACTGATTCAGACATATATGGAGAAGATGGTAACTACAATCCTAATTTAGCAAAATATAGTACTCAAGAATATTTAGGAAAAATAGATGACCAAAAATATCAAAACTTTTTAGCAGAAAATCAAAAAGCAGCAGATGAAGCAGGCATACTATATAATAGTATGGACTTTTTAAGAAATCTAGCAGTAAACTTTCCAAGTACTACAATCAATCTTCTTGAAGGTAAGATGCCTTTATTTCAACAAGGTTTAGGTCTTAGATCCGAAGATCCTGAATTACGAGCTATGTATGAAGGATATATGCCAGCAGGAGGAACAGATACTGATTATTGGTTTAATTTTATAAATCCAGTGGCATCTCTACAAGAGGCTAAAATAAGCTATGATTTAGGAAATTATGGTAATGCTGCATTAGCAGGATTAGGTGCATTACCTCTTATAGGCGCAGTAGGAAAAGGTACTGCCAAAGGTATTGGAATTTTAGATGATGCCTATAGAGCAGCTATGTCTAAGTCTGATGAATTTGCTAGGTCATTTAATTTAGCAGATGAAGCACCAGAAAGTAGTTATACATTTACTCAAAGTACTGATGATTTAGCTAATTTAGCAGATGAAGCAACAACAAGTGTTGGGGCTAGAAATAATCCTACTAATTTTTATGATGAATACTTATTTAATGAAAATGTAAATTTAGAGAGAATTCCAGAAGAAGATTTGATGACTGCTTTTTCAGAAAATCCAAATGCTACAATAGTAGAAGCTATATCTCCTACTTTACCAGGAAATTATACTAATTTAAATGAATTATTAATAGCTCAAGACAAAGCCTTTAGTGAAGGTGTCGACATTTCTAATAGATGGGCTTTAGCAGATAGTGAAAAATATTTTAGTACTATAGATGAAGCTAGTAAAATGATGGAAGAGATACCTAAAATACAAGATCAAAAAGCTGCAATAATTAATCAGAGAGAATTAGTTGTTCAAAAGTCAATCGAAGATTTTATGCAAAGTAAGGGATTGCTTGAAAAATACAAAGAGAATCCCTTTAGAACAGATATACCCCATTCATTTTTTATTGAGTTCCATGATGACTTGATGAAAAATCCTGATTATGTGAAATTAACTGATGAAATTAATTCATATGACGAAGCTATAAAACAAATAGAAGTAAGTGCTAATCAAAAAATAGTAGATGCAGAACAATATGTAGATCCAATATTTAAAGAAAAAGTACAAAATCTATATAATCTTGCCGGACAAAATGCACCTGAATTAGCAAATATTCAAAAGGATATTCCAATATTTCTACAACTAAATGAATCAGATCCATTATTTTCAACATTATCAAAAGAAGCTCAAGACTACATTAGAAAAAATAGAGGTGAAATTTATGGTACATCTGGGTTACCAAAAGGCGAAACAGTAACATTAGGATCTATAGCAGGAGATGAATTAACCTATTTATCAACTCCAAAAGACTCTTCAATAAATACAGAAATAGTGAGATCTGTAGAACAAAAATTTTTACTTCCAGAAGATGTTAGAGCAACTGCGGTACATGAAGGGGGTCATGCCATTTCTCAAAAAGCATATAATAATTGGGTTAAATTAGTTGCAGAATATGACCCTATGTATTTATATTATGTAAATCATAGTAGAAACGACATTGCAAAAGAGTTTAAAAGATGGATGGTTGACCCAACCCTTCCTGTTGATGGTAAATATACAACTCAAACTTGGAAAAGTGGTATTGGAGAGTTACATTCTGAATTAATGGCAGCAAGAGCTGAAGTTGTATCTAATTATGTAAAAAAGAATGGTATGTCTATCGATGAAGCTGTAGAACTAGTTAAAAAACAAGAAGCAGAAGGCGACCCATTCTTATTTGAATACTACCTAAATGAATCTCCTGCTGAGTTAAGAAAACATTTTAAACCAGATACTCCTGACCAAATAAAAAAACAATTGATTCAAATACTTCCAGCTGGTATTGTAATTGCAGGAACAGCATCAGGTATATCTATGGCAGGAAGTGGAGATGGCTCAACAACCAATACTCAAGGATATAAATTAGGAGGAAGTCATAAAAATAAATACATTGGTTTATTTAGACAATAAGTAATAAGAAAATCAATCTATTTTATAAATATATAATATTTTTATAATTTTATAAATTCAGTAATACACAATCAATATGGATTTAAATGAATTGAGAAGGATGGCAAATATGATGAGGCTTCAAAACCTTGGATATTTCAATCAAAATCCCAATCCTATAGGACCTTACACATCATATGATAATTTATATGGTACTCCTAATGTAATTCAGCCAGGTCAAGAAGCATTTCCATTGCCAATGACACCTACTCCTAGTATGCTTATTCCAGGATTATCTCAGACACCTGTTGAACCTAGTGCTGACATACCATTTAATTTTTTTAATAGAGCTGATAGGTTACAAAGAAGAGCCGAAAGAAGTATGCCTATGGATCCATCTATGGAAGGATACTCTGATTATGCCGATATACCTTATAATTTTTTTAATAGAGCTGATAGGTTACAAAGAAGAGCAGATAATCAGATGACTATGAATTTAGGAATGGATGGAATGTATACAAGCCAAGATGCTACTAGTTTACCACAAATGCCTAAATATACTAGTTTAGACCAACTTAAACAGGACTATCAATCCGGTGCTGATAAAAATATTGAAACATATTATTACAAAGAGTTTGACAGGCTTACAGAAATAGACTCTATTGATAAAGATTTTAAATCAGGTAAAATAACTCAAGCTGAAAGAGACAGTAAGGTAAACGAGATAAATCAAAAATATGTAGATACAATGCCTACAGTTTCTGCACAACAAGCTGAAACACCTACAGTAGGCGAAGAGACACCTGAAGATGCATACAAAAAATATCTAGATTTAATGATGTATTCTAGATTAGGTACTTCTGGATTATCTATTCCTGAAACAGCATTCTTAACAGGTAAGTATCTTGGACTAGCACCTGGAACTAAAGGTAAGTGGTTAGGAGCTGGATTAGGTTTCGCAGACTTAGCATTAAAAGGGGCAAGAGAAGTTTTATCAGGAATTGGATACCAGAAAGCTAATGAAGAAGCAAAGAGATGGTATGCCGAGCAAATGAATAAAAGAAGGTATGAACCAATAAGTGAAACTAGAACTGGTTATACAGGAGACATTGCAACAGCTGCTGAAGGTGGTACTTTCAATAATCCCGGATTTAACGCTCTTCCACAGAATATTCAAAATAAGATAATGCAAGGTTATCAAAATAAGAAGTATGCTGAAGGTGGAGGACCAGGTGATAGACTTAAAGAGTTTGGAGAAAAACTAAAAGAAAATGCTTTCTTCTCTGCGTATCCATATGAATATAATGCTTTTGATACCATGAATAGAAGAAATGATACATTAGCAATAGAGAATTGGTATGAAGGTAATCCAAGTCCAAATTACCAAGATGCTTATTATACTCCAAATAATAAATTTGGTATAGGTTATGAAAAATATCTTAAATTTAATCCGATACAAGCTATAAGACCATCAATAGGCATAAATGTAGGCCTTCCTTATAGTGGAGGTTTTAAACCAAGTGTAGAAGGATTTTTTAGTGGTAAATATACAGCAAGAAGAGGAGAAAACTCAGGGATTCCAAAAGTAAAATCAACTCTTAGTGCAGGATATTCGCCTGAAGAAGGTTTAAATGCAAGTATAAATCTTAATCCTTATTGGGATATATTTAAAAATAGAGTAGGTAGAGATACTATGGGAATACCTTTTCAAAAAGGTTATAATACTAAATTTTTAAGAGGTTATGCAGGTCCAGCATTTGAATTTGCATCAAGCTTCAAACAAGCGAATGATCCAGCATATTCTGGAGGAAAAAGATTTTTTGCTGGACCATCTTTTAATTATGGAGCTCAAGCTGGATTTACAACAAAACCTTTTGAGAAATCTAATCTTCAATTAAAAGGGGATTTTGGATTATTTTGGAATCCAGTAGGTGGAAAAGGTAAAGAAGGTGATGAAGCCGGAAAATTGCAAGGAGGCTGGAATCCATCAGCAAAAATAGGAATAACATATCCATTAGTAAATACACCTTCATTTCCTAGTAAAATTAAAGACGACCAAGACTTTTATAAATCTCTACAAGAGAGTGAAAATAAACAAATGGAAGACTCTAAAAGAGAAGAAGAAAAGAGACAGAGAATGATGAAAAATGTTGAACCAATGGGAGAATCAAGACATCCTAGATGGTTAGAAAATGGTGGCAAATTCAATAATCCTGGTTTTAATGCTCTTCCAGTAAATGTTCAAAATAGAATTATTCAAGGATATCAAGGAAGGAAATATGCTGAGGGAGGAGAGATGCCACCTTTAGTTGAAGATGCTAATTCATATTTAGATTTATTTTCATTTTTAACACAAGGTCAAATGCCAACAGATTATTCAGCAATGGCTCCTATGGATATGGGATTACAACAATCTGATTTCGCTACCGATCCAATGTACCAACCAGGAGAATACATAGAATTTGAGTATGGTGGTAAAATGCATAAAGGTATAATTAAGAGTAATAACGGAAAGACAATTTCATTAAAATGAAAAAGTTCGATACTAAAAAAATAAAGATTAAATCCAAGAAAGAACCCTCAATGGAGGAGAAGCTTACTGGATCTGTAATATCAGAATTAAAAACTGATAAAGTTGAACCTAACGCAGAGTTAGAGGGAGATGAAATTGTACAATTCCCTGATGGATTAATCCAAACTGTTAAAGGTGAACCTCACTCTAAGGGTGGGGTAAAAATGAATATACCTGATGGCACGAGGATTATATCAAATAAGCTTACGTTATCAAAAAAAGATGTAACTAGATTAAAAGATAAGTATGATTTAAATACATCAACTAATGATACTTATGCTAAAGCATTTGATAAGTTCCTAAAGAAAAGTGGAATAACAAGACTTAACGAAGAACAGAAGGGGTATTTTGAAACATTAAAGAAGCAATTAGAAAGTGAAAGTATTCCATCTGCCACTTTTAGATTGAACCAAGAACATTTATCTAAAAAGATAAGTGAGATAGAAATGCAGAAACAAATCAAAGAAGATGTAAAGAAAGAAGTTTTCAATGACATATTTCAAATGCAAGAAGTATCTAAGTCACCTGATAAAAAAGCAAAATCAGAATCAGGAGAGTACAAATATGGAGGGACATATAGAAAGTTTGCAATGGGTGGATTTCAACCAATGAATGGTATGCCGTATGGAAATTATTCAGGCTTGTATTCTAAAGGAGTATCGCCAAATATTCCAATGATGCCTTCAACTCCCCCACCTCCACCACCACCTCCACCAATGTCTCAGAAAGGAAAAGATATGTTTAAAGCTGAGAAGGGAGGTACTAAAAATGAATTTAGCATTTCTGAAATAAAAGTAGTACCTAAGCCTAGAACTCGCTATGCTGATGGAGGCCCAAAAAATCCATGTCCTGAAGGAATGACCTATGATCCAGTTTATGGATGTGCTCCAGTTGATACTATTATATATCCCCCAGGAGATTCTGAGTATATGAATCAACCTCGTCTTAATTATGACATTATTGAAATGCTTAATCAAAAATATAGAAGAGATGCCGAAGAATATATAAGGGATATGAATGACCCCACTAATATTCAAAGAGCTACACCTGCAGAACAACAGAAATTTTATATGAATCAAGGATTAGTTTCTGCACAAAATGGTGGTACTATTAATATGTCAGGAGCTACTTATGCTAAAGGTGGAGAAAAGAAATCAGGTTATGGAAACTTAACTCAAAGTCAATTCCAATCTTTATGTAAGAAGTATGGAATGACAGAAGAACAAGGTAAAGTTCTTTTGCTAAGTAAAACTAAACAGTATGCTATAGGTGGTGTAGCCGATAGTGGGGATCCATATGTAGTAGTAAATCCTGATGGGACTCACGTATTAAGAACTTCAGAAGGAGATATGCCACTTGGTAAAGGAGATTATAAGATAAATCCTGATGGAACAGTAGACGTATTTAAGCAGGTAGGTGCATCTAGGATGATAACTACGCCTTATTATTACCAAAACCCACAATCTGATACTGAAGACTTATTAACTCCAGAAGACTATGTTAAAGGTGACTATGCGTCTGCAGCTGCTTTAGGTAAAGCTAGTCCTACAAATATAAATTTAGTTCAAAAAGAAGATGGAAGTTTTGAAGCAATTAAACCAGAGACTTCTGAAACTAGAACTATACCGAATAAAGATGTAGTTGTAAATAATGATGGAACAGCAACTGTTAAAGTTGATGGAAACAATGTTACAACTGAATACCAAGTAGTTAATAAAGAAACAGGAGAACTAGAATCTCCAGTAGTTCAAGTAGCTGAGTCTATTGATAAGACTCCAAAAGGAATGACTAAGCAAGAGTACTTAGCTTTAAAGAAAGAGTTAGATTCACCAATAAAAATTGCTAAGGCATATTCAGAAGGTAAAATAGATGCTCAAACTGCAAATAAACTACAATTTATATTAGACAATAGCACAGGTGCTCTTTTTACAACTAGTACAGCTGGTAAAAGTGTCTACTCTAAATCCGAATTATATCCTGCCACATACCAAAAAGTAAATGAAGCAGCTCATGGAAATATAACAAAAGAAGATTTACCATTAGTTATGGAGTATCTGTATAAAAATTTTCCAGACATTGTTTCTTCAGAAGATATATTTGGAGGTAAATTTGATGAAAGTGGTAAGTTTACTTATAATGAGAGTCTAGATTTTACAAAAGCTTCTGAACAAGTTGGAAAATTTCAAGAAAGAGCTAATGATAGAATGAAGGCGACAGCTAGAGTTATATTAGATAATGCACACTTATTTGATACAAAAGATGTAGAAGAAGCAAGAAGATTTCTATCAGATGAAACATTTAACGAAGGATTGCCAGCTAGAAAGTTTGATAAATTGCTAGGCAACTTTACCTCTGGTAGATATAATTTAGGAGTTAATGTTGTATCAAAAGACGAACTACAAAAACTAAATGCTTTAAATATATACACTATAAAAGATTTAAATAAAGCAATAGAAGAAAATCCAGAACTTATTAGTGATGCTAGTAAAGCTAGATTGTACGAGTTATCAGATATTATGTCAGATGATTCAGACTTTCTATTAAATCCAACAGTAGAACCTGAAGTACCAGAAGAGGAACAAGTAGTGGAACAGAAGCCTATATCTGAGGATGTGACATTACCAAAACCATTTATACCTACTAGATATTTTACACCTGATGTAGCACCACTTCCTCCAACCGCAATGATGCCACACTTTATGGGTCAGAGTCAATTTGGATTAGCTGAACCAGTTAGAATTGGGATTGAGCAACAAGTACAAGCTACTAATGATATAATGAGAGATGTGAGTAGACAAGTTCAAGACTTACCACCACAACAAAGAGCTCTTGTTATGTCACAAATGCAGGCAGAAAGAGGCAAACAATTAAATGATGCTGCTTATCAAGCTAATGTCACAAACGCTCAGAACTTAGCAAATACCGAGTTGTTTAATATTGGACAAAGAGATAGACAAAGTGAAGCAGATATAAGAAACAAACTAAGTTTTGAACAAAGGCAATATACAGCATTAGCTAATACCCAAGAGGAATTCAAGAGGTACTTTGATAGACTTAATGATATCAGATTGAATGAATACTCAATAAATCAAAACTTAAATATGCTAAATCAAATTTATCCTGATTATAGTCTAGATAGTACTGGTATGTCGATAGAGTATACTCCAGAAGAGATAAATAAGATAAGAGAATTGAATCAATACTCTCAATTATTTGGTAATCCATATATATGATAATGTCTGATTATTTTTGCATATTAAATTAAATATTACTAATTTTACATTTTAAAATTTTAAGTTTTGGCAAACGCTTATAGTATATTACATAACTACGATAGGCCTCTATATACACCTAATTATGAGCTTATTGCTACTGCTATGCAGTATAAGCAAGGTAAATTAGATGCAAATAGGGCTAGATTACAGACAGTTGCTGATCAAATAGGATTTGCTGACGTTGCAAAAGATCAAGATAAAGATTATATTGAAAATAGATTACAAAGTGCTGTAGATATTGCTAATAAATATGCAGCTTTAGACTTATCATCTAGCTCATTAACTAATCAATTAATTGGAAAGGTATCAGAAGTAGTTGATGACAATGTTAAAAACGCAGTATTATCAACCAAAGTTTACCGGTCTGAACAAGCAGAATGGGCTAAAAAGCAAGAAGAGGAGCCAGAATTGTACTCAGAAGACAACTATCAATACGCAATGAGGGGAGCTAATGCTTGGCTCAATGATGAAAAAGTTGGAACTAAGTATAATGGCGGAGGTGGATTTATAGCTTATGATAACTATGGAAAGAGGGTCCAAGATAATATTATAAACATAGCTAAAGAGCTGAAAGCTACATTCCAGTGGCAAGAAAATGGACAAGGAATCTTTATAGATAATGTCACTGGTGAAGCAGTTGATAGAGGGAGGTTAGAGTCAGCTATTGATGCTGTTATTGGAGATACTGGAAGACAGCAAATGTCAAGAGAAGCCTGGAATAGAAGTAGATTTACAGAAGATGAAGCACTAAGAGCAGAATATGATTCTAGATTAACTCCTCAAATAGATGAAGCTGATAGATATGTAGTTAATCTAAAATCTATGATAAGTAAAGAAACTGATACTAGTAAAAAAGCAGAGTATCAGGCTAATTTAGAATCATGGAAAAATAGAAGAAACTTATTAGAGACTCAAAGTTATGATGCTTTAGGAAAAGAAAACGCATTTTACGTATTACACTCAGAGAAGTTCAAAGCTAATTTCTTAGATGCATATTCTTATAGTCCAAGAGTTATTAAGAGGGAAGTGGATCAAAACTCTGTAAAAACTACTGAATTTAAAGAAAAAGTAAGACAATTTGAATTAGAGTACTCCCTTAAAGAAAAAGAATTTCAACTCAAAGAAAAAGAGTTTGGCTTAAAAGAAAAGAAAGCTATGTTTGATATGGGTATAGACCCACAGACTGGCCTACCCATTGATAATAAAGGGATTATACCAGGTACTACTCCAGAAGAATTTGGGTTATTTGGAGCAGGTAGTGGTGCATATCCATCAGAAACATTTGCAACAGATAAGTTTAGAGAGCAAATAAATTCTAGTATACAAGGTTTAAATGAACAATTAGGAGGGAATTTAAGTGAAGCTGATTTATTAGCTATTGCTGAACAAGTAACAGAAGCTGATATAGCTAAGGGTGGTAAAAAAGTAGTAACAAGACTCGATGGAAAAACAGTAACTATTGATTTTGATAACAAGAATACAAGAGATGCTTATATTAAATTTAAAACTAATGTTGCTGAAAGTTCTCAAGAGTTAACTGAAGTATACGAGGGTATTGGATCAGTTAAGAAAAACCTATTAGATAATTACCTAAGTCTATTAAAAAATGGAGAATTAGAGAAATTTCAAAATCTTCCAAATTATTCATATGTTGTAAAAAATGTTAATGGCAAGCTTAAAGTTGTACAAAGTGCAAAGGGAACTAATGATTTTGCTAGAATAGTTCAATCTATACATGATAAAGGTGGCGGAGTAGAAGGTTATAATAAACTTTCTAAAGAAGATAAGGCAAGTCTAGATATGTATTTATATAATAGAATGGTCGAAGATAATGGCACAGATACTAGGACAGGTACTTTTATCAAAGAAAAAATGAGAAGAGACTTAGTAGAAGTTGTTGGTTGGGATGGTTTAAATGGAAATTTCACCGACACTCGTAATTTTGGTAATTGGGGAACTTTTTCAATAAACTCAGGGTATCTTTATGAAAAAGTTAGAGGAACTACTGGATCACCTTCTGAAATTCTCGGTTCAAAGTATGCTGCTGATTTAGAAGTTGTAAAAAGAACTGCTGAAGAGTCTATAAAATCTAGTGATTTTTATCCTAGAGTTCAAACATTTATTGTAACTAAAGACAGTCCAAAAGCAAAAGCTTTGAAAAGTGCAATTGGTAAATCTACTAACAAAAATGATATTCAACTTACAACTGAAGTAGATGATGAGGGAAATCCTACTGGAGCCTTTTATTATTCATACTATGAATATGATAATGACTCAAAACAGCATAAGCTTGTCGTAAATAAAGATAATAAAATATCAAAAGAAACTGCAACAGCTTTAGGACTTAATGTAACTGCATTTAAGGCTGATTATGATGCAAGTTCTAGTGGTGCTCCAACATTTAATTTAGGTGGTGTCGGATCTGCATATAGTGGAGCTAAAGATAGAGCTCAAACTAAGTATGGCACATTAGCAATGGATGACGCTACAGTTCTTGAAAATACTTTAAATATTGCATATGAACAAGGAGGAGAGTCTCTTTACAATACTGTATCAGATGAAATAAGATCCTATCATGGAATGATGCCATCTGGAAATTATACTCCAACTTTAGCTGAAATGAGTGGATTTGCAGAAGATACAGGAGAAAGTATTTTTAATTTAAAGTTAAGACCTAGAGATGGTCAATATTACTTAGATTTAGAAAAAAGAGGAAAAACTGTTTATTCTACACCATTTGGATCTAGTTCATTTACAGCAGCGGAGTTATCAGATTTTATGTATGACGAAGCTCACTATTTTAAAAGTGCTACATTCAATATGTATTTGAACTCTATGATTGGGGGATCAGCAGCTCAAACAGCTATAAAACAATCTGAAGACAATATAAGAAGAATGCTAAATAATAGATAATGCCAACTTACGAAGCAACAATACAAGATATCATAGATGGCGTTAAACGCCGGACAGCTCCAAAACCACAACTTAATCAGCCAGACTTAACCGTTAAGTCAACACAAAATAGGGGATTAGTTGGTGTAACTTATGATGTACCAATGGATGCTATTTATGACAGGCTTTCAGATGGATCATATATTGCTAAATACGACAACTACTTAGATGCTTACGGTAATGAAGATAGGCTAGGAAGACAACAATCAGCCACAGAGCAATGGTTTAATGGTATTTCAAAAAACCTAACTAAAGTAGGTACATATGCTCTAGACGCTACGTTAGGTACAGCAATTGGGCTAATGGATGGTATATCTGGAGAAAATGTCTATAATAATACCTTTTCTAACTGGGTTGATGATACTAATAAAAGATTAGATAATGCGCTTCCAAACTATTATACCAATGAGCAAAAAAATATGTCAATTTTTGGAAGTGCTCTTACAGCTAATTTTTGGGCAAATGATGTTGCTGGAGGTTTAGCTTTTGTTGGTGGAGCACTACTTCCAGAGGTAGCTATCGCATTTGCAACAGGAGGTGCTTCAATACCTGTAAGTGTAGCCAAAGCTGGAGCAAGGACAGTAGCTAAAAGCTTATTCAAAGCTGGTACCAAAGAAGTTATAAAAGAAGGTGCTGAAGCGTTAGGTAGAGGAGCTGTTGGAAAGCTTGATGATCTTGCTAAATATAGTAGAGCTGAAATAGGTGCTAATAGTGTAAGAGCTTTAAAAAGAGCTAACTATTTTAACACATTTGGAAATGTGGCAAATACAGCTAGATTTTTAGCGCAGACTTCAAATTTTGAAGCAGGTATGGAAGCTAGACACAATTTTAGAGAAGCTGTAGATACATATTATAGTGATTTTAGGATTAAAAATGGTAGAATGCCAACATTTGAAGAGGCTAAGGATTTTACCAATACTGCCCTACAATCAGCTAATTATGTGTATGGAGCCAATCTAGCTATTCTATCGTTGTCAAATTTAGCTATGTTTGGTAAAACTTTTGGAGTCGGTACTAAAACATTAAGTAAGTTAAATAATGCTGGTAATAAGCTTATTGGATTAGGCATAAAGAAACAAGCAGCTGGAATGGTTGCTTTACAAGAGGCAAATAGATTTCAAAGAATAGTTGGAAAATCTTATAAAATTTTAAGTAAACCTGCTATAGAAGGTATCTACGAAGAAGGTATGCAAGGTGTCGCAGGTCAAACTATGCAAAATTACCTTAAAGCAAAATATGACCCAGATTCAGAAGATGCCTATGGATTGTGGTCATCATTCACCGATGCTATGGCCCATCAATATGGTTCGAAAGAAGGGTGGAAAGAGATGGGTATAGGAATGCTAATTGGATTTGGAGCTCCTGTAATTCAAGGACAGTCTGCACCTGGATTAATGAAAGATAGTTGGAAGTCTAGAAGAGCACAATTAGAAAAACAAGTTGAGTCAGTCAATAAAGCTCAAGCGAATTTACATACTAGAGTTACTGATGCAAATGCTATAACTAATTTTAGTAAGGTAATGAAGAGCAAAGCTGATAAGTATGAATCTACATCTATAGACAATGCTGTAATAGACGCTCAACATATAAAAATACAAGAACAATTAAAATCTGACAATGAAATTTTAGAAGACTTTAATTCTGTTGTAGACAACATGCAATTAGAGGATGACCAACTTGCTGAAATTGGAGGAAGTGATAATCTAACAATGTATAAGCAGTCTCTAAAAGATGAGTTCAAAAGAAATATGGCTGACTATAGATTTGCAAGAAAAACTGTAGAATCTTTAGGCCTTGATAAAAGATTAAAAAATACTGGTAAAGGTAACGTAGGAGCAATAGCTGACGCTTTGACTATGAATATAATGATAGGCAAAAGCTCGTTAGAATCAGCAAGAAATATAGGAAGTCAAATTGATACTTTGATAGGTTCAGAAGGAATGTTCAGTCATATGGAGCATTATAGTAATTTGTCAAAAGATGAAATAAAAAAGACAGAGCAGTTAAAGTCTAAAAAACAAGCACTTAGTGCTGCTAAATCTAGAGCGAATAAATACGCTATGGAATTAGCTAAAATGCCTACTGGCACATCTGAAAGCAAAACTAAGTCTAAACAAGATGCCTATAAAAGAAATAGTGAGAAAAGAGTTGCTGCTGAACAGGAAGTAATTAGGCTTACTCAAGAAATAAAAGACATAAGTAATGATTTAAAGAAGTCCTCAAAAACAAACACTTTTAATATAGACCAATTAACATCAGTAGATTTAAATACACATGATGTTGAAAGAATGGTCGAAGAACTAGATAAACTTGATGCATTTGTTGAATCTCTTGAGAAATCGGGTAGAAAATCAGATGCAAGAATGTTATCTGGATTAATCGAAGAATTTAAGTCTTATTCAGATGCTCATAGAGAGATGAATAACACTGTTCGAAAAATGATAGATACAGATTTTTTTGCTAGTAAAGAAGGAAAAGGATTCCAGAATTATATTTTAGGCAAAAAATACCAAATGTCTGATGAGTTTAGACAAATAATTAGAGACAATGATGCTGTAATAGATAGGTCATTAAATTTAGTTGGTATAAGAGGTCAAGAGTCTATAGAAAGAATTATTGAAGAGACTATTCAAAATAATAATGAGCTATCAGATAGAGAAAAGTATAGATTAGAATCAATTATAAGACTTCAATTAGGATACGCAAAATTAGAGCAAAGAATAGCTGTAATTCAAGATGAAACCGAAATTTCAGTAGCAGAAGAAGAGCCATCTGGTGACCCATTAGAAGGAGATACAGTAAGACTTAAAAATAAATTAAATACTGAAGGAAAGGACTTAGGTAACTTAGAAGTAATAGATGAATTAATTTCTAAAATAACTTCTGAACTAGAGCAATTTAGACTAGGTAGAGTTGATAATAGTCTTGTAGAATCTTTAGAAAACCAACTTGAAGAGTTAAAACGTCAAAAGGAAAAGCAAACAGCAACTCCAACTTCAACAACTTTAGAACCTATAACAGAAGAAGAAAACTTATTAATTTCGGATATAGATTCTAAAATAAAAGAGTTAGAAGACGAATTAGAAAAAGCTAAGAATACAAAGTCCATAAGAATTGTTAATTCTGCTGAGTATCTTAGACTAGAAGAGCTAAATAAAAAATTAGTTCAAGGAGTCCTGACTCCTAGTGAAATAGAGGAGCTTAAAGAGTTAGAACAAGACATAGACCAATGGATGACTATAACAGGTATAGTCGCAGAAGGATTCAGGTTAAGTGATTTAATCAAACAAAAAATAGCACTTCAGAATTCAATAATAAGACCCATAGAAAATGTTGTTACAATCACATCTCAAGAAGTTCTAGATTCAATAGATTTTGGAGAGAAGACTACTGCAACTAACTATTCAATAGGTCAAAGTTATGACTCTGTAACAGCTATCATGACAAAAGATAATACAGGTAAGCCTGTTATTGAAATATCTGGAATTAATGCAAACGATTTCGCTGAAGAAGTAGGGTTTCCTTTTCCATTTAAAACAAATGATCAGAATAATATTTTAATTGATGAGGAAACTAGAGTACTGATAAATGAAAATAGTAACATATCAATACTGCCTACTAATAAGAACTTGACAACTAACTATAGTATAGTTTTAAAAACAACTCAAAATGTAGATGGAACTACAACTACATCACCTTTAAAGTCAAGCTTCAATAACGAGTTTACTCAACAACAATCATCTGAAATGATTTATCTCTTAAGCAAAGGAGATGAGCTAGTACTTGAAGTAGATCCAACAGATTCATATAATGTAAAATTACTTGATGAATATAAGAAGGCAAGAACCGATAAAGCTAGAAGTAAAGCTTTAGAGAATCTCAAAAAAGGCCTTGTTATAAAAGTGAAAGACAAGAATGGAAACTTTTTAGCAGTGTTAAAAGCTAAAAGAAAAAATGCTATAAAGAATAAGGAAGCATTAATATTTGAAGCTCTAAGAGATAAAGTTGTAGATGACGAAGGATTTATTGATATGATATCAGAAGTACCAGTAGCTCAACAACTTGATTTTGGAAGAGTGACTGTTGAAAAAGTTTACATAGGTCAGCCTAATTTTTATTTTTCTAAAAATGCTGATGGAACAGTAACTATCGATAGCAGAGAACTAACTCCACAAGACATAGATAAAATAGATGATATAGGGTATGTTCAAAATGGTCAAGCAACGACTAGAAAAGGAATGAAGAATATTGATATGACATTTATGAACAAAGTCATAAAATCTCCATCAGATGCTAAAGTTCCTTTTATTGTATTCACTGTTGGTAAAAATAGAATTGCATATCCGGTAAAAGTAGCTACTACTAAAATAGAAGACTTAGAAGAGTTCAGAAAAATATATGAGTCAGATACTGACATAGTTGATAAGGCAACAGCTTTAAATAACTATATGGCTAAAAAGGGTATTGACATAAAATTGCCTGGTAATTCATTTATTTCAGTTGGAGTAAACAACGTAAATGATAAGTTTTTTTCTGAGAAACTTGCACAATTGGAAAAAATTGAGTACTTTCCCAACTTGGAAAATTGGGTAAATATAAAATCTGATATGGCAATGACACTAAGTAGTGGAGTATCTATCGACATAAATTTATCTGAACCTATATTTGGTCCAAAAGTAAAAATGAATCTTTCAGAATTAGATGTAGATACTTCAGCATCGGCATTAGTGAATCTAAAAAGTCAATCTGATGCTCAAGCTGAAGCAGCGATAATTGCTGAAAGAGATGCAGCTTTAGACAAAGCTAAGACTGATTTCGAAAATGCAAAAAGGAGCAATGATCCAGATATCAATTTAGAAAAATTAGAAGAGGATTATGTAAGAACTATGTCAGAGATAAATGACATATATGAGGAAAAACTTAAATTAATAGGTACTGCAGGTACTACTATGAGAGGAGTGTCATCTCTATCTTCGTTAATAAGAAACGCTAAAAATCAAAGTTGTTAAAATTATGGGTTTAAAATGTAGGATATCATATTTAGATGGTAAAGCAATTGTAGTAGATGCAAGAGGAAATAGGTCTAAATTATACAATGATTTACTTGCGTACACTAACAATCAATCAGACGCATTAGATATGTGGGTTACAGCCTACTCAAGAGAGTATGGTGAAAGGGGAGAAAACACTACAGTTTTAGACTTAGTTAAATTCTTTGATAGTTTAGTAGCTTCTAATCAAGAGTTAACTCCATCAGAAAAGTTCCAGGTTCAAGATTTTATGAGAAGAAATAACATCGTGTACCTATCGGATTTAAATAAGATAATGACTACTGTATTTAAATCTGAAGGAATATTCAAAGTTAATCCTGAAGCAGCAATAAGCTCCAATCTTTTTTCTCAAGAAGAGATAAGAGATTTGAATGTTGAGGACATGAAAAAACTTCTACTAAAGGTAGAGGGGCATTTGGCAAAGGAAAACTTCTCTGTAGAACCTGAAGGTACAGAATATGTATTCAAAGACTCTGCAAAGAAAAGTATATTTGGAACATACTACAATGTATCTCAAACTGAAATAGACCAAGATATTCTAAAGGCTATAGATAACTTCACAGATGTTGAAAGCTTTTATAATGGGATAAAAACACTTCCATACGAAGATTTTGTAAATAGGTTTCTAGAAGATGACGCATTTGCTAATGATGTCATGAATAGATTTAGTGGACTTAAAAAAATACCAAAACTATCTTTCGTAGATGGAAAATTAAGCTCTGAGAATAACAAGCTTTACACGACTATCAATAACACTATCATCTCATCAATAGACACAAAGTCTTTAGAGGTTGATATGGAGTACTTAGATTCGATACCTGATGCAATATGGTCCGATAATTTTGAGCTTGTTAGTAATGTATTAAAAGAAGTTGAAGGTACATTTGCTAAAGCTAATATTGATATTGTAGGAATCTCTGAACACGCAGATAAAAGAGCTCAAGTTATGGGGTTGATTTCTGCAGGTATAGAGATGGCCAACAATACTAATAAGAGTACGATAAAGAACTTTGTAGAAATTCATAAGAACTTAATTCCTTCTGAAGATACAACTATCGTAGAGAATTTACCTGAGCAATACATTGGATATAATATCGTTTCATTGTATACGAATAAATCAGAAGCAGAGCTATTCTCAAATCATGGGCTTATAAAAGTTGGTGAGAATCTTTATCATAAAGTATCTCAGGATGCAGATATAAATGATTTAAGAGAGTATTTATTTGATGAGATTAAAAATAAAAGATTCTCGTTACCTGAAAATTTTAGACTTGAAAAAGACTTAAACAATAAGCCTAATGTCCTAGAAGATATTTCTAGATATTTATTATCGAGAGAAGTACCTAGTGGAATAGTTAATAGAGAATTGTATTCAGGATACCAGGTGGCGTTTAACCACTTACCTATCGAATCTAGAGAGCAAGATTTAAAATTGTTATCTTCTATTAGAACTGATGCAACTTATTTAAAGACTAGATTTGTAGCAGATTTCTATAATTACATTCTTACTGAGAAGGCAAAGAATTCAGAAGTGTATAATTCAGTTCTTTCTAAATTTGAGATAACCGACAAAGACATCGTAATGGTTAGTCCGGTAAAATCTATAGATGGAATTGAGTATAGCAAAGAGTTAAAAGACTACATAAAGTTACATAAGGACTCCAATATGAAATATCTAGTTGAATCTGAAGATACTATTGTGTCCGAAGATTTAATGATGATTAACTATCCTAAAAGTAAATCAGAGTTTGAAGGAGATTTTATTTTGGATGGAAAGTATGTTGTGACTAATTCTACTTCTGACAACTTTATTAAGCTAAATAATATAATTTATAGAAAAGGATTAGAAAGAGATAATGCAGCGTTATTTGTGCAAGTAACACCTAAGACAGATAGCACATACTATTCAACTGATATGTATTTCAATTTTGATAGATTGGAAGCAACAGCTGTTTTAGATGCTTATGGAATGCTATCACCTAATAGTGTTGATTACGCAAGATTCAATAACGTAATAGCTAAGTCTAGATTAAATGATGAGATGTCAGTTCAGTTGAAGGACAAGTCAACATTAAAAGATAAAAGCTATACATTCTTTACAGTTAACGATGCTATTGTAGCTTATAAAGATGGGGTTAGAGTTGGAGCATTAAGATACACAAGAGTTCAAGATGGGTACGCTGATCCACAAATAACAGTATCAGAAATACATAGAGGTAAAGGTATAGGTACTGAGTTGTTCTTAAAGATGTTTGATAAAATTGGCAAAGAAGGTAAAAAACTATACATACCAGACATCAGAACTCAACAAGCTGACAATGTTATTTCTAGATTATCTGACTTAGTTGTTAGAGAGGAAGATGGTGGATATAGATTAAAGGATGGTGAAAAAATTCAGCCTAGCACAACAAATTTTCAAGTTGTTGGATGGCATGGCTCACCTTATTCTTTTGATAGATTTACTACTGAAAAAATGGGTACAGGAGAGGGAAATCAGACTTTTGGTTGGGGATTGTATTTTACTGATTTAAAAAGTATTGCAGAGGAATATGCTACACATCTAACTAAAAGTAAAAGTTCTAGCCCATCAATATACATAAATGGAGTTTTTAATGACAAATTATTTACTAATATCGATACGGCTCTTGGGCAAGATTATCTTACAGATGGAGAATATAATGTAGATAAAATAATTTCAGATTTAAATAGTGTAATTAAAGAGACTGAAGATTCTCTTAAAAAAACAAAGGATGAGGATATAGTTAAGCAAACAAATTTATATATTAATGATTGGAAATCTGCTGTTGATACTTTAAGTAATTTAAGACAAGATACATTTAATGTAAAAAATAGAGAAGTCTTGAATAAAAATTTGTACAAAGTAACTCTCCAAAAAGGTAAAAATCCATCTGAATATGATTGGTTAGAATGGGATAAACCTACTATGCGATATAAAATAATAGCAGCATTAGATGTCATAAAGAAAAAAGCAAAATCAGATGAGTCTATAAAACAAATAGAGCAAAAAATAAGTGAAGTAGAATCTGGAGCTTTTGATAGTGTAACTGGTGAAAATTTATATAAAGGATTATTTAAATCTACATTACAAATTATTGGATTAAAAACAGATAAAGACATATCTTTAGCACTATTAGAATCTGGTTTTGATGGTATTAAATATCCTGCTGAAAGTATAGCAAGAGGCGCAACAAGTGATACAGCAAGAGGATTCAACTATGTTGTATTCGATGAAGATGCTATAACAATAGACGAACAAATAAGATTTAGTCAACAGCTTAATCCAATTCAAGAATTAGCTATTGTTCCAAGAGAAGCTTTTGGTGCTATAGTAGATAGATTAAAACAAAATGGACTTGCAAAAGATGTCATAGTAGATTCAAGTGAGTTTACTAAAGAAATAAGAAGGATAAACATTGAGGAAAGAGTAAATGCAGTAGCTTCAAATATTTCAGGATTCGTTAGAAACGATAAGGTTTACATCAATCCAAAATTTTTAAATTTCAATACTCCAATACATGAGTATGGACATTTATGGGTAAGCTGGGCCAAGACATCAAGAAAAGATTTGTACGATAGAGGAGTTGCACTAATAAGAGATACAGAATACTTCAATGACATCGTAGAAAAATCAAAAGATAAGAATAGTGTCTACTTTGGATATACCGAAGAAAAAATAATTGAAGAAGCCTTAGCTACAGCAATTGGAAATCAAGGAGAGTCTATAGTTCAAAAGAAATATAATACTTTTCAAAATTGGCTATCTGAATTATGGGAATCTATAAAGAATGCTTTAGGAATAACTCAGTTGTCACCAAATCAGGTTTCTAATTTAACATTAGAAGAGTTCACAAATGCAGTAGCTATTGATTTGTTACGTGGAGAGAAGTTTGATACAACTACTTATACGATAACTGCATTATTAGATCCGATGCTTGTTGGTAGAGAAGGTAAACTTGTTAGCGTTCAAAGTATAGAACAAGTGCTAAAACAACCAGCAACTAAGCAAATAGAAAAAGATATTATTAAAGAAGTTTTAGATTTAGAAGGATTTAAAGGCAAAGCTAAAATACCATTTGATGATTTTTCTACAGAATTAAAAGCTAGGATAATGCCTTTAAAAGTAATTGAATCTAGAACTTATTCTGATTATGGTATAGGTAATACAGGAGTTAGTGCTGATAGAACAGTTACAAAAATATATAATACTGATTTAGACCATCAAGTAAAAGGCCATTTCTCAGGAGATTTTTCTAGTGGAGGTACAATTGATTTTGAGATAAGAGAACTTAATGGCCAGTTTGCTGTTGTAAGGGATGGTGTAGTACTAACACAAGATAACGTAACTGACAATGTATTTACAGTTGCACCTACTAGAGAAAAAGCAGAAGAGTGGATAAGATATTATCAAAAAGCGAATAGAGTAAACACTGGATTATTTGGTCATACTAGAGTTTGGTATAGTGGTGAGGACGCATTTGTAGCAGAGATACAATCTGATTCATATCAAAAGTCTAAAGCTAAGGATATGCTTCTTACAAGTTATAAGGCTAATCCAGAAACTTTAACTGAAGCACAGAAGCCTGTATATAATGAACTATTAAGAAATGATGAAATAATTCAGAAAGCAAGAAGAGGAGAGGGTGATTTTAAAGGAGTAAAAGATTTATCCGAAAATATTGTTGATACTATAAAATATATTGGGAAATTAAAAGAAGAACTAAAAGATAAAGAAGAGGCCCTCTCTAGAAATCCAGATAACGAATATTATGTTAAAGCTGTAAGAGTATTTACTAATAGACTTAAATTATCTCAACAAAAATTAGATGGACTTGTTAAATTAGCTAAAGGAGAAGAGGTAACTTTACCTGAAGAAGTGGAGTGGAATAAAAAAGATTATCCTGGAGCTTCTATTGACCAAGTATCTGTAATAGAACTTCCTTACGATAGTATAAGTAAATTTCAAAAAAATGCTAGAAGCTATAAAATTAAAAATGGTAAACAAGAGTATACTTTATATCATGATAAGAAAAATGATTTCTTTTTTGAAAAAGATAAGTACGCATTCGATGAAAAATCAAGAGATGAGACTTTACAATTATTTATTGAACTAGTAGATAAGACAAGTAGAGATGTAGTTATAGGAAGGGTAAATTTATCAGATGAGCCTTTGCTAGAAAAGTTAGTAAATAATATTAGTAGAAGTGGTAATAGTTTAAAAATATCTGAAGTACTTGATACGTTGGAACAAATAGTTCCAAACATAAGTAAATTAGGTATAGATAAGGCATTTAAAAGAAGAACTGAATTAAGTGTTCAAAAAGTACTTTTAGCAGATAAAGGAAAAACTAAGGAAAATCTAGCAGAAATAGATAGACAAATCAGAAGGCTTTATGAAGTTCAAATTAATGTTAGAAACAATAGAGATTACGATGCTTTGGAAGATCAAATACAAGATTTAAAGGATAAAGCAAAGGGTCCAGGACTTTTAAGTGACGAGGATCTAGCAGAATATAATAGAATTGAAAGTGAACTTACTATACTAGAAAGGGAGCGTAAGCTCTTCATTACTAATGGCATAATTGAAGTTTTTGGTATAGATGATAACATAATTAAAAATGGAATATCAGAATTAAGGAATAATCTACCATTAGATGCTACAATAACTTTTGATGTTGAAGCAATTGAATCATATAAATTAGAAACAGCAATTGAAGAGGAATTCTTCTCAGTAGAAGAAGCGTTTGATATTTATAAATTGACAACATTTGAGAACAATAAAGTTAATCCTGAAGCATATCTTCAATACTTTAACGCTACAAAAGACTTATCAAAAATAGAAGATAAGCTAATTGATAACGCATCTGCAAAAGATAAACAGTTCATAGCTCATAGAAAAAATTATACTACAAGATTATTTAGAGAAGAGATAAGAAGAAATGCCGAGCAAGGATTTAAAAACTTACTTATACCAACTCCAAGAACTTTAGCTTTAATTGAAGGTTATATAGATCCAGAAGCAAATGCTCCATATGATATAGTATATCAAAGAGATTATCTAAGACTTACTGAAGGAGATGCAATTAAATATGCAGATACAGAGTACGTTGTAGTTAAATCTGATGAAACATCTATAGATGTAGTTAAATCTGAAGATGTAAGTTGGGTGGATATAGATGATTATAGGTACGAAGATATTAGAAATAGAGTATCTGACGATATATATGAAATAAAAAAGAAGTTAGATTTAAATACCATTTATACAAAAGAAGAGTATAAAGCTATAGACTTTAGGTATCCTGCGTTAGATGTATTATCTAAATTTGATGCTTCAGAAATATCAGATAGATATGATGTTGATACTTATGATGGAGGCGAAACTTGGGAAGTTAGAGATACTGAATTAATGGGTCAAGAAGGAGAAGTAGTTCAATCATTTGCAACAGAAGAGGAAGCAAGTAGATATGCATCTGATTTAAATCAAGTGTATAATTTTGATGAAGATGCAGTAGAGGATTTTTTAATGGACTACTATGAAGAGACAACTTCAAATGGAGCTGAGTTTATGGAAGACTTTGGATATACAGTATGGTATGAAAGTGGTTCACAAGCTCTAGTTTCTTTTGATTGGGGAATTCAATCTGAGAGCTTTAATCAACCTGATGGATATCAAGGATCAGCAGATATTGACTCATTTAATCCAGAAGATTTATCTGATGAACAACAAACTATTATAAGAAAGTACGATGAGCTTGTAGACATGTTCAAAAAAGAAAGACCTGACTACGAGATTAGAACAGACAATGATGGAAATGAATGGTACCAGACAAAACTTACAGAAGAAGATGGTAAAAAACCTGTTGTAGTATTCCAAGAAGCTGTGACAAAAAAACAATCTCCTATGAAAAGTATAGAAAATGTATCATCTATTTTTGATTCTCAATTAGAATTATTAGATTTGTACTCTTCCAATGAAGAATCTGAAATTCTTAAAGAAATAGATAGCTGTGGAATATAACGAAGATAAAGATAAAATCATACTAAAGAGATCGACATTACCCGGTGTGGACATGTCGATTTCTGATTTTACAATGGCCCATACTGTAAGAGTTGTTGTAACTAAGGTTACTGATACAATGTATAAAAAAGGGTCAAGAACTTTTATTGGAACTAAAGACCAATTGACAGATGGAGAAGTTATCCAAGTTGGCAATTTAGGACTTAAGTATAGAGTTATTAAAAGAGAACAATCTTTTACCGCATATGCATTTCTATATCAAATAGAGAGATTAGATTGTAACTCAACTACAGCTACAGATATTGAAGCAGTGGCTGTTGGTCAAAAGATAAAGTTATTGAGTAGGCTATCTTTTAAACAAATGTTAAACTACACCTGTGATTTAAGAAATCATCCAAACCATAGTTGTGGGTGTAAGAATAATTGTAATTGTAAAAAATAAAAACCAAGATACGTATAAGATATGGCTTGTCAAATAAAAAGAACAAAAGACGGTAAGATAAATAAAGTAATTGCGCCAAATGGAAAAGAGTCAAAATTATTTAACGCTATCCATGGCAATATATTTTTAGCAGACGCAGATACTTCATTAAAGATTTATACGAATGCTTATACAAATGAGGTAGAAAAAATGTATGAGGGTTCTGATAAGTATAAATATGATAATGGAGAACCTCAATTATTTTACAAGGCACAATCTAATAAAGAGTACGACAACTTAGAAGAGTTACTTATAAATGAAGACTTTGGGCCCGTATCTATGGGTTTTAAAAGTCCAAAGAATGATAAGTTTACACCTATCGCTAAATTTACAACTAAGGGTAGTGAGAAGAATGAGTTCTTAGCATCTAAAGTTAGAGAAGGATTTTTATCAGCAGATAGAGAGCTTGGAGAAGATGGTGTAACAAGACTTAAAGGTAAGGGTGAATATACAACTTCAAGAGTTGTTAATGCGACTTTTGCTGCTGACGCATTTATGGCAGAACTTGGAAGTGCTAAAGTTAAAGTGCTTAATGATGGGACTATTGAAATGGAATTCGCTAATGGATATTCATTAGTAGAAAAAGAAGATGGTCAAACAGAAGTCATAAGAACTGAGTTCATACCTGAGTATTTAAGAGAGAATCCAAATGTTTCAAACAAGGTAGAACTAGTTACGCAATACGTAATAGAGCATAACAACCCTAGACCATTGGATGTAGCTCCGGTTAAAGCTAATCCTACAAATTCAGATTTAAAATCTTTAGAGACATCTTTATTTGCATTTATAAAAAGTTTAGGATTTACTACAACTACTTTAGAAAACTATAAAAAGAATTATAGAACTAAATATGGTAAGGACCCAGATATTCAAGCTTTAATTGACTTATCAAATAAGGTTGTAGCATTTAAAGAGGGGAATATATCCATAGAGGATTTGACAGAGGAGGTAGCTCACTTAGCTATTGAGGCATTTTCTGATCAGCAATCTATCGAAGATGCTATAAAGAATGTACACTTTCATCCTGAATACGCAGAGTTCTATGAATTCTATTTAGGTAAGTATGCTCCATTCTTTAAAGGAGAAGCATTAGAAAGACAAGTAAGAAAAGAAATACTTGGTAAAATTCTTAAGAGAGAGTTCTTATCTAGATTCGATGGTAAAAATAAAACTGAAGAGCAAAGTAGAACAACATCTTTCTTGGGAAGAATATGGGAGTGGTTTACTAATTTACTAAATAATAACGTAAAGACATACCATAGAAGAGCTTTAGATGGTCTTAATAAAAGAATAGCTGATAGCGTACTTAACAACAACACTAAAGACTTCCAAGCTGAGTTCGATGAAAATGTGAACTTCTTCTATAATGCTATGAGTGATAACTCTAAGACTATTGAGTCGGAGTTTGAAGCTACTAAAAGAATAATTGAAGATTTATTTTCTAGAGGTTTAGAACAACCAACTCCAAATAAAGCGGAATTAGACAAACTAGTTGCTACTGGAAATTTTGTAGATGTACTAAGTTCAGTTAATACTATTATAGGTATTGCTGAAAATCAGTTAGATATTCTTGAGGCTAACATCAGGGAGTCCAATAGAAAAAATGAGCTTATTTCTACAAAGGATACACATAGATATGAAGTACTTAAAAATAATATGATTCCAACAATGGAAAATATTATTAACCTACTTCCACAAAAGGCAGAGCAGTTAAACATAAGTGATCAAAACCTACTCAATAGGATGAGAACCACAGTATCTGCGTCTGAGCAAATAGCTATAAAGATGTCAAGGATTAATCCACTAATGAACAATGATAAGATAAAGTTTGTGGAGAGAACTGTAGAGACAGAGTTAGCTAGAACAGCTTTAAATGATGAAGAAAAGGCAGAGTTTAAAAGTACTATTGAAGGTGGGTTTAGAGATATTGGATGGCTAGGAAAAATGTTCGGTATTGCTAGTCATAGTAAGAATCCAATCATTCAGTTACTACATAGATCTATAACAAAACTTATATCAAATACAAATAGAAAATTCAACTCAACGCTTAATAGCACAATGAGTGAAATAGATAAAAAGAATTTGTATAGATTTCAAAGAAGTATAATCCATAGAGACGCAAATGGCAACCTCACTAATTACTTCTTATCACCTAAAGATTATCATAGATATGACCAAGAGCTAAGAGCTAAGGAAGATTCTATAATTGCAAATATAACTGGAAAATCTTTACAAGATGTACAAAGATTAAGAGATAAGTTTAATCCTAGAGAAATAATAAAGGATGAAAATTTATTTAGTACATATAAGGAAGAAGTAAAAAAGTGGAGAGATGAAGTTGGCCAGGAGAGAAGATTCACAGATGAATACTATAAGCAAAGAGACGCTAGATTTGAAAAAGCAAATATATCTGATGAAACTAGAACCTACTTATCTACTAAGAACGTAGGTAGATTTTCTAGAAGAAAGAAGTACATGAATCCTGATGGGACTATTGACTTGAATAAACAAACAGAGGCTGAAAAAATCGAAGACTTAAATGACTTCAAACAGCACTTATCTATAAAGAGTGCATACGATACTTCAGGCAATTTAAAAGCAGGCATTAGAAGAGTTAAGTATAGTGAATTAAGTGCAGAAGAAAGAGCTCAACTTCCATATACTGTAGACCCAACTTACACAGGTGAACTTACAGTTTTAGAAAGAGGCCAAGATATTGAAGACTTATCAATTGAATCAAGAAGAGCCTTAGATTTATTTAACCTTGATATGTTGTATAGAGAGGAATTAAAATCAAAAGCTAGAAACAATAAGCCAATCCAACAATTCCTTGATAACATTTTAGAGATAGAACGTAAGGGAGAGGTAGCTTACGAGTGGGTATTATCCAATTCATCACTAGGTTTGTCTAGTTCTTTTTATGAAAACTTAGGTACTGATCCTACATTTAATTCAGTAGCTCAAGATTTTGTAGATAGCATAGAAGATCCAGATGTAAGATTCCGGAAACAAGCTGTCTTAAATAATTTAGTGGAAACTCAGAAAAAGAGAAAAGAGTTATTAAAGCAAAATAGAAGTGCTGATAGCATCATTGAGACAGATGTTAAACACATGACAACGCACTCTAGAAAATCTTTATTAGAATTAGATTCTGAGATTGCTGAACTAAGAGCAGCATTAGAAATTCCATACGAAACGCTTGAAGAAAGAGGTGGACTAGAAAATATGGAAGTAGAGCTTAATGAAGACTTTGAAAGACTACTTACTGAAAGTGGATTAGATGCTTATAAGTTCTCACTACAACATATGTCAGATAGAAGCAAGTTAAGGACTCAGGAATTTGCTATGCAAATAGACGACTTCATCAGAGGTAAAAGAACTTATATCAAAAAACAATATGATGAGTTTGTTACTCAAATGTATGAAAGTGGAAAGTTAGATAATCTAACTGTAGATGAAATATCTAGAACTCTAAAAGAAGAATTTGCAAAAAGAAACGTAGCAAGTTATTTTAAAAGATTTCAACCAGTAGGGTATACTCAAATGTTAAATGACATGAAGAGTGGAAAGCTTAAGATGAGTGATGTCTTAAATAACAAAGAAGCTTTTGCAGAACAATATCCGGCTTTGCAATATTTAGAAATAAGCCCTGAGTATTCTTGGAGTGAGGATGTAAATAATGAGGAATTTTTAAATCCAAATTTCAAATCTGCTGAGGTAGGTGTTCAACCAAAGTACTTAAATGAAGAGTTCTTTAGTAGATATGGTATTAAAAAAGAAGATTATCTAGCTTTAGATAACGAGGACTTATCTAAATTAAAACCTACAAAAAACCAAGATGAGTATGCTTTTCTTGTAATGATGACTGATATTAGACAGCAGTCTATTAATAACTATGGAGATACAGGTAAAATCAATAAATACTTAAGGCCTCAAATATCTAAACCTACAATGGAGAAAGTGTTTTCTATTCATAAAGGTGGAGTTGGGGTAAACATAAAAGACTTCTTCTCAGATTTAGCGCAATCTAAAATAGATGAGAAAGAATATGGTGAAGAAATAGATGACCTTGGTGCAACTATTAAACTAATACCAAAGTACTTCCAGACAAAGTTACAATCACCAGATTTAGTTACTGAAAATACTATTGAAGCTATAATGGTAGATTTAAAAGGATCTATTAGATATCAGGAAAGGATAAGTGTTGAAAGAGAAGTTAAGGCTTACGAATATAAGATATCACAACAAAGATTTAAGAATGGAGGAAACAACGCTCTTAATGGAAGAATACTCAAGAAAGGAGAGGTGTCTAATTACTACGAGAAAGCCCAAGAAATGGCTGACTACTACTTATATGGTATAAAACAAAACAGACAAATTGTAACAACCCTATTTGGTAGAGAGGTAGATTTAACTCAGCTATTTAATACGATTACAAATTATATCAGAAACGTAAATTTAGGGTTTAACTTCATAAGTGACTTGACATCGTATACTACTGGTTTGTATAATAACTATTTGGATACATTAGTTGGAGACTTCTACCATAAGTCTAGTGCTGCTAAAGCTTCAGCTCAGTTGCCAAAAATGATTTATGAGTACACTGCTGAAGCTGGTAAAATGAGAAAGACTTCGAAACTAGCACACTTAATGGAGTTCTTTGGTATTAAAAATGCTGAAGATAGACTTGGATTATCAGCTTATGCCACACCATTCAGAATGGCTAATAAAAGTATGTTTGCTGCATCTGAATTAGCTAACTTACCGATTACTCCTAGAAACATGCTGACTATTCTTCATGACTTTAAATTTCATAATGGGTATTTCAAATCCTATAATGACTTTTATAGAGACATGAAAACAGCAAATAAAAATATGACAAAGCCTGAAATTGATTCTATATGGAAAAGTATGGGAGACACTTTCTATGAAAATATTGTCATAGATCCTGAAAGAGGAGTCTTGATGGGAGACAACTTTAGAGAAAAGTATGGAGATAAAGCAGAGGAAGAGTTTGAATATATCACTGTAAAAATGACAGATAAGATATCTCAGATAAATCAAAATGTAGATAGTATCTTATCAGAGTCAGATAAAATAGCTGCACAAAGAGATGCGATAACAAATGCTTTATTGTTACATAGAAGCTGGTTTATTATCAACATGACAAGAAAGTTTAAAGGCAAGCACTTCAATATTGCAACTGGACAAATCGAATCTGGTCACTATAGTAACATATTAAACTCTACTAAAAAAATGATTACAAGAAGATTTATAAGTAGAGAAGATTTAGAGGAAACTAATGAAGCATTTGATATGCATGAGAGAGCTAATTTAGTAAGATTTGGATTTGATGCAGCTGGTATAACAATTCTTATATTCCTTGCTAATGCGTTACTAGCAGGAGATGATGACGATGATTCAGCAGTAGAAAACCTAGCTCAGTACATTACATTAAGAACTACATCTGAAACTCAATCACAAAATTTATTAGGAATGTTTGGCTCTGTATCTGAGATATATCAAGACCCAATTCCTCAGTTAAGAACTTTCCAGGATTTGTACAAAGGTATAACCAATATAACAGATGCTGAAAAGAGGAGATACATGTATAAGCAATTTCTAGCATATAGAAGATACGAGCAATTATCTGATTTACAAACTCAGATTCAGTCGTATATGTTCTTTAATGGAGAAAAAGGCTACACTTTGATTGGTGTAAATACAGGTAAAAAGGGAGAGGAGAAAGAAAAATAGTATCTTATTCTAAATAAATTAAAGGTAGATTTTGGAGTCTACCTTTTTTTTATTAATTTAGCTCCATGGAAAAGAAGGATTATAGGTATGAAGCCTTAGCTTTAGCATCTATAGGGATATCAGTTATACCCGTAAAAGATGATGGCTCAAAGCTTCCAAAAATTAAGTGGAAAGAATTTCAGGAAAGAATAATGACTGAAGAAGAAATAGACCTACACTTTGAAAGTTGTGGAGGTGTAATTGCTATAACCGGAGAGATATCAAAGCTCCTCTGTATAGATTTCGATTTGGATAAACAAAGAGACTCAGATGATTTTTGGGGAAGATTTATGAGCCAAGTCCCCGTCCACATGAAAGAAAGGATGCTAGTTAATCAAACTAGGTCAGGAGGATTTCACATTTGGTTAAAGACAGACTACGAAGACAAGTCTAGAAAAATCGCACACAGACCTTTAACTATTCCCGAATTGAATGATAGGTACAATATACTTATTGACAATGGAGCTAATGAAGATACAGCAACTACGATACTTTTAAAGAAACCTCTTGAATGTGTTATAGAGACAAGATCAAAAGGAAGTTATGGAGTTTTTGTACACCATCAGTATAAAAGATTCTATAATAAATCCTTATCTTGGTTTACTAAAGAGGAGATAGAATTCCTTTTAAATATAGCTTATAGCCTTGACTACACTTATAAACCTAAGAGAGTATTTGAGGGTAATGTTAATTCGTATAGAATAATAGCTAAGTTCAATAAAGATACTAAAGCATCTGGCGTAGTAAGAATGTTAGAAGAATCTGGTATGTTTACAGTATTTGATATTGATACAAATGGAAACTACAGATTGTCAAGAGTTGGCTCATCTAGTCTTTTCTCAGCGTATGTTTATGGAGATACTGGAAATCTAAAAATATTTGGATTAAATCCATTAACAAATGATGAGAAGTCTGTCCTACAACCATTCGAAGTGTATTGTGCAGTAAACGAGCTCACTACAGATGAGGCTATTGAAAAATTAAAGTAGGATTATGTTAAGCAATAAGTTCTACTACTGTGAGATATGTAACTCAAAAGTAGTCATAAGATCAACTATAAAGACAGGCGATAATAAAGGCTTAAAGGTTTGTCAATCGTGTAAGATAAAGCACGATGGTAGCAAAATACAAAAGACAAAACTAAATAAAGCAAATCCAAAATCGATAGCCAAAAGAAAAGTTGAGAGAAGTGATTTGCCAGAGTTTTTTGAAAAGGCTATAGTTGAATTAAATAATAATCCTAAATGTGCTAATTGTGGATGTACGATAAATTCAAATTACAACCCACATTGGAATATAGCACACATATTACCTAAGCATACATATAAATCAGTCATGGCTGAAGAGCTTAATTGGATCCCTTTATGTTCTTCTAAGGACCGGATAGATGGTAAAAGCTGCCATAACGACTTTGATGCTAATATATCTAGTATAGCAGACATGCCTTGTTTTATAATAGCCAAAGAGAAATTTAATAAATTTAAATCTAAAGTTGCTGAACGAGGTAAAATTTTTCATATTTTTGACCAAAACTAATAATATGGATGTAAAAATTAAAATCTTAGATGAGGATGCAGTAATCCCAAAGTATGCAAAGCCAGGAGATGCTGGTTTAGACTTAACAGCAATTAACATAGGATATGATGAAGATAATGGCATCATTGAATATGGAACTGGAATCGCACTAGAAATTCCTGAAGGATATGTTGGATTAGTGTATCCTAGAAGTTCAATCAATAAGAAGCAATTGATACTATCGAATCATGTAGGAGTCATAGACTCTGGATATAGAGGAGAGATAACATTTAAGTTTAGAATAGAAGGAGAACATTGGAGTGAGATATCAGAAGAAGATGGATTCGACTATGCTCTTGTAAATGGAGAATTTGCGTATTATAGAACTGCTGAAGACGAATTCTACCATAGACCTAATGTAAAAGAAATCTATGCAGTTGGTGATAGAATCGGTCAACTTATTATTGTACCATATCCAAAAATAAACTTTGTAGAAGTTGAGGAGTTATCTGAGACATCTAGAGGCAAAGGAGGTTTTGGTTCAACAGGACATTAAATGGATATACCATCTCTAATAATAGTGCTATTTATACTTCTAAGTCTGAAGCTAGAGCTATCCTTAGATAAGCTAGAGGATGGCACTACTATTATATGGTATACATCTATATCTACTGGTAAAAGGAAGTATATTAAAATATATTAAATTTTCTAATTATGTATATAAACTTTAAGTTACTCAATAAAAAAGGATTAGAAATATTGGATTTAGTTCTACTACAATTAGCCAAGCAGAACAAATCAGAAGACTTATCTAACGAGATAAGCCTATACTCCAAAAATAGAATGGAGACCTTAGTTGAAAAAGGTTACTTGACTTTTATTAAGGGTAATAAATCTGATAATGAATACCAAAGATTGAGGATAACAAAATCTGGAAATAGCTTCCTAGAAGACTTAGAAACACCTGAAGTTTTAGAAGAAGATTTACTTCTATTTGATTGGATATCAAATGTATACATATCTAGAGGAAAGGAGATAGGAAATAAGAAGAAGACTAAAATGTACATAGCTCTTTTCAGAGTTCAAAGTGGAATTGAAAAGAATCATTTAGCTATTCTCTTAGATGAATTTGTAAAGGATGATAACAATATGGAGTACAACAATAGATTAGAATATGCATTTTTTAAGGCTAGTAATGTATTCCAAACCAAATTTGAATTAGATCAGAGTAGGCTGTACACATATTATTTAAAAAGAAAGCAATATTTTGATTCAGTATTTTCTAAAGTAGAAGTTGAGGAGACAGTATGACTAAAGAGCAAATAGATAAGATAATTCAGGAAGGAAATAGGCAAGCAGTTATCAAGGCTTGTTCTGAGATAGCTGCTATACAAAAGAATACAATACCATCCATAAAGACTGGAATTGACCACCTTGATAACTTTTTACCAACTGGTCTAAACAATCAGATGGTATTCATAGGTGCTAGACCATCTATGGGTAAAACTCACATGGCAAATACAATAAAGTCAAACCTCTTAAGTAAAGATATAAATCCAAGGTCTGAGATATCTTTATTAGTTCTCAACTGGGAAATGCAGTTGAAGTCCCTGATACTTAGGGATATGAAGAAAGTTTTGAATAGGGGTATGAAAGATATCTTATCAAAAGAATTTACTGAAGATGAAAAAGAGAAAGTGTCTGAAGCTATTGGAGAGTTACTTGATGATAGAGTTCTAAACTTTGATCAGACAGTTGAAGGTAATGAATTTGAATATCTAGTTAGGCAATACATAAACAAGAATGATGGTAAAGAAGTTATCATACTTATTGACCATATCCATGTACTACTTACGAAGAAACAAATAGATGAGTTCTTAAAACTATGCAATGACCTTAAGAAAGAATTTACAAATGTGTCTTTTATTATCTTCTTCCAATTAAATCGAGAGATAGAAAAAAGATGGAGAGGTGGAGCTGATGCAAAAGTTAAATTGAATCCTAAGAATTTTGTACCTAACTCAAGCGATATATACAATACAGATAGTTTGTATCAATTTGCTGATATCATTATGACATTAGTAATACCTCAAGTAGTTGACTTAGACGAATATACTACTGTAAGTAAGGATAGGAATGCACATTTGAAGTCCCATTTCATAGGAGATGGTGATGACAACAAAACAGCTAGGCTCAAAGGTAGAAACCGGGTTTATCAGAATTATATAAAGATAAGAAACAATGATAACTTTGAAGAGCCTAGACTATTTTGCGATGTCATAAATCCTGATATTGAAAAGGTAATAACTGATTTGTACTACAATGAATCCAAGCAACAGAAGTCTAGACCTACATTCACTAAAGAGAGCTCTATACCAATAGTTGATACTACTGTTCCATTTATTTCAATAAGTACATTGAATAATAGTAGCGCAAGAGGTCAAGGATTTGAGGACAACCCAACTCCTACAAATGTTCCATTTTAACCTACAAATTTATTAATATACTTAGTATGTTTTTGCTAAATAAAATTTTACTACTTACATTTGGTTTATGAGTTGGAATTAAAGAAATTACAACAAGAAGGAAACAAGAGGTTGTTTACCGTAAGTCCTCAGATTTTCAAGCACATACCTTGTAAGAATAAAATTCACTCACAAATCCTCCAATTTATTTTGGGGGATTTCTTTTTTATATAGATATTAATTAATATATTTGTTCATCAAAACCAAATGATGAACTTAGACAAAGTTTTTGTAGTTGATATCGAATGTGATGGATTGTTAGATACTCTGACAAAGCTACACGTACTATCTGCCTGCTACTATAGTGAAAATAATAAGTGGGAAATTATTAGTACAAATGATTCAGCTAGGATACAAAACTTAGTTGGAAATCCTGATAACGTAATTGTCGGCCACAACTTTATTGGTTACGATAAACCTGCCCTAGAAAAACTCGGATATGAATTCAAAGCTCAAGTAATTGATACTTTGGGCCTAAGTTGGTATTTGTATAATGAACATCTAAAGCATGGCCTAGAATCTTGGGGAGAAAGATTTGGAGTTCCTAAACCAGAAATTGAAGATTGGGAGAATCTTACATACGAAGATTATAAGCATAGATGCGAGGAGGATGTCAAGATAAACACTAACCTATGGGTTAAGATGTTATCCCTATTAACCGAATTATACGAAGATAGGAATACAATAATAAGTGTTATAAAATACTTCACATTCAAAATGGAATGCCTTCGATATCAGGAAGAAAACAAAGTATTAATTGATATTGAGAAGTGTAAAGAGAACTTAGGAATACTAGAGTCCATAATTGAAGAGAAGAACGAGCAGTTGAAAAAGGTAATGCCTAAAGTTCCTAAGTATAGTGTAAGAAAAAAGCCAGCCAATCCTTTTAAAAAAGATGGTTCATTATCAGCAGCAGGAGAAAGATGGTTCGACCTATTAGAGAAAGCTAATCTCCCAAGTGATTACGATGGAGAACTCAAAGAAGTAGTTAAATATGATGATCCAAATCCAGCATCTGATCAGCAAATGAAGGATTACTTAACATCACTTGGATGGACACCAAAGTTCTTCAAAGATGGTGCTAATGGTAAAGTACCACAGTTGAGAGATGATGATAAGAATCTATGCCCAAACATTCAAAAACTAATAGCAATCAAGCCTGAATTAGAAGCATTGGATGGATTGTCTGTCGCTTCCCATAGAGCTGGGTATCTCAAAGCCTTTTTAAAATATGCAGATAAGGATGGTTATGCTATAGCTAGATGCAATGGATTTGCAAAGACAATAAGGTTAAAGCATTCAAACCCATTTGTTAATCTACCAAAACCAACTGCTCAATATGGAGAATATGTTAGGTCTGTAATGATAGCACCTCCAGGAAAAGTTCTTATTGGAAGTGACGTATCTTCTTTAGAGGATAAGACTAAGCAAATAGCAATTTATAGTTATGATCCTGACTACGTTGAACAAATGAACGTAAAAGGATGGGATGCTCACTTAGATATTGGGGAGCGTTCAGGACTATTGAATAGTGAGGAAATAAAATTCTTTAAGTGGTTTAAATCTAAAGATAAAAAGCAAGAGGATTGTCCTGAGATATACTTAAATTTTTCTGAGGAAGCTTTAGAGAAAGAGTTTGTAAGACTATCTAAGAAGAGAGCTGTTGCTAAAACTGTAAACTATGCGTGTCTACCTCAAGATAATACAGAAGTTCTTACTAAATATGGGTGGAAGTTTGTTGACGATTTATCTATAGATGATGAAGTTCTGACATATAATTCTGAATTAGACAAAACAGAATTTTCACCAATAAGATACATACATAAGTACAAAGATGCAGAAGTTATTAATATGTCTAACAAATGGTGGTCTATTGAATCCACAAAAGACCATAGGTGGTTTGGTAAAAAGAGATTCGATCATAGTGGTAAAAAAGTATATAAAAATATTTTTCTAACTACTAGTGAAATAAACTCTGAATTTAGTATACTTAATTCGGCTGAATATAAAGGAGGCGACTCTGATATTAGTTTAAATGATGCAGAGCTCCTAGGATGGATAGCTTCTGATGGATATCTCAAGTGGTCTGATATAAGTAGTGGTAGTTCAACATCTAAAGGTCGAAAAAGGGGTATAAAATGTTCTATAGCTCAATCAAAAAAGAAGTACTTTAACGATATCAAAAAACTACTAGATGATATGGAAGCTAATTATTCAATTAGTGAGAATAATTCAAATGTACATGTATTTACAATTAACTCTAGTTGGATAAGAAATTTTATGGATAAGATTTTAAAAGATAGAAGTAATAAGCATGAAATAGATTGGGTCTCTCTTATTTTAAGTATGAAAATAGAATCTATTGAAAGATTTTTTATAGCCTTTTTCAAAGGAGATGGTACATATAGAGATACTAAATCTTTAACTATAACTCAAAATAGAGGCAATATTCTAGATGCAATTGAGTTATGTGGCAACCTACTTGGGTATAGAACTACAAAATCTAATAGAAAATCGAATAAAAAATGTTTTGATATCAACTTTAGCAAACTGAATTATACAACTGGCCAAAGAATAGTTAGAAAATTTTCTAGAATTACAGATGTATTCTGCTTAACAGTAGACAATGGTACATTTTTGATTAGACAAAATAATACCATAACTATAACTGGAAATTGCACATATGGCGCAGGTGCTGCTAAGATAGCTGAATCAGCAGGTATACCACAAAAGGAAGCTAGTGGTGTAGTAAAGGCATATTGGGAAAGAAATTGGTCTGTTAAACAATATGCCGAAGATAGGGAAACAAAGCAAGCAGATGGCAAGACTTGGGTATATAATCCATATAGTAAGTTATGGCTTTACTTAACATCTGAACATATAAAGTTCTCAGCTTGTAATCAGAATGCTGGTGTAAAGATGTTTGATTTATGGATTTACTTTATGATAAATGAAGGGCTAAAACCCATAGCTCAATTCCATGATGAAGTTTTATTATGTGTAGATGAAGACAAAGCTGAATGGGCTGAGAAGACTCTTCATAAATGTATGGAGAATGTAAATAATTTATTAGGTTATCCAATAAAATTAGAAGTAGATGTTCAAGTTGGAAGAACCTATGCTGATGTACATTAATTTAAATTTATAGATATGACTAAAGAAGAGATGAGTGATTTCCTTAAATCTATTGGAGGCTTAAAGTATGGTTACTATTCAAATAGTTCACCAGTTTCAGATCCACATATGTTTGATATTGAACCAGGATGGTATAAATTAGTAAAAGAACTAATAGAAGATTTAATTGAACTTGGATGGGATAGAAGTGTTTCACAAGTTAAAGAAAAATTTGGGAGCCTTAGATTTTATATTCCATCAGGATCCGATGAAATGCATGATAGGATAACTAAAGCTGAAGACGATAGTTATTTTATATGTGAAGTAACAGGATTACCTGGTGAAGTTAGACCAGATTTAGGATGGTGGAGAACACTTTGTGATGAAGAGTATAAAAAAGCAAAAGGGATAAGATGAACACATTACATCTAACAGATGAGCAATTGATTATTGTTCAACAAGCATTGGATTTTTATTCTAGAATTGGTATAGGTCAATTTGATAAGATAAAAGACCATCCTACTTTCCAAAGATTTCTAGAAGAAGTGTGTAGACCAAAGAAGGAACCTGAAGTTGGAGATAGAACCCCACAAGGAGAGATACTAGAAATTAAAAATAAAAAAGCTTTGATTAATGGAAGCGTTGGAAAAGATGGATTTTGGTGTGATAAAAAAGCTTGGAAGAAATTAAAAGATGTAAAACTATCTACTGATTACACTAGATATCATACACTAAGAGATGAAGCTGATAGAGCATTTATACAACCAAGAAACATCTTGATAAACGATATTTCTATGCCACTACATGGTTCATGGGGAATCTATAATGAGTCTGTAGATGATTCTTGTAGAATTGCTTTTGATATCGTTCAAGTAATTAGGCATGAAAAATGGAAGCAAAATCCAAAAAAATCCAATATGACTGTGGACTCTCATATACATTTTTCACATAGAAAAGATAATTCCTCCGATAAAATAAAATGCGAAATTGATAAATAGCATTTAAGCTAATATATTTTTTTATTTCAATATTAAAATGTATATTCGAATCTAACAAAGTAGTTATGTCTATGAAAAGATTACTTCAAACTAGGGTAGATGAATTGCATCTAGATGAAAAGGAAGAGATTAAAAGCAGAGACAATGCTTATGCTACAGTCGTAGCTTGCTTCTTAGATTACGAAGACGCTGAAGATTGCTTACAAATTCAGGAACATTTTCCGGAAGAAGGCAATGAAGATGATGTAGCTTGGATGCTTGTACTTTCTTTTTGGTTATCAGAAAGGGGTTATGATTGGGGATCTATGAGTGGACATTTATACGATGACTCTTATTATATAGTTATAGGAGAAAGCTTTAGAATGATGCCACACGTTTGTATATACAAGAATGGGCATCTATGGCATGATCCACATCCAGATGGAACAGGGTTACTTACCGAAGAATTATTTGAATACATCAGACCAAATAAAGTAATTTTTCAGTAAGTATAAAATACTAGAATTAATTTGGATTATACGTAATTAATACTTATCTTTGATTTGAAGTTATTATAATCTGTTTATGTATTGTTTTTGCCTCCCTATTTTTAGGGAGGTATTTTTTTATGCGATAGCTTGTCTTATCTCGATATTTTTAATATAGAGTTCTAGCTTTAATTTTAAATCAGAGCTTACCCAATCTTGTTTTACTAACCAAGTAATATATGATGGGTCTCTTTTATAGACAGCTTCTACCATCCTATCTTTGTATTTTCCAAATGGAATTTTAAAGTCTGAGTCAACCTCTTTGCTATTAGAATTTATATCTGCTTTAGTGACAATTGGACCATCTAATGGAATAGATGTAACTAATCTTTCTTTTGTAAATACTCCCCACCCATGACCTCTATAGTCCTCTATAGTTATTTCTCTAGGATGAGCTAGTCTTTTGAAGTTGTTGCAATAATCAATAAATAAAAAATCATCCTTACCTAAATTAGGTCTCACACCTCTTCCATATATCTGATAAAATGAAGACAAAGAATTTGTAGGTCTTCCCATTATAATACAATCTAATCCTGGGTAGTCAAATCCGGTTGTAAATACTCCAAAGTTAAATAAAACTTTAACTCTACCTGATTTAAAGTCATCAACTATTTTAGCTCTTTCTTTAGCAGGAGTCTCTCCCGTAATGTATTTAGCTTCAGGAATAAACTCACAAAATCTTTTGCAAGAAGTAACGCTATCCACGAATACAAGAATACTTTTTCTATTGTTTTGATTCAGCAAATCCTTGATTCTAAGATATATCTTATTGTTTATACCATTAGCTTCTACTGCCTCCTTAATACTTTGTTCAGTAAATTCTGTACCTGTAGTATTTAAGACTAGCCTAGTCTCATCCATGAACCACTCTTCGTCAATAGACTTAGCCCAAAATCCTCTATCAATCATCTCACCTATTTGAGTTATGTGGATGAATGTTTTAAAAAATCCAGGCCTCATTCTATTTAACATAACTAGCCTACTACCTTCTCTATTATTTTTTAATCTGAATGGAGTAGCTGTTAGTCCTATTACTTTACTAGGATTTAGTTTCTTTATAAACTTTGAGAACATAGATTGAGCATCAGGATCTATTCCATGATGACATTCGTCAATAATAACGAGATTGACACCAGCCTTTTTAAAGTCCTCAACTCTATTCTTGATACTACCTAAAGTTGCATAGGTAACATGCCCAATATTTTTTTCATTGGCACTAGCTGAAAATATTGAAGCGTTTCCACCCATCAATACAAATTTCTCGTAATTCTGTTTTAGTAACTCTACTGATGGTTGGAGAACCAATATTGGTCCACTATACCTCATAGCAATACCTGCTATCTCCCAACTCTTACCTGCCCCAGTTGGAGCTACAATAATTCCTGGACTAGTAGTTTTAGATTCTATATAATTAATAGCAGCATCTACTGCACTTTTTTGGTAATCTCTAAGCTCTATCTTTGACATTCTTTCCTTCCTCTATTTTTTTATTTATAAATGCTCTTACTTCAGGATATCTTTCTTCTATAGCATTGCTCATTGTAAATGGTATAGGCTTATCTGAGTGTATAGGAACATCCAAGTTATCTGATTCCTCTCCGAAATTTATTTTACGTAATCTTTCTTTTAAAGATGATAATTCTTTAAGAACTCCTGATTGAAAAGCTATCTCCATTTCCATTCTCTTTTCGACATTGGAATCTGCCTCATCGAATTCGGTCCAGTCAAAAGCTCTAGTTACATGATTGTATCTTTTCTCTAAGATATAGTAGAACTCTAGCAATAATTTTATAGACTTATTAACTTCAGGATTACCTAATTCTTCCTCAGCTAAAGAGTACAATTTAATAAGAGCTGATATGTTTCTATCATTGAGTATAGACTGTAGATTATACATGCTCTCCCTTTTTTCTAACTTAGAGACAATAGACCAGTCATGTTCTTTAATGAACTTCAATTCCTTCTTAGCCGGAGGCATAACTAAGTCAAGATGGTCTTGTATTTTTTTATCTAGCATATCACAAATATAGAAAAAAATTGTGACAAAACAAAAAATCCCCCCAATTTTATGGGGGGACTATTCAGAGATGAAATCTCTTTATGCTTCGCAAGAAGAACAACTTAGAATATCTCTAGATACTTGTTGAGCTTTATTGACACTTCTTTGATAATACAAAGTCTTCAATCCAAGTTTCCAAGCTTCAATAAATAATGAGTTGATATCTTTTAGTGGAACATCAGGATGTATCATCAAGTTCAATGATTGTGCCTGATCAATCCATCTTTGTCTTTGAGCAGCTTGTTTTACAATTTCCATTTGACTTATCTCTCCGAATGTTTTAAATACATCCTTTTCAACATCAGATAAAAAGTCTAGGTGTTGAACTGAGCCACCTTTAACCATAATACTCTTCCAAGTATCTGGGGTATCCTTTCCCTTTTCCTTGAGTAACTTTTCTAGGTATGGATTCTTATAAGAAAACTTACCCTTAGCTAAATCCTTTAAAAAGTAATTGGAATGTAGTGGTTCAATAGATGGAGATACCTGACCTAAGATAAAACTAGATGAGGTAGTTGGAGCTACTGCAACTCTTGTTGTAAATCTCTCACCATATCCCTCTAGCATTTTAGGCTCTCCAAAAAGTAAAGCCAAACTCTTACTTGCTTGTAAACTTCTAAAGTCTATTGTTGTAAATATTTCGGCATTAAGATACATTGCATCCATACCTTCAAATGAAATCATCTTAGACTGAAGTAAGCTATGCCATCCAAGAACACCAAGACCAATACTTCTATGTTCCTTTGCAAATCTTACCGCTTTATCCAAGAAAGGAATTCCACTAGCCTTTTCAATAAATTCTGTATAAACAGCATCAAGGAAATAGGTAAGTATTTCAATCGCATCTGATTCTTTTATCTCGTCCCAATGAATCAAATTTAGAGAAGATAAACAACAAACAAATGTCTTTTCTAAATCAGTATACTCAATTATTTCGGAGCACATCTGACTATGGTTAATCTTCAACCCCTTATCTCTATATACTTTAGGACTTGCATTGTTTACATTATCAGAAAAGAATATGTATGGGAATCCAGTTTCAGATCTCTTCTTATGAATCTTAGCCATTATAGCTCTTTTGGATTTATCGCCATCAATCATTTCTTGCATCCAATAATCTGGAATTGTAACAGCTAAAGCTAAGTCTTGAATAGGGTGACCTTCTTCTCTACATTTTAAGAACTCTTCTATATCGGGATGGTCTATGTTTAAGTAGGCAGCAAAGTAACCTCTTCTTGCTTGACCTTGTGTGATAACATTGGTAGCAGCTTGAAACAATTCCATAAAAGATACTGGCCCATTTGATACTCCATTGTTTTTAATGGATGAACCTCTATGTCTTAGTTTACCAAAGAATCCTGCTGTTCCTCCACCATGTTTTGTTAGCATACCAATCTCAGCAGCAGCTCTTACAATATCAGATGTATCATCTTGAATATCAATACCATAGCAAGAAATTGGTAGCCCTCTATCTAATCCAAAGTTCATCCATACTGGAGTAGCTAGAGAGAAATAACCTTTAGCCATATACCCATAGAACTTGTCAGAGAAACCTTGAATACCTAAAATCTCTTCAGCTCTATTAGCTATTTGTCTAATCCTATCTTCAGGAGATACTCCAGGTAATAGGTAACCTTCATTTAAGAATCTTCTTGATTCTTCATTAAGCCAATAAAAATCTTCCATTTTTAAAATAATTCTTCTTCGTTAAATACTTTTGTTTTCTTTGCGTAATCAATTGGCTTTTTGTGGAAGAAGTCAGTCAAGGCTGATGCGTATACTTCTTCTTCCATCCAATTAGTTTTTTCTATAATTTCTTTAGCTACATCAAATGTTTCAGAGAATCCAATCTTAACAAGACACTCATTCATTCTTCTTTTGATATAACCTTTAAGAATATCCTCTGATAAGAATTCATTTTCATATCCTTGGAGAATCCAATTAATTAAATTAGATTCAGCATTGAATGCTTCTTGAACCTCAGATAATATTTTTTCTGATAACTCTTCATCAAATATCTCAGGATACTCAGATCTTATTTGATTGATAATAGCAATACCACCTTCAGCGTGTAAATTCTCTTCTTTAGATGTATACTGTACAATATTTGACACATCCTTTAAGACACCTCTAAATCTATTGAATCCAAGAATTGTATAGAATTGAGAGAACAAAGCACAATACTCAGTAAACAATGTAAATAATATTAAAGAGTATACTATGTTTTTGTGGTCATCTTTGTATATTTTATTTACATATTTAGATAAGTAGTCTACTCTACCTTTTACAACTGGCTCAGAGAATAGTGTTTCAAAGTCTTCTTCTAAACCAAGCTTAGATAGAATCTCAGCATAGGCTCTAGAATGGATTACCTCAACTCCTCCAAACACAGCACCTAAGTCTGATATCTCTGGCTTAGGTAATACTCTACCTATATTGGACCAGTAAGATTTTACAGCAACTTCTACCTGAGATGTAAGTAGTATCGCTCTTTTTATTACTCCTCTTTCTTCTTCTGTTAATTTAGTCTTGAAGTCTTGGACATCGTTTTTAAAATTGAACTCGTTGTGAGTCCAATGACTAGCCCACATTGCATCTATTAGTGGGTCTGTTATATGCGAATATTCGAAAGGTTTATAGCTAATTCTTTTGTCAAAAATGCCCATTTTTTTAAATTTTGAGGTTAAAAAATCCGGCCATAAAAAAATAAAGCCGGACTATAAAGATATATACAAGATATAAATCTTGCAATTAAATTAGAACATTTAAAATTATTTGGTTGCAGACTCTAATGATGGCATAAATACTTCAATAATTTTAGATTCTTTAACAACTGAAACCTCTGGTTCAAATAAGAAACCTCCAACCTCACTCATTACAATGTCATATGCATGTTTAGCATCTTTAGCTGATGTAAGATAAGCATAAACTGTCTTCTTATCTTTTCCTGTATCATCATCAGAAAGTGTATGCTTTACTTTAACTTCAAAGTAATTTCCATAGTCTTCGTCTTCAAAGATGTCACTAAACATAACTCTAGTAATAGCTTCAACTACAAACTCACCTCTGATAACACTTCCTAGATGTGTGTAGATTTCTTCTTCCGCACTACCAAATGTATATGCGTGAACAAGAAAAGATTCAGATACTCTTTTTAAAGTCCCATTGTCAAGACTTTTTGTGTAACGTACTTTACAAATAAATTGATTGTTCATGTTTTTGGTTTTTAAATTAAGATTACAAATATATACAAATAAATTATTTTACTACTAATTTTTTAGAAATATTTTTCTTTACAATTTCAGATATTGATTCTGCTAGATTTAATCCTGAAGATATCAATGGGGCAAATCTCTTTTCGTGGAAAGCTCCTTCATCTTCTATCAGAACTCCATCTATATTTATTATTGTTACAGGATTAACTATCTCTACTAATTTTATTGCTGGTTCTTCGTACTCTCTTATGGTGTATACGACATTTTTTATTGGTAAATTTGGAAATATCTTTTCAAAATTAGGTCTTGTCTTATCGAAATTATCATCAATACATACGACCTTATCTCCTACTTTAAACTTCATAAATCGCAGCTATATAAAGTTTGTACTTTGAGTTTGAAGTGTTGAATTCGTAAAACCTAGATCCTTTATCCCAACCTTGATTTGTTATCTCAGTAATCGTAGTTGTTAACCATGTATACATGTGCCTATATTGAGGGTCTATAATACAACTAAATCCGACTTTAGGTTCATCATGTAACTTATTAATATTGAGTCCCCCCAATTCTTCAGAAGACCATTCTACAAATTTAACTTTATAGCCACGAAGTATTTTACCATCACCTTCTCTAATTAGCATTATAGGTAAGTTTGTGATATCACATACATTACAAACATTAGATATCTCACGAGTTCCTTTTACTCTATGTGGCGTAACCTTTAGACAATTCCTACAGAATATATTACCAGCCTTCCTTTCTTTTTCTTGTGTCTCTTCCATACGTTATGTTATTTTTAGCTCTTATATCCTTGTGTGTAAACTGCCAAAACTCCCCTGTCTCATTTATGATTATGGTATAAATCGTATCGGTCTCATGACCAAACTCTGTTACTAACCATATAAATCCTGGACCTTTTGGAGTGACTACCTCTATTCTATTTTGTGGTTCAAATACTCTCATTATTTACATCTATTATAATTTTTTCATCTCTAGTTACTAATTTTGTGTATAACTCTATATCTCTTGACCATTCTTGGCCGGTCCAAAATTCAAATCCATGATAATTAGATTTATACAAACAACATAGTTCATAACCACCTAATAGATACACATACTCACATCCTAACAATCTAGCTGTCTCACATTCATACATCTGTGCAACTGCACCTAATGATAACTTTGGATCAGCATAATCCCATATAAATTGATAAGCTACAAATTGATTACCGAATACTTTATATAAACTTATACCAATTAAATCACCATCCCAATATTCAATAACACTACAATCCTTAAATGAGTCTATACTAATATTTCTTTTAAATCCATGATACTGACAATACTTTTCATATAAATCAATATACTTTTCTCTCTCAGCAACTACATCACCTGATTGTACAATTACCTTTTTAGAAAGTCTTCTAACTGTCTTGGATGGTTTATAGATACTTAAATCAATTCGAGTACTCCTTTCATTATACCATTTACCCTCCCATGGAATCCATCCTTGTTTAAGAGCATCATTACACGACTCTCCTTCCTCTAGGAGTCCATAAGCACAAGGTACAATGACTTCAATATCACTCACCTTTCCAAATCCTTTTACATGGTCAAATATAACTTTCATATCTATAAATTAAAAAACCCTAGCAGTGTCTATTGATCAGGTAGTCTTACTAGGGGTTGTTACTAGTTATACAGCTCACCGCTTTCCTAGTAACGAAAAGACCAAGGCTGGTGCGCTGTGCTTACACTTGGGAAGCGTCCTTGGTACTTGACCTATAGAATAGAATCTATAGGGTTAATATCATGGCAACGGATCACCATGAGGTCCCAGTATTTGCATACTGGTGGGGTAAGTTAACGCTGATTACGGGTTCAGCGTTAGAAACCTTTGTAGGCTCCAGACCATAAGGTAAAGAACAAAAGTTATAAATAGATAAAGTGCCTGATCCATGTACCACCGTGGGCACTTTTAGTTTATTCGGTTTCCGTTTCATGGTCATCTACTTATAACTAGCAACTAGGGTAGATTATTTATTTTTTAATCTTTCCCTATATCTTTTAGTCATCATATTATTAATTGCTTTGCATTCATCACATCTACACCCCCTATCATAAGCTCCTTTACTTGGATGTTTTTTTAGTTTTTCAAAATCTATTCCTTCTAAAAGTTTAATTCTACCTTTATCAATGCCATCTTGCCAATTTTCTTTTGGACTCCCTAGAAATAAATGTTTCGGATTCACGCACATTCTATTATCACAAGTATGACATACATATAAACCTTCAGGAATTTCACCATGGTGTATCATATATGATACTCTGTGAGAATCTATAACTTTACCATTAAGTTTAAATGCTCCATAACCAGTTTTACCTCTAGAACATGCTGTCCATAACCAACAAGTTTCAGTTTTATTTACTTTGTCAAAAAACCTTTTCATATATTTATTTTTGTAGCAACTAATATACGAACTTTTATTTAGAAATCAAGAACAAAAGAGAGAGTATTTCATCTCTCTTAAGCTTTACTCTAACCGAGGGCAGGACTCGAACCTACAACGTGCAACCATTCATCAGGGTAAGATACCGTTTCCTTATTACGCACTACCTAGTTAAGTTTCCCACTCTGAGATTACAAGTGAGTAGTCATATCGGTTTGTTTCCTTTCAAACAACCTGCTGGGCATCCCCGTTAAAAAAAGTCAACACTACTGGGAGGAGGTGTGTCGTGCTCCTTTATTCCCATGAGACTGGCGTTTAAGGATGTCCAGTCTAATACCCTATCAAGTTTAAATGAGACATTGACAAGTCTGCTGAGTATCTCTTACTCATTGTTATGAGAATAGGACTCGAACCTACACCTCACGGCAGGATTTAATGTATATTCTTAGGACATGACCCCCTACCTTTTACCACCCACCATGTGCTCTACCAATTAAGCTACCTCATTAAATTTGGTAGAGATTTGAACACCAACGCATGATCACCCATACGTCTCGTTTCTTTTGTTTTAGGCACTCTACCTTTGCAAGTTCGTCTTACCTTGCGCCACCATTCGTGGAATTGCCCGAAATCCCAATGGTTGTCGTTGTACTATCAGACATCAAACGACTGCTGTGAGCCTGGAGAGATTCGAACTCATCAATCTACATTTTAGAAGAATGTTGCATTATCCAGTTATGCTACAGGCTCGAAAAACTACCCCATCATTTTTAAAATACAAGCAAAAATAAATGATAGGATAGTTTTATTTGTTGACCTTAAGTTAAATTTATTTTAAACTAGCTGTCTTTATTCTAGTTTTTTTCTTAGGCTTATCTTCTACGATAATCTCCTTGATATTTTCCTTAGCATCTTCTTCGTCCATTTCTTCAGTAGAAATAGTTAGACCTGAATCAACATTTTGCTTATGTTGTTCCATTAATCTAATTGTCATATCAGATACATTAGATCCAAGACCTGTGACAGTTTGTTGAATCATATTCAATACGCCTTGAATTTGGTGTAAGTTTCTACCTTGAATGTGGCAAAAGTATATGAATGAATTAAATAAACCACCAGGTATTGTTACCATAGAATCTTTACTATAGGTTTGTTTAAAGTATCCACCTTTATCCAATTCTTCAAAAAGTTCATCATACTTCTTTTCCATTTCTTGATTCTCTTGTAGCATAGCTTCCTTAAGCTGCTCTTCTGTCATTTGTTCTTTGTTTTCCATTTTTTAATTTTTACCAAATCTAATAATAATAAATTAATTCTCAAAATATTTTTTGTAAAATTTGTAATACTCGTTTATTTCTGAAACAGTTTTATCGCATTTATCAAAAAATTTGTTAGCCCTCTCAATTGAGTAAGGAGTTTCAATACTAACTATGTCACCTGTCAGTCTTAGTGGATGACTCTCTGATCCATTACCTTTCCTATCTAACATAACAACTCCGGACCAAACAACTTCATTGCCTTCTTCTATTAAGGAGTGAGAATACATAGTTGTTTGTTGGTAGTCTTCACTAGCATAGAAGTCTTTCTTGTTTTTTATATTGCCAGTTTTAAAATCTATAACTTCAACTTGACCCTTAGCTAATCCATCTAGTTCTGCATCATCGTTAACACCTATTCTAGTTCTATCTATGAATCCTTGAATGACATATCCTAATGGTCTATGAATAACTATCTCTCTTTCATACTCGCAATTTTCTGGTCTACCTACTTTCATAAGTGTTTCGATATCAAAAGTAGATAGTTCACTATATTCATCAACACCTTTTTCAAACCACTCTCCCACTACTGAACCAAAGTGAGTGAAGATATTTCCTGGATCTTTTATGCCTAAGAAATAGTTCTCTATATAGTCTCCTTTATAGGTAGGGTTATTCCAACTTTCTATTTGACTATAGCTTATTTTAGGAAAGCCTTCAAACTTTTTGAATTTATTTTCTCCACTAGGATTATCGTATACCCTAGGCAATTCTATTTTAGATTTTTTAGATGTCATTTTTTAGATTTTAATTCTTTTATAAACTCTTCTACCTCTTTCTTCTTGTGCTCAACAACTTCTTTCGTATCACTACTAAACATTTTATTGTTGATGTACAAACACTTCAAGACATCTTCTAGCATCTCCCAATCTTTCTTAGGAACTTTTTTACCTTTAAAAGCTTTTATTATACCCTCCTTAACTTCTTGATTTAACTCTTTTGTTATGGATAATTTATGTAAAACATTTCCGCTTGATACCTCTGAATCTAGATTTAATTTATCAAGATAAACAACATCCTCAAATTGGAAGATATCCTCATACTTGAATCTTCTTATAACATTAAATGTTGCTATAGCATCTTTATTGCAATAATCAGTAATACCCTGTATGTTACCATTAAAGTATTCTCTTCCCACTTCATCTCCAACCATATCAACTTTAGATATCGGGATGTTAAGACATACACATAAAGCTTGTAATGAAGAACCTGCACCTGTACCACCAAGTTTCCATAGTGTATTGGTACAAGTATTCAATGTCTCCCATGGCTTTTTATCGCTATCGTCAAGCAATCTTGGAATAGGAATCTGATTAATTAGATATCTTTTACCAAGGAAGGGATAATCAAAGAACTTTGATGCATGGCCTACTAACCTATAGTGGGGGCTGCTACTTGATATTCTATCTAAGAACTCAGATAATTCAGTTAGGATTTTAGCTTCGTCTTCCCCCGAAAAACTTTTGCACATTAGATTCTTACCAGCTTTATCTAAGAAAGCAAGACTTACTACACAAACTTTAGAGAATTCAGCATACAATGAAGATGTTTTACTCCATAGTTCTGATAACTCTTCAATTGATGGTATCTCACCATCTTGCTTATGCTTGTACTCCCAAGCTTCTTGATACAATTCGGACAAGTCGCTGAAGTTCTCAGCAATTCTAACTGTCTCGATATCGATAGCTACAAAATGTTGGCTATCTACTCTACTTAACACTTTCATATTGTTGGTTTATTATATACTATTTAACGTCCTTTAAATCATGGTATTGGACTTCTCTACATTCACTAGCTAAGGCATCACTAAACATCTTAATTGAATCTCCAACTTTGTGGAATTCCTGGTAAAGGCCATAAGAAACTGATGCTAATGAAATGTATTCTTGATATACTCCTGAAGCTCCAACTAACTCTCTTAAGGCTGAAGCAGAAGATGCTTTCATTTTAGATTGAAAGTCTTTATTATCCGCTAACTCTAACATACCTGTAGCTCTAGCTTCAGTCTTCCTTTCTTCATGGAATATTTTTGATTTGTTAACCTCGAATGCAAGATCGTCTGAGAAGTCTCTAGATAAGAAGCTTAACTCCATTCTAAGTTCATGTAAGGAATTGTAAGGTCTAGGTAGAGGTATTTGTCTATATCTATCAGTAATAGATTTAAACTTACTTTTATACTCTTCTAACCTATCTTTTAATTCAACTAGATGAAAATAGTTTTGAGATAGATGTAATGTTTCTACAACCTCAACTAAAGCTTCAATAGCTTTCTCTTGAGTGTTAGCTTGTAGAATAATTGGTATTAGTTTTTCTGATTTATTCATACTACAAATATAATAAAATTATAGATTCTTTATGTTATTTTTTGTATTATTTTCATCATCTTTTCTTCTTTTGTAACTTTTCCCTCTTAGATGTGGATTATCTTCTTGTATCTTTTGCCTAACTCTTCTTATACTTTCTGAGTGTGTCAACTTTCCGGTGGCAAACATCTCTAAAAAATCTAATGCAGACATAGTGTTTATATCGTCATGTCCGACTTCATAAAAATAGTAGTTAGCTATAAGCTTAAAATCATTATCTCTTAAATGTGGATATGTGTCTAATAAGAATTTAACTTTGTCCTTTATGGACTTCATTTGATTAATCAGCATGACCTTTTGATTTTCTATATTCAATTTCTTTTTTGATCAAAGCTATATGCCAATCAGGTCCACCATAATCAAGCACAGCTTCAAGGTAATCATCGTCCATATCGCATATCGCAATCCACGATAATGGTTGTCTACCATCCTTACCTCTACCACCTCTTGTTGCATATTTTCTAACTATTTCAAAAGGTTCGTCATCATATACTGCAAATCCTTTGATTTTACTTAAGTCCTTTGCTCCATATCTTAAGTACGCTGTGCCACCATCTACCATTGCCTCATTTGGGCAGGAACAAGTCTTATAATCATGTCTATGATAACTAACTATTGTTTCATTACATTCTAAACACGTAACTGAATTGTATACTAATTGCCTATCCATATTAATTTATTTTTGATACATAAAGTATTTCTTTATCCGGAAACCTTTTCTCAAATTCTTTTATAGCTTGAGAGTATCCATCAGCATTAATATTAATTCCCGTACACAACTCTTTACCAATTATGTAGCATACATGATAATTATTTTTCATCTTCTGTAAATTTTAATAATTAATAACTATTATTTATTCTTAAGTCTAATTCTCTTTCATAAAAATAAGGACAACACCATTTTCTTTCATCGCAGTCAAGCTTAACCATTGTTCCATTATAGCAACCCACTTGAATCACAGTCGCCCATCCACTAAGATTAGTCTTAACCCTATCTCCTACTTTTAATTCATCAAATGATTTCATATTTAAAATCATTAGTTTGTCCTATAGTATCACCTACATCATTACTATGAAGAACTATTAATATATTTTCTTTGTCGTTTAATAATGATTTAAACCATTCAAGTTCTTCTTCATCAGCATGACTATACCATAAGTCATCTTCAACTTCTATTGTTGCTTCAATTTTTATTTTCATTACTCTGATTTATAAGTTATTATTTTTAATATTTAAATTAACTATTTAACACCAATCCCTTCTCCATCAATGTATAATAACTTTACTATTTCACCATTACCTATAATCGTTAAAGTGGGGTATTCATCATTTGGAATAGGATGAGTTGGCTTTATTTCATAATTATATTCATAGCAAATTTTATCAACTTTATCAATAAATTCTTTCATTTTATTTGTCATTCTATTCTGATTTAAAAGTTTTACACATTGATTCAAAACTGTTGTTGTATACAAATCTTCTCATCTTTGGATTCATTGACATAAATGTTGCCCAACATCTTTTTCTTAACCAATCAGGTAGTTGTTTACTGTACTTCATTCTATTCTGATTTAAAGGTTTTTTCTTCACAACAAATATTAGGCATAATACCAAATACTTCCTCAATAGTTGCTTCATCATATCCATCAAGTTTTAATGCTAATTCAATAGCATTTCTTATCGCATAAGCATAAGTACAAGTGTGTGTATCAATAGTCACTAATGGTCTTTGAGTGCTATCAAAATCTCTATTGTCAATAATTATTCTCATTCTATTCTGATTTAAAGGTTTATAAATTCTATAACTACCAATGGTTGTTCTTCATTCTCTGATTTTAGTCTCATATTTATTCTGATTTAAAGGTTTCTTGGTAGTATTCTTCTGCATAAAATCTTGCTGATTCACAAGTAGGATAACAATGGTCTGATGCAGCATCAATTATTTGTTGTTTTTCCATTTCTTTGGATTGTTTAAATGCTTCTTTTATAGGCATTGTTCCTTCACTTAATTGATATTCCAACCACTCTACTGCTGTCTGTTTCATCTTATTCTGATTTAAAGGTTATCCCCAAATATTATATATTATTATAACACAAGTTGCAAATCCACCAATTATTGAAATAGCATAAAAAACAATAGGCATTATACCTGTTTGTTGCTCATACCATTGTCCAAAAATTGGTATTAATAGTGATGTGATTGAAACACAAAATATTACTAAAATTGTTTTTAAAATTCTTTTATCCATCTTATTATAATTTAAAAGTTTTATTGTAATAATGATTAAAACCAAGACCATCTTCCCCTGAGTCTAAAATTCCAAAGCAATAGGAATCTTCCATCTGCTCCTTCTCCATTGCTTTGGCTTGTTCAAATCTTTTAATCCAATGTGTATCAAGACCTCCCCATTCTTTAAAGATTTCTTGAAATTCATTTTCTAACCATTCTACTGCTGTTTGTTTTTCCATTCTTTCCATGTGTCAAAGTCTTTTAGTTTTTCCATTTGTTCCTGCATCCATTTAGCACCTGCTATCCAGTTATCTGTTTTACATAAATTAGGATCAGCTAAGTTAGCTGCAGCTTCTTCTATTTCTTTATCCATATCAAATCTTTTTAAGTATTAACAAATTTCAAAGAAAATATACCTAATGTAGCAATAGATGCTACACCTAATATAAATACAGCAACTTCTAAACCATGTATTTTCCATACATAAGACACTGCTAACACAAGTATTAAAAATTGAATAATTATAAAAAATATTATCAGTGCTACCATATCAAATCTTTTTAGTTAATATAAGACATCCTTCTGAGTCAAGTTTTGGTACTAAACAATCAGACATTTTTTCTATATCAGAGTGCTTCCACATAAGATAATCTTCACGCATCTCAATCTCAACTTCTATCTCACTTGGTTGTAATAAAGCAACTAATTCGGTAAATGTTCTGTTAGGATGATTTTCTAAGGAGTTAAATGCTTTTCTAATATTAGATAAAGTAAACACCTTATCTTTATTCAACTCCATTGCTTTGTTGAAGCCTGCAATAAAATCTTCTGGATCATAAGAATGTGCAAATTTACTTCCATATTCCTCAGCCAACTTCTCAATATCAAATATTCCAAATAGTGAGTCACAGTTTTCAAATGATAACAGATACATTTCTTTTGAGGGCACTCTTGTTCCTGTGCTTCCAATTTGTTTATCTTCTACAAACAATCGGTAGTGGTCTTTGTCTTTCCTAAGTTTTGCTTTCATCTTCTAATTTTTTAAGTTGTTCTTTAAATGTTTCCAAAGTAATTGTTACATTTAAAATATTTACACCTTCGGTTAATAATTCAGTCAGTAAATCAATCTGTGCCTTAATCTTTATGATGTTTACCCATCTATAGAATTCTTCTTCATTAATATTTTTCATATTATTTTCTTTTACTTTTACCTACTATATAACCAAAAATAAACCATAGAACAAACCCTATGTGTGCTATAACTAATACCAATGTCATACTATAAATTATTTTTAATGTACTCTAATACTTCAGGAGAAGCACTAGCTTTAAACTTACTCTGATTAATGTGATCAAACATTCTATAGAATACCATAGCATTGTCTTGTATATTATCAAAGCTGTTTATTCTATCTAGTTTCTCCGTGACATAACCATACTGGTTATCATAAGTATTCCATATATCTGTGGCAATACTTTTCATCTCATTAAATATTTCTTGACTTGGTGTTTCCATATTATTTTAGTTTTAAAATTTCTGTTACAATATACTGCACTAGATATGCATATACTTCTTCTGTTTCATATCCTGGTTGTATACCTATTCTACTTAATATAGAATAAGCTGCATGATAAGCTTCATGTGCTACTAAACCAATCATTTTTGCATCTCTGCCTATTTTGTCTCTAAATCTAACTATAACAAATCCATCACTATGAGTAGCAGTTCTAGCATCTGATCTTTTCCAATCATCAAATGCAAAATCAAACTGCTCTCTAGTAAACTTACTACATACAGCATCATATAGCTTATCATCTGATTGATTTATAGATACTAATACATCTGTATTAAATACATCTATTGGTATTACTTTGAACATTTTATTCTCATTTAAAATATTAAAAAAAGGAGAGGTGTCTCCGACGACCAAGTGTTAACACCTCTCCATAAGCTACAAAAACAGTATGAATACTGAGTTTGGATGAGCAGTTTAATATTATGCTCAGAATAATTATTACTTATTTGTAAGTATTTATTTCTTTATTAGTCAACCTTGAAAGTAGCACCAGAGCATTATAATCATGTGTTCTTTTTTTATCTATTACTTCTAATAAATTATCAATGTCATAGAGAACTTCCCATAAGTACTCTTCCCTCCTGTTTTCTTCAATAAATGCTTGTTCAACTTCCTGTATTAAATCAATTACTATTTGACTATAATTTTCCATATTATAAAAAGAATCATGACTTAGTTCTTTTAATGTTTCCATATTACTTAGTTTTAAATATTAAATTATTTGAAGGACTCTTTGTATTTCCCATACTTTTTGTTGAGCAGCATATTTCATCAATTTTTCAAACACATTCTCTAATGTATCAGTATCATATACCTTGATAGAATCACCATTTAACTTAAAAGAATTTCTGTCTTCTTCAAATCCTAAATTTTTTAAAGCATTTTTTATTTCATTAATTCTATTCTCTTGCTTAGATGCTTTTTGATTTTCTCTCATTTTTTGTAGAATTTCTTCTGGTATGTGTGTCATATTACTTAGTTTTAGTTAATACTTTATGTTTATATCTTCTGTGGTCTCTCATAGTAGCAGCCCATTCTTCACCACCTTTGTAGTAGATCATAGTACCACCTCTAGCAGCTCTGTTTGCTAAATCTCTTTCTTTCTTCTTAGGATCCTGTATAAAAGTGATTAGTCTCCTGGATACTTTAAACATCTTGGCTAGCTTCCTCTGACTTAGCCCTTGTTTAGTCCAGTATAAAACCATCTCTTTTTGACAAGGAAGAAGCTTAACTCTCCTGTCTAAGAATGGAGAATCAAGCTTCATTTTATCTGTCTTGTAAGGCATTATTTAAAGACTATCTAAACATTTTTGCACCCATTTAGTACTAAACCAACAGAAACCTTCACCTAAAAACACTTTTGCATTTTTAGATATAGATATAATATCAATTGTTTGATCTGAAAATGTTAGTGTTTTAGATTCTTTGGTCTCTATAACTGATTTAACTAAATTAAAAAAATCAATAACATCTTGTTTAGAAGAAAACTTTATTGTTTTATACTCTACTATTTGTTGATACTGGCAATCTCTAAATATTAAAATATATTCATGTATAGAAGTAGAATCTATCGCTTTATATATAGCATGAAACCCCATTTTATGTTGATAAATCCGATCATACTTAGGAGTATCTTCTACTTTAATTTGTGCGTTAGTATTTAAACTAAAAAATATTGCTAGTGTTAAAATTAAATTTTTCATACTTTTTATTTTATTATTTGTTTTTCAATTGTATTTAATAAACTTTGAACGTCCTCAAACTTTGAGAATCTAATTGCAGGAAAGGTATCAAAAAATTCTACATACCATTCATCTTCATTATCTATTTCAGTATTTGCATTAGATATTAACTCAAGACCATTTACTATCTTGTAGACATAGTATCTAAATGGCTTATCTCCACTTTCTTGAGATGATACATATATCTTTTCAAATTTTAGTAATTCTATTTCTTTTTCTGTCATTTTGAAAATATTAAAATTAAAACTATTCCTAATACGATTGCTAATATAGTCAATTGTATCATATCTTTGCAATCTTCTTTCATAATTTTTTTGACAAATCTATTAACATTTGCTCCTGATCACTTGTGAGTAAGTATCTAGACTTGTTTATCTTATCTATAACCTCGTGCCATTCATAGTCAATAGCTGATGGAGATGTTACTTCGTTTATATTTCTTCTAGAAATTATAACAAAACCATCTTCTTCTAGCATTTCAGCTAACTCCTTTTTTTCTCTATCACATAAGTCATAATAAATATCGTCTATGTCTAAATCTACGGTTACTTCTGTTCTCATAATTTACATTTTAAATTAAACACTTAATTCTTCCTTATTTACAATTGATTTTAGTTTTTCAACATATGTAGGATCACCTGCATAGTTATTCTTTAGGTATTGATAATAATCCTTCTTACTTTTAATCTTAAATACAAATGTTGATTGGTATAGTGCGTAATCATACACCGATTGCTCCCAGGATGAATACTTAGCGTGTTTTAAGTATTCTCCGGAATTTGTAGTAGGTCTAATACTAGCGACCTTCATACCGAATAAGTTGTTTCCAACGCTAAAAGACTTAGATTTAAAATGTCCTGATTCCAATACAGCTTGAGCATAAACTATCTCAGGATACTTTAAATTTAACTTATCTATCAACTCTTTTAGTTTTTCTTGAGAGAACTCCTCTCCATTTTTATAAACAAATACAATCTTTTCAGTTGGTTTTTTATAGTCTTCAACAACCTTAGACAACTTTTCTGATTCTTTACAAGAACCTACTAGCAATACTATTGCTAGAGCTTTTAATACATTTCCTATTTTCATAACTTCTTTCCTTATTTCGTATCACTATCATCGTTTTATTATCTACGCCATTTATTGTTTATGAAACCATCGGCCATACAAATAAGCCAAGAGCCTCCAATAACAATAATTAATATCCATTGTATTGCATTAGGTTGAGCAGCTAAAATCATATCTCTATTGTTTTTGATAAGTTAATAATTAATTCGTCATAATTCTTAATCATTTCATCAGCTACAAGTTTTAGTCTATCATCTGTTGTAGTTTTGAAATTACTATCTAAATGGTATTGTAAAGTCCTCTGAGGAATCTCAATACCAATACTCTTTAGTACATGGTGAAGGTCTAGAGTACTTATTCTTCTTTCTTTCATTCTGTAATAAACTTTTCTATCTAATGCTTCTGTTGAACTATTCATCTATTTCATTTTTTATTTTTTTTAATACATCATCGGCTGCGTCAGCCATTCTATTTAAGTCATCTTCTATTTCAGTACTTCCAAAGTTCTCTACTTCATTCCTCACTTTCATATACTTAGCTAACATTCTCAATCGTCTAGGTGGAATTATTAACAAAGTGTTTGCAAGTTCAATGGAATATTTTTTCAAAACTTCATACTCTTTATCAGTTAACATATCATTACTTTTTTATGTATATAGGTTGATCAATTACTTGATACTCACAAGAGTCCTTATCCTCTATAGCTTTTATTCCTTCAACAGAGTATATTGATACACTAACTATAGAAAAGGTAAAAGCAATTATAATAGGAATTAAATACTTAGGATTAAGCTTTTCAGACAATAACATAATTGCATAGAGGCAAGCTCCATAAATAAAAGATAAACATATTATTAAGTGTAGTAGCATCATAGCTTATTTAATTTTTCATTAATCCTTTCTTTAACAATTTCTATATCATCATTTGTTGGTACATAGTCATTGTATAATTCTTTTGGTACACTGTCCCAAGCATCTGAGTAGTTGGTGACGTTAAAGCCTCTACTTAAACACTCATCGTATATAGATAAATATCTAATCTTAAGATACTTAAGCTTATCATAGAAGAACTTAACATGACCTTTACCTAATGTGAACTTGTCTGGTTTACCATCCAATGAATATCTTCCTGACTTTATTACATTTGGTATCCTTTTTATTTCTCTATGTTCAGCTATCAAATGTTTGCTATGCAAATTCTTTGGAGGTATTCCACAATTAATTCTAGTCATTCTGTATCTCTAAATAATGTTTAGCTTTATCTATTGCTCTATAATAGTAGTCCCAGGTTAATCCCATTCTACTTAGTTCATCCTGGAATTCAGTACACGTATTTTTATTATCTAACATCACTGTGTAAAATAATAATGTTCTAATTAAATCTTTCTCCATTCTATTATGATTTAAAGATTTTCTATTTCTTGTTTAACTTCTTGCCAGTATTTAATTATTGAATAATATTCAGAATTTAATATACCAGTATAATTATTATAATTTATGACTTCATTAACTGCAATTAAAGCAATTAATATAGCATCTTCTGTATATATTGTTACGTGTCTTTGCTCGAATAAATCATCTTTAAATTTATTTACCAACTCTTTTGCTTTCTCTTTTGGTGTCATTTTATTCTGATTTACTTTCTACAATCTCAATACAGTATTTAAGACAAGCAAGTTCTGCTTCTTCATAGGTGTACTCACCAGTATCTAACAATTCATCCATAATCCAAATGTGTTTCAATCTGTGCTTTTCTCTAAACCATCTAAATGCTTGTTGAAATAGTGGTGCTTTAAAATCAATTGTTCTTGCTTCATCATCAATAAGGTCTGCAAGAATATAGTCATTTTCACCTTTCCACCAATACATAAAACAAGGCTCATCAAATCCAAGTTGCTTCATTCTTAAAGCTAACTCATAAGATACAAATTCTTTTTTCATGCTATTCTGATTTAAATGTTTCGTTGTAGTATTGTTCTGCTTTTTTATCATCATATCCATAATAAACATTTTCTGTAATTAATCCTTTGTCAAAAGCATCAATAATCTGCTGTTTCTCCATTTCTTTTGCTTGTTGAACTAAGTCCCTAAATAATTGAGAATGTTTAACATGAGGGAAATCTTTTAGGTTTTTAGCTAACCACTCTACTGCACTTTTTTGGTTTTCCATACTAATCATTTATTGAAAGTCCTGCATCATTTAAGAATTCTCTTATAGTTTCTCTTATTGATTCATAAACTTCGTATTCATTTTCTTTTAGTTCTTCATACTTCATTTTGGATCTACAATGCTGGTCCAAGTCCCATAAGATATACTTATACTTGTGACCATTTATCGCATCTCTGATGTCCTCTGCTTCTTCTATAGAATCAAATTCTAATATAACTTTTCCCATACTTCATCTATATTATAAGTTTCATTTGGATATTCTTCTTTTACGAATGAATCAACCTCTGTAGAATCGTCAAGATAATAATCATCTGGCTCAGATAAGAATTGTTTTAAAGCTAAACATATCGCTGATTGTAAGTCTTCAGCCTCAACTTCTATTCTTTTATAAGATTCCCATCTAATAGGAATACTATATGTTTTATTCACTTTTCCCATAACTTATTATTTATTTATACTTTTAGGTTTTTAAATATGTGAGCAATAACATCAACAGTCCATCCATCACCTAGCAAACAAGCAGCATCATTTCTAGATAGAAGTTTAGTGTAACCATTAGGTACATTCTGTGCCCTCTCCATTTCATTTTGATTCATGTATCTTACATCACCTTCTTCAGCTAACTCATAGTTATCTTTAAGTCTATTGTAAGTCTCTTCATCTTTAAATATAACTTGCCAAAATCCGTATTTGAAATATCTTCTAGCAATTTTTATTGGATTCTTTAGAGGTCTCGAATAAGATTCTAATAAGCACATACCCTTATCTCTATCAACATAACCCTCATCAAGAATATCTCTTAGATTAATTCCTTTATCTTGAGGTAAGTCTTCTATTGGAATATTAGTCCAATAAAATCTATCTCTCAATACACCACTAACCAAAGAACTATTTATTCTAATAGGCTGAACACCAAGCTCTTCGCTAATTAAATCTTGCCATTCTTTTTTCATTCTAACATTTTCCAATAAGAAATACTTAGGCTTAAGTTCTTTAAGTAATCTTACATATTCCCAAAACAATCCTGACTTCTCACCATCAGCACCCTTCTGAACTCTATTAGCCCGGCTAAAGTCTTGACAAGGAGAACCTCCAATAAGTAAATCAATCTTAGGCAAATTATTTGCAGATAATTTCGTAACGTCACCCACCTGGTGTGTATTAGGAAAGTTAGATTGAGTAACTGCCATAGCGTGTGGTTTTATTTCACTAGCAAAGTAGTTCTCATAGTTTATACCCAATTTGTTGAGGGCGATTTGTCCGCAACTCATACCATCGAACAAACTTAATACATTTTTAATTTGATTCATAACTTTTTATTTTAAATTTTTAAATATGTGTACTAGAACATCAACTGTCCAACCATTACCTAGCATTCTTTTTCTTTGAGACTCTGAGACACCCTTTGTATAATTGTAAGGAACTGTTTGAAGTCTTTCGTACTCTATTATATTAAGCTCTCTTAAGTCACCATCTACAACTACACCATAGTTACAAGCAGTGTTTAGAGTATTTGATTTACCTACTGATACTCTGCCTCTTCTTGTATTACTGTTAGGAACTTCTAAGTTAACACAATCTCCATCATTAGCTATTAAGTATCCAAGCTTTGTAGCATTCTTAATCTTGAAAGACTTGCCAAGCTTTTCAATAACAACTGGATGGTCATTGAGTATATGTTCAGTTCCTTGAGGACACAAGATATCTAATATAGTAACTCCTTTATCATTTATGTTTTTATCGAAAGGTATATTAGTCCAATACAATCTTTGTCTTTTTTGTGCTGAAAAATATTTGCTATCAATCATTATAGGTTCAACACCTAAAGCTTTTGTGATAATGTCTTCCCACTCTTTCTTCATAACAACATTCTCAAGTAAGAAGTACTTGGGCTTAACTTCATTAAGAACTCTTACGTATTCCCAAAACAATTTACTCTTGCCATCGAATCCTGAACCATCTCCTGATCGACTAAAGGATTGACAAGGACTGCCACCAATTAGTAAATCAATTTTATCCTCACCAAAATTACCACCTTTAACATCTAGTACTGAACCAATATGTATTGTATTTGGATAATTCTTTTGAGCAATTTGAATTGCCCATTTATCTATCTCTGATGCATAGTAGTCATCTACTTTAACACCTGCCTTGTTGAGGGCGATTTGTCCACATGACATTCCGTCAAATAAGCTTAGTACATTCATATTTTAATTTTATTTATAAAGATAAGTAATCTATTTCAATCATTTGTATATATTCCCATGAAAATCTTTCTTTCAATGCTGCAAGTAGTTCGTCATTGTCATATTCATCTAAACCATCACGTTCTCTTTGCAATATTTCGCTGATAGCTTCTCGTATTTGATTATCATCTAGAGTAGTTATTAAAAAGAAATCTTCTTCCTCGTATGCTGTTGTGTTAATTCTTACTGTTCTCATGCTTATTATTTTTGTTATACCATTCAATGAATTGACATACAACGTAGTGCATATCTTCCAATTTAATAGAAATTGGTCTATCTATCACGGTTTCAATATCACGTGTATCTAATTCAACTCCATCCATACTATATATCTTATCAACAATAGACATCAACCAATCCCATGAGGTGTGGTATTTTAATTCGTGTGCACAAAAGAATTCAACCTGAATGTCATTTAATTTTTCAGGATTTTGAAATTCAATTGCATACACAAATTCTCCGTTCTCAGTTTGTTCTTCTTCATGCCCCATGAACTCTGCAATCATTCGATTTTTTTCTTCTATTGTTGTCATGATTATTTTAATTAAAATTCATATTCATTTCCATCTGCATCGTAGTAGCAGTCATAGTTATCTTTATTGATTTCTTCATCCCATTCAGTGTAGTAAAACTCATCCAATTCGTATGCTTCTTTCAATATGAATTCATCAGACAAATGATCCATACCACCTCTGTTTCTAAGATATTCAACTAAATGTTTTTTTTCGCTGAAATATATCTCTCCATCATTTACTACGTATCCTGCGTTAATACCTCTGCCAGTAGCATCACAGACTCTTGCAAACTTTTCCATAGCTATTTAATCTTTTAAAGTTAAACCATCATCTTGTGCAACCATATCAATTGCAAACCATATTTGCTCCATTGTTGCACCATTAGTCAGAGCTTCATTGATGATACTCTGTGCTTGATCATCGTCATCGCAATTGTATCTATCTTTAACATCATCTATGTGCCATAGATTATCTACGAAGTAACCTGCCTTTCTTAATACTTCCTTTGCTTTCTGTATCTCGTTCATGTTATTGGTATAAAGATTTATAATCAGTTACAAAGTTTATAAGCTCTTGACTATCACCCTCACTGTGACTGTCAATCATCTCACTATCCGTTACTATTTTAGAATAGATTATATACTTATCGTTTTCTTCTACTTCTACTGAAACAAACCAAGATCCAAATCCTTGTTTCTTTACATTAATGTGATATACATTCATATTATTTATTTTTATTAATTTACACTTCCTCTTTTAATTTTTCCATCACTTCTTCACAAGGTACTTTTTCATTAGTCCAATAGTCATAGAACTCTGTGATATATCCATCTAAAATATCTTGTTCTATCTCGTAACTATCTTTATGTTCATACAAATATTCATGGATACCTCCACAATATTCATTCGACTTAAATAGTTTTGCATCGGTATATCCACCACGAGCATCAGCACCATTGTGTATTTGTACTATGAAATAGCTATCTCCATCAATTTCAATAGAACTATATTGTAGTATCTGAGATAAGTCTGAGTCGTAGTTGTAAGTATTTGTAACATACTTAACTTCAACTGAATAGTTTTCTATTAGATAATTCCAAGCTTCTGAACTAACACCATATACCTTATCATCATCAGCATCCCAATTGTCAGGATTAGTATTAAGTTTATTGAACTCTTCACATATACTATCTAAGTCTAATCCACATAGGTAATGATATACACTAACTGTTCTATAAATATATCCGGTTTTTCTATCAAAGGAATAAGATTCTTCATCCTCGTTTTCAAAATCATCGATAGATTTTGTAGCATTTCTTTGCCACATTCTACCATCAGTACCACCTGAATCTAAGAAGTGAACTCCTGTATTTTCAGTAAGCATACTATAAACTATATCTTTTACTCTCATTCTATTTTTATTTTAGTCATTTTCTATATTAAACTTATTGCATAAAATTTCTCTAATCACATCTTGTGCATCGAACTCTGTTGGGTCATCTGTATCTGTACAATCTTTTATTATACCTTCTTCAACCATTTTCCCAACGATAATAATTGACAAATCTTTAATGTCATCTAATGTTTTAATTGTGCTCATTCTATTCTGATTTAAAGGTTTATAAATTCTATAACTACCAATGGTTGTTCTTCATTCTCTGATTTTAGTCTCATATTTATTCTGATTTAAAGGTTTCGTTGTAGTATTGTTCAGGATTTTTTAACCTGCCTTTATATGGGTGGATACATTCTAATTCATAGTTATCTGCAAAATCTATCATCTGCTCTTTCTCCATTTCTTTGGCTTGTTTAATCCATATATTAGGTATATGCACTGAATCTTTAGTCAATATTTCAATCAACCATTCTACTGCTGTCTGTTTTTCCATTCTTTCCATATTATTTAATTTTATATAGTGAGTAACTGTTTATGATTGATTCTTTATTAACACCTGCGGTTACTTTACTACTAGTCCATTCACCATTAGTACGTACAAAAGCTTCACCTTTTTCACTTGCTGCTTTCAATGCAGCTTCTACATGGATCTTAGCAAATTCAATTGCTTTATCATAAGAACAAACAGGGGTAAATTCACCTTCTTTATTCTTTACAGAATAAGCTGTATATAAACCATTATCTAACTCAAAAAACTCTTCTGCTGTTGGTATTTTTTCCATTCTATTCTGATTTAAAAAGTTTTCTACCAATTGTAACTAATGAATCGTATTCTATTTTATCAACATTATTATTGTCAGTATCCATCCAATTAGGAGATACTTTTGGATTATATGTTAGCCTATTTTTATCTAAGTTATGACTACCACCACCAATGCATATGTCTACTTTTTGAGACATTATCCAAGCACATACAGTTTTTGTACCCCCATCATATATCTTTTTAGCTGAACCTTTTTGATTATATAGTTTACAATTAGTTAATTTTAATTCATAATCTTCAGGATCAAAAAACTTAACATCTTTTGTTTCAGTATTTTCAACCCTCCATTTCATAAAGTTTTCTCCTCTTCCTAAATGAAATCTAGTTTTGAATATCCTTTTCATATAACATGATACCTTTCACCATTAACAGAAAACTTAGTTACCTCTAATAGATTAATCATTCTATGCTCATTTTTATCCATATCAAATACAGTCAGTAATCCTTTACCTAAAGGTCTATAAGACATACCATTTCCATTAACTCCTTTCTTTACGTTTCTACGAGCAGTCATCCTTCTGAATGTACCATCTTTCTTTTTAAACTCTACAAAGAAAATTTTACCATTACCTACTGAATCAATTAATTTAAATCCAGCTAAATCTTTACTGATTGTTTTCATAATTAAACGATTTTGATGATAGTGCTAAACGCAACATATCTGTTAAACAATTCCATATACAATTAATATTGAATGATGACCGTGTGAACAAACACCATCAGGCTCTACCTCACATCCTTCACTACAACAAGCAGGAACAATAGAATCAAAGCAATAAGATTCAATCATATCAACTACTGAATCGTATCCATACTCTTCAGCAACTTCTTCTAAACTAATTTTCATTCTACTTCTTTTTAAATTGTTCAAACCATTTATTCCAATCTTTATCAAAATCTCCAATATTAGTTGCTGAAAATGGTGTGTAGTTTACTTTAAACGCTTTTTTTAAATCTTCCTCACTATACATTCTTTCAGCTTGCCATTTAGCACCTGCCATAAAACTTTCTCTTCTAGTTCCAATAACAGGTTGTGTTACCCAATTATTAGCAGCTTTTTCTAATTCTTTATCCATATCAATGTTCTAAAATATATATACTCTTATTACCCTTACCATCAGCACCACTACACAAACCACATTTGTCGCATGAAGCCTTTCTACCGCCTTCCTCAGATGCAGGACAATTAACATAGTTACTAACATGGTCACCAATCGTAATGAACGACCTCCAACCTTTATCTCTAGCTATTTGTTCTATCTTTGGAGAATGTACTGAAGCCATAAACATACCTTTGAACTGAGGATGTTTCAACCATTGATGCGTATATCCGGTCCATGACTTTGCTACATTTGTTACATCAGTAGTTAGGTTGATACCATGGAGAACTGGCTCCCCATATGTACCAAACCTAACATACTTATTAACACACATATTCACAACCTTGTTATGAATTTCTTCTGAGTAATTAGGAATTACATCATATTCTTTTGCAATAGACCTCAGCATAGATAAGAAACCTCTAGCTTGAGTAAACTTATGCGTATAACATTTACCATATGAACGCATAGGACAATCAATACAATTACTATTGGCAAGATCAAAGAATTCTTTAAGACTTCCACCACCATTACTTACATACTCGTATTGTTGCATAGAGAACGCATACGTTTGTACTATGTTTTCTTTTGGGTCACTACATATCTTTTTATTGGTTGTTGTACCCAATCTAAATATGTGAATGTTATCTTCTATTTTAAATACTAATCTCATAACCTTTTATTGATTACACCAAAAATCTTCTTTAACAAAAAATGTATCTTGATAATGTGCTTGTATTAAGTCCATAGGTATTTCCTCTTCTGAATTAATTTCTTTACCCATAACTTCATCTAACGAACCATCATCTAATAATTGATGATAATACCTACTTCTAAGTTCTTCTAATTCGTTTTGGTTCAATTCGCCTACGCTCTTATACATAACTATTTATTTTAATTCACAATTACTTTTTAATGGGAGAAATTTGATGACCTTTCGCCCAATGACCATTGTCAAGGTCTACAACAATTCTATCTTTTTTTGACCAATCAACTTGTGTAACTGACATACCATACTTTTCACCAGGCTTACATAACTCAATGCCCTCAACAACAACTTCTTTTGGTGACTCGCTACCAAAACTACCTCGCCACATTACTTTATCTCCAACATTTAATACTTTTTCCAATTCTTTTACCATAATACTTTCAATTAGACAATACAAAAATAATAATTAAATTCAATATTACAAAATTTTTGCAAAATAAATTATTAATATTCGGCTTCAAAGCTACAATAACCCTGGTCCTCAATACAATCACGTATCTTTCTACCTAATAATAGGTCAGCATACTCAGATAAATCATCTTCAGTTACATTAGCTTTAGCTAACATTTCAGATGTATATCCACCATTATTTTGTATTAATGATTCAATAACTCCTAACTTATCTCCTAAAGATTCTTCAATGTTTTTTATTTCTTCACATACAGAATCTAAGTTATCTTCTTCAAAGTAATAATTTAGTATTGGTGGTTGTTCTCCTGTAACTCCGAATCTATCTGCAGCATCGCTTGATTGAAGACCAAACCAAAATTTACCCTCTATATCTCCATTATAATAACGTCCCATAATTTCTATTTTTTAAACAGCTATAACCCAATCAGTAACTCCCCAATTAACACTTGAAGAAACTGAATAACCTTTTTCTCTCAACCTTTGTGCAACAGTAGGCATATACATATACTCCTCTACCGACCATCCGAATGATGGTGCTTGAGAACAAGTCTCAAAGCGTGTTGTAAGATTGTTAGTCAATCTACTTTCAATTCTTTCAGTTAATGACTGAATGAACTCTTCTTTTTTCTCTTGTGGTGTCATATTACTCTTCTGTTAAATTGTTTTCATCTTCTTCTTCTTCTTCTTCTTCTAATTCTTCGCAAACATATTTGGATAATTCACTCGATACATGGTCAAATATATCGTCAACATTTATACGAACTTCTTCTATTTCAATTGTGTTACCATATCTAATTGAGAATTCACACCTATCTTTATCAACTAAATTGTCGGAGTTATAGTCTAAATACTCTTCAACTTTTTTAAGCAATTGATCAGCCATGTACTATGTAATTCCAAATTTTACTTCTGACTCTAATTGGTGAACCATTTCAATCATCGTATCAATTGAAACTACTGAAGTTAATTGTTTAGCTTCTTCTAACTTTTGAATTAAATCTTTCTTTTTCATAACTTTTATTTTACTTCTTTCAACTTATTTAAACATTCAATACAACCTACTTCTTCAATACCCTCATAACGAGCATGATTTGAACTTAATGCTGGTGTACCACATAGGTTACCAACACCCAACTTGTATGCATGGGCAGTATTAGTCCATACATTACCCTTGTTTCCGAATATCATATATTCGTTACCCAATTCTTTAATGTTTACTCTATCCATATCATTTTAATTATAATATTCAACTTCAAAACTTAATTTTTTACACCTTGATTCAATAGATTTTTTACTACAATTCTTAATACCTAACCATTCGGCAAGTTGTTTTTGATTGTCAAACCATCTACTATTACTATAACTTGTTTTTAATCTTATCATAGTTATACTTTTAATTACTCTTCTTCTTCTTCGTCATCCCAATCTTCAACCTCAATATACCCTTTACCCTCACATTCTTCGCATGATACTACTGAATAGCATCCACCACAACACATTGATGCAGGCATACTACATTCTGGTCCATATTCATATGAACCCTCACCATCGCATTCTTCACAAACTACCTCTATATACTTCATAACTTTCTTAAATTATATGGTTCAGCATCTAAATAATAATCAAATGTATACCCTATTTTTTCTAAATCATCTACTAATCGAGCCAATTCAGAATAGGTATCTTCACAATCTTCGTCAAAAGAATCAAGGATTTTTTTAACTTCTTGTGGAATTAATTCCGGATAGAGAAATAAATCTTTCATGGGACAATGATGACAGTGCTAACGACACTATAATTGTGCGGTAACTGAACTCCTATCTTCACAACAAAGATAATTTAAGATGCCATTGTCCTTAATATCGTAGCCATAAAAACCCGAACAACTATCTTCTACATTGCCATCGCAATCCTCAATAGTAAAGGAGTAAACTTCACCACTAATATATTTGTCATAGGTATCAACCTCACCCAACAATACTTCATGTGCCTTATCTTTATATTCTTTAGTAACACGTTTAATTTTATACTCGTCTCTTATTGTTTGTTTAGTAACAATAACAAACCCAACTTGTCCACTATCCCATCTACAACCAAATGGTTTTGTACTAATAGTAACACCACTATGGTCATAAAGGTATAAAGGTTCTATAATTGCAACATCTTCATTTTTAATTATAGCATCTCGCATCTCGTCCCAACCATCATAATCCTGGTGGGAATACGTGTGCTTATCTCCTAAATTGTATCGTTTATGAAAGCATATAAACTTTGTCATATTATCCCAACTTCTTGGATCATCAGCCCAACCATCTTGTTCAATTCTTAATACTCTATTTCCTTCTAACTTAAATTCCATAATAATTATATTTTAAACGATTCGATAAGCGAAAAATACGTATCATAGAGGTCATTGAATATATCTTGTGCCTCATCTGTGTAGTGGGTAATACCTGCAGTATCATCCTCAAAAATCTTAATAGACTCAGACCAATTTTGTACTAAGTCTTTGTGGGCTAATTCAGAAGCCAATTCTAAAATATTAATCGTTACATTTTCCATATACTAAATATAAATAAATTCTTTCAAAAAGTATTTATAAAGTTGACTAATTTTTTTAAACCTATTGGTATACTGTGAACATTGCGTACTATATCCATCATCGAATTTAGATACGTTGCCATCATTAATCCATTCAATAAATTGTTCTTTATACATAGCTTAGTTTTTGCCGCATAGAAACATTGATTCTAATGGTCTCCATCAAATAGAAAGTCATCATATCTAAACTCTCCACTCTCTATCCAATTATATACTTCTTCTAAGTGTACATATTCATATACACAACCATCATCTTTTAATGTATAGTATCCATCATCTGACTTACTAACAATCCCAACAAGGGAATATACATAGAATAGTAGTATCTTCATGACTTAATTCTTTTTTCAATTGTATCAACCAACAAGGCTAAATTAATAACCAATACATAAGAAGCAAACATACCATCAACATAGAATGGCATAGTAAGTATAGCATATAAAGATATACCAATACACCCAATAGAAAGGGTTAAGATACCCAAAAGTCTTGTTTTCATTTTTTTGTAATTAAATTGTATTAATACTCTACCCTATTTTGAGGGGTCATTTTTAGCCTATTAAATCCAGGGGTTGGGGGTCTACCACCCCCTATTATTGGTGTGACTTTCCCCAAAAAAGTTTTAAACTTGTAATAAAATTGCTGCATTCTTGGAATCCTAACGACAATTTATAGGCATATTGAACAGTATTAAATGCCCTTTCCATGGGAGACCCAATATATCTATAAATTATACCCTCGCATTCTTGGAATCCTAATTCCACAATTCAGCCCTCTTTAATTCGCAATAATTAAATTGCATTCTTAAATTCATTACGTTTTGATACAAAGCCCTCAACGCATTTTCGAATTCTTCAAGGTCTTCATCGTCCCCCATTGTTTGGAAATGTTGTATACCTAATTGCAATTGCTCCTCAGCTTCGGGCAATAATACTTTTGTATCTTGATAATATTCTTCAAGCTTTACGATTTGAGATACTATGTCCATGATTTTTTTATTTAATAAGTCCACAAGAATTTAATATAGATACTACTATTGCCATTGATACAATAAACAATACCCAATACGTTCGTTCTTTATAAGTTTTCATATGCTTCACTGTATGTACTAAAAAATTCTTCGTCCTCGTCTTCGTGGTTGTAAACAATATAGTCTACACTTTGCCCGAAACAACTTGCAATTGATATCCCATTCTCTAAGGCAATGTATACGTACCCACTATTCGTATTGAATCCGCATTCCATTATCTCTTCACCCCATGCATTGTCTCTATAAGCTTGTTGTACTAATATCCAACTTTCAAAATCGGATGAACCCAATTTGTCTAAGAAATTTACTTCCATTTTGTGTGTGTTTTTAGATACGTACCCCCAGGATTAGGGGCACGTTCTCTATGGTTATTTGGATCAATTGTTTTTTTATTTAGCTAATTGGATTCCATATGCGTCCAATATTTCTTCAAGAGTCCCCTCTAAAACATTGCGACCTGTTAATATATCCTCGATTAATTCGCCAATGAAACCGTGAAATTTCTCGAAAGATTTTTCATTGTTTTGAATAGTAATACCAAATTGTACTAATCCATTTGCGATACACTCCGTGCCTGACGTACCTTGTCCGTCAATTTCTATTCGCACGTCAAATTTACGAGCAAACGAAAACCCCCCTAAATTCATATTGTACTTTTTCTTGCGATACATTAGGGAAAGTATACGCCCACTTAGTGTGCCTGAAATCTCTGTAAAATTTCGGGTTGATAATTCAGTATTGAATACTAAATTTGCGTCACCTTGAATAAGGCTAATTGATACATTTTTCATGACTATAAAATTTGTGTGTTAATGTTTGAGCGTAGCTTGTACCTAAACCTATTCGACCCGAATAGACCTACTATGTTTGTTCACAACAAGACACAGTATGCACATTAACTTCTTTTGTCTACAATCCTTTTTTATCGTCCAGGCTCTGACGCACCTCTCCCACTAACCTAACCGGAGGCTTCAATACTTGTTGCAATATGTTTGCAAGTTTACTTTCTTAAGGCACGTTTTTCAGCACGTGAATTTCTTTGCTCAATTCGTTTCTTATCTTTGTTTGCAAGGTACAAAAATTGTCCTTCGATATTTTCCCTAATTTGTTGCACCTTTACAATTCTTTTACCTTTGTGCAATTTACCGACCTTGTTAACCTTAGCCCTCCCGATTAGGCATTCCTTGTTAGGGAGGAAAATTGTCATTTTTTCCATTACTATTATTTTTATTTCTATATTCAAAGGTAAGAAAAGTTTTTCAATTTTGCAAGTTTTTTGTAAACTTTTTTTAATTATTTTCTTTTCCTTTATCCCCTTGTTTCTATAAAGTAAAGGTAAGAAAAGTTTTTCAATTTTGCAAGTTTTTTGTAAACTTTTTTTTAATTATTTCAACTTTCTTTTGTTGTCCTTTGACTACATTACAAATATAAACATATTAATTAATATAGCAAAACTTTTGCAAGAAAATTTAATTGAAGTTATTAACAATTAATTGTTGAAAAAAAGATCCATAAAAATTTGTTTAATTCAATTTTTTTATATATAAAAATCCGGAAAGCCTGGCCAATTTATATATAAAAATATTTCTAATTTCCAAACAATTAACAAAGAAAATTTATTAACAATTATATATTGAAAAAAAGTTTAAAAAAAGATCCCCAAAAATTTGGATAAGTCAAAAACTTTTATAGGTTAAACTGTCAAGACTCAAGCCCCCCACAAAACAAGAAACGAGAAAAGCAAGAAAAAATAAAAATAGTTTTGAACAAAATTTTTTTGAAAACTTTTGCCTTAAAAACTTGCATAAGTCCTGGATTTTTTTATGGGGGGTGCACCAAAATTTTCCCCATAGGAGGGGAGGAGGTGGGGTAGGTGGTTATTCACGTAATGCCGATCCCCCATTCTAGATTTTTAATTACGGTTTTTAAACTATTTGGTTTTTGAATTTCAAATTTTGAATTTAGATTTCGGTGGTCAGACCCCCCTTTTATGTTTTTGATATCATAATTTCTATTATATTTGTAATTGATTTTTAATTGTTTATTTTTGTAGTATGAAAACCAAAGATGATATAGTTGAAATGCTTAGGGGCTTACGTAAGTCTAGGGCAGATATACAAAAATCCCTCAGATGGGTATTGGATAAGGAGACAATGGGTTATAAGATGTTAGAGGTATCCAAGTTAGATATTAAGATTGATTTATTATTAGAGATTCTGGATTATGAAGAAATTGATATTAGCTATTAGTTATGTATTTGGTCTAGATGCAAGTGCACAGACTGTTGTTATGTATGATTATATGGAAACATGGAATTGGACTGGGCTATGGAACATTGGAATTAATGCAAATTGGTATACAAACGCATCGGTAAGTCCTACTGAGAGTGCTGTTTTATTTGGAGTTGGTAATGGTTCTTCTGCTATTGAAGCAGATTGGTATGTATTACCTAATGTTACTGGGTTAAATTCTTCTAGTCAGTATCAATTAAAGTTTAGATTGGCATCATATACCTTCTCTGCTCCAACTGCTGCGACAAGAGGACTTGATGCTGCTGATTATGTATCTGTTCAGGTATCGACTAATGGTGGGCCCTATGTAAATGAGTTGAGAATTGTTGGTAGTAGTAATGCGACTTGGCCATATACTGCTAGTGGATCAGTTACCCACATAGCTAATGGGTCATTTACCAATTCAGCTGCACCTGTTGGTGATGTATATACGAGTACTACTGCTAATGGAATATCTACAGTTACTTTAAACTTGTTACCCAACACGACTCAGGTTGCGATTGATATCTATTGTAGAGCTAACTCAGCTGGTGAAGAGTGGTGGATAGATAACATAGAATTAATTGAGATTCCTGATATAGACTTGCCTGTAGAATTTGTAAGCTTCGAGGGGTTGCATAAGGGGGGTGTCAATTTCTTGGAATGGAGGACGGGGAGTGAACATAATAGTGCATACTTTTCTTTGGAGAGATCGGTGGATGGAATTGATTGGGAGGAGATTGCAGTAGTTGGGTCTGTTGGGAATAGTGATGGGGTGAATGACTATTGGTTTGAGGATGATGATTTTGAGGATGTGATAAACTATTATAGGTTGGTTCAGGTTGATATTGATGGAACTGAGAATTCGTTTGGTGGTATTATTTCTATAGATAATGAACAGGATGTATATGTTGTTAGGAGAGTTAATCTTTTGGGTCAGGAAGTATCTGATTTTTCTAGCGGACTTTTTATCGAGATTTTAAGTGATGGCTCTATTAAAAAAATAATGTATGAAATTAAATAAAATTCGAATAATTGATTTATCTTTGCATAGATGCAGAGTATCTTGTGGATCTAGATGTACCAGGTATGCTACACTTAGAGAATCAATAAGATACAGGTACAAATATAATTTGCCTATTACCAAAGGAATCAATGAAGAAGTGGATTGAGTTTTATACAGTATCTTGTCAGGTGTATGCGATACCTACAATGAAAGTTACACATAGTAGAGATTTATTCGGAAGATATTCCCTAGATTTTATTTGGCTGAAGTGGGGAATCAGCCTAATGTTTTAAACCAATATAAGTAAAATGAAAAACCTAATCATTGCGTTGGCATTAGTGCTGACCACATTCTTGTCTTACTCTCAGAAGACAATGACAACAGAGGCAGTCCAATTAGCAGATTGGAATGCATTTCAACAAGAGTTTATTTGGGGAGAACCCTATTCTCAAAGCATTAGTTTCTTACTTCAGGGTAATGTCATACTCGTTAGAGACCAACAGAATAGTACCTATACAACAATAGGTGATGCTTATGTTGATGATACTGAAACAGCCTATTGGGATGCACTAGATGAAGGTGGTAGAAGTTGTCTTGTTGTAATGTACCATATAGAGAGCATCCTCATTATGGAAGTTATTTATGATGATGTTGCATTTAGATATTTTTTTGAAGAAGAGTAAAATGAATTCGTTAGATAAGCAGTATATAAATTTACTACAGGATATATTGGATAATGGAGTAGTAAAAAAGGATAGAACTGGGACCGGGACAATCTCAGTATTTGGAAGATCAATACGTCATAAAATGTCAGAGGGATTCCCTTTGATAACAACCAAGAAGATGCCATTCAAAACGATTGCAACAGAATTGATTTGGTTCTTGCGTGGTGATACAAATATCAAGTTTCTTGTTGATAATAATGTTCACATTTGGGATGGTGATGCTTATCGAAACTATGAAATCTTAATGATGGGTAATCCACCAGAAAAGATTTTAGATAAAGATGAGTTTATTCAGAAGATAAAGGAAGATGCTAAGATTGAACACTCACCATTTACATTTGCTCAAAAGTGGGGTGATTTAGGGCCTGTGTATGGAAAGCAATGGAGAAGTTGGGGAGGATTTGATAAAGTTCCTTATGGATGGGAACATGGTGCTATAACAAATTATAAAGATGTTCCAAAATTTGATCAAATAGAAAATTCAATTCACTTACTTAAAACAGATCCTGATTCTAGACGTAATAAAGTTTCATCTTGGAATGTTGAAGAGTTAGATAAAATGGTTCTTCCACCTTGTCATACTGATTTTCAATTATATACAAGAGAGCTTACAGAATATGAAAGATTTCATCTAGGATTGGATAACGTAAACAATACTAACATTCCAACTAGAGCAATCTCTTTACTATGGAACCAGCGTTCAGTAGATACATTCTTAGGTTTACCATTTAATATAGCGTCCTATGGATTGCTATTAGAAATTATTGCAAAGGCAGTCAATATGGTTCCTGATGAACTGATTGGAAACTTAGGTGATACACATTTGTATTTGAATCATATTGAACAAGCTAAAGAACAAATTGGTAGACAGCTTTCTTTAGATGAAAGAAGAAGTATGGTTACTCAGGAAATGTTTAATGAAATATACGCAGGTGGTGGACCTGAATTATTAAATCATACTGAATGTGATCAATGGGATATTCCAAGACATACAAGAGTTCCTTATAAGTTACCTAAATTAAATATTAATACAGAGTTCTGGACAACAGAATCCGGTGAATGTGGTGTAGGTCCTATTGATGCTATAGCAGTATTCAATGGTTTTACTAACGATAGCTTTTGTAAATGCTTATTAGAAGATGATTTACAACTAGTTGATTATCAAGCACATCCACATATTAAAGCCCCTTTATCAAACTAACTATGGAATTTTTAAACTCACACCCAATTAAAAAATCTGATTTAGGATTTCACGGAAATCTATTCGGAGGAAAATTATTAGCATGGATTGATGCCTCAGCTGCAGGTTACGCTATGCAACTTTGTGATACACCAAGAATGGTAACAGTATCAATTGATAAATGTAATTTTGAGAAGCCTGCTAGAGAGGGACAACTAGTTAAGGTATATGGTCATCCAGAGTCAATAGGTAATACGTCTATAAATTTATATATGGAGGCTAGAGCTCACAATGTATATACAGGAAACCAAGTTGTAGTTTTAAAAACACATATAAAGTTTGTACACATTGATGAAGAAGGCCACCCAATTCCATTAGGAGAAAAAGCTAGGAAAAGAGTTTCAGAGATACTTAATATGTCTAAAAAATAAAAATAAATTTCTATTTACCAAAAATTATAACTAATATTGTGTTATGGAAAACAAATTTATAGTATCTGTAAAACCACTTGATATTGATAATTGGGTAGAAGAAAACGAATTAACCCTCCACTTATCATCTTTAAATTCTACAAGAGAATTGCTAGATACCGGATCTGGTGATGGAGTTGTCTTACTTATGGAGTTTGAATGGATGGGAGAGACATATGCAAAGATATATAGTCATGTTGATAACATGCCAGATGCTTTAAGAGTAGCTGAAGAATACTTTGCTTCTGAGGATATGTTTGAAGAAGCTATAGAAGCTAGAGACTTGATACCTAAAATATCAGAGTATGCTCTGACTTATGATAAAGGTTTACCAGGAGTTTCTATTACTAAACTCTGAGAGTACTTATACTCTGATTTATAATCTATTCTTACAACCCCTTTATTTTTTATCCAATCTTCTGGATAAAACTCATTTGCTAACTTCTTTAGTTCTTCTACAGAATCAGCTTGTATATTTGCTAATACTAACAAGATGTTATATCATTAGTCATTAGTAAAAATGTACATAATTTTATAACATCCCTAGTATTAAACTTTGGACTTGTAACTTTTACATCAAAGTCTGAAAAGTTTTCAAAGTCTTTTCTATCAGCTTCTAATCTTCTTTCTGCAGAATCAGCATCTGATCTTTTTTCTATTCTTTCCCTTCTAATATTTTCTGCTATATCTAGATATATAATTATACTATTTTCTCTATCGTATTCTGATAGTTGTGATATGCCACTAGGTGTCATAATAAATATATCTGATGTATCCCAACTTAATCTAGCAGTTCCATAAAGCCATCCATTGAATTCTACATACTCTTTGAACATTCCCATATCTATACCTTGTCTAAACTCTACTTCAGATATAAAATCATATGAATATCCATTTACTTCTCCCTCTCTTGGGGGTCTAGTGGTTTTAGATACATCTTTTATAAATCCTATCTTAACAAAGTTATCTACTAGATAATCTTTTCCTGAAGCTGCACATCCGACAACAATTATTCTTTTGGTTTCTCTATTCATGGCTTTAATTTATTATTGAATCTATCTATACAAAACGATACTAATATAATTAAAAAAAATGGAATTACAACAATCATGATTTATAAAACACAATAAACCTCTCCTTCATTTAAAAGAATGTATTCTTTATCTTCTACTGTAATTAATTTTCCAGCATATTCACTAAAGATTACGATACTTCCAATCTTTATTTCTGATGTAACTTCATCACCAATTGATACTACTACGCCTCTATCTGGTTTTTTATTTGGATCAATTATGATACCTGATATAGATTTCTCTTGAGTATTTTCTACCTCTACAATTATTTTATTATTTATTGCTTTCATTATTCATTTGGTTTTTTAGATATTACTGCTTCTGTTGTTAAAATCATTGATGCTATTGATACAGCATTCATTAATGCAGACTTTGTTACTTTTGCTGGATCGATAATACCAGCATCAATCATATTTGTAAACTTATCTGATCTTAAATCGTATCCTGTACCATTGTCTAATTCACAAATTTTTTCAAATATTGAGTTGACTGTCAATCCTGCATTATCTAAGATTTGAAATAATGGTTCTCTTAAAGATTTCAAAACTATATCAACACCTAATTCTTCATCAGCATTGTATATTGATATAGAGTTCTTATCGAATCTTTCTCCGGCCAATACTAATTCTACACCACCACCTGGTACTATACCATCTTCTAATGCTGCCTTTGTAGCTGATAATGCATCATCCACTCTATACTTTTTCTCTTCGATTTCAGTTTCAGTAGTACCACCAACATATAATACTGCAGCACCCTTAACTAATCTTCCTAATCTTTCTTGAAGCTTTTCTCTTGCATATGCATCTTCCTCTTCAGGTATTAGGCTTTCTATTTGCTTGATACGTGCTTCGATATCGTCTGCATCTCCATTACCATCTATGATTATTGTCTTATCTTTTCCAACAGTAACTTTAGTAGCATAGCCTAACATTTCTAGAGTAGTGTCTTCAAGCTTCATACTTTTACTAGATGCTATAAACTCTGCGCCAGTAATTGCAGCTATATCTTCAAGCATACTTCCTCTAGTATCACCAAATCCTGGAGCCTTAACACAGCATACGTTTATGATACCTTGTGAATGATTTAATATAATTGTAGGAATTACATTGCTATCTATTTCATCAGAGATGATTAATAAAGGTTTATTCTTACCAACTTTTTCTAAGATAGGAAGTAATTCCCTCATACTGAAAATCTTATGATCTGTTACTAGTATGTAAGCATTCTCAAGTTCAGCAGTTTTCTTTTCAATATTTGTCATGAAGTAGGGATGAACATATCCTCTATCAAATTCAGTACCCTCTACTACAACTACTGTAGTGTCAATATTTGTAGATTGTTCAACTGTAACAATTCCTGACTTACCTACCCTATGGATAGCTTCAGCTATAAGACCACCGATATACTCGTCATTATTAGCAGATATAGTTGCTACGTGTTTTAATTCTGCACTATCTAAAGTTATCTTTTTAGAATCAGCATCAATCATTTTGAGTAGCATATCTAAGGCCTTATGCATACCTCTCTTCAAATCCATAGGATTAGCATCAGTTGCTAGATACTTCATTCCCAATTTAAGCATTGATTGAGTTAGTATGGTAGCTGTTGTTGTACCATCTCCAGCCATCTCTTCAGTTTTTGATGCAGCTTCTTTTAAAAAGTAAGCTCCCATATTTTCAATTGGATCATCTAATTCTACTGATCGAGCTACTGTAACGCCATCATTCGTAACAAAAGCAGCGTGCATACCTTCTCCAATCATTACGTTTCTACCCTTTGCACCAAGGGTTACTCTAACAGCATTAGCTAGTTTGTCAGCTCCTGCCATTATTTTTTCTCTTGCTTCTTTGTTAAAAATTATTTGTTTTGACATTTTGGTTTATATTAAGTTAGTGAATTTTCCTTCAAAGTATAATAGATGTTGGAATCTTCCGTTTGATAAAATTATTCCATTGCTTTGTGCCCAACTGGACAATCCTTTATTGTATTTGTGATCAAGTACTGATGATAATCCAACTCCATGTGCATTATCGATTGTATAAGGGTAGTGCTTGTCTCCGGAAACAATTGGAGTATTAAGCTTTGCAAAAGTGTTTGGAGTACCTTTTGCACCATTTGATCCTAAGTCACCATGATTGTTTATTTCAATACCTGATACTTCAAATGAATCATCTCTACTTAAACAATTTATTTTATCTCCGAACTCTTCCTCAAGGACATACGCATACAATCCTTTAGGTGCTTGTTCATTAAATAAAACATTTTGAAATTTATTAAATAGAAACGCATTAGTTGTATCATTATATCCCTTGTTGAATCTAACCCATTTGTCTAACCAATCAGGGTGATTACTAGGGATTATAACCATATTCGTATCAATCCAATTTCTAATAAAATCTAAATTAGCTTCAAGTTCTAAATCTAATCTATTTAGACCCTTTTTAGCTTTTATGACTTGTTCAACATAGTCATTGCCTTGATGTGGATTTATAGAGTATCCATCCATTAAGTCATGCCATATTGTCATTTTACAATTTGATATATTGACTAGTCTTTTAGCTTCTTCTAGTAGTTGATTATCTTCTTTTGATATATGGGTGTCTCCAAATATCATAGCATCCCAATCTTTACTTGCTTTTACTTTACCATTTTGAACTCTATATATTAAATCTTGGAAAGACCCATCATCTTCAGCATGTACATGTCTAGATACAAAGTTTGATTCTGATATATTTTCAACAAATAAGAATCCCATTTTATGATGATGAATAGCCTCTTTTCCAATTCTAGATTTTCTGTAATTAGGTATTGTAACAGATCCTGTAGAAAAAGTAAACTTTCTTCTTGAGTTCTTCATTGTTGGAACTATATCCATATGTTGTCTTGGATGTCCGATAATAGTACTTTCTATTCCAGTAATACCATATAATCCTAATAGTGGTCTTTTAGCTGTAGGAAGAATATCCGCATCAGGAATAAGAACTAAATGGTTATGTATGTGAGCTTCTGTTGCAAATAGATAATCCTCAAGTTCAGAATCCCAAACTTCAACTCTTTTTGAAAAAGCTGAATTGTTATTAAGGTATGTTCCGGGTATTACTATAATTGTAGCATCATGATAATCAGCGTAGCATTTTATATTTTCCCAGAGATTACTATCTATTGGAGTATGGGCTTGTGCCCAAGTAATAATATAATTCTTTTTAGAATCGTCAAAAGACCTATTAATAGCTGACTTATATTGTTTAGATTTTGACGGATTTTCAAATGAAGTGGCTCCGATATCTTTTAAGATTCTTTGAATATTTCTAGCTTTATATGTACTAAATTCAATATCCTTTATCTTACAATACTCTTTGGCTATCGTTGTGATGTTTAACCCATCTTTTACATTACTCTTTTCAAAGAGGGTCATTATCAATTCTTTATCGTATTTTATTGTATTTGACATAATTAAAAGTCGTCTATAAAATCTTGCATATCATCAAAATCAAAATCTAAGTCTCTGATATCCTCGATATTTTTATTATAATGTCTCTTAAACTCTTTCTGATCTTTTACCCACTCTCCTGTTAGGGAAGGGAAGAAAATAAACAAATCTCCACTATCTAGCAGAGATTCGTACATTTTTTTAATTTCAGAGCTTGACATGGTTTAACATTTTTCAGAGATAGCTCTAGCTAGTTCTCTTAAATCTGCATTCTTAAAGATTAAATCATTAGGAGTTGTAAATAGGTATTCATTACCATTTACTATTGCTTTAACTCTAAATTCACCATCAAATGTTTTAACAGATGATAAATACGTACAGCTTTTTGGCAATGTCTTTTTCAAAACCTTTAACTGATTTGCAAATAAAGCTTGAAGAGCTGGTTTATTATTTTTTAAGTTCATTTTAAGAATTTACTTTATATTCAATATTATTTCCATGTACTGAATAGTACTCCATATCGTCTAGATTATAAATAAAAACTAGAGTCATATACTTATCAAAGTAGATTATATAGGATTTTCCATCAGCACTACTTAAGTCATATCTATCATACATTTCAGTACTATAGAATGCGTCTATGTAAAAAAATGAATTGTTACCTAATTTACTAGGTAGATATTTTGAAGTACAATTCAAAAATCCTAGATTACTATTTATAGAAAATTTTATAGTATCCTCTACGTATTCTTTATATTCAAGCTTCGCTTTACGTATAAAATAATCTTTATATTTCTCTATAAATACTTGGGAATTAGCACTAAAACTAATTAAAAACAAAAATACACACAACAACTTCTTCATATCTCTAAATTTTAAGTAGCCCTAGCCAATATAACTAGGGCATTGATTTTTTTTTAAAATGGTAACTCTGATTTTACGTTCTTATTAGAAACTTCTTGTACCGGAGCTGGTTTAACTTCTTCAACCTTTTCAGTTGGTTTATTAAACTCTTGAGTATACACTACTGTATTCTCTTTAGGAGCAGTGGCCTTTGACTCGCCTTGAGTATATGGTTTTGGTGGTTCTCCTCCTGTAACTTTAGCTACTTGTGGCATTTTTGTAGATCCAGTTGCATGCTTTTCTAATACTTGATATAGGTATTTATTCCTTTCAAAAGTATTTTTAACTTTAGTTCCATCAAAATTTTCTTCCCATTTTATAGCTGGGATATCTCCTTCTTTTACTTCACCTTCCTTATTTACAATTGTATATGTAAGCCTTTGCAATGGGTAGTCCTCTCTTACAGATTTAGTCTCCATATCGGCATGTTTAACAGATATTCCATAGCTTTTATATTCGCTATTTTTCTTATCCATACTGTATGGAAAAACTCTATAAACATAATTCTCTTCTAAAGAAGGTAATACTCCAATAAAAGATTCTGCATAAGCTGCAATGTTTTTCTTTTGATCAAAGAGTGGCATATTAATATAATTATTAATTCCATCATTGTCAACTAAATGAATTGACACCTCTTTTCCAAAATCAGTCTCTCTTATAGATGAACCTCTGTAGATACCAAAGATACCTTCTTTGTAATACTTCCTAAAAGAGATTGTACCTTTAGTACTTTTGTGTTGTTCAAAACCTTCCTTTTCTGCTTTTGAAAATTCAAATAAATTTCCTGTGCTAAACTCAATCTGTAAATACTTGTTATTACTCATAACTCTTTCCTTTTTAAAAATTAAACAATAAATATATAAGACAAATATAGTAAATAAAATCTATTATTCAAACTTTTTATCTAAAAAATTTAAAATCATTTCCTTACCTTGTTGTGAATGCATTCCCATTGCCATTAACCACATTCCTAATAGGTTTGAAAAAGTATTGCAATCTATATTCATTCCTGATTCTTTAACAAAGTATCTGCATAAGAAATCCCTTTCTCCTCTTATTGACTTATAGGTTATCTTGTCCATTTATTAAATCTTTAGGGTAAAACTTACCTAATATATTTCCATTGTAGGAGTTGTTACCTGGTTCAATAGATCCATATATCATTAGATACTTAGTCTCGTAGTACATTAATTGTTTTTTGTTAAAACAAAACTTTAGTATCTCCTTTCTATACTTTAATCCATTTTTTATATTTTCATTCAGCTCTTTGTTTGAACCTGTATAAGTTAACCAATCAGATTCTTTTACAACATATTCATATGTCTTTTTTCTTTTATCAGTTATTTCAGCAACTTTTCTTTTACCAAAGTTTTTCTTTCTTTTGGTATATAAAGATTTTTGTCCAATATATTCTCTACCAGTTTCGTCAACTATTCGATATACAAATCCAATAGCATTTTCCGGAATGTCATCTATATTGTTTATATTGTAAAAGCTATAAATCCACATTACAGTTTAAGGCTTTCATTAGACATTTCTGTAACTATTGATTTTATTTCATCAAGTAAATCTGGATTATCATTTAAGATTGCTAAACAATTTTCTTTACCTTGACCTAACTTTGTACCTTGATAAGAATACCAAGAACCTGATTTATCAATAACTTTAAAGTCCACAGCTAAATCAATAAGTTCTCCTTCTTTATCGATACCTTTTCCATACTTGATTGTATATTCAGTTTCCCTAAATGGTGGAGCTACTTTATTTTTAATAACCTTAGCCTTTGTAACATTACCTTCTGGACCAAATCCATCTTTTCCATTTACTTGAGTTGACTTTCTAACTACAATTCTTTGTGAAGCATAGAATTTCAAAGCGTTACCAACTCCGATAACTTCAGGAGATCCATACATAACACCAATCTTCTCTCTCAATTGAGATATGAATATCAGCAAACAATTATTCTTTTTTGCTTTACCAGTAACTTTTCTTAGAGCTTTTGATAAAAGTCTAGCTTGTAATCCAACTGCAGAATCACCCATCTCTCCTTCTAATTCAGCTCTAGGTACAAGAGAAGATGTTGAGTCGATTACAATAAGTTGAACCTCACCTGTATCAATCATAGCTTCAACCAAGTCAAGTGCTTGTTCTCCTGTATCAGGTTGAGATATTAGCAAGTCATCAGTATTTACTCCTAGATTTTCAGCATACACTTTATCAAAAGCGTGTTCTGCATCAATCATAGCACAGTTCTTACCTCTACCTTGTGCTTCAGCAATAGCGTGAATTGCTAGAGTTGTTTTACCAGATGATTCTGGGCCAGCGATTTCAATTATTCTACCCATTGGGTATCCACCACCAAGTGCATGGTCTAATAATAATGATCCTGATGGAAGTAGTTCGATGTCTAAATTCATAGACTCGCCTAATGTCATAACAGCTTCTTTACCAAAAGCTTTTTGAAGTTTACTTAAAGATTCTTTAGATATTCCCATAGTTGATTTTTTACAAATATAGCAATTTATGATTAACAATCAAAAAATTACCATAATTTTTATCTATTGGACATAGTTTGCCTTATTACCAGCAAAGTCTCCTCCGCCAGGATTTCACATAGTTGATATGCTACTTAACCAATTAGAGACACTTCGCTACCAGTACCATTTCTTATTTATTCAACGATTTTACTCGTTTTGGTTTTTTGCCTCTCTCTATCAGTCTCCCCGGGAGGTTTGCTGGACTCGGTTGCAGGCTTGTGCAGAGCCGAGATAGTTTTTGATAGAGAGTTCTCTATTAGTTGTAGTTTTGAGTTGTACGTGTCAAAACTGAATCTAAAACACACTATGTCATTTTACTACGAAAAATGCAGTAATTCGCAAATATATGAAAATAAAAATATATTTGATAAAATTTTTAAAATATTTTTTATCTGATACCGTGTTTGAAAATGTTTGAGAACACCTCTTCTATTACCCTTCTTCCTAAATCAGGCGGCAGAGCCCCATCTGTGATAGAGTTTATATCAAATAGAGAACTTGATATGCTACTCAATAGTAGAGCATTCTTATCAAAGTATTCATCTGTAATAACGCTTTCAGATATTGTATTAAATATTTTATAAAAATATTCTTCTTCTGTTTCTATTATTTCGTTCATAATACAAAATTAAATGTAATTATCTTGCATAAAGCATAAAAATATGTTAAATATTGTTAAAAATTTGGATAATTGAAAAATATTATATTTCTTTATCGAAAATTTTTAAAAACTAAAAATTTGGAAACAGCAGAATTAAACCAGCAGGCCCAAGTAAGAAAATCAACTGGGCCTAATATTTATTTAGCCCCAGACATAGTTAAAGAGGACGAATTAGACGGGTTAAAGAAAATCATATATCTTTTTTCTTGTCATAGAAAAGTTTGTGGAGTAACCTCAAATATTTTAAGGGAGAAGCTAATACTCCTATTGGCATTGTATATTAAATATGGATATAATCTAAAAACTAAAGAGAAGGCAGCTAAAATACTAAATGTGAAAAAGCCTGCTATCAATAGTATGAATCTTGAACTTAGGCATAATAATTATCTAGTAAAAGATCAAATGAATACAAGGATAAATCATTTGCACAAAGACTTAGTAAAGCTTCAAGAGTATGTCCATTCAAATGGGGATAGTCCAATGATGTTTTTATTTCAGGTCGTAAACCATAGCAATGCAGAAGCCTAAAGATATTGCTTTTACAAAAGACATTGCTGAGCTAGTTGCTAAGGACCTAGGTATATCAAAAGATGTAGCCATGAGTCATATTAAGTTCATGGTTCAATATATAAAAAATCTTACAAAAAATCCTGAAATACTCAATATATATTTACCACATATTGGTTCATTATACCTGAATTGGAAAAAAGTTGAATATGATTACAATCATTTTAATACTTTACCAAAAGACACTATGAACAAATCTTGGAGTAGGCAGCTAGACTTAAATGAAAAAAGGTTAGAGTCCTTTAACAATGAATTTCCGAAGGTAGATAAATACATAAGACATAAGAAAAGATTTAAATTAACAAGTCCTCATTTCACTAAAGGTAAAACTATTCAGGAATTAGAGGAGTGGCAAAATCAATAATATGAATATAAAAAAGGCAAAAACAATAGTAAAAGCATTTTTATCTGAATTACCAACTGGTGAAAAGTGGTATGAAGATAGATTGGAAATATGTAATTTATGTGAATACAATACGAAAAATATAGAAAGAGATAAACTTTCAATGACTGATCGTATAAAAATATCAACAGGATTATGTGACAATAAGAACCATTGTACGGCTTGTGGATGTTGTATAGAAAGAAAGTCTTCAGTAAAAGGAGAGACTTGTGGATTAACTTATTTAAATATGGAACCTAAGTGGATAGCTATAGAAGTTGAGTCTACTCTTAACGATGGAATATCAATCATAAATATGAATCCTGAATTAGGAACATTGACTTATGGAGATAGTGGATTTGTCTATGACTTTGGATCGTCTTCTGATAATGTACTAACTACAAAATTTCAAATAAAAAATGATAAAGGAAAGCTAGATGTAAAGTCTTATAACGCAGGTTGTTCATGTACTCTTGGAGAAATGCTAGTTATAGATGAAAATACAGTTGAATTTAAAGTAGATATATCAACAGTAAATTTTAGGAAAGAGGATTTAAACATAAGGTCGATGAATGTAGTATACAATGTAGAGAATAAGAATTTTACAAAAACAATAAACATAACATTTAAAGTATTTAAAAATGGCTAATAATATAAACTATAAACCTCTATTTCTAGACAAGTTAATAGAATATACAGAAAAACTTCCAGAGTATTCTCTTGGAGAGATATTTCATAGTATCTTTACTCAATTATCTAAGTCAAATATAGATATAAGTAAGAAAGGTGATTTATTAAACATTACTGATAATCAATTGTATTCAGCGATTGATAAGTCAATAAAAGATGAAACTGAGTAATAAACAAATATAAATATAAATATAATGGATAACAATTTAAAAACCTACCTGAACACAAGAGTAAACGAATTACTTACTAAAGCTGATTTATTTCAGAAACAACTAATTTCATATAGAGAAAATTTTGTTGATTTAAGAATAAAACTTCAAGCTACTAAAAAAGTAAATCCAAACACTCCAATTTCAGATGTTAAGGATGACTTGATTAGACTACAAGAAAGTCATTACAATGCTTTTTTATTAGAGCAAAACCTACAACATACCTTAAATGTATTGATAGAATTAGGAAATATGAGTAATATTCTTAATATAGATTTGGACTTAGATGAAGATAAGTCTAGAAAATTAAAAGACATAGCACAAAATTCTTCTGACTTATTTATGATTAATGGAAATAATGAAGTAGTATTTGCTGATAACGAAATAAGAGAGCTTGTTGAAAAAACATTTAAGGAAAGAAACTCAAATGAAGAGTTATTAACTACATTATTTGAAGAGTTACCAATAAACAATTAATATGTCGAGCATTCTTAGTAGTAAGGAGATGTTCATTAATATGAAGAATCCTCCTATATATAATCCAAGAAAGCATTATTTTGAACAAACTTCTGACGTAATACAATTTTATGAAGAAGAAAAATCTAAAATAATCAACGGAGTATATATAGGAGGATATTTCGTTCATCCATGGATGTATTATCATCTTAATTTTTTTAAGACTCCAATACCTCAGCAAAACAAAGAGGAAAAGATGATGTCACCACCATTGGATGACAATTTTATGTATGTCGCTGAAAGCTACCAAGAAGCTGAAGAAAAAGGTAAAGGTTTATGTTTATTTGGTACAAGGGGATTTTCTAAATCAACTGACTTAGCATCTCTAACTTCTTGGCTAAATACTATTCGAGTTAATGGTGTAACATCAATAGTTGGGGGTTCAGACGGTGACTTACAAGCGATATCATCTTTATTAGAAAGACACTTTAACAATGTTCATCCAGCATTCCAGATACCTAGACTTTTAACTGATTGGGACTCTTTTGTTGAGTTTGGCCTAAAAGAAAAGACTGGGCATAGATATGTACACTCTCAGATAGCTATACGAAATGTAAATAGAGGAGGTAAAAAAGAGTCTGAAAAAAGTGCCGGATTATCTCCAGTTGGTTATATTATGGATGAGATTGGTAAGTTTGATTGCAAAGCCACACTTAATGCAGCACTTCCTTCATTTAGAACTCAGTATGGACAAAAGCTAGTTCACTTACTATCTGGAACAGGTGGTAATAAAGAATTGTCACAAGATGCTAAAGATATCCTGTCAGATCCAGAGGCATATGATTTATTACTAGTTAATTGGGATAGACTTGATAGGAGTGTTCCGGAAGAAGCAATAACTTGGGAAAGGAGTAAAAGAAGTAAATTTTCAATGTTTGTTCCTGGACAAATGAGCTATCGTCTTCCAATACCAAAACAAACAAAGAAATTTTCAGAATTTTTAGGTATAAAAGATGAATTACTAGATAAAATAGAAATTAAAGTTACAAATTGGGTTGAGGCTAGTGAGTATATAAAACATAGAAATACTGCATTAAAAAACGAAGAGGACAGGCAAAAAAATCAAATGTACTACCCACTTGAAACTGCAGATTGCTTTTTAACTAGTAGTAATAATCCATTCCCAGTTACAATAATTGATAGGCATATAAGAAAACTAGAAGATGAAGGTAAAGTAGGAAAAGACATAGGAATTTACCGAGATGGGAAAGGAGCTTTTAAATATGAATTAGTAAATAAAAAGAGAGCTCAAGTATCACATGGTGGTGGAGCTATAGATGCTCCAATAGTCTTATTTTCAGCATTCCCAGAAAGTACTCCACCAAGAGGAGTTTTTGTTTCAGGATTAGACTCCTATAAATTAGATGTATCGGACACAGACTCATTAGGATCATTTTATGTAATTAAAAGGAGAAACTTAGAACCAAATGAGCCATGCGAAATAATAGCATGTTCATATACATCAAGACCCGATAGACAAAGGGACTTTAATGCAACTTGTGAAAAGATATCAGATGTTTGGAATGCTGAATGTCTTATGGAAAGTATAGATATGAGCTTCAAGCAGTTTCTAGAACAAAAAGGCAGAGAGTATGATATCCTAGCTCCAGCTATATCTTTTTCAGGATTAACTAGCAAGAAAGCACCTAAGCTTAATTCAAAGTTTGGTTTATTTCCAAACGCAGGAAATAACCAATATAGATTTAATGTTTTAGTTGATTATTGTAAAGAAGAGCACACAATCGGAATAGATGAAGATGGTAATCCAATTGTAAAATATGGTGTTGAATTTATTGAAGATATAGATCTATTGAAGGAAATGCAAAACTGGTATAAAGGTGGTAACTTTGACCGCATTACAGCATTTTCACACGCATTAGTTTACGCTAGAGAGTTAGATAAAATGAATGTACTTCCTGATAAAGTTAAAACTAAAAAGGATTTAACTCAATCTGATTTAAGAAAGCGTGAGCTATTACTAGGAAATAATAGGTATGGAATGACTAGAGGAAAGAAATATTAAATTATACAAATTCTAATTTTTTTGATTTTTAACTAGAATTTAAAGATATTTGTAATATGGGATATATTGGAGCGAGCCCCACAACAATTTTTTCAAGAATATATAAGTCGGATAACCTTCCGCCAATGACCGTACCTAAAAAGGTAAAAGAGTCTAAAGATTGGCAGGAAGCAGTATTGGATTCTTTTGAGTTTTTAGCTATTGAGCAATTTAAAGATAATCTACAATTCATCGACTTATACAGAATGGTTGATGGGAAAATATCATATCAAGAGCTATCAGAAGTAGCTCCACATATGAAGGATATTCAGAGTTTATTAGATGGAGTAGGTGTTCCATCTTTCTTAAAGCACTATGATATTATAGGTATAGTAATCAACGCTTTAGTTGGATACTATGGAACTATGCAACCAAAGTTCCACGTAACAGATACTGGAGAAGTAGCTGAAAGCGAATTTTTAAGACATAAGAATGAAGAGCTCCAAACCCTAATTCAAAATGTAATTAAAAATACAGTAGACTTGCACTTAGCTAAAAATGGTATAACTGCTGAAGGTCAAACATTTGAAAGCGAAGAGGAACAACAACAGTATATTCAACAGCTCCAAGAAACTGCAAAGCAATTTGTTCCAAAGGATACTGAAAGAGATTCTAAAAAAACCTTTAAGACCATTGGTATGCAATGGGGCGAAGCTACTTTAGAAAGAGATAGAGAAAGGTTTAACTTCTCAAAATTAGAAAGAGACGAATTAAAAGATCAGTTAACTTCTGGTAGATGCTTTAGACATTTTAGAATTGGTTTCGATGATTATGAACCAGAATCTTGGAGTGCAAAAAATACATTCTTTTCTAGAGAAGTAGATGCTGAGATGGTTCATAAAGGCGAGTACGTTGGTAGACTTAATTTTTGGACACCTGCAGAAGTTATTAGAAGATATGGTCATGAAATAAACGCTAAGGACCAAAAAGCCCTACTTGGTGGTAACGAAGCATGGAAGACTTTTGTTGGAGATGGTTACTATACAGGTACAGTTGAAGAATCAATTAAAAGTAATTTTAACAAACAAGTAAGAGTACCATTTGCTAATTACTACGATTATAACTTTTATTTAGGATTACAAGAGGAAACTGGAATCCCAATGGGAATTCAAACCATTTATAATTCTGATGGAACTAGCTCAGATAGAGAAAGATTCTTACCTAGACTAATGGGGGATTATCATGGAAGATATAGCTACTATGCTAAAATCATGCGTGATGACTTTAAGCATAGACTAGATTTATGTCAAGTTACAGAAACATATTTTAGAGCTTATGAACTTTGGGGTTATTTAACATATGAAGATTCGACAGGTAGAATTGTAACAGAAGAAGTTACTGAAGACATTCTTCCAGAATTTTTAAAGGAAAATAATATCTCTCAAAATTATAAAACAGAACTGGTAAAGATTGTAAAAGATTTTAAGCCTAATACACTACAATGGACGTATAGACCAGTAGTATATGAAGGAGTTAAAATTCAATCAGAAAATTTAGTTAAACCTATCTACTTATATTGTAGACCTTGTGAGCATCAAATTAAAGGAGATAGTGAATTTGATAGATGGCTTCCTGTTGCAGGATACATAGGTCAATCACAAGCAAAGAAAATTGAACCATATCAAGCTAAGTATAATCTATGTATGAATCAAATATACTCTATGCTTGAAAAAGAGATAGGTGTATTTTTCTTATTAGATACTGCAATGATACCATCAGAGTTCGATGGATGGGGAGATGCTCAAGAGGCTCTTATAGCTATGAGAAATATAGCAAAAGATGTAGGAATCCTTCCAGTTGCAACTAGTCAGGATAATCAAAGAAATCCAACTAACTTTAATCAGTTTTCTACATATAATTTAAGTTATTCAGCTCAAATGGCCGATAGAATTCGTTTAGCAGAATTCTCTCAAAGAAAAGCTTATGAGATGATTGGAATAAATCCAAATATACTTCAAGCTCCGGCAAAGTATGAAACTGCTGAAGGAGTTAGGCAAAGCCAGGAAGCGACATATGCTCAGATATCCGAGATATTTGAAAACTATGAAAATTATATTAAATCTGCATATGAGTTGCATTTATCAGTAGCTCAGTATTGTCAGTCTAATAAAAAGGATATAACACTATACTACACAAAATCTGATGCTAGTATTGAGTATCTTAAATTTACAGATCCTGAATTTCCATTTAGAAGACTAGGATTAATTGCTTCCTCAGATTCTAAAAAGAGAAAAGAGCTTGAAACATTTAAGACTTATCTATTACAAACAAACACACTAGGAACTGATACTCTAGAAATAGCTAAACTAATTTCTTCAGATGAATTCTCAGAAGTTGTAGAAATAGCTAAGAGTGCTCAAGAAAGAAGAATGGCTATGGAGCAACAACAGTTCCAACAGCAACAAGCACTTGAACAACAAAGAGCTGAAAACCAAAGAGTAGCTGCAGAAGAAGCTTGGACTAGACAAGAGGAAAGTAAACAAAGAGATAGAGAAAATATCCTTAATAAAGAAAGAATTAATGCTTTAGGTAGAGCTTCTGACAAACAGTCTAATGAATTAGGTTTTGCTCAAATTAATAAGCAAGCTGATTTAGCTATGAAAACTAACGAGCTAAACTTTAAGAATGAGGAAGCTGTTAGAGCTTATAATCAAGAAGATAAGAAAATGAGCCAAGATATGGCACTTAAAATGGAGAAGCTAAAGATAGAAGCTAAGAAGGTAGAGGAAAGAATGCTAGATAGAAGAAGTAAAGAATATGTAGCAGAGATTAACAAGAATTAAATTATATAATATTTTTCAATTTTATTTTTTGAAATATTATATAATAGTGATGAATTTGTAAAATTAAAAACCATAAAATAAATTTGCATGAGTAACGAAAGCGCAAAAATTGTCAGCCTAGCTGATTTAATGTCTGATAACATAGGAGATAATCAGGCACAAGTTGAAAAGGAAGTGTCTAGTAAAGATTTAACCGCAGCGTTAAATAACGAAGGACCAGACTTTAATTTTTTTAACCTATCTGATGCTAAACGAGCACAGAGTTCTTCAGAAGAAAGTGAAGAAATTGACAATGATGATAGTGATGAGCCTGCTGGAAGACCTCAAATTCAAACACTAGTAGACTCTCCAGAAATTAAAAGCAATACTGAAGAGACTTTAAAGTTTACTTCAAATAATTCTGAAGTTTACAAAAAGACTCTTAAGTCAATGTTTGGAGATTCAATAAGCTCTTTGATTCAAGAAGATGAAGAAGGGAATGAAATTGAAGTAGCATTAGATGACCTTGATTTAGATGACGAATTGTTTAATCAAATCTTGCAAAGTAAACTAGATGAGATTAAAGAAGAGGCAACTAAAGATAAAATTTCAGTAGCAGGAGTTTCTGACTTTACTAGAGATTTAATTGAAATCGATAGAAATGGTGGAGATATAGCTGAGTTGATAAAAGTTAAGGAGTCATACTCAGACCCATTAGACAGATTAGATCTAACAACTGAGCAAGGTCAAATTCAAGCAATCTATTTAAGAATGCTTGCAGGAGGTCAAGATGAAGATACGATTAGAAGATTAATTAACTCTTATAAATCTGAAGGAGTTCTTGAAGAAATAGCTTCAAAAGCTGAAAAAGAACTAAGAGGAGCAATGCAGCAACAAGTAGAGCATGCTAAACAAGTAGCTGCAGAAAATGCTGAAAAGAGAAAAAATCTTTTAAAGAGTTATAAGAAAGATATAAAAGAAAACTTATCTGATTTTGAACTTAATGAAAATGTTAAAAATAAAATAGTTTCATTAGCTACAAAAGAAGATGACCACGGAAGGTTTGAAATTGATAGGATATATTATTCTCATAGAGAAGATCCAAGAAAAGCAGCTAGACTAGCACTTTTCCTACTAGATGAGCAAGAGTATATTAATCAAGTAACCAGAGAAGCTGTAAGAAGTACAAAATTAAATACAGCTAAGAAATTAAAAATAGTAACAGGATCCTCGAAATCAAATTCAGGACCGGTTATAAAAGATAATGTAAATAAGTTTGGAGGAGATGGTTTAATTCCTCTTGAAACTATTGCAGGAGCAAAATAATAACTTAATATAAAAAATAGAACATGCAAAACAGATTTGACATTAGAGAGACCATCAACGGTGATGCGGTGATTGGTTTCACAAGTGCAAAGGAGCTTAAGACCCAAGGATGGGTTGACGCTGCTAAGGTTTCTGCGTATTTGATGGATGACGAAGGTATGGCTCATAGAAAGCACCTTGGTATGATTAATCTATTCAAAACTACGCACCAAGTAGATATCCCATTTATGAGGGATTTATTCGCTGATTCAGCGGTATTAGAAGTAGCAGAAGGAGAATCAATCACTTATGATTTGCCAGTTACTCGTACAGAAGTTAGATGCTACACAGCTCAAGATACTTCTAATAAGTACGATTTTCCAGGTATCGATGGTGGTGTATTCGAAGTTGTACTTAGTCAAGAATTTACTAAAGGTGACATTCTTACTTACGATGCTCAATATGGTGAGCAAGTTATGGTATCAAGTGATCATGAAGTAGAAAGAGTAGGTGAGAATTTCTTGCACTATGTTACTTACATGACTAATGACCAAAGAAAGTGGTTCCCTAAAGACAAATTGATTGCAGGTATTCAATATATGAAAATTGGACATGCATTAGCTGAATATGATACAGCATTCTCTTCAATCAACATGATTAAGAATCCAGCTGGATCTATCACTAATGAGTTTATCCTTGGATCACCTCGTGGTGTTGAGACTTTCATGACAGCAAAAGCTGCTAAAATGAAATCTCCAGGTTTGAACCAATTTACATCAGACATGATGGATAGCGTTCAACAAAAATTAGATTATTTAGGAGGTAAGAGCCGTGAGATGTTCTTCATCGCTAACAAGAGAGGAGGTAACTTAGATACTAACTCTATGATGATTGGAACAACTCTTGAGTACTTAGCACTTATGGAGCTTGCATTAATGGAAACTTATTCATTATTGTTTGCTAAAGCTGCTACTATTCAAACTTCTAATGGAATTAAGAGAGTTAACGAAGGTGTTTGGCATCAAATCAGAAGAGGTAAACTTATCAAGTATGCGAAGCCAGGTGGAATCACTGTAGATCACATCCATGAAGCAGCTTCTTATATCTATAAGAATAGTACAATTCCAGTTAGAGAGCGGACTATTAAATTCAAAGCTGGTTGGTATGCTTACCAAAATGCAATGCAAATTTTCCGTGAAGAGGCTGTTCAACAGTTGAATGGAATTCCTGCAGGTATGATTGGTACTGATGCTCAAATTAAGCCAGTATTCAAAGGAAACTTGGATGAGCTTGAAATGCAAGCAGTTGTAATCAACTCAGTATTGATCCCAGGTATTGGTAGAGTTATCGTAGAGCACGATCCATCATTGGATTACCAACCACTTGCTGACAGATTTAGTTCAGGAATGTACGGAGAAGGTAAAGCTCATACATCTCACTCAATGGTTATTTGGGACGCTTCTAGCCCAGAGTATAGCAATGTAACTTCTAAAGTTAAAAATGCTGACTTGGTTGAAGGTGGTTCAATGAAATCAAACATCTACTACATTAAGCCAGAAGGTGCACACGTAGTATATGGATACGAGCAAGGACGTATGGCTGATGGTTCTCAGACAACTAATGTACTTACAAGTCTTAAGTATATGGGTAAAACTTTCTGGGCAACTTCTCAATCAGGAGCTCTTGTATTAGACACAACAAGATACGTTGTTATTGAGTTACAACTCTAACAGGTATTAAGATATATAGTGGGGGTTAACTAATGCCCCCACTTTATCATATAAATCTTAATCTTTTTGCCAAACCAAATATTAGTTAGTAATTTTATACAGACTAATTAAAAACCAAAAAACCATGAGTCAAAAAGGAAATTTAATCTTTGAAGTTGATGGATTCAAAGTATTTAAAGATTCAATTTATGTCGTAAGAGATAAAGAAGATCTTTCAGCACCATCCGGATTTATTTCCGTAGGTGTAACAAAATTACCATCAGATGGCGTTGGAGAATCTTTCCAATGTAAGTATGTTCAAAAAACAGCAAAAACTGGAGTTTGGGATACTGGTTTTCACTCTTACTCACCTTGTTATCAAGGAGTTCCAAAAGAGATTGTTGAAGATAAGGTTAAAAGGTTACAATCAAATGTTGTTGAGCCTTATAGACAAGCAATAGGAAGTGAGAACGCACTCAATCATAGCGATGATGAGTTTTGGTCAAGTTTAAATTTTCATATTTACACTGGACAAGTATTTAATACAGATAGCCCGGAGGATGTTCTAACATTGTATTTTGCTTTATTAACAAAGCAATTGACTCCAAAAGGTTTAGAAGGAGATTCTAGATATAACAACTCTTCATATGTTTGCTTAGATATAACTGAAGATGTTAAGAAAAAAGATGAAAAAGCATCTAAGAAATTTAGAGCTGTTGGAGTTTTCGAAAATCTTTTAAATACTGATAAGCCAAGATTAGTTGAAATGCTTAATTATCTTAATTTAGTTGTTTCACCTGAAATTGAACCAGATGCATTTAGAGGAGTATTTGACCAGTATTTGTCTTCAGGAGAAGGATTTAAAAATGTAGATACATTCTTAAGACTAATTGAAGAGACAAATGATGAGGTGGGAAGAGCTAAGATATCATTGTATATCAAGTTAAAAGAAGCCTACTCTAGAAATAACAAAGTTACTAAAAACACAAATGGTATCTATTTTTACGAAAACACAGAAATAGGACCAGATTTAAAAGCAGCCGCTAGTAATATAGCAAAAACTGCAGATTTAAAAGATATAAAAAGAGAGCTCTTATTAGAAGATGAAGATTGAAGAAGCATATCTACGTTTTTTAAACCAGGTTAATCGAAACCTAACAAATAACAACATTAATGTAGATAGACCAAGATTTGTTCTTCTATTTAATGATATAGCTAATAGATACCTTGAGTGGATTCTCGAAAAAAGAAATGAAGATGCAATTAGATATGTATCACCACTCTTGGTACTAGATAGCGAAATACCAAAAGTCTCAAGTAGCCCAAGACATGATGACTTTGAATTACCAAAAGACTATTTTGATTTAGCTAATTTAACAGTCTTTGGAAGTAATAAAAATTGTAAACTAGTACAATTAAAAACTTGGGAAATAAAAATAGAAGATGTTGAAGAACTATACTACGATGAATTCAACTCTCCATCTATAGATTGGCAAGAAACATTCTATACAACAGCCAACAATAAAGTCGCAGTCTATAAAAAAGACTTTGATATAAGCAAAGCAAAACTATCTTACTATAGATATCCAAAAAAAGTAGACATCGAAGGGTACACAAATTTTGATGGGACACCTTCACAAAATATTGATCCAGAATTTGATGATAAAGTAGTTAATAGAATCCTAATAGCTATGTCAAAAGAGTTCTCAGCAATAAACGATGATGCTACAAGATATCAAGTTGATAATGCTAGACTATTTACGCAAATATAAAACAGAATAAATAACAATTAATTTAAAACAAAAACAATGGGATTAAACAGAGCATTTGACAGGCCATTCTTCGTAATAGGTGGTAATGTTAAGACAAGTGGTGGTTCCCTTGATTTGGCAAAAGGACAATTAGCCCTTATTGACCAATCAGTAACAACTGCCAATGGTGCTAAAGTTGTAGCAACTACAGCTGGAAAACCAAAAGACGCAAAAGATTTCGTACTTCGCTTAGGAGTTGCGGACAGAGAGCCTAATCGTTCTTACTCTAATAAAGATGAATCAACTATGCCATTCTCTTTAAACAATGTAGTAGGATTGACAGTTAGTGCTCCTGAAAGAACTGAGCAATCTGTGGATGAAGTTATTATCGGTTATGATGGTATGAATCCAAATACTGCATTTAACTTCAAGACTGGTGATTCTTACTTTAGATTATCACTTGAATTGAAAGGTGGTGCTGTATCTTTCCGTGGAGGTAAAGGAGATACTGAAGTTGTTAATATCAATATTGAAGTACCTGAGTGTGATCCATTTGACAATTGTGTTGAGTGTACTGAGTGTGATGGAGTTGATTGTAAGACAATTACTCTTGAAGCAATTGAAAGACTTAAGAGAAAGCAGTTATCAGGTGGCTTAACTGTAGATCAGCTTATTGATATCACTCCAGTATTTAGTTGTGATACAGATGCAGTTCTTGATGAAGTTGCTTATAACTACTACTGTTTGGAAGTATGTGATACTGGAACTGACGCAGCTTTAGCTTTAGTTCAAGCACAAGTTGGTTATAAGACAGTTAGAATTGATAGAGTTGGATCAACTTCAAAATATCAAATCCTAATTCCTGCTACAGAAGGAGCTCCATCTGATTATTTTCAGCAAGTTGCATCTTTGATTAAAGGATGCGAAGATTGTCCAGAGCCTTATGTTGAAATATCTGGTGGATATTTCTACGCTGTTACAATTGAAGATGATGGTATAGATTTAACTGCAACATTTGCCGCAGCATTTCCAACAGCTATCGATATAATTAAAGAGGATAATAACAATTATGGCGTAGGTTTCTATACACTAGTAATGCCAACTTTAATATCACAATCTACAATTGACTCTTTTGTAGCTGGAGCAGCTCCAAGAAATACTTCTACATTTAGCAAAGGAATTAAAATTGCATCACTTTGTGAATTTGACGGAAGACTTAACCAGATACAGTGGACTCTATGTGGAACTTGTAATGTAATCGAAGAGACTTACTCAATCGTTTTACCAGACAACATTTGTGGAGACACTAGATTAGACGAGTTAAATGCAGCATACGATTCAGGAGTTGTTGTAGCAGAGACTGCTGGAACAGGAGTAGTAGTAACTTTATCAGGTTCAACCGGAGATGCTGGTGAATTTGCAATTGAAGGTAACACATACGCTATAGCTTTTGCTACTAGTTTAGCAGTAACCGCTCAAAACTTTGTTGATGATCATGCTCAAGCTATCTATGACACTTTTGGAATAACTGTTACAAATAGTGGAGCTACCTTAATTTTTGCTTCTTTATCAGAAGATTGGGTTCTACCTACTTACACTGAAGATGGATTAACTGCTTCTTTTGGAGCAGAAGGTGAACAGTTAGTACCAGATAGAAATGCTTGTCAAACTCGATATACAACTACAGTTATCTCTAACATTGTTTGTGAAGAGTGTGATCCTATCTTTAAAGATTACTATGTAACTTCAGCTCCTGAAAGCTATGATACAGTTAAGTGGGAAAAAGTTAGTAATCCTACTGTACTTCCTTCTGGAAACTGCTTATGTGGTATCAGATTCAAGTCTAGAGAATTTATTCTTGAAGGTGATGAAGCATTGAGAGATCTTGTAGGATTTACTGAAACTTCAACTCAAATTCGAGTAGCTGCAGGATATCCTGAAGAAATCAGAGAAGGTATTGGTAGACTTCCAAAAGGAAGGTATGAGCCTAAGTACTTATCAAGATGGATTCCAAGAACTCACTTGGCTGGTAACTTGAGAGCGTTTGAAAACGAAGGAAGAGCTTACTTTAGAGGATTAGACTACAGAAAAGATTACTTAGGAAGATTACTTAGAGGTGAAACTTCTAACATGGAAGATCAATCTAAGCAATATGTTCAGTATACTTTAAAAGTTAGCCACTTTAATCATACTCAAGGCTTTGCTGGAAGAATCAATGAAGATATCAACTACGATATTTTTGTTGAAGTAGGTCTACATCAAAATGTAGAGAACTTGTTGAATAACATTGCATCAGCTGCAGGTATTCCAACAGTTCAAGCATTCGGAGTATAATACTACCTAACATATATAGGGGAGGGAGGAGTTTTACAATTCCCTCTCCCTTTTTATTTTATAAATATTAATAGCTTAATACTTTAAAAAATGTCGAATGAAGCTATAAGAGTAAGATTACAAGAGCTAAAAGCAAAACTTTGTTGTATATCAGATCAAATTACCGAGGTATCGTCTAATACATCAATAATGGTGTCGCTTTTAGATTTACTAAGACCAGTAGAGAGGGTAGCAAATGTACTATCTACAACAGGTTCAGGCTCAACATCAGCAGGTGTTTATAGTGTATCTATTGCAAATGTAGGCGCAGCAGCTGGAATAGTCAATGGACAATCTATACCAGCAGGGACTACACTTAATTTTGATGCAGGAGTATTAAATAATACACTTGGAGCAATCACATATAATGCAACTGGTACAACATTCATAATTACATACCTTACTTAATGGGTACTATTATATCATCTAATGGGTTAAATAATTTTAACTTACTTAATAATCTACCTATGCTTGCTGATGCATTTGGTAGATTAAGAGTATCTAGTCCTTTAACATTATTTGATTCATCCCATAGATATAAAGATAATGGTCTATGGAATACAAAAACAGCTAATGGAGGTACCGCAGTATTTAGTGCTAATGAAGGTCTAGTAAACTTAAATGTAACTACTGCTAGTGGATCTGAAGTACTTAGAGAAACTACTAAAGTATTTTCTTATCAACCAGGTAAGTCATTACTTGTACTAAACACATTTGTAATGGCACCTGCTCAACGAGGATTAAGACAAAGAGTAGGTTATTTTGGTGTAGACAATGGTATATATTTACAACTTAATGATACTACTCTAAGTTTTGTAGAAAGAAGTTTGGTTACAGGTCCTGTCACAGAAACAGTTGTTGATCAATCTTCTTGGAATATAGATACACTAGATGGTAATGGACCATCAGGAATAACTCTAGATATTACCAAAGCTCAAATCATGTTTATGGATATTGAGTGGCTAGGTGAAGGAACTGTAAGAATAGGTTTTATCATAGATGGCAACTTTATACTTTGTCATAAGTTTAATCATGCTAACTTAATTACATCAACTTACATCACAACTGCATCTCTACCATTAAGATACGAGATAACTAACACAGGAGTAACAGCAAATCCAAGTACATTAAAACAAGTTTGTTCTAGTGTTATATCTGAAGGGGGGTATGAACTTAGAGGAGCTCAACAAGCAGTAGGTATCCCTATTACTGCTCCTAGAAGTTTAGCTGTAGCAGGTACGTATTATCCTATTGTAAGTATAAAACTTAGATCGGGTTACTTAGATGGTGTAGTTATTCTAACTGCTCTATCTATTATGGGTGTATCTACAGGTATATACAATTGGAAAATAGTGGCTAGTGGTACAACAACTGGAGGTGCATGGAATCCTGCATCAACAGATTCAGCTGTAGAATATAATATAACAGGAACTAGTTTTGCAGGAGGTAGAACATTAGCATCTGGATTTATTACGTCAACTACACAAGCTTCAGTTAATCTAGATATACTTAAAGAAGCTTTATTTAGCTTCCAATTAGAAAGAAATAGTTTTACTAGTACTCCTTCTGAAATTACATTAATAGTAAGTGCTAGTACTAATACAGAACTTATTTATGCATCAATGGACTGGGAAGAAGTAAGCAGATAATATAAATTATATGGCAACTAATATTAACTTTAATAGCACGTTAGGTATTGTTAAAAACAGTATTGTTATAACTAGTCAAGGAGGTATAGATCCAGATGCTCAGGCTTTTATAACAGCTGCTGGAATAACAGATGCTACTCAAATTACTGCTGTCAATCAACTAGTATTAGATCTTAAATCATATAATATTTGGGATAACTTACGTGTTGTTTATCCATTTGTTGGAGGTACTGCAACTTCTCATAAATTTAACCTTAAAGATCCTCAAGACACAGACGCAGCTTATAGAATTTCATTTAATGGCGGATGGACACATAGTAATACAGGAATACAACCAAATGGAACAAACGCATGGGGAAATACAAGATATTATCCAGGATTTGTACCAGGTTACTCTATTACAAGTGATTCTGTTCATATATCTTTTTACTCTAGAACAGATTCTCAAAGCGGTAATGATCTTGGAGGTGCTAGTAATAATACATATATTAGAGGTTTATATTTTATGACAAAATATACAGATGGTACAAGATATATGAATGCGTTTGGTTCTGGTAGTGTATTGACTACTGGGTATCCTTCTACAACAGGATTTTTTGTATTAAGAAGAGATAATTCTGCTACAACTATAAAAACTAGTAGAAATGGAGTTAATACTTCTATTGCTCAAAACCTACCACTTTTTGGAAATTATATTGCAGCAATTTCTGCTATCAACTTAGGACCAGGAACTAATACAAGAACATTTTTTTCAAATAGAGAGTTAGCATTTGTTTCTATGGGACCAGGCTTAACAGATACACAAGCAAGTAATTTCAATACAGCAGTACAAACATTTCAAACAACTTTAGGACGTAACGTATGATACAAGTAGGACTTTTAACTGAAGAACAAAAGGATTTGTTAGATGGACAACTATTTGACATTGATAGTTATTTTGGACCCATACAAGACAATAATAATAACTGGGTTATTTCAATAGAAGAAATAAATCAGACAACTAATGAAGAATTTTTTTGGGTAAAATCATTAACATTAATTGAGTATATCCCACAACCTGACCCAGAATTACCAACAGATTTATAACATTTATATTATTTAACTTTTTATAATGAAAGAAGAAGCGACTTCAGGTTTTATAGGATTTAGTAGCCCATTAGATTTTTTTCATTCTTTAGTAGGAGCGAAAAATTGGGTTTTTAATGGATTTACAGCTTTTATAGCTGGTTTAGCTTCTTTTGTAACTAATTACATTTGGGATGACTCAACTGCAGTATTTACACTATGGTCTTTGATGTTAGCAGATTGGTTTACAGGAATACTTAAAGCAATTGTAAACAAAAGATTTGTAAGCTTTAAAATTTGGAGAATGCCTTTATATTTTGTAGCTACTTCTTACATACTACATATATCTTGGTATATGGCTAAAGGCAATGCAATATTCTCCTTCTTACCAGGAATTGTTATAGGAGGTTTTTATTCAGTATATTTTATATCATTATTAGAAAATTTAGGAGATATAAATTTACTTCCTAAAAAATTAGTAAGTGTACTAAAATCAAAATTTGGATTAAAAAAATTATTAGACAAAGAGTAGTATGAATCCAACAAGACTAAAAACAGGAGATATACTCCATTGTACAGGAAAAAGATTAATAAGTAGAATCATTAAATGGTTTACTAAATCTAAATTTTCACATTCAGCACTATTTGTAGAAATTTGGGGAAGTCCTTATATAATAGATGCTCAAAAAGATGGAGTAAACTTAAGACCATGGGATGAATGGTTAAAAGAATATGACTATAAATTTATAGTACATAGATCATCAGGTATAATTAATGAAAGAGACATAGCTGAAAGAGCCTTAACTAGAGTTGGAAGTACTGGATATGATTTTGAAAGCCTTATTTTTAAACAGCCTATAGAACTAATCACAGGTAAGTGGAATAAGAAAAAAGATGAAACTCAAAGAATGTATTGTTCTGAATTTGTTTCATGGGTTTATTCAATAGATAGATCATATAGAATGTCACCAGAAGACTTATATAATTGGTGTATCAATAATCAATTTTACGAAATAGTATTGTAGTATGCCAAAGGATTCGTGTTATTATAGTGTAAAGTCACGTTACGCAATATTCCCTTCAGCTAGGGCTTCTCAAGCTATTGCCAAATGTAGGAAGAAATCAGGTAAAGTGATTAAAACTAAAAAAGGCACAGAGCTTAAAAGATGGCAAGCAGAAAAATGGCAAGATACTAGAACAGGTAAACCTTGTGGTGCCGGAGGAAAAAATGAATATTGTAGACCTACAAAAAGAATATCTAAAGACACACCTAAGACAAAATCTGAACTATCTCCTTCTAAACTAAAATCTAAAAAAGCTGAAAAGTCTAAAGTAGGTATGGGAAGAAGAGTTAAAAAAGTTTAATTATAAAAGTTATGCCAATACCTGAAAGATATAAAAAACTAGGATTTACCAAAGTAGGTACTAAAAAGAAATCGACACGACCTGGTAAAAAATGGATGGTACTTGCTAAAAAAGATGACAAGTACAAAGTAGTCCATGGAGGATATGTTGGTATGCAAGATTTCACTCAACATAAAAATAAAAAAAGACAGAAAAACTTTTGGAATAGAATGGGTGGAAAAGACTCAGCAAAAGCTAAAGATCCTTTCTCTCCATTATATTGGAGTCGAAAAGGTTTCAAAAATGCTAAACCTACATGGTAATATAGATATATGTCTAAAAAATATCACATAGTGTATAAGACAACAAATTTATTAAATAATAAATGTTATGTTGGAGTTCATTCTACAAATAAAATAGAAGATGGATACATGGGTTGTGGATTTTACAAAGGCTATTCTTTAGAAACAATAAAGGATAAAAGAGGTATAAGAAAAGCCTTTAAAAAATATGGTTTAGATAATTTTAATAGAGAAGTTATATTTGTGTTTGACACTAAAGATGAAGCATATAAAAAAGAAGCTGAGATTGTAAACTATGATTGGGTATTATCAAATTCTAATTATAATTTATGCTTAGGTGGAGTCAACTCAGGAGTGACAATTCTTCCTGAAGACCATAAAAATAAATTAATAGATTTGCATAGTAAGTCATATGTAGTTGTAAATATAAAAACATCTGAAGTATTTTTTGTTAATAACTTGAATAGTTGGAGTAGAGATAGAGGTTTATGTTCTGCTAGCACAACTAATAGTCCTTTACATATAGTTGTAAAAGGGAAATCAGCATTGTATAAAAAAGAGTGGTGGTGTTGCTACGAAGAAGACTGGACAGGAGAGCCTATTATAAAAAGTAGAAAAGTATCAATAAGATCTTCTGGATATGAAAGAAGAAAAATTGTTAAGAAGCATAATGATATAGTTTTAATTAATCCAAATGGACAACCTATTCATATAGAAAACTTATATAAATTTTGTATAGAAAATAACATGTGCTATAGCAATATGCTAAAAGTTGCAAAAGGTATTAGTAAATCTTATAAAAAGTATAGATTAAATCTATATAATGAAGTTCAAGACGTAGTGATATGAAAAAGTATAACATGGGAAAATACGATTTACTAGTAGGTAACAATGCAGTAGAGATATTTGATTACTACAAAGTAGATAGTATGCATGGCTTAAATAAAAAAGATGCCAAGGCTGAAGAGATAGATAAAAAAGTGGGCAATGGAATCTATATTATTGGATGGACCAATTATCATCCAAAAGACAAGAAGCTTACTATGAAAGCTCCGTACAAACCATTCTTATTTTTAAACAAAAGGCATTTTACAAATACGTTTAGAGATATAACAGCAGTTGGCCATGAAGCTATGCACATGGCAATTCTGCTTTTTAATTGGAACATAATAGATAGAGAAGAAGAAGTTGTAACTCTATCTGAAGAAATAACAAACAAAGTTGTTATAAAACTAGGATTAGATAAATTAATTAAGTCAAAACCCAAAAATAAAAAATAAATAAAATGCCAAAATACTTTACAAAAGACGGAAAAGAATGGAAAGGAGCTACTCACAAGCATTCTTCTGGAAAAGTTATGACTGGAAAGACTCATACTAAAACTAGTAAAGAATTATT
>Ga0181344_1000010_pt1 | contig 110871 bp, 110 predicted proteins | sample Su13VDMLBDD_FD_130098 | JGI IMG/M metagenome (GOLD analysis project Ga0181344, IMG submission 130098) | Freshwater viral communities from Lake Michigan, USA - Su13.VD.MLB.D.D | ecosystem: Environmental > Aquatic > Freshwater > Lake | place: USA: Michigan | collected 2013-07-15
TCACGGGTAAAAAAACCGACCTTGCTCGCGCGGTCGCCATTGAAGGGCGATTTCCAGTGAAGGCGGTGGCAGAGACGCTGGGGGTTTCCCGCTCCAATAAAGGGCAAAGCGAAGCCGCGGCGGCGCTACCATAAAGCGCAAGACGCGGCGGTGGTGCCGCTCATCACAGCGCTCGTAGCAGCGTGGCCGACCTATGGCTACCGGCGGATCACGGCGGTCCTGAACCGCCAGTTGCGCTTGCAAGGTTCGGCACCGGTAAACCACAAGCGCACTTACCGGATCATGAAAGCACACAACCTGCTGCTGGCGCGGAAATACTCTGAGCGACCGGAGCACATCCATGACGGCAAGGTCATCGTGATGCGCTCGAACCTCCGCTGGTGCGGCGACGGTTTCGAGTTCACCTGCTGGAACGGCGATATTGTGCGGGGCGCCTTTATCATCGATGCCCATGATCGGGAGATCATCGCGTGGATGGCTGTGGTCAATGCCGGCATCAGCGGGTCCGACATTCGCGACATCATGCTCGAAGCCGTGGAGCGACGGGTCAGGGCGCTGCGTGCGCCAGCGACAATCGAAATGCTGACCGACAACGGGCCGCCTTACATCGCCAAGGATAGGCCCGCGTCCCAGTTGATGATGCTCTCGGCGATGTAGCCCGCCAGATACGGCTCGCCACCGCCCGCGGGCGCATCGGCCAGCAGGCCATAGCGGCCCGTTACCAGCAGTTCGCGGGTGATCTGGCGGTGCAGTTCCTCAAGGGGCATCCCCTGCCCGTCCGCGCTTTCCCACAGATAGGCCAGCGCGTCGGGGATCTCGATGCCGATTTCCTTGGCATGGGCCACGCCGATCATGCCGCTGACAGCCGGCGCGACCAGTTCGGGAAAGCCCGCGCGGTCGCGATAGGCGGCATAGGCAAGGCGGCCACAGTCATCCATCCGCCGGTAGGCATCTGGCATGGGCAGGTGGACCTCGCCGCGGGCCTTGATGGCGCTTTCGCCGTCCATGCTGTCGCGCATCAGCCGCCATTCGTCCTGCCGTTCCCGCGTGAATTGCGGGTGCTTGCTGTCGATTGCCATTTAGAAGAAGCCTCGCAGCGTGCCCGACGACGACGACGCCTGGCGCTTGGTTGTCAATTCCGTGAACGCCCTTGATGCCGCGTCCACCTGGTCTTTCCACTTGCCCATCGGAAACAGGGCGATCTCGTCCAGAAACTGTGCGTTCCACGGACCTTCCAGCAGGAACACGTTGCCCGCCTCGGCCTGCGCCGCCAGCGGCAGCGCGCGGGTTTCCTTGTCGCCGCTTTCGGGCGAGAAGTGATAGTCGAAGCCCGTCAGCACGTGCCGCAGCAGGTGTTGCGCCTGCGCCTTGCCGGCCTGTCCCGGATCCTGCGGAAACGACCCGCGCACCGCGCCGTGCGCCGCCCGGTCCTGCTCCGCCGTGGCGCGCATCAGCCGCTCGACGCCCATCGGCCCAAGCTGCGCGCGGGCCACGTCGGCGACGATGAACCGCCCGTCCGGGGCCTGCGCCATGAGCACGCCCGCCGTCGCGGCGGCCTCGGCGTCCTCTGTCGCGGCCAGATCCCAGCCGCGCACGAAACGGCAGCCGACCGGCAGGGCCGGGATCGTGCCAAACCACTCGCGCTTGAACAGGCCGCCGCCGCGCGGGACGGGGCGTTGTTGAAGCTGGCCCGCCGTGGCATAGCTGCCAAGGGTGCGTTCCAGTTCGGCCACCTGCGCTTCCGGGAACCGCTCGGGGAACAGCAGTTCGCCGTCCTTGATGCGCGGGTCGCGGAAGCCGATGTTCGTTTCGCAACGCCGGTCAGGCTCGAAGCGCATCGGCAGGCACAGGTGCGTGTAGGGCAGGCCCTTGGACAGGATCAGCCCGGATGTGTCTCTCTCGTGCAGGCGCTGCATCACGACAATGATCGCCGAATGGTCGTTGTTGATCCGGGTCGGCAGGGTTTCGAGAAAGGCCAGTTCCGCCGCCAGGAGCGCGGCATCGCTGTTCCCGTCCGCAGCCGAGAGAGGATCGTCCAGCAGCACCCGGTCGCCCCGTGCGCCTGTCATGCTCGTGAAGGCCATGGCCTCGCGGAAGCCGGTTGCGGTGTTCTCGAAGCGCAGCTTGGCGTTGTTGTCGTCCTGAAGCTGGACCGGCCAGCGGGACTGGAACCACTCCAACTGGATCAGGCGGCGGCATTTCAGGTTGTCGCGGATTGCCAGCGTCTGCATGTGCGCGGTCGAGAGGAACCGCTTCTCGGGCTTTCCCGCCGGCCCCCACTCCCAGGCCGGAAAGATCACGCCCGTCAGCAGCGACTTCATGGTGCCGGGCGGGACATTCATCAGCAGGCGGGTGATTTCACCGCGCGAAACCGCTTGCAGGTGGTCGCACATTGCAGACAGAGCCCAGCCCCAGCGCAGCGGCGTGGCAGGCTCCAGCACGTGCCAGGCGCGCTGCGCGAAGGTCGCCAGCGAGCGGCGGCAGGCCTCACGTTCCAGCGCGATCAGATCAACCGCCGGGAAGTTCCTCTTTTTGAGCATCGGCCACCGCCAGCATTTCCGCGAGCGCCGCGTCGGACAGTTTCGACACGTCCAGCGTCTGCACCGGCCCGCCGTCCGCACCGCTGACCTCCAGCTTGTTCGTCTCCCGCCAGCCCGCCTGCGTCTTGAGGAAGAAGAAGATCGACGCGGTGTCGCCCTTCCTGATCTTGTCCAACAGCTTCTCGCCCACCTCGGCGATCACCTTGCGATCTGGTATCTGCGGCAAGGCAAGACCGGCAACGCGGTGCCGGTGCCGCTGCATCCGGTGGTGCTGGCGATCCTGGACGCGGAACGAGCCGCGCGCACGGGCATCATCGACGTGCGCCGCCCGCTGCTGACCGATTCGCGGGGCCGACCCTGGACGGCCAGTGGCTTCGGGGCCTCCTGGCGCAGCGATCTGATCCGCCTCGGCCTGCGCCCGGACCGGAACGACGAGTATCAGGAGGGGGCTTTCGCGCCGACGTTCCGCGGGCTGCGGCACACGAACGCCACGCAGATCACCAACGCGGTCGCCCGGAACCCTGCCCTGTTCGGCGGGATTGCGCGGGTGAAATCCATGCTCGGGCACCTGTCCGAGAAGATGGCGCGGCACTACGCAAGACGTGCGGAGGTTAAGCACATGAACAGCGAGACGCTGCTGCTGATCCCCGAGATTGGGAACACGCCCGAATGGATTGGGAACACGCCCGACGACGAGATTTCCGACCCTTTAAATCGTTGGAAAAATGGTGGGCGGTGAGGGACTCGAACCCCCGACATCCTCGGTGTAAACGAGGCGCTCTACCAACTGAGCTAACCGCCCGCCGGGTTGCCTTCTAGCGCCCCGCAAACGCCGTGACCAGTGCCGATTTGGGGCTAGCCGACGACGCCCGATCCCGCGAACAGCGCGGGCAGGTCAACCGTGTCGCGCTGGTTCAAGGCATCCGCGTGGTCGCGCAGAAAGCTGTCGGCGGCGGTCTGGCCCGCCAGCTTCATGCGCGCCAGCAGGCCCGGGGCGGGCATCAGCTTGGACCGCGCGGTCAGGTCGTTCATCAGCACGTCGTCCAGGATCATGTGGACCAGAGGGTTCTTCATCGCACGGTTCTGCAACCGGTTCTCGGCGAACAGGCGCTTGACGAAGTTGATCGCGCGCAGATCGGACATGAGCGACGCGTTGAAGCTGACCTCGTTCACGCGGTCGGCGATCATGGCGGGGGTGCGCGGGATTCCCTCGCGCAGCAGGGGATTGATGTTCACGATCACGATGTCGCGCGGCAGGTGCTGGGCATAAAGCGGGAACATCGCCGGGTTGCCGGTGAAGCCGCCGTCCCAGAAGGCCTCCAGATGCCCGGTCTCGGGGTCGCGGATCTCGACCGCGCGGAACAGGTTGGGCAGGCAGGCCGAGGCCATCACCGCGTCGGGCGTCGCTGCCGCGTTGGTGAAGACCCGGATGCGCCCGGTCCGCACATTGGTGGCCGCCACGAACAGCTGGGGTCCGCGCGTGTTGCTGAAATCGGGATGGGGCAGTTCGCGCAGCACCGAGGCAAGCGGGTTCACGTAGAAGGGTCCATAGTCATAGGGGCTGAAGATGCGCGTCACGCTGTCCAGCCAGGCCGCGGGCGAAAACATCTCGGTCAGCCGGTCCAGGCCGCGCGGGGTGGGGATCAGCGAGTGCATCCAGCGCACGATGCGGTTGTCGCTGATCTGTCCGACCCGCGCCCAGAGATGGTCGAGGTTCGCGCGCGCCGCCAGCCGTCCCGCCCGGCCCCCTTGCCGCGACAGCCCGGCCTTCAGCGCCGCCCCGTTCAGGGCGCCTGCCGAGGTGCCGCTGACGGCCGAGATCGTCAGCCAGTCCTCGTCCAGCAGCCGGTCCAGCACGCCCCAGGAAAAGGCGCCATGCGCGCCGCCGCCCTGCAAGGCCAGGTTGATGCGCTTTTCGTCCATCGCCGTCTCGTCCGGGTCCATGTTGCGGATGCAGCATAAGCGGCTTCGCACCAGCCGCAAGCCGTTCGCGGAACACCGCCGGACCGGCGCCGTGCCGATGCCCTATCCCCGTCGCCCCAGGCCCGGCGAACGACGCGCCTGGCTGTCCGGCCTGCGCACAAAGGGGGCCGGTGCCCCAGGACATCACGCTTGACCGCGCGGCCGGGGCGGCGCCGGAGTGCTGGCGCGCCCGGATGACGCCGCAACGGGTCCGGCCTTCTTCGACCTGCCGCCTCGGGCGCTGCGCGGGATCTTCGTGTCAGGCCGGGACTCAGGCCGGGACATCGGCGCCCCGCTGCGGGACCGGCCTGGCGGCGCCATCATGACATCGGCCCGCCCGAGGCGCCGGACTATCTGCCGGCCGCGATGCGCGCCCCGATCCGGTCCGGGCGCCGACCGTGATCGGGCCGGAGGCCGGGGCTGTCCGGCGGACCGTCCGGCGCCCGCCCCGCGCTGTCAGTCCTCGGCGTTGGCCTCGGCCCGGCTTTTTCCCGCCACATCCAGGGCCAGGGTCGCCGCCATGAAGGCATCCAGGTCGCCGTCCAGAACGCCCTGGGTGTCGCTGGTTTCCTCGCCCGTGCGCAGGTCCTTGACCATCTGATAAGGGTGCAGGACATAGGACCGGATCTGGTTGCCCCAGCCGGCCTCGCCCTTGGCGGCGTGCTGGGCGTTGATCTCGGCGTTGCGGCGGTCCAGTTCCATCTGATACAGGCGCGACTTCAGCGCGGCCATGGCGTTGGCGCGGTTCTGGTGCTGCGACTTTTCCGAGGACGTGACCACGATCCCGGTCGGCAGGTGGGTGATCCGCACCGCCGAGTCGGTGGTGTTGACGTGCTGGCCGCCCGCGCCCGAGGACCGATAGGTGTCGATGCGGATGTCGCGGTCGGGAATGTCGATCTCGATGTTGTCGTCCACGACGGGATAGACCCAGACCGACGAAAACGACGTGTGCCGCCGCGCCGCGCTGTCGTAGGGGCTGATGCGGACCAGCCGATGCACGCCCGATTCCGATTTCAGCCAGCCATAGGCGTTGTGCCCGCTGACCTTGTAGGCGGCGGAACGGATGCCCGCCTCGTCCCCGGCCGTCTCGGACAGAAGCTCGACCTCGTAGCCCTTCTTCTCGGCCCAGCGAACATACATGCGCGCCAGCATCGACGCCCAGTCGCAGCTTTCCGTGCCGCCCGCGCCCGCGTTGATTTCCAGAAAGGTGTCGTTCGCGTCGGCCTCGCCGTTCAGCAGGGCTTCCAGTTCCTTTTGCGCGGCCATTTCGGCCAGCGCCTTCAGGTTCGCCTCGGCCTCGGCCACCAGTTCGGGGTCGCCCTCGGCCTCGGCCAGTTCGACCATCTCGGCATTGGCCGAAAGATCCGCGTCGATGCGGCGATAGGTTTCAATGGCGTCCGACAGGGCCTGGCGTTCGCGCATCAGCTTCTGCGCGCGGGCGGGGTCGGACCACAGGTCGCCCGCCTCGATCATGGCGTTCATCTCCTCCAGCCGGTGGGGCGCGGTCTGCCAGTCCATCCGCTGGCCCAGCAGGGTCAGAGAGCGTTTGATGGCCTCGATGGTGGACTGCGTCTCGGCGCGCATGGGCAGGATCCTTAAGGCTGGCGTCAGGTCAGGGGTGATAACGCGGCGGGCCGCGCGCGGCAAGGGCGGCGGCCCCCCTTGCTGCAACCCCGCGCCCCGGCTTAGGTTGGGCAATCGTCACGAAACCGTCGCATTCCGTCATGAACCCGATCCTGGATCTGTTCCAGCCCCTGCAATCGCTGCCGCTGTCCGGCGTCGCCATGCGGCTTGGCCTGGCGGTTGTGCTTGGCGCCATGATCGGCTGGGAACGAGAGATCAGCGCCCGCGCGGCCGGGCTGCGCACGCATATGCTGATCGCGCTTGCGGCGGCGATGTTCACGATCGTGGCCATGGAACTGGCGCACTTCCCCGCCAGGGAACAGGACGTGCTGCGGATCGACCCCCTGCGCCTGATCGAGGCGGTGACGGCGGGGGTGGCCTTTCTTGCCGCCGGCTCCATCATCTTCAGCGGCGGCAGCGTGCGCGGCGTCACCACCGGCGCGTCGATGTGGCTGGCGGGGGCCGTGGGCCTTGCCTCGGGGACCGGCGACGGGTTGCTGGCGGTGATCGGCACCGGGCTTGCGGTGGTGATCCTGTGGATGGTGCGCGTGATCAGCACGCCCGCGCATGGCGGAGGCAAGCCGGACAGCCCGCGGGGCAGCACCGATCAGTAAAGCCCGCCCGAGGACATGGTGCCGAAATCCGTCTGGCGCGGGATCACCTTGCGTTCCCCGGTCGAGGTGGTGATGGCGGTTCCCGATCCCGATCCGGCCCCGGCCTCCCAGGGCAGGATGACCTCGCCGTCGCCGAAGCCCGACACGATCAGCGGCGATCCCCAGTCGGGATCGGTGCCGTCGCGGAAATATTCGGCCACCACATTCGGCCCCGTCGCGTCGTCCGACAGCCGCTGCCCGGTGGTGCGGTCGATCTTGACCCAATAGCCCCCGGGCGGGACCGCGAAATCGGTGCCGCCGAATTCGGCCACCGCCTTGCGCATGAAGGCGTTGAAGACCGGCACGCAAAGCGTTCCGCCATAGGCGTTCTCGCCCAGGCTGCGCGGCTGGTCATAGCCCAGATAGCAGCCCGCGACGATGTTCGACGAATAGCCGATGAACCATACGTCCTTGGCGTCGTTCGTGGTGCCCGTCTTGCCCGCGATGGGCACCGGCAGATCCACCCCGCTGCCCGACCCGCGCTCCACCGCCCCTTCCAGCATCGAGGTCAGCTGATAGGCCGTCACCGCGTCCATCACCCGTTCGCGGTTGGTGTCGATCACCGGCCCCTGCCCCGCCGGCAGCGCCTGCCGGCCGCAGGTTTCGCAGACCCTCTGGTCGTGGCGATAGATCGTGCGTCCGCGCCGGTCCTGCACGCGGTCCACCAGCGTGGGTTCCACCCGCTCGCCGCCGTTGGCGAACATGGCATAGGCCGCCACCATCTTGAACAGCGTGGTTTCCTGCGCGCCGAGGGCGTTGGCCAGGAACGGCTTGAGGTCGTCATAGACGCCGAAGCGTTCGGCATATTCCGCCACCCGCTCCATGCCGATGTCCTGGGCGATGCGGATGGTCATCAGGTTCCTGGACATCTCGATGCCGGTGCGCAGGGGCGTGGGCCCGTAATGCCTGCCCGACGAATTCTTGGGTTCCCACAATCCGAAAGGCGTGTTGATGCTGATCGGCTCGTCCACGACAATGGTGGCGGGGGTATAGTTGTTGTCCAGCGCGGCGGCATAAACAAAGGGCTTGAAGGACGACCCCGGCTGGCGCTGTGCCTGCGTGGCCCGGTTGAAGACCGAGGACTGGTAGGAAAAGCCCCCCTGCATCGCCATCACGCGGCCGGTGTTCACGTCCATGGCCATGAAGCCGCCCTGAACCTCGGGCACCTGGCGCAGGGTCCAGCGGATGAAGCTGCCGTCGTTGTCCTGCGTCATCGCGCGGACCAGCACCACGTCGCCCACGGCGACCAGATCGCCCGCCACCCGGGCGCGCGGGCCAAGCCTGCCGTCGGGGCCGCGCTTGCGCGCCCATTGCACGTCGGCTGCCGGAATCCAGTGGCCGTCGGCGTCCTCCTCGATGCCCTCGATGCCGATGCGGGCGTCGGTCTCGCCCAGTTCCAGCACCACGGCGGGGCGCCAGCCTGGAATGTCGCGCGGAACCTGCGCCTGCCACAGGGCGCCGCGCCAGGCGGCCTCGTCCTCCAGCTGCCCGGCCGGGACCGTCTGGCGGGTGCCGCGCCAGATGCCGGTGCTGCGGTCGTAATCCTCCAGCGCCTCGCGCAGCGCGTCGGCGGCGGCGCCTTGCAGGTCGGGGTTCAGGGTGGCGCGGATGGTCAGGCCGCCGCCGAAGAATTCCTCGTTGCCGAACTGCGCGGAAAGCTGGCGGCGGATTTCGTCGGTGAAATAATCGCGCGGCGGCAATTGCTGCTGAAAGGCCGGATAATCGCCGTTCTGCACCGATTTCAGCGGCAGCTTGGCCTCGGCCTCGTAGACGGCCTGGTCGATATAGCCGTTCTGCCACATCTCGCGCAGCACATAGTTGCGCCGCTCGGTCACCCGCTCCTTGGCGCGGACGGGATGATAGCGGCCCGGCGCCTGCGGCATGGCGGCCAGCATCGCGGCCTCGTGCGGGGCAAGTTCCGCCAGCGACTTGTTGAAATAGGTCTGGGCCGCCGCGGCGACGCCGAAGCTGTTCTGGCCCAGAAAGATCTCGTTCAGATACAGTTCCAGGATCTGGTCCTTGGACAGCGTGCGTTCCAGACGCGACGCCAGGATCAGTTCCTTGACCTTGCGTTCCACGCTGCGGTCGGACGACAGCAGGAAGTTCTTCATCACCTGCTGCGTGATCGTGGACGCGCCGCGCACCGACGACCCGCGCGACGCAACGGCCTGATACGCCGCCCCGACGATGCCGCGCACGTCATAGCCGGGGTGATTGTAGAAGTTCTTGTCCTCGGCGCTGATGAAGGCGTGCTTCACCAGATCGGGAATCTCCTCGATGGGAACGAACAGGCGGCGCTCCTCGGCGAATTCGTCGATCAGCATCCCCTCGCCCGAATAGATCCGGCTGATGGTCTTGGGCGTGTATTGGGCCAGGGTCTCGTGGCTGGGCAGGTCGCGCGAATAGATCCAGAAGATCGCGCCCAGGGTCAGCGCGATAAAGAAGCTCGCGGTGACGAACCACGAGAAGATGGCACCGAAAAAGGACAGAATGGGGCGCAGCAAGGGCGGGGGCCTTTCGTGGACTTGGCCCCTGTCATAGCGCCGCGTCGCGGCCCGGTCAAAACAACACTGGGCGACGACGCCCTTATCGGCGCAGCATCGTGGCCCGGGCGGCCTCGTCGCGCGCCCAGCCGGTGACGGCCTCGGCCACCACCCGGACCATGCGGGCGCGCCATTCGGGGTTCAGCAGGTTCGCCCGGTCGTCATGGTCCGAAATGAAGCCGAGTTCCAGCAGAACCGAAGGGATGTCCGGCGATTTCAGCACCGAATAGGTGGCCCGCTGCACGGGCCGCCCATGCATCCCGATGCCCATCAGCGACATGCGCGACACCAGCCAGTCGGCAAAGTTCCGGGACCGGGGCTGCGTGTCGGTGCGGGCGAAGTCCATCAGCACGCCCGTCAGCGCGTCGTCCTGGCCCGTCAGATCCAGGCCCGCCAGCAGGTCGTCGGGACCATGCCGCAGCACAAGCTGTTCGTCGGCGCGGCCGTCGGCGTCGGGGTTCCAGACATAAACCGTCGCGCCCGCCGCCTGCCCTTCCGGCAGCGCATCGGCGTGAAGCGAGATGAACAGATCCGCGCGCGCCTGCCGCGCGGCGGTCATGCGCCGTTCCAGCGACACGAAACTGTCGTCACCCCGCGTCAGCTGCACATCCACGCCCCGGGCCTGCAAGGCCGCGCGCAGTTCCAGCGCAAAGACCAGAACCAGATTCGCCTCGCTTTCGCCCTCGGCCAGCGCGCCGGGATCAAAGCCGCCATGCCCCGGATCCAGCACAACGGTGAAGCGGTCGTCGGGCGCGGGCGGCGGCAGCTCGGCCGGTTCGGGCAGGTCGCGCAAGGCCGCCGTGGCCGAGCGGTCGGGCGCGAAGTCCCCGGCATCGACCGGCGCCAGTGCAACGGTGATCTGCGACAACGGCGCCCGCGCGGTTTGGCCCGCGCCGTGGATGCGGTAGGGGCCGGGCAGTTCGACCACGATGCGCGACCAGCCCTCGCCGTTCTTGCCCCAGCGGATCGCCGAGGCCAGATCGGCGCCGAACAGATCCTCGGGCCGGGCCGGGCCCAGGTCGGCGCCTTGCAGATCCACGACCAGCCGCACCGGATCGCCGATCAGGAAGACGCGGTAAGGCACCGCCCTGGTCAGCGCCAGCCGCAGCTCAAGCGGCCTCGGCCCGCCCCAGCCGCGCTCGGCCGCGACCAATGCCGACCCGCCCAGATCCAGACGCGCCGGTTCGTTGGCCCAGGCGGGCGGCGACAGCAGCGTCAGGATCAGCAGCCACCATCTCATCGCGCTGCCATGAACTCCGCCAGGCGGCGCAGTCCTTCGGCGATGTCGGCCGTCGAGCGGGCATAGGAAAAGCGCAGGGTCCGCGCGCCGCGTTCGGGGTCGAAGTCCAGCCCCGGCGTGACCGCGACGCCCGCCTTTTCCAGGATCTCCGCCGCGAAGGCCAGCGAATCGCCGGTCAGGTGCGACACGTCGGCATAGATGTAGAATGCCCCTTCCGGGGGGGCGATGCGGTCGAAGCCCGCCTTGGGCAGTTCCTCCAGCATCAACCGGCGGTTTTCGGCATAGACGGCCAGGTTGGCGTCGGCTTCCCCGGCGCAATCCAGCGCCGCAAGCGCCGCGACCTGGCTGGCATGGGGCGGGCAGATGAACATGTTCTGCGCCAGCCGTTCCACCGTGCGGACGTGATCCGGGGGCACGACCATCCAGCCGACCCGCCAGCCGGTCATGGAAAAATACTTGCTGAAGGAGTTGATGACGAAAACCTCGTCCGTCGCCTCCAGGGCGGAATGGCAGCGGTCGCCATAGGACAGGCCGTGATAGATTTCATCGGAAATCAGCGCCATGCCCTTGGCCCGGGCGGCATCGGACAGCGCGCGCAACTCGTCCCTGCGCAGCACCGTGCCCGACGGGTTGCCGGGCGAGGCGAGGATCAGCCCCGCGCAGCCCTCGGGCAGTGCCTCGGGGCGCGGCTGATAGCGGTCCTCGGGGCGGGTCGGGATGCCCACGGGTTCCAGCGACATGGCCCGCAGGATCTGGCGATAGCTGGGATAGCCGGGATAGCCCATCGCCACCCGGTCCCCCGCGTCGAACAGCGCGGAAAACGCCAGGATAAAGGCCCCGCTGCTGCCGGGCGTCACCACCACGCGGGCCGGATCCAGATCGACCCCATACCAGCGGCGATACAGATCCGCGATCCCCTGCCGCAGCGCCGGCAGGCCAAGCGCCACGGTATAGCCCAGCGGCTGTTCCAGCGCCGCGGCCAGGGCGCGGCGCGCGCCTTCGGGGGCGGGGGTCGAGGGCTGGCCCACCTCCATATGGATGATGTGGCGCCCGTTCGCCTCGGCGCGGGCAGCTGCCTCCATCACGTCCATGACGATAAAGGGGTCGACCTGTCCGCGGGCGGATTTCCTCATGGCTCTGCTCATCCTCGGCGCCTTTTGTCTTTATCTAGGGGCCTTTTGTCTTTTTGACCGTCTTACGCCTGCAATGCCCGCCCGGAAAGCCCCCTGGATCCGGGCCGGTCACGCAGCTTTGTCAGCCGGTTCCTTGCCAAGCCCGGCCGCGCGCGGCAAGCTTGGGGCGACCCGCCCACGAGGATTTCCACGAGGATTTCGATGAAACGCCTGATCGCCGCGCTGCTTCTGACCGCGACCCCCGCCCTGGCCTTCGACATCAAGGCCATGTCCGAAGACGAAAAGGCCGCCTTCGGGGACGCGGTGCGCGAATACCTGATGGCCAATCCCGAGGTGCTGATCGAATCCATCAACGTCCTGGAAGAACGCCGCGCCGCGACCGAAGCCCAGAACGACGTGGCCCTGGTCGCCGCCAATCGGGACGCGATCTTCGACGATGGCCACAGCTGGATCGGCGGCAACCCGGACGGCGATGTGACGATGGTCGAGTTCATCGACTATCGCTGCGGTTATTGCCGCAAGTTCAACGGCCAGGTTCAGGACGTCGTCGAGAATGACGGCAATATCCGCCTGATCCTGAAAGAGTTTCCGATTTTGGGACCGGACAGCGAAACCTCGGCGCGGTTTGCGGTCGCGGTCAAGCAGATCGGCGGGGACGAGGCTTACCTTCAGGCCCACGACGCGCTGATGGCGATGCGCGGCGCCCCCTCGCCCGAGGCGCTGAAGGGCATCGCGGCCGAGATCGGCGTGGACGGGGACGAGGTGCTGAACGCCATGAACACCGAATCCGTTTCGGCGGTGCTGCGCGAGAACCGGCAGCTGGCCGAACGCATGGCGATCATGGGGACGCCGACCTTCGTGATCGGCGACACGCTGCTGCGCGGAATGCCGGCGGACGGGCTGGAGGCGACCGTGGCCGCCGCGCGCGAAGCGAACGGCTGACGCGCCTTGCTGCGCGGGCGGGTGCCTCCGGCGGGGGTATTTGGGCAAAGAAGACGCGGCTATTCGGCGGCCATGCGGTTGTCGGCTCGGGCGATGCGGCCCATGATGTGATCGGCCGCCTTTTCCCCGACCATGATCGAGGGGCCGTTCAGGTTGCCGTTGGTGATGCGCGGAAAGACCGAACTGTCGGCCACGCGCAGGCCCTCGACCCCGATCACCCGCAGGTCGGGATCGACCACGGCCATGGGATCGGCCGCCGCGCCCATGCGGGCGGTGCCGCAGGGATGATAGGCCGATTCGGCGTGGTCGCGGATAAAGGCGTCGATCTGGTCATCGGTTTGCACCTGCGCGCCGGGCTGGATTTCGTCGCCCCGGTATTCCGCGAAGGCGGGCTGGTCGAAGATTTTCCGCGTCAGGCGCACGCAGGCACGGAATTCGGCCCAGTCGTCGGGATGGGACATGTAGTTGAAGCGGATTTCGGGCGCCGCTGCCGGATCGGCTGAGGCCAGCCGCACGGTGCCGCGCGATTTCGACCGCATCGGGCCGACATGGGCCTGGAACCCGTGGCCCTGCGCCGCCGCCTTGCCGTCATAGCGCACGGCAAGCGGCAGGAAATGATACTGGATGTCGGGATAGTCCACCGCGTCCGAGGACCGGATGAAGCCGCAGCTTTCGAACTGGTTCGACGCGCCAAGGCCGGTCTTTTGCAGCAGCCATTCCACGCCCACCCGGCTTTTGCCCAGCAGGTTGTAATAGGTATACAGCGTGATCGGCTTCAGCGCCTTGTACTGCATGTAGATTTCAAGGTGATCCTGCAAGTTCGCACCCACGCCCGGACGATTGGCCAAGGGCGTGATGCCGTGCTGGCGCAGGTGGTCGGCGGGACCGATACCCGACAGCATCAGCAGTTTCGGCGTGTTGATCGAACTGGCCGAAACGATGATCTCGCGGCCCGCGCGGATGGTCTCGATCCGGCCCATGCGGTCGATCTCGACCGCATGGGCGCGCTTGTCCTGGAACAGGATGCGGCGGGCCAGGCCGCGGATCAGGGTCAGCCGCCCGGTTTTCAGCGCCGGGCGCAGATAGGCATTGGCGGCGGACCAGCGGCGGCCCTTCCAGATCGTGGCCTCCATCGGGCCAAAGCCTTCCTGGCTTTCGCCGTTGTAGTCGGGGGTGTAGGGCCAGCCCGCCTGCTGCCCGGCCTGGATAAAGGCGTCGAACAGCGGATTGCGGCGGCGCCCGCGCGTGACATGCAGCGGGCCGTCGGTGCCGCGCCATTCCGACGCGCCGCCGTGCCAGGTCTCCATCCGCTTGAAATAGGGCAGCACGTCGGCATAGCCCCATCCCGCCGCGCCGCTGTCGCGCCAGTGGTCGTAATCCTTGCGGTGCCCGCGCACGAACACCATGCCGTTGATCGACGACGACCCGCCCAGCACCTTGCCGCGCGGCGTCGCCAACCTGCGCCCGCCCAGGTGCGGTTCCGGCTGGCTGGAAAAACCCCAGTCGTATCGCGGCATGTTCATCGGGTACGACAACGCGCCGGGCATCTGGATGAAGATGCCGATGTCGCTGCCGCCGTATTCGATCAGGGCGACGCTGTGCCCGGCTTCCGTCAGGCGATAGGCGAGCGCGCAACCGGCGGATCCGGCGCCGACGATGACGTAATCAACACTCATGGCATCCCCCTAGTAAGGCGCCTCGACGGCCCCCATGCCGACATAGACGGTCTTGAGTTGCGAGTAGTGCTCGATGGCGGCGGTGCCGTTCTCGCGGCCCAGGCCCGACAGTTTCATCCCGCCGAAGGGCATTTCCACCGGCGTCAGGTTATAGGCGTTGATCCAGCAGGTGCCCGCTTCCAGACCCGCCACGACCCGGTGCGCGCGGGTCAGATCCCGGGTGAAAACCCCGGCTGCCAGTCCGAAGCCGGTGGCGTTGGCGCGGGCCACGGCCTCGGCTTCGTCGGCGAAGGTCAGCGTGGTCATCACGGGGCCGAAGATTTCGTCGCGGGTGATCCCCATATCGTCGGTGGCGTCGGCGAAGACAGTGGGGGGGATGAAGGCCCCCTCGCCCAGCCCCCCGCAGACCAGGCGCGCGCCTGCGTTCCGGCCCGCCGCGATGGCCGCGCGGATCTTGGCCGCCTGCGTGGCGTTGATGATCGGGCCGAACTGCGTGTCGGGGTCCAGGGGGTCGCCCGCGCGGATCGTCGACAGCCGCGCGGCCAGCCGGTCCAGGAACCGCGGGGCGATGCCCTGTTGCAGGAACACCCGCGTGCCGTTGGAGCAGATCTGCCCCGAGGAGTAGAAATTCGCCAGGATCGCCGCGCCCACCGCGTCCTCGAGGCTGGCGTCGTCGAAGACGATCAGCGGCGACTTGCCGCCAAGCTCCATCGTGACGTGGCGCATTCCCTCGGCGGCGGCGGCATAGACGCGGCGGCCCGTGGGCACCGATCCGGTCAGCGAGACCTTGGCGACATGCGGGTCGGTCACCAGCGCCGCGCCGACCGCGCCGCGCCCCTGCACGACGTTGAAGATGCCAGGCGGGGCGCCCGCCTCCAGCAGGATCTCGGCCAGTTTCAAGGCGCCCAGCGGCGTTTCCTCGGAGGGCTTGAAGACCATTGCATTGCCCATCGCCAAGGCGGGCGCGGCCTTCCAGCAGGCGATCTGGCTGGGATAGTTCCAGGCGCCGATCCCCGCGCAGACGCCCAGGGCCTCGCGCCTGGTATAGGCCCAATCGCGGCCCAGGGGAATCATCTGGCCGGTGACGGTCGCGGCCAGGCCGCCGAAATATTCCAGCGCGGCGGCGCCGGACGCCCAGTCGGCCACCAGGGTTTCCTGGATCGGCTTTCCGGTGTCCAGCGTTTCCAGCCGCGACAGTTCCTTGTTGCGCTCTCGGATAATCGCGGCGGCGCGCGACAGCACCCGGCCCCGGTCGGCGGGCATCATCGCCGCCCAGGCGGGCTGCGCGCGCGCGGCCGCCTGGCAGGCTAGGGCCACCTGATTCGCGGATGCCTCGCGCAGGGATGCGATCTGCTCGCCCGTGTAGGGATAAAGGACCGGCAGCGCCGCACCCTCGCCCTCGACAAAGGCGCCGTCGATGAACAGGCTGGCTGCGGGTTGGGCGTTGAGGGTCACGACAGGGCCTCGTCCAGGTAATCGAAGATCATCTTTTCGGCAGCTTCCGCGGCGATTCCGCCGGGGCTCAGCACCGCGCGCAGGTAAACGCCGTCGATCAGCGCGCCCACCGTCCCGGCCACGCGGGCCGGATCGTCCGCCAGGGGCCGCAGCGCCAGGATCAGGTTCGACCGCAGGCGGCGGTGATAAACGCGCAAAAGCCGCCTCGCCTCGGGGTTGATCAGCGCCAATGCATAGAAATTGATCCAGGCGCTGACGGTTTCGCGCTGGAAATTCTGCGGCGCGAAACTGGCCCCGACAATGGCGTTCAACCGTCCCCGCGCCCCGTTTCCCGGCAGCCGTTCGGCGACCGAACGGCCATAAACCCGCAGGATGTAGCGCATCGCGGACAGGAAGATCTGTTCCTTCGATCCGAAATAGTGATGCGCCAGGGCGGGCGACATGCCCGCCCGCCTGGCGATCTGCGCCACGGTCACGTCCAAGGACCCCGTTCGCCCGACCTCGAAGATCGTGGCGTTGATTAACGCGGCTTTTCGGATAGGCTCGGCCCCAATCTTGGGCAAGGCGGCACCTGCGCAAAGAAACTGTTGCTATTCGAAGCCCGTGTATCGTTAATTGATCAACCAATCAAGAACTGGGAGTGTTGCATGATCCGCAAAAGCCTGACCGCGGCCCTGGCAATCGCCGCGGCCCTTGCCGGTCCCGCCCCTGCGGCCGAACCCGAGGATTGCCGGCAGGTGGTCCTTTCCGACGTGGGCTGGACCGACATCACCGCGACAACCGCGCTGGCCTCGACCGTCTTGCGGGCGATCGGATACGAGACGGAAACCAAGCTGCTGTCGGTGCCCGTGACCTATACCGCGCTGTCCACCGACGACGTGGACATCTTCCTGGGCAACTGGATGCCCACGATGGAGGCCGACATCGCCCCCTATCGCGACGCCGGCACGGTGGACACGGTGCGCACCAACCTGACGGGCGCGAAATACACGCTGGCCACCAACAAGGCGGGCGCGGACCTGGGCATCGCCGATTTCGCCGACATCGCCGAACACAAGGACGCGCTGTCGGGCCAGATCTACGGGATCGAGCCGGGCAACGACGGCAACCGCCTGCTGCTGGAGATGGTGGCGAACGACAAGTTCGGCCTGGGCACCTTCGAGGTGGTCGAATCCAGCGAACAGGGGATGCTGGCCCAGGTCGCCCGCGCCGATGCCGCCGGCCAGCCGGTCGTCTTCCTGGGGTGGGAGCCGCATCCGATGAACGCCCAGTTCGACATGACCTACCTGACCGGCGGGGACGAGATCTTCGGCCCCGACCTGGGCGGGGCCGAGGTGCGCACGAACACCCGCCAGGGTTTCTTCACCGAATGCCCGAACCTGGGCAAGTTCCTGCAAAACTTGGAATTCACCCTGCCCATGGAAAACGAGGTGATGGGCAAGATCCTGAACGACGGCCAGGATCCGATGGCCGCCGCCAAGGAATGGCTGTCCGCCAATCCCGACGCCGCGATGCCTTGGCTGGAGGGCGTGACGACCTTTGACGGCAACGACGCGCAGGCCGCCCTGACCGAGGCGCTGTCCGGCTGACCGCCGGGCCGCCATCCACGCCAATCACATCCCAAGGAGACCGCATGGAGCAGCTGACGGCGCTTGTGACCGACAACAAGATACCCGTCGGACGGACGGCCAAGGACGTCTTCGACTGGCTGAACGCCAATGCGGCCGGCTTGTTCAACACCATCTCGGGCGCGCTGGAATGGCTGATCGGCCGCATCCTTGCCGGGCTCGAGGCGCCCCATCCCCTGCTGTTCATCCTGCTGGCCGCGGCGCTGACCTGGGCCTTGCAGCGCAGCTGGAAGACCTGCCTGCTGGTCGTGCTGGGCCTGCTGTTCGTCCTGAACCAGGGTTATTGGGATGAGATGCTGCAATCGCTGACCCTTGTGCTGGCGGCCTGCCTGGTCTGCATGGCGATCGGCGTCCCGGTGGGCATCGCCGCCGCGCACCGGCCGCGCCTTTATGCGTGGATGCGCCCGGTGCTGGATCTGATGCAGACGCTGCCGACCTTCGTTTACCTGATCCCGGCCATCGTCTTTTTCGGCATCGGCATGGTGCCGGGGCTGCTGGCGACCGTGATCTTCGTGCTGCCCGCGCCGATCCGGCTGACCCAGCTCGGCATCGCCTCCACGCCCCCGGCCCTGGTCGAGGCCGCAACCGCCTTCGGCGCGACCCCGCGCCAGCTGTTGTGGAAGGTGGAACTGCCAAGCGCGCTGCCGCAGATCATGGCCGGGCTGAACCAGACGATCATGCTGTCGCTGTCGATGGTCGTGATCGCCGCGCTTGTGGGCGCGTCCGGCCTTGGCGTGCCGGTGGTCCGCGCCCTGAACAGCGTGAACACCTCGCTTGGTTTCGAATCCGGTTTCGTGATCGTGGTTGTCGCGATCCTTCTGGACCGGATGCTGCGGATGGAGGGTCGCAGATGAACACCGTTCCCAATGCGGTCGAGTTCGACCGGGTTTCCATCGTCTTTGGCGACCGCCCCGAGGCCGCCCTGCCGCTGATGGATCAGGGCAAGGAACGCGGCGAAATCCGCGCGGCCACCGGCCAGGTGCTGGGCGTCCACGATTGTTCCCTGACCGTCCGGCAGGGCGAGATCCTGGTGCTGATGGGCCTGTCCGGTTCCGGCAAGTCCACGCTGCTGCGCGCGGTCAACGCGCTGAACCACGTCTGCCGGGGCGAGGTGCGGGTCTGGGACGGCAACGGCATGATCTCGGTCAGCGGGGCGGGGAAACGCGCCTTGCGCGACATCCGGCTGCGCCATGTGGCGATGGTGTTCCAGCAGTTCGGCCTGCTGCCCTGGCGCTCCGTGCGCGAGAATGTGGGACTGGGGCTGGAACTGGCGGGAATGCCCGCCGCCGACCGCAATGCGCGCGTGGACCGGCAGCTGGAAACAGTGGGCCTGACCGACTGGGCCGAACGCAAGGTGGGCGACCTGTCGGGCGGCATGCAGCAGCGCGTGGGCCTGGCCCGCGCCTTCGCGACCGAGGCGCCGATCCTGCTGATGGACGAGCCTTTCAGCGCGCTGGACCCGCTGATCCGCACCCGCCTCCAGGACGAATTGCTGGAACTCCAGGCCAAGACGCAGCGCACCATCATCTTCGTCAGCCACGACCTGGACGAGGCGTTCAAGCTGGGCAACCGCATCGCCCTGATGGAAGGCGGGCGCATCGTCCAGATCGGCACCGCCCGCGACATCATCGCCAACCCGGTCAGCGAATACGTCGCCGATTTCGTGGCCCACATGAACCCGCTCGGCGTGCTGACCGCCGCCGATGTCGTCCAGCCTGGCCCGGCGGCGGAAGACCTGGGGGACGATCCCGTCCCGCGCGACATGCCGGTGCGCGAGGTCATGGGCCTGCTGGCCGACCGGACCGCCCTGCCCGTCCAGGGCGGCGGCTGCATCACCCGCGACGCGGTGCTGGCCCGGCTGATCGACCCGCGCGGCTGACAGGCGGCCGATTGCGACAGCCGCATGTCAGCAGCGTGGCAGCTATGGCATCCGCCATGCCGTCATTCTACAAGGCGGCGAAACGCGGTCCTATAAAGGCAGGTTCATGAAGATCATCGTTCTGGGCGGAGACGGCTTCTGCGGATGGCCGACGGCGCTGCATCTTTCGGCGCGCGGGCATGACGTGATCATCGTGGACAACCTGTCGCGCCGCAAGATCGACGTGGAGCTTGAGGTCAGCAGCCTGACCCCGATCCGCCCCCTGGGCGAGCGCGTGCGGGCCTGGCACGAGCTGACCAACCACTCCATCCGGGTCGAGAACTTCACGGTGGGCGAGCATTACCACCGCCTGCTGACCCTGTTGCAGCGCGAACAGCCCGATGCGGTGATCCATTTCGCCGAACAGCGCGCCGCGCCCTATTCGATGAAATCCAGCTGGCACAAGCGTTACACCGTCAGCAACAACCTGAACGCCACCAATGACGTGCTGGCGGCCATCGTCGAATCGGGCCAGGACATCCACCTGGTCCACCTGGGCACGATGGGCGTCTATGGCTATGGCACGGCGGGCATGAAGATCCCCGAAGGCTATCTGAACGTCGTGGTGGAAACCGAGAACGGCCCCCATACGCAGGAAATCCTGTATCCCGCGAACCCGGGGTCGATCTATCACATGACCAAAACGCAGGATCAGCTGTTCTTCTTTTATTACAACAAGAACGACGGCGTGCGGATCACCGACCTGCACCAGGGCATCGTCTGGGGCACCCAGACCGAGGAAACGCGCCTGGACGACCGGCTGATCAACCGCTTCGACTATGACGGCGATTACGGCACGGTGCTGAACCGCTTCCTGATGCAGGCGGCCATCGGCTATCCGCTGACGGTGCATGGCACGGGCGGGCAGACCCGCGCCTTTATCCACATCCAGGACACCTGCCGCTGCATCGAGCTGGCGCTGATGAACCCGCCCGCGCGCGGGGACCGGGTCAGCATCCTGAACCAGATGACCGAAACGCACCGCGTCCGCGATCTGGCCCGGATGATCGCCGACCAGACCGGGGTCGAGGTGGCTTTCCTCAAGAACCCCCGCAACGAGGCGGACGAGAACGACCTGCATGTCGCCAACGACCGCTTCCTTGGCCTGGGGCTGGAGCCGATCAAGCTGGCCGACGGACTGCTGGCCGAGGTTCAGGAGATCGCCCGCAAATACGCCGACCGCTGCGACCGGGAAAAGATCCCCTGCGTGTCGCAATGGCGGACGGCCTAAGGCGGGCGGCATCACGCCGGTCCAGAGCGATAGGCGCAGCGGCCTTGCCTACTCGCTTGCAGCGGCGGCCTTCATCTGATCGACGGTGGCCAGAACGACGGCAATCCGCTTGGCATCCGCAGGATGCGTTCCCCAGAAGGACAGCGTGCCGCTGTCGGACCGTGCCGCCTCATCGCGGGCAAAGTAACGGGCGCCCTTGACCGGATCGTATCCGGCCGCAGCCGCGATCCGCGTGCCCAGCATATCGCTTTCCAGTTCGTAGGTCTGGGAATAGGCGACCTGCCCCACCGCCGCGCCGATTTCCATGTTCCGGCTGACGGCATTCGGGTCATAGCTTTGACCTGCCGAAGCCGCCTGCGCATTGCCATAGGCCGTCAGTGCGCCCAGGATCAGCGCACCGGCCGCTGCCTGCTGCTGCCGCTTGACAATATGCTGGCCGATAAGGTGGCCGTATTCATGGCCAAGGATAAAGGCGACCTCGTCGTCGTTTTCGACATCCTGCAACAGGGGCAGGCTGAACCGGATCACCGGATTGCTGTTGCCGGGTCCGTCATAGGTGAAATAGGCGTTCCGTTCGGCCAGTTGCCGGTCAAGCTGCAACGCCACGCCACAGTTGGCGCCCTTGGCCGCCAGCTCCGTCTTGCAAAGTCGTTCGGCGACCGGCTGGACATGCGCTGCCACGCGGGCGAATCGTGCTTCTGCGGTGCCGACAGGGGCATGCCGGCGCGGCGGAGCGGCCTTGGCCTCGGCGAACATGGCAGATGCCCTGGCATTCGCGGAATTGTCCACATCGGGCAGCGAATAGGTGGTGCCGCAGGCCGAAACCGAAGCGACAAGGCCAAAGGCCAAGGCGGCGCGCAAAATCCGGGCAGAAGTCATGGAATGGTCCTGAGCTATGCAAATGCCATTCGACTAGCCGCCCGAATGCGCGCGATCAATCACCAAGTCCCTCAAATTATTATAGAAACCGTGCGGTTTCCTTTATGAAGAAATCCTTACTGCACCCGCGCCCAGGTCTGGCTCTTGCAGATCAGCCCGCCCGCGACGCAGCCCGACAGGCTCATCCGGTCGCCCTGGACGCTGGCCTTGCCGTTGTAGATCTTGTTGTTGGCCGGGCGCCACACCTTGCCGGCATAGGCGCCGCCGCCCTGGGGGGCCATGTCGATGACGATCTGGCGCCCCAGGTTCGGCGACTGGAACTCGGACTGGCCCTGGAAGGTCCGGCTGATGGTGCCGCAGAACGCCCCGCCGCAAGGGCTGATGGTGACATGGGCGAACGATCCCTCGTCCGGCTGGGTCTGCCAGACGCCCTCGATAGGGTCGGCCGTGGCGGCGGTGCCGGCCAGGGCCAAGATTGCAGCGGCGATGATGTGGCGCATGGGTTTCCTCCCTCAAGAATGTGGGGATGCTGCGCGGGGCACAAGGCTTCTGGCAAGCCTGACGTGAGGTCGCGCCCGCCCTTCCGTTCCGCGCGTCCCCGTGGCAAAGCGGGCGCGACCTGCGAACACCGGAGAGCGCCATGATCCTTTACCCCGCCATCGACCTGAAGGACGGCAATTGCGTCCGCCTGCTGCGCGGCGAGATGGAGGCGGCGACCGTCTTCGGCACCGACCCGGCGGCGCAGGCGCGGGCCTTTCAGGACGCGGGGGCGGAATGGCTGCACCTGGTGGACCTGAACGGCGCCTTCGCGGGCCGCCCCGTGAACGCCGCGGCGGTCGAGGCGATCCTGGCCGCCATCGACATCCCCGCCCAGCTTGGCGGCGGCATCCGCGACTTGGCGACCATCGAGGGCTGGCTGGAAAAGGGGCTGTCGCGGGTGATCCTGGGCACCGTGGCGGTCGAGAACCCCGACCTGGTGCGCCAGGCGGCGGTGCGCTTTCCGGGCCGGATCGCGGTCGGCATCGACGCGCGCGCGGGCCGCGTGGCCACCCGTGGCTGGGCGACCGAAACCGAGGTGACGGCGACCGACCTCGCCCGCCGGTTCGAGGACGCGGGCGTCGCGGCCATCATCTATACCGACATCGACCGCGACGGCGCCATGCAGGGCCCCAACATCGCCGCGACCGAAGCCCTGGCGCGCGCCGTCGGCATTCCGGTGATCGCCTCGGGCGGGGTGTCCTCGCTGGACGATCTTCGGGCGCTGGCGGAAACGCGGGTGATCGCGGGCGCGATCTCGGGCCGGGCGCTGTATGACGGCGCCATCGACCTGGCCGAGGCGCTGGCGCTGCTGCGCTGATCAGATCTGGCGTTCGGGCATCTGGACGACCAAGCCGTCCAGGGCCTCGGTGACCTTGATCTGGCAGGTCAGGCGGGACCGTCCGGGGTCGGGCTGATAGGCGAAGTCCAGCATGTCCTCCTCCATCGGGTCTTTCGGGGGAAGCTGGTCCACCCAGGCCGGATCCACGTAAACATGGCAGGTCGAACAAGCGCAGGCCCCGCCGCAATCGGCGTCGATGCCGGGCACGCCGTTGTCGCGCGCCCCTTCCATCACCGTCATGCCGGGCTTCACGTCCACCTCGTGGCGGGTTCCGTTGTGCTCGATATAGGTGATGCGGGCCATGGCTGAGTGTCCTTTGCTGTGCAGGGGGCAGATAGGCCATCGGCCCCGCGAAGAAAAGGGGCGCAAGGCATCAGGGGCGCCCTGTCCCGCCCGGTTCCTCAAAGGCAAACCGCCCCGCCGCGTCCCAAGGCCCGCCGCGATAGCGCCACAGCAGCAGGCCGGTCGCAGCGAAGGGAAAGGGTCGAAAGCCTGCGGAAAGGTCGTCGAACAGCTTGCGGGCATCATCCGGGGCGGCCTTGTTCTGGATAGTCACATGCGGCCTGATCCGCTGGCGGTCCTGCGCGCCGAGGTGGTCGGCGAAGATGCCGGACAACGCCGCCCGCAGCCGCCCGATCTCGGGGCAGTCGAGATCGTAGGCCACGCCCTTGCCCAGGAACCGCAGGCCCGTCACAAGGCCTGTCATCGGCGGCGTGTTCCGGGCCGTCCGGGCCAGTTCCTGCGTGATCCAGCCGATGCGGGCGCCGGGCAGGTGGTGGAACAGCGTCAGATGCGCCGGGATGTGGTTGCGGGCGGGCGGGAAATGCCGCTGCCGCATGGCCTGGAAACGGTCAAAGCTGGCATCGTCAAACCCGAGCGTCAGGATCAGCGGCGCGTCGTCGGACATGGGCGGTCGCCTTGTGGAACCGGAATGGAAAAAGGCGGCCCGCGCATGCGAGCCGCCTTGGTCAGACATGCGCAGGAAGCCGGCGCCTTCAGCTTTCGCCGACCGGCAGCGCCACGAAGCGCGGCTCGCCGTTGCGGCGCACCAGCACCAGCAGCGACTTGCGGCCCGCCTCGCGCACCTCGTCGATGCGGGCGTTCAGGTCGCGGATCGAGGCAACGGGCTGCTGGCCCGCCTCGGTGATGATGTCGCCTGGGGCCAGACCCTTTTCGGCGGCCTCGCTGGCCGGATCGATCTCGCGGATCACCAGGCCCCTCACGTCGCCGTCCAGACCCATCTCTTGCGCCATCTCGGGGGTCAGGACCGACAGCGACATGCCCAGGATGTCCTCGGGCGTGGCGTTGCCTTCCGCTTGCGGGGAACCGCCGGTGCCTTCCGCCGTCTCGCGCCGGCCCAGGGTCACGGACAGCGTGACCGGCCCGTCCTGGCGCTGCACCACCACCTCGACCGGCTCGCCGGCAGGCGCCTCGGCCACGCGGCGGACCAGGCTGCGGGTATCCTCGACCGGGGATCCGTCAAAGCTGGTGATCACGTCGCCCGCGCGCATTCCCGCTTCCTTCGCGGGGCCTTCGGGAACGTCCGTCACCATCGCGCCGCTTTCCGCCGTCAGGCCAAGCGCCTCGGCCATGTCGGGGGTCACGTCCTGGATCTTGACGCCCAGCCAGCCGCGGCGGGTTTCGCCGAACTCGCGCAGCTGCTCGACCACGCTGGACACGACGTTCGACGCCATCGAGAAGCCGATGCCGATCGACCCGCCGTTGGGCGACAGGATCGCGGTGTTGACGCCCACGACCTCGCCCTGGAGGTTGAACAGCGGGCCGCCCGAGTTGCCGCGGTTGATGGCGGCGTCAGTTTGCAGATAATCGTCATAGGTGCCCGACAATTCGCGGTTCCGCGCCGACACGATCCCCGAACTGGCCGAGAAGCCCTGACCCAGGGGGTTGCCAAGCGCCAGCACCCAATCGCCCACGCGCGCCTCGTCCGAGTTGCCGAACTTCACAAAAGGCAGCGCCTCGTCGCTTTCGACCTTGAGCAGCGCCACATCGGTGTTCGGGTCGGTGCCCACGACCTTGGCGGCCAGCACCTCGCCCGAATAGAACTCGACCTCGATCTCGTCGGCGCCCTCGATCACGTGGTTGTTCGTGACGATGAAGCCGTCGGACGAGATGACGAAGCCAGAGCCGAGCGCGTTCGACCGCTGCGGCATCCGGGGACCGCCGGGACCGGGCTGGCCCGGCACGCCGGGAATGCCGAAGTCGCGGAACAGGTCCGAGAACGGGCTGCCTTCGGGGAACATCGGCCCCCCTTCGCCGCCGGTCGGCTGGGCGACCACGGCGCTGGTGGTGATGTTCACGACGGCGGGCGCGACCTGCTGGACCAGATCGGCGAAGCTGTCGGGCATGACCTGGGACGAACCCGTCGCAGGGGCAGACAGCGGTTCGTTGTTGTTCGCCGCCTCTTGCGCCTGCTGGCTCGCCTCGGGCGAGATGTCGGGCTGCGCGTCCTGCGCGGCCGCGTATCCCAGGCCGACGGTCACGGCCAGGGCCGAAGCGGTCAGAAGGTGCCGAGGAGAAAACGTCTTCATGCGGATGTCCTCATCTTTCGCAGTTCGTCGGTCCGACGAAGGGCCGGGGACCGCTGGTGTTATGAAGAAGAAATAGGGCGGCGTTGCAAATAAACCACGCTCTCGGGCAGTGAACTGATCGTGACTTTCATTTCAGAAAGGGCGGATGCTGCCACCCGCCCCTTTCATTCTTATTCCGTCGGTTCGGCCGGGGAAGCCGGATCGGCCCCGTCTGTCGCAGGTGCGGCCGCGTCTCCGACGGCCGGATTGGCGGCCGGATCGGCGGCCGGATCGGTGGCCGGCGCCTGGCCCGGTTCCACCGGCGGAGCGTCACCGGCGATGGGGGCGGTCACGGCCTCGCTTTCCTGCGGCGGCGTGGTCAGCATTTCCGGCACGGGCGTCAGCGTCACGCCCGCGCTTTCGCCCAGGCGGTTGCCCTCGCGGTCGGTGACGGTGGGCGTCACCAGTTCCTCGTCCGTCTGCGCGGGCGGCACGGCAGCCGCCCCGGCCGAATTGCCCGCCGGGACCGGCGTGGGCGCGGGGTTCGCCCGCTCTGCGCCGTCGTCGCGCAGATAGCTGAAGAACTCGCCGTTCGGTTGCAGGACCAGGGCGCTGTTCTCGCCCCTGAGCGAGCGTTCATACGAGGTCATCGACCGGGTAAAGGCGAAGAACTCGGGGTCGCGGCCGAAGGCGTCGGCATAGATGGCGTTGCGTTGCGCGTCGGCCTCGCCGCGCACGATCTCGGCGCGCTTGGACGCTTCCGAGGTCAGTTCCGTCACGGTCCGGTCGGCTGCGGCGCGGACGCGCTGCGCGGCCTCGCCGCCGCGCGCGATCTCGTCCGCGGCCTCGCGCTGGCGTTCGGCGCGCATCCGGGCATAGGTCGCGTTCAGGTTCTGCTCGGGCAGGTCGGTGCGCGTCAGGCGCACGTCGATGATCTCGACCCCCAAGCCTTCCGAGTTCGCGCGCGCCTCGTCGCGGATCTGGTTCATCAGGGCGGTGCGGTCGTCCGACAGCACGCTGGTGGACGGCACCGTGCCCAGCACCTCGCGGATGGCGTTGCGCACGATCGGCTCCAGCCGGCCCTGCGCGCCTTGGATGCCGCCCGCGCCGACGGCCTGGCGGAAGCGGACCACGTCGGTGATGCGCCAGCGGGCGAAGGCGTCCACGATCAGGCGGCGGTCGTCCAGCGGCGTGACCTCCAGCGGAACGGTGGGCAGGCCCAGGATGCGGCCGTCGTATTTTTCGACGTTGTCCAGGAACGGCACCTTGAAGCCTAGACCCGGCTCTTCCTTGACATCGACCACGCGGCCAAGGCGCAGAACCAGGGCCTTTTCGCGTTCATCCACGATGAACAGGGACGCCGCGACAAGCACGGCCACCACGATCAGCAGCGGGATGGCCAGCGTGGACAGGGTGATGCGACGCGCGGCCATCAGTTGTTTCCTCCGGTGTTCGTGCCGGTGTTCGTGCCGATGTTCGTACCGGTACCGGTATTGCTTTGGCCACTGCGGCGCAGCTGATCCAGCGGCAGGAAGGGAACCACGCCCGTTCCCTGGCCGTCCACGCCCTCGCCGATAATGACCTTGTCCACCCGGCCCAGGACGTTTTCCATGGTTTCCAGATACATCCGGCGGCGGGTCACTTCGGGCGCCTTCACGTATTCCTCGTAGATCGAATTAAAGCGCGCGGCCTCGCCCTGGGCGGTGTTGACGGCCTGGGCGCGATAGGCCTCGGCCTGTTCCAGGGTCGCCGCCGCGTCGCCGCGGGCCTGCGCCAGCACGCGGTTGGCATAGGCATCGGCCTCTTTCTCCAGGCGGTCGCGTTCCTGTTGGGCGGCCTGCACCTCGCGGAAGGCGTCGATCACCTCGGACGGCGGGTCGGCGCGGTCCAGGTTGACGCGGATCACGTTGATCCCCGACTGATAGGCGTCCAGCGTTTCCTGGACCGAGGTCTGCAAGTCGTTTGCGATCACGCCTCGGTCGCGGTTCAGGATCGGCGCCAGTTCGCTGCGCGCGATGATGTCGCGCATGGAGGATTCCGCCACGGCGCGCATGGTGTCGGCGGGATCAGCCAGGTTGAACAGGTATTTCTCGGGGTCCGAAATGTTCCAGACGACCTGGTATTCCATGTCCACGATGTTCTGGTCGCGGGTCAGCATCAGGCCGTTGTCCATCTCGCCTTCGCGGCCGGTGCCGATCTCGGTCACGCGTTCGTTGGTGACGGGGATCACCTCGGCGGTGACGACCGGCCAGGGGGCGAAGTTCAGGCCCTCGGTCCCGACATCGACCGCGCGGCCGAACAGGAACTCGACGCTGCGTTCGTTGGTCTGGACCCGGTAAAAGCTGGCGAATGCCCAAAGCGCGACCAGCACCAGCCCGCCGATGGGCAGCGTGGAGCGGTTGATCTGCAAGCCCGGTCCGCCCGAAGGACCGCGGCGTCCGCCGCCGTTCGGGCCATTGCCGCTGCCGCGCCCGCCCATCAGAACGCGCAGGCGTTCCTGGCCCTTTTTCATCAGCTCCTCGATCTCGGGCATCTGCTGCGGGCCGCCGGGGCGCTGCGGACCCCGTGGCGGTTGCTGCTGTCCCCAGGGGCGGTTCGCGGGACGCTTGTCGCGATCCTCGTCATCTCCTCCGCCGCTTCCGCCGCCCCAAGGGCCCTGACTTGCCATCCGTGGTCCTTCTTTCTTCTTCGGAATTCCGTTGCTTGAAAACTGGTGCAGCGGCGGGAAAAGTCAACCCGACGGTCCGCCGCCCGCGCCGATCTGTCGCAATTGTCAGGCCGTTGCAGCCTGTGCAGGAATTTCCAGCCGGTGCCGCCGGGCGGGCTGGCGCATCGTGACCAGTTCCTCGGCCGCGGTCGGGTGGACTGCCATGGTCGCATCGAAATCGGCCTTGGTCGCACCCATGGTGATGGGGATCGCGGCCAGCTGGATCATCTCGCCCGCGTCGGGGCCGAAGATGTGGCAGCCCAGAACCCGGTCGGTGCCGGGATCGACCAGCAGCTTCATCATCACCTTGGCATTGCTGCCCGCGAACATCGACCGCATCGGACGGAAAACCGTGACATAGACATCGACATCGCAGCGCGCGCAGGCCTGTTCCTCGGTCAGCCCGATCTGCGCCACCTCGTGGGGGCGCAGGTAAACCGCGCTGGCGATGGTGGCATGGCCGACCTTGCGCGGCCGCCCGCCGAAAACCGTGTCGGCAAAGGCGTGGCCTTCGCGGATCGCCACGGGGGTGAGGTTCACCCGGTCGGTCACGTCGCCCACCGCGAAGATCGAGGGCACCGCCGTTTGCGACCATTCGTCCACGGCAACGGCGCCGTTCGGGCGCAGATGGACGCCGGTGTTCTCAAGCCCCAGATCGGCCGTATAGGGCGCGCGGCCCGTGGCCCAGATCACCGCGTCGAAATCCTCGCGGCTGTTGTCGTTGAAGGTGACGCCGATGCGTTCGCCCGCCCGCTCCAGCGCGGTGGGGACGACGTTCAGCCGCAGGTCGATGCCGATGTCGCTCAGCTGCACCGTCGCCATGTCGCGGGCCTGCCGGTCGAAGCCGCGCAGCACCGCGTCGCCGCGATAGGCCTGCACCGTCTCGCAGCCCAGGCCCGCCAGGATGGTGGCGAATTCGCAGGCGATATAGCCGCCGCCGACCAGCAGCACGCGGCCCGGCAGTCTGTCCATCGTGAACAGGTCGTCCGAGATCAGGCCCAGCTCCTCGCCCGGGATGCCCGGCAGCGCGGGGCGGCCGCCGACCGCGATCAGGATGTGCTTGGCGGTCTTGCGCGCGCCATCGGCCAGCGCGACCGTGTGGGCATCGACAACCGTGGCGCGCCGGTGAAAGATCTCGACCCCGGATTTTTCCAGGTTCGCGGTGTAGATCAGCTCCAGCCGGGTCAGTTCGGCATCCAGCTTGTGGCGGAACACCTCCCAGTCGAAGCGGCCCGCCCCGGCCCCGTCCCAGCCATAGCCGCGCATCTCGGCGGCCATCAGCCCGGCCTGGGACGCGAAGATCATCAGCTTCTTGGGAACGCAGCCGCGGATGACGCAGGTGCCGCCCATGCGGCTTTCCTCGGCCAGGGCCACGCGGGCGCCGTGTTCGCCCGCCGCGATGCGCGCCGCGCGGACCCCGCCCGAGCCGCCGCCGATCACGAACAGGTCATAGTCGAAGCTCATGGCTGGTCCCCCTCGCCCGCCAGCATGTCGGCGTCGATGTCGGCATTGCGGTCAAGCCGGACAACCGTGCCGTCGGGCTTGCCGATGATGGCAAGGCTGCACATGCCCAGAAACAGCCCGTGTTCCACCACGCCCGGAATGGCCGCCAGCGCGCGGGCCAGCGCGACGGGATCGGGGATGCATTTCAGGTGCAGGTCCAGAATCCAGTTGCCCTCGTCCGTGACCCAGGGCTCGCTGCCCTTGAGGCGGTGCAGCACCTCGCGGTCGCCGAGGTCCAGATCGTCAAGGGCGCGTCGGATCAGGGTGCGGGTGGTCTCGAACCCGAACCGTAAGACCTCGACCGGCAGGGGAAAGGCGCCCAGCTGTTCCACGACCTTTGTCGGATCGGCGATCACCACCATCCGCTTGCTGGCCGCCGCCACGATCTTTTCGCGCAGATGCGCGCCGCCGCCGCCCTTGATCAGGTGCAGGTCGGGATCGACCTCGTCGGCGCCGTCGATGGTCATGTCCAGCCAGCCGATCTCGTCAAGGCTTTCGATGGCGAGCCCCAGGCTTTCGGCCAGCTCGCAGGTGGCCTTCGAGGTGGCGGCGCAGCGCAGCGACAGCCCCTCGGCGCGCGCCCGCGCGGCCAGTTCGCGGACCATGACGCTGGCCGTCGATCCGGTGCCAAGGCCCAGCTTCATGCCGTTCCGCACAAGGGCCACGGCGGCGCGGGCGGCGGCCAGCTTGGCGGGATCGGGTTCGGGGTGCTGCGGCATGGGAACCTCCGTTCATCGTTGCAAGGCTTATAGGACAAGGGACGCGAAAGGGCGAGAGGTCTGCGCCAGAACAGCCTTGATGTTTCAGGAAACTGTGGGATCGTGCGAATTGCAATCCCGCCTGCCGCGGATGCCCGCGATGGACGCGTCGCGGCCATGTCCTTGTTGCTGGCCTTGGGGTTACGTCGATGGCGGCCGTCCGGCCCGCTGAAGTCGCCCGGGGCGGGGTGCATGGCCTGCGGCGGAACCGGCCGCGGCGGCACGCGGCGGCACGACCCGTGCATCGGCTGCGGCACGGCGGGCGTTGTCGAGGATTGGCGGCCTGATCCGATCCCCGCTGCCCGGAAAGCGCCCGAAAGCAAGCCGAGACCAGCCAGGGCCAGTCCGAAGGCCAGCATCGGAACGCAGGCGCTACCGGTCGTTTCCGTCGCTGTCGCCCGGCATGTCCATGAGGCCGGGACGCGAACCGCGCCGGTCGAACCCTGGCTGGCGCCTGCCTGCCGGGCCTGGCCGGGGCCTTCGCGCAAGTCCTTGGGAAACCGATCATCGCCGTGCCGGCCATGGGGCCGCCTATGCCGCCGTGACCTCCGGCAAAGCCTAGCTCCGGCTTACGCCTTCCGGCAGGATCACCGTGAACGCGCTGCCCTGGCCCTTGGCGCTGTCGATGCGCAGCCGGCCCCGGTGGCGGTTCACGATATGCTTGACGATGGCCAGGCCCAGGCCGGTGCCGCCCTGGGCGCGGGACCGGTGGGTGTCCACGCGATAGAAACGCTCGGTCAGGCGGGGAAGGTGCATTCCCTCGATCCCTTCGCCCCGGTCCCGGATCTCGACCGCCCAGGCGGGGCCGCGCAGCAGGGGCTCGTGGTCGATCCGGCGCATGGAAACGCCCAGGTAGCCGCCCTGGCCGCCGTATTTCAGCGCGTTCTCGATCAGGTTCTGGAACACCTGCACCAGCTGGTCGGGATCGCCCGGCACGCGCCGGCTGCCCGCGATGCCCTGCGTCTCGACGGTGACGCCCGCGGCCTTGGCGGCGGGGTCCATCGTCGCCAGCACGCCGCGCAGCAGCAGCGCCAGATCGACCTGGCCCGAGGGGCGGCGGCGTTCCTCGGCCTGGACGCGGCTGAGGGACAGAAGATCGCTGACCAGGCGGTTCATGCGGGCGGCCTCGCGTTCCATGATGTCCAGGAAGCGGTCGCGGGCGCGGGCGTCGTCGCGGGCCGGACCGCGCAGCGTTTCGATAAAGCCGATCATCGCGGTCAGCGGCGTTTTCAGCTCGTGGCTGACATTGGCCACGAAGTCGCGGCGCATCTGCTCGGCTTCCTCGGCTTCGGACCGGTCCAGCACGGCGATGGTCGCGCCCCGCCCCAGGGGCGAGGGCAGCCGCGCCACCGTGATGTCCGCCGCGATGTCGCGCCCGTCGGCCAGGATCGCCGCGTGCAGCCGGACCACGCCATCGGCCAGCGCGGGCAGCGACGGATCGGGCACCGGCGCGGGATGACGGTCGGGATCCAGCACCCAGTCCACCGCCGCGACAACCGCCGGATGGCGCACCACCGTCACAAAGGGCCGGTTCAGCAGGTCGCCGCCTCCGAACAGCGCCACCGCCGCGCGATTGGCGCCGATGGTGCGGGTCTTGCCGTCGACGGCCAGCATCGGCACCGGCACGCCCTCCAGCAGATCCGAGGCCCGGCGATGCGCGTCCGGCGTCATCCGGCCTGCCGCAGCCCGGCGCGGAACCGCGCGGCGTTGGCGCGATAGCGTTCGGCGGACCGCAGCAGCCCCGCCCGCGCGTCCTCGTCCAGCATCCGCACGACCTTGCCCGGCGCGCCCATGACCAGGGCGCCGGGCGGGATCTCCTTGTTCTCGGCGATCAGGGCGCCCGCGCCGATCAGGGCGCCCGCGCCGATCCGCGCGCCGTTCAGGATCGTGGCGCCCATGCCGACCAGCGCGCCGTCGCCGATGGCGCAGCCGTGCAGGATCGCGCGATGGCCGACCGTGCAATCCGCGCCGATCACCAGCGGACAGCCCGGATCGGTGTGCAGCACGCACAGATCCTGGACATTGCTGCCGCGCCCGACCCGGATTTCCTCGGTGTCGCCGCGCAGCACCGCGCCCCACCAGACCGAGGCGCCTTCCTCCAGCACCACATTGCCGATCACCTGCGCGTCGGGCGCGGTCCAGGCATCCGCCGCGATGCGCGGGGCGATGCCGTCCAGGTTCCAGATCATGCGTCCTCCTCCATCAGGTTCTTGACAAAGCGGCCAAGGCCCCCCTGCCGGTCGCGGCGCAGCCGTTCGGCGGTCAGGATGGCGCGCAGGCGGTGTTCGGTCTCGTCCAGGTCGTCGTTGATCAGGACGTAATCGTATTCGGCCCAATGGCTGATCTCGGCCCGGCTTTTCTCCATCCGCGAGGCGATCACCGCGTCGCTGTCCTGCCCGCGCGCGCGCAGGCGCCGTTCCAGTTCCGGCAAGGACGGCGGCAGCACGAAGATCGACACCACATGCCCGCCCAGGGCCGAGGCGCGGATCTGCTGGCCGCCCTGCCAGTCCACGTCGAACAGCGTGTCGCGCCCGTCGCGCATCGCGGCCTCGACCGGGGCGCGGGGGCTGCCGTAAAGGTTGCCGAACACCTCGGCATATTCCAGCATCTGGCCCTGCTCGACCATCTGGCGGAAGGCGCCGGGGGTGGTGAAATAGTAATGCTGCCCCTCGACCTCGCCCGGACGCGGCGGGCGCGTGGTGGCGGATACCGAAAAGCGCAGGCTGGGATCCCAGTCCATCAGCCGCCGGGCCAGCGTCGATTTCCCCGCCCCCGAAGGCGATGACAGGATGATCAGCAGGCCGGTGCGGTCCATGAGGCGTCTTTCCTTGATGGCGTGACGGGGGGATGGACCAGCACCGCCGGGCGGTCAAGACCCGGGCCGCCGCCCGGCTCATCCGAAGGGATTTAACCATTCGTTAGGAAAACGACTCGGCACGACGCGAAGTTATGTTTATCATGCTCTTGGAGTAACAATGCATCCGTGTGTCTGGATGCGTATTGGTAACGAGGGTACGACATTGTCGAACTGCCAGGACGACGCAGCGTCGCATCCGCCCGTGGCGGATCGGACGGGCCAGATCTTGCATCTTGCGGACTTCAGTCCGACGCAGCCTGCCCGGATCCTCGGCGACGTGCACGCCTATTGGGACAGCCTGAGGGGGTCGCGCGCGGTTCCGGCCCGGTCGGACATCCAACCGCAGGGCATCCGCCGCGCGCTGGACTATGCCTTTATTCTGGAACGCATCGCGCCGGGCGCCGCCCGGTTCCGCCTTGCGGGCCAGCACCTGATCGACCTGATGGGCATGGAGGTGCGCGGCATGGCCTTCTGTTCGCTGGCCAATCCCAGTTCGCGCGGGCGGCTGTCCGATGTGCTGGAATCGGTGTTCCGCGCGCCCCAGCTGGCGCAGATGACGCTGCACGCCAAGGCCGACTATGCCCGGCCCGAACTGTCGGCGCGGATGCTGCTGCTGCCCTTGACATCGGATTTGGGCGACGTGACCCGGGCGCTCGGCTGCATCATCGCCGAAGGCCAGGTCGGCATTGCGCCCCGCCGGTTCGACCTGACCCAGGACGAAGTGATGCCGATCCTGAAGGGCGGCAAGACGCTGGCGCCCTCGCCCTCGGGCTTTGAGGGGGGGGACCGGCGCGGCCTGAAGCCTTTGCCGCTGACGACCGGGGAACGCCCCGCCAGGCGGACCGACAGCCCCGAATCGCGGCGGGCCTTGTTCAAGGTCATCGCCCTGCCCCAGGCCGCGCAGCCCACCGGCACGAACCAGAGCTAAGGGCGCCTGCGCCAGCGGTAAACCGCGGCGGGCGCGGGCGCGCTGCGGCCCAGCGAGGTCAGCATCTGGTCTTGGTCCCGCTGAAAGCCCAGGTTCTTCAGCAAGCGCCGCGACGGCTGGTTGTCCAGGAACACATCCGCCAGCAGTTCGGGGGGATCGAAGCGGGCCTGGATTTCGGCCAGGAAAACACGGCCCATCTCCTCGCCCAGGCCCTGCCCCGCCAGGGCGGGATCCAGGAAATAGAAGATCCGCGGCGGATCGCCCGCGCTGATGCCGATGGACCCGGCCACGCGCCCCCCATGGCGCACGGTCAGCCGCATCGGCGGCAGCAACCCGTCGGACCGGAACAGCGGCGCCATCTGGTCCTGCGTCATTTCCGGGTGAAACAGCAGAAGCTTCGAGGCGACATCGGGAAGCGTGGCGATGCGGTGCAGGTCGGGCAGGTCGTCCGCCCGGAACGGTTCGATCAGCAGGCGGGGCGTTGCCAGGCGGACGGCATGGCGGCGGGCGAAATCCTCGCGCGTCAGCCGCAGCGACAGGCCGGGCAGATGGCGCCCCTGCGGCTGCGACCACAGCATCACCTGCCCCGTGGGCCGAAAGCCAAGCCGCCCCAGCAGCGCGGCCGAGGCCGTGTTGTCCTGCAAGTGGTTCGCCTCGATCCAGGCGCCGCCGCCCCGGAAGCGGCGCGACAAGGCCAGCACGGCAGCGCGTTCGGCCAACCCCCGCCCCTGCGCAAAGGGCGCCATCCAGATGCCGAAACTGCCCGAGGCGCGCACCATGCCGACCAGCCGGTCGCCTTGGCGCACGGCGTGTTCGTCCAGCCCCGCATCGTCGATGAAGGCCGCCGCGTCCGCCGGACGATAAGGCCAGGGCACGGCGGTCAGCCAGCGGGCCACCTGCCAGTCCGACAGCGCCTCGGCAATGGCGGGGGCGTCTTCGGGCCGCGGACGGGTCAGGATCAGCGGCGCGGGCATTGCCCTAGCCCACGGCAACGACGCGCACGGAACCGCCCTTGGCGGACAGCGCGATCTCTCCGGCCGCAAGGCGCAGGGCGTCCTGGCCAAAGACCTCGGCCCGCCAGCCCTTCAGCGCGGGCAGGTCGCGTTCGCCTTGGGCGATGGCGTCCAGCTCCGCGGACGAGGCGATCAGCTTGGGCGCCACCCCCGCCGCATCGGCCTTGGCCTTGAGCAGCACGCGCAAAAGGTCCGACAGCGCGGCATTGCCGGGCTTGCCGGGTTCCTCGGCCTTGGCCTGGGGCAGATCCCTCGTCTCCAGCCCCGCCTTCACGGCGGCCAGGATCCCGCCCGCGATCTCGCCCTTGCGCGCCTCGCGCAGAAGCAGGCGGGACCGGCCCAGATCGGCCTCGGTCGCGGGCTTGGTCGAGGCGACCTCGATCATGGCATCGTCCTTGAACACGCGCGAGCGGGGGATGTCGCGTTCCTGGGCATAGGCCTCGCGGAAGCGCGCCAGTTCGCGCAGGATCGCCAGGAAGCGGGGCGAGTTTGTGCGCGTGCGGACCTTGAGCCAGGCTTCCTCGGGGCGGGTGATATAGGTTTCGGGGTCTTCCAGAACCGCGATTTCCTCGGCCAGCCAGCTTTCGCGGCCGTTCTTGCGCAGCTCGGCCGCCAGGAATTCGTAGATCACGCGCAGATGCGTCACGTCGGCCAGCGCATAGGCCGCCTGGGCGTCCGACAGGGGGCGGCGCGACCAGTCGGTGAAGCGCGAGGACTTGTCCAGGTTCGCCCGCGCGATCTTGCGCACCAGGGTTTCATAGCCGACCTGCTCGCCAAAGCCGCAAACCATCGCCGCGACCTGCGTGTCGAACAAGGGCTGCGGGAACAGGCCCGCGTCGTGAAAGAAGATCTCCAGATCCTGGCGGGCGGCGTGGAACACCTTCACGGTGCCGGGGTGGCGGAACAGGCCGTAAAGCGGCTCCAGCGACAACCCGTCGGCCAGGGGATCGACCAGCACGGCCTCGCCCCCCGGGGTCTTGGGGGTCGATGCGGGGGGAAGGGCCAGCTGGATCAGGCACAGCTTGGACCAATAGGTCCGCTCGCGCAGGAACTCGGTATCGACGGTGACGTATGGGGCGGATTTCGCGGCCTCGCAAAAGCGGGCAAGATCCTCGGTCCTGGTGATGATGGTTATTTCGTCGCTCATGAGAGTCTTTCAAACCGGGCGGTTCGTCCGCCAATTGGAAACGGATAAGCCCAAGTTTCCGCGATGGAAAGCGTTTTTGGTCAACCGCGCTGACGGATCACGGCGGCGCGATATCGCCCTGCGCCCGGATTGCATGGAAATCGGCCACGAAATCGTCCAGCCGCCCTTCGGCGATGGCGCCGCGCAGGCCCGCCATCAGTTCCTGGAAGTAATGGAGGTTGTGCCAGGTCAGCAGCATGCCGCTGATCATCTCGCCCGCGCGGAAGACGTGGTGCAGATAGGCGCGGGAATAGCCGGTGCAGGCCGGGCAGGTGCAATGCTCGTCCAGCGGGCGCGGGTCGTCGGCGTGGCGCGCGTTCTTGATGGCGACCGGACCGCGCCGCGTCCAGGCCTGCCCTGTGCGCCCCGACCGGGACGGCAGCACGCAATCCATCATGTCCACCCCCCGCTGCACGGCGCCCACGATGTCGTCGGGCTTGCCCACGCCCATCAGATAGCGCGGCTTGTCGGCGGGCAGAAAGCCGGGCGCGTAATCCAGGACGCCGAACATCGCCTCCTGCCCCTCGCCCACGGCCAGGCCGCCGATGGCATAGCCGTCAAAGCCGATGGATGTCAGGGCTTCCGCCGATTCCCGGCGCAGTTCGGGCGTGACGCCGCCCTGCATGATGCCGAACAGCGCGTGGCCCGGACGATCGCCGAAGGCGTCGCGCGACCGCTGCGCCCATCGCATCGACAGGCGCATGGACTTCGCCACGTCCTCGGGCGCGGCGGGCAGGGCCGGACATTCGTCGAAGCACATCACGATGTCGCTGCCCAGCAGGCGCTGGATCTCCATGCTGGTTTCGGGCGACAGCAGATGCCGCGACCCGTCGATATGGGACGAAAAGGTGACGCCATCCTCGGTCAGCTTGCGCAGGGCGGCCAGCGACATCACCTGAAAGCCGCCCGAATCGGTCAGGATCGGCCCGTCCCAGTTCATGAAGCGGTGCAGCCCGCCCAACCGGGCGATGCGTTCCGCGCCGGGGCGCAGCATCAGGTGATAGGTGTTGCCCAGCAGAATGTCGGCCCCCGTCGCGCGCACCGATTCCGGCAACATCGCCTTGACGGTGGCGGCGGTGCCCACGGGCATGAAGGCGGGCGTGCGGATCTCGCCCCGCGGCGTGCGGATGGTGCCGGTCCGCGCCCGTCCGTCGGTCGCGTGAAGGGTGAAGTGGAAACGCTCGCTCATGGTGGTGCCTGCCGCTGGAACCGGCCGTGTCTAGCGAAGGGAGGCCGGCTCCGCAATCCGCTCTCTCTGGACCTGAGGGGCGCGCGCGCCTATATGAAGGCGAAATCGACAGGAACACGCCCAGGATCCCGCCATGACCGAATTGCAGGAAGGCGCCCCGCTGATCGCGCCCTCGACCACCGACCATCCGCTGTACGACAGCGTCGTGGAGGCCTGCAAGACCGTCTACGACCCTGAAATCCCGGTCAACATCTTCGATCTGGGCTTGATCTACACGATCAACATCAACGACCAGAGCGAGGTTCGCGTCGTGATGACCCTGACCGCGCCCGGCTGCCCCGTCGCGGGCGAGATGCCCTCCTGGGTCGCCGACGCGGTCGAGGCCGTTCCGGGCGTGAAGCAGGTCGATGTCGAGATGACCTTTCAGCCGCAATGGGGCATGGACATGATGTCCGACGAGGCGCGGCTGGAACTGGGCTTCATGTAGATCGGCCGGGGCGCTTCGAAGCCCCGAGGGGGTTTTGGACAAAGGTGGAAAGCCCGCGTCTTGATGGACCCGGCGCGCGGGCTTATCTTCTGGGGCGGACAAAAGGAAACGCGCCATGTTTGCCATTCCCGGATCGGTTCCGGTCACCATCACGCCCGCCGCCGAACGCCAGATCGCCCGGCTGATGGCGGGGCGGAACGCCTTCGGCCTGCGGATCGGACTGAAGAAGGGCGGTTGTGCGGGCATGGAATACACCATGGATCTGGTCGAGGCCGCCGGGCCGAACGAGGAAGTCGTGGAACAAGGCGCGGCCCGCGTGGTGATCGCGCCCAAGGCGCAGATGTTCCTGTTCGGAACCGAGATCGACTACGAGAACGGGGTGCTGGAATCCGGCTTCCGGTTCCGCAACCCCAATGTGACCGATGCCTGCGGCTGCGGCGAATCGGTCCGGTTCGAGCCGCTGGAAGGCAGCCGCGCCGGGGAATGATTTCCGGCCCGGTTGCGGCGCTATCATGATTGCGCAGCCTTGCCCGTCATCCTAAGCCACCGGCAAAGCTTTGGAGGAATGGCATGGCACCGCGCAAACTGGCAGCCGGAAACTGGAAGATGAACGGCGATCTGGCCGCCTTGGCCGAGATCGACGCCCTGATCGCGGCGCACCCCGCCCCCGGCTGCGAGGTTCTGGTCTGCCCGCCCGCCGTGCTGCTGCACCCCATGAAGCGGCGGATCGGCGGCGGGCCGGTCGCGCTTGGCGGGCAGGACTGCCATGCCAAGCCCTCGGGCGCGCATACGGGCGACATCGCGGCGGGGCAGTTGAAGGATGTCGGGGCCGCCTACGTGATCCTGGGCCATTCCGAACGCCGCGCCGATCATGGCGAAACGGACGCGGCGGTCGCGGCCAAGGCCGCCGCCGCGTGCGCCGCCGGGCTGACCGCGATCATCTGCGTGGGCGAGACCGAAGCGCAGCGCGACGCCGGGGAAACGCTGGACGTGATCGCCGCGCAGATGGACGGCTCGATCCCCGGGGGGGCCACGGCCGCGAACACCGTGATCGCCTATGAGCCGGTCTGGGCCATCGGCACGGGCCGCACCCCCACCAACGACCAGATCGCCGAGGTCCACGCCCTTATGCGCGAACGCCTGGCGGGCAAGATCGGGGACGGCGCGGCGGTCCGGCTGCTTTACGGCGGCAGCGTCAAGCCGGGCAACGCGGCCGAGATCTTTGCCATTCCCCATGTGGACGGCGCTCTGGTCGGCGGTGCCAGCCTGAAGGCCGCGGATTTCGGCGCCATCATCGCGGCCCTGGAAGCGGCCTGAGGGCGTTGTCCACGGGAAGGGGCGCCACCGAGACCCGCCCCTTGCCCGCGTTCTTGGACCGATACAGCGCGACATCGGCATCGTTCAGCATCCGGTCGATCTCGTCCGGGCCATAGCCCGCCGACAGGACGATCCCCAGGCTGGCCGATACGCCGCAATCCCCCGGCGAGACCTGCTCGATCCCTCGGATGATCCGCTGCCCGATGCCCGTCAGCGCCTGGCAGGTCCAGGATCCGCCCAGGATCAGCACGAATTCGTCGCCGCCGATCCGGGCCACATGGTCGCGGCTACGGGTCATTCGGCCCAGCACCTGCGCCACGTCGCGCAGCAGGCGGTCGCCGGTCGGATGGCCCAAACGGTCGTTCACCGGCTTGAAGTTGTCCAGATCCAGATGGATCAGCGCAAAGCCCTGGCCGCCGCGCGGATCCAGCGCGCCCCGCATCGCGGCCAGCAGCCCGCGCCGGTTCAGCACGCCGGTCAGGGGATCGGTATGGGCTTCCCGCTCCGCATCCTGGCGGGCCAGCATCAGATGGCGGTTGAAACGCGCCAGCTCTCCCTGGATGGCGCGGTTCGCTTCTTGCAGGAACATCAGCTCCAGCGCCAGCTCCGTGGGGGCGAAGTCGTTCTCGGTCAGGCCGAAAGCCGCGACGGCATCGGACAGCGACACCCCGAATCCGAAGTTCAGAAGCAGCTCCCCGAAGCCTGGCTCCACGACATGGCCGCGCAGCACGATCGGGCGGTGGCGGCGCAATCGCAGGGACAGCCGCCCGCCCGGCCCGGCGGCCCGGATCCGGGACATCACGCGGCCCGTCCCGCCGCCCTTCGCCTCGACAAAGATGTCCTCGGCCACCCGCGCGCCGGCGGGCAGCAGCTTTTGCATGGTCGGCCCGGCAAAACGGATCGCGCCGTTCTCGGCCAGGCACAGGTGCATGGGCATCAGCCGGTCCAGCGCATCCTGCCCCAGGGTCAGGGCGCGGGTCATGCCTGGCCGGTCCGGGCGGAAAGGCGGAAGGTCCGCGCCTCGGCAAAGGCTGCGTCCGACACGTCGATGCAGATCCCTTCGGCGCTGCGGGTGATCACGCAAAGCGTGCCGTAGTCGTCGGCCATCGCCCGCAGCAAGCCGCTGAGCAGCGCCGTCCAGACCGGCGAGCCGCCCCCGATCGTGACCCAGACCAGAGCGTCCGCGCCGCGCGACAGGGCGATTTCCGGCACATCCACGTCATCGGTGATCAGGCGGATGCGTTCGGGCAGTTCGTCCAGCCGCAGCAGGAAGTCCAGGAAATCGCTGCCGCAGAACCGCAGAAGCCGCCAGATCTCGTCCTGCCGCACCAGCCAGGCGCCCAGATCCTCGATCAGCTCGTCGGCGGGCTTGCCCAGTTGCTCTGCCGCGTCCCGAAGCATCAGACGGGGAGGCAGCAGCCCGGCCTCGATCCCCTGGACCGATTCGTCTTGCAGAAATCTCTCGATCGCGCGGTTGACCAGATCGTGCATGCGTCACCTCCGGCGCCCTGTCTAGACGCAAGAGGTGAACAAATCGCAAACTCAGACCTGCCAGCCATGGCTGCCAGGACCGGCCAGGGCCGTGCGCGCGTGCATCAGCTCGCCCGGGGCGATCCCAAGCCCGGCCGCGGCATCCATGACCCGCCGGTCGTCCTCCAGCAGATAGTCCAGAACGTGCAGCGCCATGTCGGGGCTGCTCGCCACCCGGCGCAGATCCTGCGGCCGAAGCCCGGTCGCGCCCAGGAACTCCTCGACCAGGTCGGGCCGCCCGGCCAGGTACAGCAGGGCGGACGTTGCCAGCTCCTGAGCGGATTCTCGCGTATATGTCATCGCCTGCGCCTTGTTCCGACTCGCTCTCCGACTGTTTGGAAACGGTTTGTTAAGGATTCAATGACAATCTTCCGAAAGGCCGTCGAAAGGGGGCGTCATTCATGACTGCGCGTATCCTCATTGCAGAAAGCAGCGCGACAAGCCGGATCACCCTGAAGGTCAGGCTGTCGGGGGCGTGCTATGATGTCCTGTCGGCCGCCACGACCGAGGAACTGGTGTCGCAGCTGCGGTCGGGACGCCCCGACCTGGTTCTGCTTGGGCCGGGCTTTTTCGATCTGCCGCTGGCCGAGTTCTTCCAGCTTGTCGGGGTGGAGCGGCCCCGCACGCCCGTGCTGGCGCTTGCCGACGGCCAGCGCCGGGTCGAGGCGCTGGAGGCGGGCGCCTCGGCCGTGCTGGACCCCCGGGTCGAGGAGCAGATGCTGCTGGCCCGCGTGCGCGGCCTTTTGCGCGACTCCGAGACCGGCGACGTGCCGAACTTCGCCATGGCCGAGGCCGCCTCGGGCTTTGCCCATGCGCCCTCGGGCAATGTCGTCCTTGTGGCCGACCAGCCCGCGCGGGCGCAACGCTGGCGGCACATCCTGCAACCGCGCCTGAACTGCCGCTTTGCGATCTCCAGCCCCGACGAGACGCTGAGCGCGGCGTCCCATGGCGACGGCGCGGACCTTTACATCATCGCCGCCGACATAGACCGCAAAGGCGACGGGCTGCGGCTGCTGTCGGAACTGCGGTCGCGCAACGGCTCGAAGGAGGCGGGCTTTGCCGTGCTTGTCGCGCCCGAGCGCGAGGATCTGTGCGCCATCGCGCTGGATCTGGGCGCAAGCGAGGTGCTGCCCCTGGACCCCGCCGGCGACAACAACGCCGAAATCGCGGCCTTGGCGCTGCGCAACCAGCTGGACCGCAAGCGCCGGGCCGACAACCGGCGCGAGGAGATGAAGCGCAACATGGCCTGGGCCATGACCGATCCGCTGACCGGCCTTTACAACCGCCGCTACGCCCATCCCCAACTGGCCGAGATCGCGCAATGCGCCATGCGGCGGCAGTCCGGCTTTGCGGTCATGGCGCTGGATCTGGACCGCTTCAAGACGATCAACGACAATTTCGGCCATGCCGCGGGCGACGCGGTTCTGTGCGACATCGCCCGCCGGGTCGAGGAAACCGTCGCGAACCGGGGCCTGACCGCCCGCCTCGGCGGAGAGGAGTTCCTGGTCGTGCTGCCCGACACCACCGAACCCGATGCCTTCCGCCTGGCCGAGGAGATCCGCCGCGCGGTCGAGGCGCGCCCGACGCTGCTGCCGCGCATCTCGGGCGGGGGTCAGGTGCAGGCGACCGTCTCGATCGGCGTGGCGCTGGAACAGGCGCCCTTCCATATCAGCCGCCCCGAAGTGCTGGCCGAGATCGCCCTGGAGCGGGCCGACCGGGCGATGATCGCGGCCAAGTCGCTGGGCCGCAACCGCGTGCTGATGGCGCCGATGCAGCCCGTTCACTGACGGCCTGCGACCAAAGGCGCAGGCTTTTGCCGTTCCGGGGGCTGGCAGGACCGCCGGGCAGCGCCTACATTGGCTCCGTTCTTTCCCGGAGATTGCCATGCCCCGACACCTCGCCCCCAGCGATCCGACCGAACGGCCGACGGGCCAGGCCATGCTGCGCGGCGCGATGGGCCGCTGCCCGGCCTGCGGCGAGGGCAAGCTGTTCCGGTCCTTCCTGAAGGTCGCCGATCACTGCCCGGCCTGCGGCGAAGCCCTGCATCACCAGCGCGCCGACGACGGCCCGGCCTATCTGACGATCCTGCTGGTCTCGCATCTGGGGGCGCCGTTGCTGCTGGCCTGCTATGTCGCCTGGCGGCCTTCGGCCATGACGATGGTCTGGACCTTCGGCCTGGGCGCGGTGATCCTGTCGCTGCTGTTGCTGCCGCGCATCAAGGGCGCCTTTGTTGGCCTGCAATGGGCCCGGCGGATGCACGGCTTCGGCGCGGAACCGGCGACGCCGGCGTGACCGACCGCACCCCCATCCGGGACGCCGCGACGATCATCCTGCTGCGCAGAACGGCGGCGGGGGTCTCGGTGCTGATGGGAATGCGCGGTGCGGGCGCGGTCTTCATGCCGTCGAAATACGTCTTTCCGGGCGGCGCTGTGGACCCGACGGACACCGCGGCGACGCTGGCCGCCCCCCTGGCCGAGCCGCATCGCAGCCGTCTTGCGCGGGAACCCCGGCCCGGAAACGCGCCCGATCCCGACGCCATCGCCGCCGCCGCCTTGCGCGAACTGGCCGAGGAAACGGGCCAGCTGATCGGCCGCCCGGGCCCGAGCCTCTGGCCGGGCTTCGCCGAGGCCGGACTTGCCCCCGATGCCGCCCCCCTGACCTATCTGTTCCGCGCGATCACGCCGCCGGGCCGGCCGCGCCGGTTCGATGCGCATTTCTTCGTGGCCGATGCCGCCTGCCTTGCCACCGACCCCGACGATTTCAGCCGCGCCTGCGACGAGCTTTCGCACCTGCACTGGGTGCCCCTGCCCGCGGCGCGCGCCTTGGACCTGCCCTTCATCACCGAGGTGGTGCTGGCCGAACTGGCCGACCTGATCGCGGGCCTGGCCTCCGACGCGCCGGTGCCGGTGCCCGATACGGTGCCCTTTTTCGACAACCGCACGGCTGCACCCCGTTTCGCGCAGATTGCCTGATCAGCGCCCGCAGAACCGCGCCGGGCGTTTTTCCAGAAAGGCCGTCACCCCTTCGACGAAATCCGCCGTCCGGCCCGCCGCGCCTTGCAGCCGCGCCTCCAGCGCAAGCTGCGCGTCCAGGTCGTTCCGCGTCGAGGCCGCAACCGCTTCCCGGATCGCGCGATAGGCGGCGGTCGGACCCTGCGCCAACTGCCGCGCGCGCGCGTCCACGCCGGCCGCGAAATCCGCATCCGGCAGGGCTTCCCAGATCAGCCCCCAATCGGCGGCCTGCCGCGCCCCCACGGGTTCGGCGAACAGCATCATGCCCATGGCCCGCGCCATTCCCACCGCGCGCGGAACCACAAAGGTGCCGCCGGCGTCGGGAACCAGCCCGATGCGCGCGAAAGCCTGGATAAAGGTGGCGCTTTCGGCGGCGATGACCACATCCGCCGCCAGCGCCAGGTTCGCCCCCGCCCCGGCCGCCACGCCGTTGACCGCCGCGATCACCGGAACGCGGCAGGCCCGGATCGCGCGCAGCATGGGTTCGTATTCGTCGCGCAGCGTGCCTTCCAGATCCGCCGCCGCCGCCCGGTCGGTCAGATCCTGGCCCGAGCAGAAGCCGCGCCCTGCCCCGGTGATGACCAGGCAGCGGGCGTCCTCGGGCAGGGTCGCGACCGCGTCCGTGATCTCGGCCCGCATCCGGCTGCTCAGCGCGTTCATCACCTGCGGGCGGTTCAGCGTCAGCGTGGCAACGCCCTCGCGGACAGCGGATTGGATGGTTTCATAGATCATGGCGTCCCCCTTGCGGGGCATCATGACGCAAAACGGCCGGGGGAAAAGCGCGACCCGGCGTCAGTCGCGCATGATCTGGTCCAGGCGGTCACGCTCGGCCCGGCTCAGCGCCTCCGTTTCCTCGGGACGGGCGGTCGCGCGGCTGCGCAAGAACCGCCAGGCCCCCAGCAGCGCCGCCAGCAGCATGACGGGGCCTGCCAGCCACAGCACCAGATTGCCGCCCCGGGCGCGGGGCTGGAACAGCACGAATTCGCCGAACCGGTCAACCACCGCGTCGATCACCTCGTCATTGCTGTCGCCCGCCACGATGCGTTCGCGGACATAAAGCCGCAGGTCGCGGCTGACCGGTGCGTTCGATTCGTCGATATTCTCGCCCTGGCAAACCGGGCAGCGCAGCATCTGGCCGATCTCGCGCGCCCGCGCCTCGGCGGCAGGATCGGGCAGCACCTCGTCGGGCTGCACGGCCCAGGCCGACAAGGGCAGCAACAGGGCGATCAGAAGAACAAGCCGCCTCATTCCGCGGCCACCGTTTTCGCGGGCGCGCGGCGGGCGCCCGCGGCGACGCGATAACGGCGGTCGGACAGGCTGATCAACCCGCCAAGCGCCATCAGCAGCGCCCCCGCCCAGATCCAGTTGGCGAAGGGCTTAATGTAGATGCGCACCGCCCATCCGCCGTCGGCCTGCGCGTCCCCGATCACCAGATAGATGTCGCGGAAGATGCCGTTGTCGATGGCGGCTTCGGTCGTGGGCATGGCCTGGACCGGATAAACGCGCTTTTCGGGATGCAGCACCGCCACGGGACGCCCGTCCCGCGCGACCTCCAGCCTGGCCGTGGTCGAGATGTAGTTCGGCCCTTCCACCTCGTCCACGCGGGCCAGGGTGATGTCATAGCCGCCGACCCGGAAGGGCTGGCCGACCTGGGCCACGCGGACGTCCTCGACCTGCCAGGCGGTCAAAAGGGCGATGCCGATAAAGGTCACGCCCAGGCCCGCATGGGCGGTGGCCTTGCCCCAGTCGGCGCGCGGCAGGCGGGCCAGGCGCGACAGGCCGGACTGGCCGGTGCGGTGGATCAGTTCGGCGATCGCCCCGAACATCATCCAGGCGCCCAGGCCCGCGCCGATGACGGCAATCGCCGAGCGTCCGGTGGAAACCGCCCAGACAAGCGCCATCACCGCCCCGGTCAGCGCCAGGGCGGGCCACAAGGGCCGGACGGCCCGGCCCAGGGCCGCCCGTTTCCACGGCAGGATCGCGCCCAAAGGCAGCGCCACCGCCAGCACGATCATGAAGGGCGTAAAGGCCTTGTTGAAGAAAGGCGCGCCGACCGACAGCTTGCGCGCCCACAAAAGCTCGGCGATCAGCGGCCACATGGTGCCGATGAAGACCACAAAGGCCGCCACCGCCAGCAGGACGTTGTTCAGGATCAGCGCCCCTTCGCGCGACACCGGCGCAAAGACGCCCTTGGCCGTCATCTGCGTGGCGCGGGCGGCATAAAGCGTCAGCGCGCCGCCGGTGAACACGACCAGAATGCCCAGGATGAACACCCCCCGCGCCGGATCGCTGGCAAAGCTGTGGACCGATGTGATCACGCCCGACCGCACGATGAACGTCCCGATCATGGAAAATCCAAAGGCCATGATCGCCAGCAGGATCGTCCAGCTTTTCAGCGCCTCGCGCTTTTCGACCACGATGGCGGAATGCAGCAGGGCGGCGGCCAGCAGCCAGGGCATGAAGCTGGCGTTTTCCACAGGATCCCAGAACCAGAAGCCGCCCCAGCCAAGCTCGTAATAGGCCCACCAGCTGCCAAGCGCGATGCCGACCGTCAGGAACACCCAGGCGGCCAGCGTCCAGGGCCGCACCCACCGCGCCCAGGCGGCGTCCACCCGCCCCTCGATCAGGGCGGCGACGGCGAAGGAAAAGGCCATCGAGAGGCCCACATAGCCCAGGTAAAGGAACGGCGGATGGAACGCCAGGCCGGGGTCTTGCAGCAGCGGGTTCAGGTCGCGCCCGTCGAAGGGCGGGCTTGCCAGCCGCAGAAACGGGTTCGAGGTGAAGATGATAAAGCCATAGAACGCCGCGCCGATGGACGCCTGCACCGCCAGCACCCGCGCCCGCAGCGCCGGCGGCAGGTTGTCGCCGAAGGCCGCCGCCGCCGCCCCGAACAGCGCCAGGATCAGCACCCACAGCAGCATCGACCCTTCGTGGTTTCCCCAAACCCCGCTGATCTTGTAAAGCATCGGCTTGGCGGTGTGCGAATTCTCGTAAACCAGCTTCAGCGAGAAGTCCGAGGTGACAAAGGCCACCGTCAGCGCGGCGAAGGACAGGCCCACAAGCCCGAACTGCGCCACGGCGGCGGGACGGGCGCTGTCCATCCAGCCCCCCCAGCCTTTCGAGGCCCCGACCATCGGCACCACCGTTTGAAACAGCGAGACCGCAAAGGCGAGGATCAGGGCGAAATGGCCGAATTCTGCTGTCATGGCGGCGGTTCCTTGGGTTCCGCCCAGCATAGGGCCATGCAAAAGGGGGGAAAAGTCCCCCCTTGGTCGCTTCCCGTTCTTTTGTGGGCCACGGGCTGCGGCCTATTCGCGCAGGGTCGCCAGCCAGTCCCGCAACGCGGCATTGTCGGCGAAATCGTCCTCGGGACGCTGGACCGCGACCTGGCCGGTCGTCGTGACGCTGGTCTGCACCTGCTGCGCGGGCCAGACGCGGTGGCGGAAATGATGCGCCTCGCGTGCGCCGAAATAGAAGCCGACAATGGCGCCCAGCAGCCACCAAAGCGGCTCCGGCACCTGTTGCAGGCCGACCATGCGCAGGCTGAAGCCCTGCGGTTCGACCATGGCATAAACGAACAGGCCCATCGTTCCCAGGGCCAGAAGCGGCCGGGGAAGGCGGTTCAGGCCGTTCACGAAGCTGTCGAAAAAGCCAGTGCGCACGGCCTGGAATTCCTGCCCCAGCTGGCCGATGGCGCGGGCATAGGCTTCCTCCTCAAGCTCCATCTTGCGGGTGGCGTTCTGGGTAAAGACCTCGGCCATGCCGGTCGCGGCGTTGCCAAGTGCGGTGACGCCCTGGCCCAGGCCGATGAAGCGGTCGATCATGCCCATTTGGCGGTCCTTTCGCGATGCTCGGCCTCGGTCAGGCGATAGCGGGGGCTGATGAACTCCTCGGCCCGGGTGATCCAGCCGCCCTTGCCGCCCGCCCTGGTGCGGGCGTATTTGCGGCTGGCGGGGCGCTGGTCGGCCAGCGCGTAGTAGTAGTTGCGCCGCGCGATCCCGTAGGCGTCGGCGAAATGATCCGGTGCCGCCGCCGCCGCGTCGTGGGCCGCCGCGATGGTCTGCGGGCCGACCACGCCGTCGGCGGACGCCGCAAAGCCCATGCGCGCGACCAGCCGTTGCAGGATCTTCACGGCGTTGGCGCCCGCGTTCACATACATGTCGAAGACGCTGGCCTGCACGGCTTCGGGCAGTTCGGCCAGGCGCGGGCGCTTGAAGTAGTGGTCCACGAAAATCTGCTGGGCCTGCGCGCGGGTCAGCATCCTGACATCGGCGGCGTCGATGCGCCCGTCCTTGTTCAGGTCCAGGCCCAGCGATTTCATGGTCCCCACGGTGACGCCGTAGTTCGTGGCCCCGCCCGGATCGTCGGGATCGTTCACGTATCCGCCTTCCCGCGCGACGATCTGGGCCGCGATTTCCTCAACGCTTGGCATAGACACCCCCGTCCTGCAAAAGAAGGCACAAGGGTGGCCGGGCGGCGTTAAGGGGCCGTTAACCCACCGGGCGTTGCTAGCGGCGCAACGCGTCCAGCAGCATCTGCAACGCGTGATCCACGGTCGCGGCGCGAACCTGGCGGCGGCCTATGGCGCCGAACTCGACGGTTTCGGTGCGGGTGCCGAAGGGTTCGGCGATGCCGAAGCAGACGCGGCCTTCGGGCTTGTGTTCGGATCCGCCGGGACCGGCGATGCCGGTGACCGCGACGGCGATGCCAGCATCCGAATGGCGCAGCGCGCCGGATGCCATCTCGGCCGCGACCTGTTCGCTGACGGCGCCATGCGCGTCAAGCGTTTCGGGGCGCACGCCCAGCATCTGCCGCTTGGCGGGGTTGGAATAGGTGACGAAACCCCGGTCCACCGCGTCCGACGATCCCGGCACCTCGGTCAGGGCGCCCGCGATCAGGCCGCCGGTGCAGCTTTCGGCGGTGGCGATCATCACGCCGCGCGCGCGGGCGGCGTCAAGGACATCGGCGGCAAGGCTCACAGCATCGGCTCCAGCACGGCATGGTAAAGGCCGGCAAGCGCGGCGGACCCCAGGCCCGCGAACAGCCCGGCCCACAGGTCGTCCATCATCACGCCGACGGCCCCGCCCTGCCGGTCGGCACGGCCCACAAGCCAGGGCTTCCAGATGTCGAACAGGCGGAACAGCAGAAAGGGCACCACAAAGGCGGGCCAGGCGTCGAGGATCGGGATCCCGTGCCGCCACAACGGGATCACGGTGAAGGACATGGCCAGCCACTGGCCCGCCACCTCGTCGATGACGATTTCGGACGGATCTTCGTCGGTGGTCGCGCGCAGCGCCTGCGGGACGGCCCAGAAGCCGATCAGTGCCGCGAGAACCGCGCCCAAGGGGATCAGCAGCGCGCCCCCGGCCTGACAAACCAGAACGGCCAGCAGGACGGCGGCGGCCGACCCCCAGGTGCCGGGCGCGGGGCGCAGGCGGCCGATGCCGAAAACGGTGGTGATCATGGCGATCATGGGTCAGGCTTTCGTCAGCGCGGCGGTGGCGATGGCGGCGATGCCTTCGCGCCGCCCGGTGAAGCCCAGCCGTTCCGAGGTGGTGGCCTTGACGCTGACGCGGCTGGCCTCGACATCCATGATCGCGGCCAGGCGGGCCTGCATGGCGGCGGCATGGGGGCCGATCTTCGGGGCCTCGCAGATCAGGGTCACGTCGGCGTTGCCGAGCGCGAAGCCGCGGCTGCGGAACAGATCGGCGGCGTGGCGCAGGAAGATCGCGCTGTCGGCGCCTTTCCATTGCGGATCGGACGGCGGGAAATGGCGGCCGATGTCGCCCTCGGCCAATGCGCCGTAAAGGGCGTCGGTCAGGGCGTGCATTCCCACATCGGCGTCGGAATGGCCTGCCAAGCCCGCGTCATGCGCGATCCGCACGCCGCACAGCCAGACATGATCGCCCGGCCCGAAGGCGTGAACGTCGTAACCGTTGCCAAGGCGAATATCCATCGCGCCCCCCAGGATGCGTTCGGCCCGCGCGAAATCGGCGGGAAAGGTGATCTTCAGATTGTCCTCGGACCCCGGGGTGATCGCAACCGCGATCCCGGCCTTGAGGGCCAGTTCCACATCGTCGGCGGCATTGTCCGGGTGCAGGCGGTGTGCCGCGGAGATCTGGTCCAGGGTGAAACCCTGCGGGGTTTGCGCGCGGAACAGGCCTTCCCGACGGGCGGTGCCGGTCACGGCGCTGTCCTGGTCGCGCCACAGGGCGTCGGTCACGGGCAGCGCCGGGGCGGCGGCGGGCGCGCCCGCTTGCAGCGCGTCGATCACGCCCCCGATCACGGCATCGCTGACCAGAGGCCGCGCGCCGTCGTGGATCAGGACATGCGTGGCCTGGCCTTCCAGAGCTTGCAGCCCCGCCATGACGCTGGCCGCGCGCGTGTCGCCCCCCGTCACGATGGTCACGCCGCCCGCGAAATCGCGGATCGCGCGGGCCATGTCGTCGGGATGGACAACCAGCACCACGCGGCCGAAGCCCGCGAAAGCCTCCAGCGACCGGGCCAGCACGCTGCGGCCGGCCAGGTCGCGCCATTGCTTCGGCTCGCCGCCCGCGCGGGTGCCGCGGCCCGCGGCGGTGACGATGGCGGCGTAACCCGCCGGAGCCTTGACCGTCATGCGTGGTCGGGCATGTCGCCCCGGATCGCCTTGGCGAAGGCGGTGCGATACAGGCCCGACAATTCCGCCAGATCGCCCGCATCGCTGCCCATCTGCACGGCCATGCCGCCAAAGACGCCCGCCTGGGCCGCAGGAACGCCCGCGGCCTCGGCGGCCTTCAGCAGCGCGTCCGCGCCTTCGGCGGTGCAGGCGACCAGATAGCGGGCCTGATCCTCGCCGAACAGCCGCGCGATGTCGCCGCTGTCCAGGCGGATGCCGATGCCCGCCGCCTCGGCCATCTCGAAGGCGGCAAGCGCCAGGCCGCCGTCGGACAGGTCGGTCGCGGATGTCACAAGGGCGCGGTTGGCGCGCAGGAACTCGCCGTGCCTGCGTTCGGCCGCCAGATCGACGGGGGGCGCGTCGCCTTCCTCGATCCCCCAGGCCTCGGCGGCAAGCGCCGACTGGCCCAGATGGCCGCGCGTCTCGCCGATGACGATGGCCACGTCGCCTTCCGACGGCAGGCCGGCGATCAGGTTCGACAGGTCGTCGATCAGACCCACGCCGCCAATGGTGGGGGTGGGCAGGATGCCCTTGCCGTCGGTTTCATTGTAAAGCGACACGTTGCCCGACACGATGGGGAAATCCAGCGCCGCGCAGGCCGCGCCGATGCCTTTGACGGCGCCAACGAACTGGCCCATGATTTCGGGCTTTTCCGGGTTGCCGAAGTTGAGGTTGTCGGTCGTGGCCAGCGGCAGCGCGCCCACGGCCGACAGGTTGCGGTAAGCCTCGGCCACGGCTTGCTTGCCGCCCTCGAAGGGGTTCGCCTTGACATAGCGCGGCGTCACGTCGCTGGTGAAGGCCAGCGCCTTGTCCGTGCCGTGGACCCGCACCACGCCCGCGCCCATGCCGGGACGGCGGATCGTGTCGGCGCCGACCTGGGTGTCGTATTGTTCCCAAACCCAACCCTTGTGGGCGTAGTTGGGCGAGCCGATCAGCGCGCGCAGGGCCTTGATCGGCGTGATCGCGGGCAGGTCCGGCATGGCTCCGGCGGCGGGGGTTTCCACCCAGGGCCGGTCGTATTCCGGCGCGTTCGAGGACAGCTTGGACAGCGGCAGGTCGGCCTTGACCATGTTGCCGTGGATGATCAGGAAGCGGTCCTCGGCGATGGTTTCGCCCACGATGGCGAAGTCCAGATCCCATTTCTCGAAGATGGCGCGGGCCTCGGCCTCCTTCTCGGGCTTCAGAACCATCAGCATCCGTTCCTGGGATTCCGACAGCATCATCTCGTAGGCGGTCATGCCCGTCTCGCGCTGCGGCACGGCGTCGAGGATCAGCTTGATGCCCAGCCCGCCCTTGTCGCCCATCTCGACGGCGGAGCAGGTCAGGCCCGCCGCGCCCATGTCCTGGATGGAAATGACGCTATCCGTCTGCATCAGTTCGAGGCAGGCTTCCAGCAGGCATTTCTCGGTGAAGGGATCGCCCACCTGCACGGTGGGGCGCTTTTCCTCGATGGTGTCGTCGAACTCGGCCGAGGCCATGGTCGCGCCGCCAACGCCGTCGCGCCCCGTCTTGGCGCCCAGATAGACCACCGGCATTCCGATGCCCGATGCGGCGGAATAGAAGATCTTGTCCGCGTCGGCCAGGCCCGCCGCGAAGGCGTTGACCAGGCAGTTGCCGTCATAGCTGCGGTGGAAACGCACTTCCCCGCCCACGTTCGGGACGCCGAAGGCGTTGCCATAGGCGCCGATGCCCTCGACCACGCCCTTGACCAGATGCGCGGTCTTGGGGTGTTCGGGGCGGCCGAAGGAAAGCGCGTCCATGGCGGCGATGGGCCGCGCGCCCATGGTGAAGACATCGCGCAGGATGCCGCCCACCCCGGTCGCGGCGCCCTGGTGCGGCTCGATATAGGACGGGTGGTTGTGGCTTTCCATCTTGAAGACCACCGCCTGACCGTCGCCGATGTCCACGACGCCCGCGTTCTCGCCCGGGCCGCAGATCACCTGGGGGCCGCTGGTCGGCAGGGTGCGCAGCCATTTCTTCGAGGATTTGTAGGAACAATGCTCGTTCCACATGGCGCTGAAGATGCCCAGCTCGGTAAAGGTGGGTTCGCGCCCGATGATGTCCAGGATGCGGTCGTATTCGTCGGGCTTCAGCCCGTGCGCGGCGATCAGTTCGGGGGTGATCGTCGGTTCCTGCATCGTGGTGCCTTCCTGCGCGAGAGGTTTGGCGCCTTCTAGGACGTGACGCACGGCATGGGAAGGGACCGCCCGGAGGACGCGGGCAAAAAAAAGCCGGGCACGAGGCCCGGCCTAAGTCCAACAGGGAGGTAGAAGGTGATGAGCGATTACGCTGACCATCGCCTTCGAAGCCCGATTTATGGGCAGGGCGTTAACGGTTCAAGAGGGATCATGCCGCAACCGCAGCATAGCGGACATGCAGTTGCCGAATAGCTGCACGCGGAAGTTGTCTTTTTGCCACAGTTTGCATAGCAACAGCCGCTATTTCGCGGCGGTGATCAGCGCCTCGCTTTGGCGGCGGCGGTAATCCTGGATTTCCTCCAGCACGAAATCGCGGAACACGGCGACCCGGCGGGTTTGGCGCAGCTCCTCGGGATAGGCCAGGAACACCGGCACCTCGCCGGATTCGACATCGGGCAGCACGCGGACCAGCTGCTTGTGGTCGGCGGTCAGATAATCGGGCAGCACGCCGATCCCCAGGTTGGCAAGCACCGCCTGCAACACGCCGAAGTAATTGTTCACCGTCAGCGTGGATCCGATATTCTGGGCCATGATTTCCTGGACCAGCCGCGCCCCCGCCGCGACCTGCGGCTGGTCGGGCTTCTGGCAGATCAGCCGGTGCGTGGACAGGTCGGCCATGGTTTGGGGAACGCCGGCCTTTTCCAGATAATCCTGCGTCGCGTACAGGCGCATGCGGATGTTCAGCAACCGGCGCCGGATCAGATCGGACTGGCTGGGCTCTTTCATGCGGATGGCGACATCGGCCTCGCGCATGGGCAGGTCCAGCAGCCGTTCCTCCAGCATCAGGTCGATCTTGAGGTCAGGGTATTTCTCGTAAAGCTTGACCAGCCGCGGGGCCAGCCACAGCGTCCCGAAGCCCACGGCGGCGGTGACGCGCAACTCGCCGAAGACATGCTCCTCGCTGTCGCGGATGCGGGCGGCTGCCGTGTCCAGCTTGCGCGCCATGGCCGATGTGGCCTCGAACAGCAGTTCGCCCTGCTCGGTCAGAATCAGTCCCCGGGCGTGGCGGTGGAACAGCGTCGTCCCAAGCGATTCTTCCAGCGCGCGAATCTGCCGGCTGACGGCGGATTGCGACAAATGCAGCGTGTCGCCGGCATGGGTCAGGCTGCCCGCGTCGGCAACGGCGTGAAATATTCTGAGCTTGTCCCAGTCCATGCTGTTACAATCCTGCCGTGTCAGCCATGCGTTTTTTGCAGACCTATCCCGAATGCCGCATCCCGGCAAGAGAAAGCCGCCGCGGCATTTTTTCCTTTGGTCGGTCAGCAAAGCTGACCTATACTGGGGACCGGTGGAGGAGATATTGGAATGAGCAAGCAGGAATTCTCGCTAGCCGACCGCTTCGATCTGGCAAAGCCGCAGGTGCTTCTGAACGGCACGCAGGCTCTGGTCCGGCTGATGCTGATGCAGGCCGCCCGCGACAGGGCGGCGGGGCTGAACACGGCGGGCTTTGTGACCGGCTATCGCGGATCGCCGCTGGGGGGCGTCGATCTGGCGATGATGCGCGAAGGCAAGCGGCTGTCGGAACGGAACATCCTGTTCCAGCCCGGCCTGAACGAGGATCTGGCCGCCACCGCCATCTGGGGCAGCCAGCAGGCGGAACTGCGCGGCGAGGGCAAATACGACGGCGTTTTCGCGCTGTGGTACGGCAAGGGTCCGGGCGTGGACCGTTCGGGCGACGTAATGCGCCATGCCAACATGGCGGGCACGTCGAAGTTCGGCGGGGTCGTGATGGCCATGGGCGACGACCATACCGGCGAAAGCTCCTCGGTGCTGCACCAGTCGGACTGGGCGATGATCGACCGCTATATCCCGGTGCTGTCGCCGGCGGGGGTGCAGGAAATCCTGGATTACGGGCTTTACGCCTTTGCCTTGTCGCGCTTTGCGGGCGTCTGGACGGGCCTGAAGACCATGAAGGACACGGTCGAGGCGACCTCGGTCGTCAATGGCGATCCTTTCCGGCTGTCCTTTGTCGCCCCCGAGTTCCAGATGCCCGAAGGCGGGCTGAACATCCGCCTGCACGACACGCCCGTCGCGTCCGAGGCGCGGATGATCGACTACAAGCGTTGGGCCGCCGAGGCCTTTGGCCGCGCCAACAAGATCGACCGCAAGATCTGGGGCAAGCCCGGCGCCAAGATCGGCTTTGTCGCGGCGGGCAAGAACTGGCTGGATCTGGTCCATGCCCTGTCCCTGCTGGGCATCGACGAGGCCGAGGCCGAACGGCTGGGCCTGACCACCTACAAGGTCGGCCAGACCTGGCCCCTGGACATGAAATCCTTCCAGGAATGGTCCGAAACGCTGGAACTGATCGTCTGCGTCGAGGAAAAGCGCAAGCTGATCGAGGTGCAGCTGAAGGAAGCGATCTTCGACAACCGCCACGGCCGCCGCGTCCACGGCTGGAAGCACGACCGCACCGGGGCCGAGCTGTTCCCCACCCGTTACGCCCTTGACCCGGTGATGATCGCCCAGAAGATCGGCGAGATCCTGATCGAGGAAGGCCGCGGCACCGACCACATCAAGGCGGGCCTCACCCGCCTGTCCGAGGTGCGCCGCGCCGACAACGCCCCCGAGATCGCGACCCGCACGCCCTGGTTCTGTTCGGGCTGCCCGCACAACACCTCGACCAAGGTGCCGGACGGCAGCCGCGCCTATGCGGGAATCGGCTGCCACTACATGGTGCAGTGGATGGACCGGGAAACCACCGGCTTCACCCATATGGGCGCCGAAGGCGTGAACTGGGTGGGCGAGGCGCCGTTCAGCAAGACCAAGCACGTTTTCCAGAACCTGGGCGACGGCACCTACAACCATTCGGGATCGCTGGCGATCCGCGCGGCCATCGCGGCGGGAACCACCATCACCTACAAGATCCTGTTCAACGACGCGGTCGCCATGACCGGCGGCCAGCCGAACGAAGGCGGGCTGACGGCCCAGCAGATCGCAGCCGAACTGGTCGCCATGGGCGTGAAGCCCCTGGTGGTCGTTTATGACGAGAAAGAGGACGTGGACCCCAAGCAGTTCCCGGCGGGCCTGCGCTTCGAGGAACGGGCCGAACTGATGGCCGTGCAGCGCGAACTGGCGGAAACCGAGGGCGTCAGCGCGATCCTTTACATCCAGACCTGCGCCGCCGAAAAACGCCGCCGCCGCAAGCGCGGCACCTTCCCCGACCCCGACCGCCGCGTCTGGATCAACCCCGAGGTCTGCGAAGGCTGCGGCGACTGCGGCGTGCAGTCGAACTGCGTGTCGATCGTGCCCTTGGACACCGAACTGGGGCGCAAGCGCCAGATCGACCAGTCGTCGTGCAACAAGGACTATTCCTGCCTCAAGGGCTTCTGCCCCAGCTTCGTCACCGTTCAGGGCGGCAAGCTGAAGAAACCGCAGGCCGAAGCCTTCGACATCCCCGACCTGCCCCTGCCTGCCCTGCCCGCGATCAGCGGCACCCACAACGTCGTCATCACCGGCGTCGGCGGCACCGGGGTGGTGACCATCGGCGCGGTGCTGGCCCAGGCCGCCCATATCGACGGCAAGGGCGCGGGCATGATGGAAATGGCGGGCCTGGCCCAGAAGGGCGGCGCGGTCCATATCCACCTGCGCCTGGCCGACCGCCCCGAGGACATCAGCGCCATCCGCGTCGCCGTGGGCGAGGCCGATTGCATCATCGGCGGCGACCTGGTGGTGACGGCGGGCGCCAAGACCATCGGCCTGATGACCACCGGCCGCACCGGCGCGGTGGTCAACGACCACGAGATCATCACCGGCGACTTCACCCGGCTGCGGGATTTCCGCGTGCCGGCGGACCAGTTGAAGCTGTCGCTGGAAGCGCGGCTGCGCGACCGCGTGGCCTTTTTCGACGCCAACGACCTGGCGCTCCGGATGCTGGGGGACTCGATCTATTCCAACATGCTGGTGCTGGGCGCGGCCTGGCAGCAGGGCCTGCTGCCGCTGTCGCTGGAGGCCATCATGCAGGCGATCGAGATGAACGGCGCCAAGGTCGCGGAAAACCAGCGCGCGTTCCTGATCGGCCGCTGGGCCATGGCCTTTCCCGACCAGACCCGCAAGCCCGCCCCGGTGACGGAGCTTCCCCCCGACCCCGTGGCCTATCGCGAGGCGCGGCTGGTCGGCTATCAGAACAAGCGCCTGGCCCGGCGGTTCCGCAAGCTGGTGGACGCGGCCCCTGCCCCGCTGCGGGAAAGCGTCGCGCGCGGCTATTACAAGCTGCTGGCCTACAAGGACGAATACGAGGTCGCGCGGCTGCACCTGACCACCGCCGAGCAGATCGCCCGGCAATGGGACGGCGACACCAGGCTGACCCTGCACCTCGCGCCGCCGATCCTGTCCGGCAAGACCGCCGAGGGCCGTCCGAAGAAGCGCGAGTTCGGCGCATGGATGCTGGGCGCCTTCAAGGTTCTGGCCCGGATGAAGGTTCTGCGCGGCACGCCCTTCGACCCCTTCGGCTATGCCGCCGAGCGCCGCCGCGAACGCGCCGCAATCCGCGAATACGAGGAGGACATGCGCGAGGTTCTGGCGAATGTCACCGACGCCACCATGCCCGTCGCCGTCGAACTGGCCGAACTGCCGTTGACGGTGCGCGGCTATGGCCCGGTCAAGGCCCAGGCCGAGGCGGCGGCGGCCGTCCGGCGGACGGAACTGCTGGCGCAGTTCCGCAGCGGCCAGGCACCCTTGCAGCAAGCCGCCGAATGACACTTTGGTGGGCGACCTGATCTAGGTCATTTCCAAGATGCGCGATGCGCCGTAAAAAGGCGCCTCGCGACGGGCATAGGGTGGCATCATGGCAGTAGGCGTTTTCGATTCGGGTCTTGGCGGGCTGACGGTCCATGGGGCCATCGCCGCGCGCCTGCCCGACCTGCCGCTGGTTTATCTGGGCGACAACGCCCACACCCCCTACGGCACCCGCACCGCCGAGGACATCTTCAACCTGACCTGCGCGGGCGTGGAACGGCTGTGGGCCGAAGGCTGCGACCTGGTGATCCTGGCCTGCAACACCGCCAGCGCCGCCGCGCTGAAGCGGATGCAGGAAACCTGGTTGCCCCCCGACAAGCGCGTCCTGGGCGTCTTCGTGCCCATGATCGAGGCCCTGACCGAACGCCGCTGGGGCGACAACTCGCCCCCGCGCGAGGTCGCGGTCAAGCACGTGGCCCTGTTCGCCACCCCCGCCACCGTCGCCAGCCGCGCCTTTCAGCGCGAACTGGCGTTCCGCGCGGTGGGCGTCGATGTCGAGGCGCAACCCTGCGGCGGCGTGGTCGATGCCATCGAGCAGGGCGACGAAATCCTGGCCGAGGCGCTTGTGGCATCCCATGTCGAGGCGCTGCTGCGCCGGATGCCCCACCCCGAGGCCGCGGTGCTGGGCTGCACCCATTACCCGCTGGTCGAGGCCGCCTTCCAGAAGGCTCTTGGGCCGAATGTCAAGGTTTTCAGCCAGGCGGGTCTGGTCGCGGAAAGCCTGGCCGATTATTTGCGGCGCAGGCCCGAATTCCTGGGATCGGGCACGGAGTCGAAGAACCTGACCACCGGCGATCCGGTGCGGGTGTCCGGCAAGGCCACGCAGTTCCTGCGCCGCCCGATCCGGTTCGAGGCAGCATGAGGTCCGCGCCATGGCTGGCATGAAATCCCTGAAGAAACGCCGCCGCATCCAGGTGATCGTCGCGGCCGCCCTGGCGCTGCTGATCGCGGTCGGCCTGATCGGCTATGGCTTCCGCGACGGCATCAACCTGTATCGCTCGCCCGCGCAGGTGGCCGAGGCGGCGCCGGAACCCGACGAATATTTCCAGTTGGGCGGGCTGGTGAAGGAAGGCTCGGTCGTGAACCGCGACGGGGTGGCCTTCGATTTCGTCATCACCGACGGCGCGGCGGAAATTCCCGTCAGCTATGTCGGCCGCGATCCGCGCCCGGACCTGTTCACCGAAGGCCAAGGCACCATCGCCAAGGGCTATTACCGCAATGCCCGGTTCGAGGCGCATGACCTGCTGGCCAAGCATGACGAGACATACATGCCGAGAGAGGTGGTGGACACGCTGAAGGAAAGCGGCGTGTACCAGGATCCGAACAGCTAGCTCTGCCCGGCAAAGGCCATCGCCTTCGCCGCATGCGGGCGGGCAAACGCAGCCGTTTTCCGCCGGGGCTACGCCCCGCCGTCTTCCAGCAACCCACCGATGTCCCGGAACACCGCGTCCCATTCCGCATCCTCCAGCGGCATGAAGCGCAGGAAATGCAGCAGGAACGCCCCCTCGCAGGCCAGAAAGGCCAGCCTCGCGCGGCGGCCTTCGGGCGTCCCGGCGTCCAGTCCCGCCAGCCGGTCCCGATACCAGCCCTGGGTCGAGCCGAGATGCTCGGGCGTCTGCATCAGCCCCGCCATCAGGCTGGCGGCCTTGGTCATCGACAGATCGTCCGCCTGGCGCGTGGCGGCGACATGGGCGCGCAGCCGCTGCAACGGGTCGGCATCGGCACCGGCGATGGCCGCGAACTTCGCCTCGTAATCCCGGTTCCACCGCGCGAACAGCGCGTCGATGATGTCGTCCTTGGTGCCGAGCGTGTATTGCACCCCGCCCTTGGTGATCCCGCAGGCCCGCGCCAAGGCGTCGATGGTCAGCGCCGCGGCGCCCTGCCGGTGCATGATGCCCTCGGCCGCGTCCAGCAGCTTTTCGCGGTCGATGCTGCGCGGTCTTGCCATGAAGCCTCCATTTCCATACGATCGTATTTAAACAGGCCCGCCGCGATTCGCCACCGGGCCTTGCCTTGTTTTCAGGTGAAAGATGACCGCCCGTTCGCCCTGGCTTGTTCTCGCCATCGTTTCCAGCGCCTTGTTCCTGATCGTGATCGACATGACGGTGCTGTACACCGCCCTGCCCACGCTGACACGCGACCTGGACGCCTCGGCCACGGACAAGCTGTGGATCGTGAACGCCTATTCGCTGGTCGTGGCGGGGCTGCTGCCGGGCGCGGGGGCGCTTGGCGATCGTTACGGGCACCGGCGGATGTTCATTGTCGGGCTGGCGGTCTTCGGGCTGGCCTCGCTGCTGGCGGGGTTCGCGCCCTCGACCACGGCGCTGATCGCGGCGCGCGTTCTGCTGGCGGTGGGGGCCGCGGCGATGATGCCCGCCACGCTGTCGATCATCCGCCAAAGCTTCGAGGATCCCGACGACCGCTCTCTTGCCATCGGCATCTGGGCGGCCGTCGCGTCGGGCGGGGCGGCGCTTGGGCCGGTGATCGGCGGGGCGCTGCTGCAACATTTCCACTGGGGCGCGGTGTTCCTGGTCAACCTGCCGGTGGTGGCGGTGGCGCTGGTTCTGACCCTTGCCTTCGTGCCCAGGGGCCAGGGGCACGGCCACCATCCCTTCGACCCCGTGGGATCGGTGCAGGCCCTTGTCGGTCTGGTCGGCATGACCCTGGCCATCAAGGAGATCGCCAAGCCCGACCCTTCGGCGGCGGTGCTGGTCCTGTCCGCCCTGGGGGGCCTTGCCGCCCTGGCGCTGTTCGTCCGCCGCCTGCGCCGCAGCGCCAGCCCGATGATCGACCTGGCGCTGTTCCGCGACCCGCGCTTTTCCGGCGGGGTGATCGGCGCGGTGGTGTCGGCCGCGGCCCTGCTGGGGGTGCAGCTCGTGATCACGCAGCGCCTGCAACTGGCCGAGGGGATGTCGCCTCTCGAGGCCGGGCTGTTTGTTCTGCCGATCCCGCTTGCCGCCTTTGTGGCCGGACCCGTGGCGGGCATGATGCTGGGCCGCATGGGCGCGGGCCGCCTGCTGTCGGCAAGCCTGGGGATCAGCGGGGCCGGCATCTTGGCCTATTGGGCGGGCTTCGGCCAGCCGGGGGCGGAACTTGCCAGCTTTGCCGTCACCGGCGCGGGCATCGGCGCCGCGATGACGGCGGCATCCTCGGCCATCATGCTGAACGCGCCTGCCGACCGGGCGGGCATGGCGGCCTCGGTCGAGGAGGTGTCCTATGAACTGGGCGGCGCGCTTGGCATCGCCATCCTGGGCAGCCTGATGGCGGGCGTATACAGCGCAAGCTTCGCCGCCCGGGGCTTCGGCGGAGAGGCGGCGGATTCGCTGGACGGCGCGCTGGCCCTGGCCGCGACCCTGCCCGCGCCCCAGGCCGACAGCCTGCTGGCCCTGGCCCATGGGGCCTTCGACCGGGCCACGGGCGCGGTCGCGCTGGCGGCGGGGCTGATCCTGCTGGCGGCAGCCTTCTGGGTCGGCCGGATCGATCGCGGGGGCAAGGCGGTCCAGCAGGGCGCTTGACGCCTGCCCGGGGGCGGGGCAAGCAATCGCCATGATCGACATTCGCCCCGTGGCCCATCCGATCGGCAAGATCATCGTGACCCTGGGGGTTTCGATGCTGGCGCCCATGGCGGTGGACTGGTGGCACGGCGACCCGCATTGGGCGGTGTTTCTGCAATGCGCGGCGCTGACGGTTGTCGCGGGCGCGCTGGTCTCGGTCGCTACCTGGGGGGATTACCGCAGCCTGTCGATCCACCAGGCCTTTCTGCTGACCTCCGGCCTTTGGGCGGTCCTGCCGGTCTTCGGCGCCCTGCCCTTTATGCTGGGCCAGCCCCACGCCGGTTTCACCGACGCCTATTTCGAGGCGATGTCGGGCGTCACCACCACCGGCACCACGGCATTCCCGGACCTGGACGGCCTGCCGCGCGGCACGCATCTGTGGCGGGCCATCCTGCACTGGATCGGCGGCCTGGGGATCGTCGTCGTGGCGATGGTCTTTCTGCCGATCATGAAGGTGGGCGGGATGCAGTTCTTCCGGTCCGAGGGCTTCGACACCCTGGGCAAGATCATGCCCCGCGCCGGAGAGATCGCGGCCGAGATGACGCGCGTCTACGTCATGCTGACGGGTTTCTGCACCATGACCTATCTGCTGTTGGGCATGAACGGGCTGGACGCCGTTGTGCAGGCCTTCGGCACCGTCTCGACCGGGGGATTTTCCAACTACGACGCCAGCTTCGGGGCCTTCCTGGGGCCGCTGGAATGGGCGGCGTCGGTCTTCATGGTGCTGGCCTCGCTGCCCTTCATCCGGCTGGTGCAGGGCATGCGGGGGCAGTTCGCGCCGATCTGGCAGGATATGCAGATCCGCGCCTATCTGCGCTGGATCCTGTATGCCTGCGCGATCATCGTGGCCTATCGGGTGATCTTCCTGGACCAGCAGGGCAACATCCTGGACATCACGCGGGAAACGGTCTTCAACACCGTGTCGACCTTTTCGGGCACGGGGTTCTTTTCGACGGACGTGATGACCTGGGGCCACCTGCCGCTGGCCGTTCTGATCATCTGCGGCCTGATCGGCGGCTGCACCGGATCGACCGCCTGCTCGGTCAAGGTGTTCCGCTATCTGGTGCTGTTCCAGGCGGTCCGGGCGCAGCTGCGCCGGATGCATTCGCCGCACCGCGTTTATGCCCTGCGCTACGAAGGCCGGCCGCTGGACCAGGACGTGATCGATTCGGTCATGGCCTTCTTCACGCTGTTCACCCTGACCTTCGGGCTGCTGATCGTGGGCCTGTCCCTGACCGGCCTGCATCCCCGCACCGCCCTGACCGCCGCCTGGACCGCCATCGCCAACATCGGTCCCGTCTGGGGCCCCGAGATCACCGCCAACGGTTCCGTTGTCCGCTTCCCCGAGGCCGCCAAGTGGCTGATGATCCTGGGCATGTATCTGGGCCGGCTGGAGTTGGTGTCCGTGCTGGTTCTGCTGCTGCCGCGGTTCTGGCGGGGCTAGGAACGGTCCTGCGCAAGGATCCGCGCCACGTCGATCCGGTGGCGCGCCTCCATCTTGCCCAGGACCGACCGGATCTGGTTGCGCACGGTATGCAGGCTGGTCTGCCGCGCCATGGCGATTTCGGCGGTGGTCAGGCCTTGCGCGATGGCCCGGGCGATCTCGGCCTCGGCCGGGGTCAGCCCGAACCGCGATCGCAGCCCCGGGATCCGCGACGGCTCGCCCGCCGCTCTGGACAGCAGGAACAGCATCCGGGGCCGGGAGAAACTGTGGCCCCCGAAAAAGGGCGAGGGCAGGCAAATGCCGTCGCCGGGCTGCGCCAGCCTGATCTGCCAGCCGTCCGCGGCCCTGAAGACGGGCGGCGGGCGTCCTGCGCCGCCGGGGCTCCGGCAAGCGGCCCTGGCCCAATCCTGCATGGCGCCGTTCTGGAAGATCACCTTGCGGAACGGATCCAGGCGAAAGACCCTGCCGTCCTGCGCGGCGGCGCCGTCATCCGCCCAGATCAGCGACAGGCCGTCGTCAACCATCATCAGCCCGCCGCCGCCGCCCGCCTCTGCCCGCCCGCCGCCCAGGGACAAGGCCGAGATGATCTCGGCCACCTGGAAGGCGTGGGACAGATGCGGCTCCAGCCGGTCCAGCAGCCGCTGCGCGCGCGAGGCCGCCCGTTCGCCGTCGCGCCGGCGGAGGTTCAGCGACAGCACCAGCGAGCGGTCGGCATGGGGCCGCGATCTGACCGCCACGGCGATCGCCAGATCCTCCTGCGGCCGCAGCCAGTCGTTGTAGAATTCCGTCCGGCGCAGCGCATCGTCGGGCAAGTCCATGGGCGACATCCTGGCCCGCCCGGGAGACATCGCCGCCGACAGCGGCACAAAGGGATTGATGCGGTGGAAATGCGCCAGATAGGACCGCGCGAAGGCCGCATCGAAGCTGCCCGCGACCGACAGGAACGGCGCCCCCGACCGCTCCGCGACGCCATGGATCGAGGCCTTGGCGCACCCCAACCCTTGTTCCAGGGCAAGCACGAAATCCTGCCATCCCGCAGGGTCGAGCGCGGCCCGGTGCAGGCAGGCGATCAGCGGGTCTTCCGGCGGCGCGGGACTGGGCATGGGGAACCGGGCACGGGCAAGCGCCACGATCATATACCAGGGCGGACGGTCGCCAAGAATAAATCCGCAACCATGGCGCAAATGCGTCATGCACGACCAAGGCAACAGGAGGAGGATTCACCGTATCGGACATAGCAGCTTAGACACGAAAAGGGGAAGGTCATGCGCAGCCGGTCGTTTCTACATTCCGCGGCAGCTTTTCTGTTGACTGCCGTTGCAGCCCCCGCCCTGGCGCACGCGCAAGAGTGCCCCGCCGGCTTCACGTTCCTGGGGCAGGCGTACAAGGAAGCCAACGCGGTCAACAGAGAGGCAAAGGTCACGGCTCATCCCCCGGTGATCGTGAATTTTCCGCCCCATTTCAGCCTTGACCGGGATGTCGTCCAGCACGGCGGCAAGTGGGCTGGCGGATCCGCAGATGCGGTCATGTCGGATGGCGATGTGCCCAGAGGCCTGCTGATCCTGGCAGGAGGCACCCAAGGCGGAGCAAAGGGCTGGTCGATCGGGAAGCCGGAACTGATCGTTCTGCAAGAAGATGACGATCAGATCGTTCAACGCGGACTCAGGATCGGTCTGTATTGCCACACCGGCAGCGGCTTGGCGGACATGGCGGGCCATGTCAGCTGCAACGTCCACGCCAACATCTGCGGAAAACCAAGGTGATCCGTTGCAGATGAAACGCCGCGCCTGATCGTCAAGGCCGCGCCGTGCCCGCGCCGGGCTCAGACCCTGGCGCGGGCGCATCGTTCGCCGCAGGCCCCTTCCTTGCGAAGCTGTCCGCCATCTCGGCCGCGATCCGCGCCTGGCCCTGGGCATCCGACGCGGGCCAGATCAGCACGAAACCTTCCGCCCGGCCGTCGCGGACCCAGCCTTCGGCGCGGCCGATATGGGTGTCGTTGGCGCCCTCCAGCAGGACATGGCCGGGCTTGATGCTGCGGACGGGCTGCGGCACCCAGCCAAGCGCCGTCACCAGCCCCGACAAATCCAGCAGTTCCTGCTGGCCGCCGGGCTGGCTGAACAGGATCAGCGCCGCGCCCGACCCGTTTTTGGGGCCATAGATCGACAGCGCGCGTTCCGTCCGGTCGAAGGCCAGCCGGTCCATCGGCGCCAGGACCGACAAACCCGTGGCGGGATCGTCCAGCGTCGCCAGCCCGACCTGGGTGCGCCAGGCGTCGCGGCGGGCGATCAGTTCCCGCATCGCCGTGCCGGGATCGGTGGACAGGCGCTCGGCCAGGATCTCGGCCTGGATGGCGTCGCGGGTGCGGGGGCCGGCCTTGCCGTCGATCTCTCCGTCATAAACGCCCGCCCAGCGCAGCGCGCGCTGCACCTGGTCCAGCGGCGGCATCTCGGCCGGGACAGGCGGAGGCGCGGGCAGGTCGGGCGCCGCGCCCGCCTGGATCGCCGATCCAAGCTCGGCGGCATCCGACACGAAGGCATCGTCCGGCACCAGATCCCCGTCCTTGAAGACCTTGATCCAGGCATCGGCAGCGGCCCGGTCCACCGGCCCCAGCGTCACCCCGAACCAGCCGTTCGGCAGTTCGGCCAGCCCGGCCTCGGGGAAGGTCTTGCGCCATTCGGCCAGCGCGGCATCGGCGTCCGCCCGCGTCTGCACCGATTGCAGGCGCAGATAGGCGCCCGGCGCGGGCCGGTCCGGCTGCGGCGCGGCGGGGGCCTGGGCCACGGGCGCAGCTTCGCCGGCAGGGGTCAGGACCACGCCTTGCTCCGGCACGGTGACGAAGCTGTCCAGGGGGATCTGCCGCGCCTCCTTCAAGGCGCCGATCCGCTTGCCCGCCTCTTCGGGCGACAAGGGGCCGATGGCGATGGCCGTCCAGCCGCGCGGCAGGGGAAACGTCACCACGTCGTCGAACTGGCTGGCCCAGCGCGCGGCGGCGGCGGCGGCCTCGGCGTCGCGCTTGGATTCGATGCGGATCACAGCATCCTGCGCAAAGCCCGCCAGCGGCAACCCTGCCGCCATCACCACCAAAGCCAAGCGCCGCATTCCCATCCCCCTTCGCTGGCCGTTCTTGCGGCCTTTATTGACCCTGTTCCCCGCCCCGCCTAGAAGGCGCGCAAGCATGTGCTGATCTATGCAAAGGACGGCCCCGATGACCAGCCCCAACCGACCCCGCAGCTTCCAGGACATCATCCTGCGGTTGCAGAATTACTGGGCCGCCCAGGGCTGCGCCGTTCTGCAACCCTATGACATGGAGGTCGGCGCAGGCACCTTCCACCCGGCGACCACGTTGCGCGCCCTGGGCGGGCGGTCCTGGGCCGCGGCCTATGTCCAGCCTTCGCGCCGCCCCACCGACGGGCGTTATGGCGAAAACCCCAACCGCTTGCAGCATTATTACCAGTACCAGGTGATCATCAAGCCGTCGCCCGCGAACCTGCAAGACCTGTATCTGGGCAGCCTGCGCGCCATCGGCCTGGATCCCATGGTTCACGATGTCCGCTTCGTGGAGGACGACTGGGAATCCCCCACGCTGGGCGCATGGGGCCTGGGGTGGGAGGTCTGGTGCGACGGCATGGAGGTGAGCCAGTTCACTTATTTCCAGCAGGTCGGCGGCCACGACTGCCGCCCCGTGTCGGGCGAGCTGACCTATGGCCTGGAACGACTGGCCATGTACGTCCTGGGCGTGGAACATGTGATGGACATGCCCTTCAACGACCCCGACGCGGCCCACCCGCTGACCTATGGCGACATCTTCCGCCAAACGGAACGCGAATACTCCCGCTGGAACTTCGATGTGGCCGACACCGATACCCTGTTCCAGCACTTCAAGGACGCCGAGGCCGAATGCGCCCGCATCCTCGCCGCCGATCCGGTGGACGGCGCGGGCCGCACCATTCCCATGGCGCACCCGGCCTATGACCAGGCGATCAAGGCCAGCCACATCTTCAACCTGCTGGACGCGCGGGGAGTGATTTCCGTGACCGAACGCCAGGCCTATATCGGCCGGGTGCGGACCCTGGCGAAAGCCTGCGCCGACCTGTTCGTGACGACCGAAGCGGCCCGGGCATGAACGGCAAGATCGTCGGCATCGGCCTGCTGGCCGTCGGCGCGGTTGCCGGCACCGGCATGTGGTATCTGCAAGAATATCACTTCTACGACCGGATCCCCGCCGCCGACGCGATCACCGTGCAGACCGCCAGCGGCCCCGTCCCGCTGCCCGTGACGGATTTCCAGGGCATCGACGGCACCAGTTCGCCCTTGAAATGGCGCGCCTGCGCGGTGCTTTCCGAACCGCCCGCCGACCCCCTGCCCTTTGACGGCGCGACACCCACCGGCGCACCCCGCTGGTTCGACTGCTTCGACTACGGCCAGTTGACCGCCGACCTCGCCTCGGGCGCGGCCCGCGCCGTGCTGGGCCAGGCCGAGATCCGTCCCGACGTGGACCGCGTACTGGCGATCTATCCCGACGGCCGCGTTTACGGCTGGCACCAATACAACGACAAGACCCCGGAACGCGGAGTGATGGACTGATGCCCGACCTGCTGATCGAACTGTTTTCCGAGGAAATCCCCGCCCGGATGCAGGCCCGCGCCCGCGAGGATCTGAAGAAGCTGGTCACGGACGGGCTGGTTCAGGCGGGCCTGACCTATGCGTCCGCCGGCGCCTTTTCCACCCCCCGCCGCCTGGCCCTCGCCGTCGAGGGGCTGACCGCCGACAGCCCCGCCACCCGCGAGGAACGCAAGGGCCCCCGCCTGGATGCCCCCGAAGCGGCGCTCCAGGGCTTCCTGCGCTCGACCGGCCTGACGCGCGACCAGTTGGAAGCGCGCGACGACAAGAAGGGCCAGGTCTGGTTCGCCGTGATGACCCGCCCCGGCCGCCCGGCGACCGAGATCGTGGCCGAGGTGCTGGACGCCACCATCCGCAACTTCCCCTGGCCCAGGTCGATGCGATGGGGCGCGGGTTCGCTGCGTTGGGTGCGCCCGCTGCATTCCATTCTCTGCCTGCTGTCGGACGAGGCGGGCGCCACCGTTGTCCCCCTGACGGTCGAGGGAATCGCCGCGGGCAACGCCACGCGCGGCCACCGCTTCCTGTCCCCCGACGCCGTCACCGTCACGGTCTTCGACGACTACGCCGCCAAGCTGCGCCGCGCCCATGTGATCCTGGACCACGCCGAACGCGAAGGGGCGATCCGCCAGGGCGCCGAAAACCTCGCCTTCGCGCGGGGCTGGCAGATCGTCCCCGACGACGCCCTGCTGGCCGAGGTCGCGGGCCTGGTCGAATGGCCCGTCCCCCTGATGGGCGTGATCGAGGACCGCTTTCTGGACCTGCCCCCCGAGGTGCTGCAAACCTCGATGAAGGAACACCAAAAGTTCTTCTCGGCCCGCAACCCCAGGACCGGCCGCATCGAGGGCTTCGTCACCGTCGCCAACATCGACACCCCCGACGACGGCGCGACGATCCTGGCCGGCAACCAGCGCGTCCTGGCTGCCCGACTGTCCGACGCCGCCTTTTTCTGGGAAAACGACCTGCGCGAGGCGAAGGCCGGAATGAGGGCTTGGGCCGAGGGCCTGAAATCCGTCACCTTCCACAACAAGCTGGGCTCGCAGGCGGATCGTGTGGAGCGCATCGCCGCCCTGTCGCGCGAGATCGCCCCCCTGGTCGGCGCCGACCCGGACCAGGCCGAACGGGCCGCAAAGCTGGCGAAACTGGACCTGCGCAGCGCCATGGTCGGCGAATTCCCCGAGTTGCAAGGCACCATGGGCCGGTATTATGCCTTGGCTGCGGGTGAGGATGCCGCCGTAGCCGACGCCGCCCGCGACCATTACTCGCCGCTGGGGCCGTCGGACGCCGTGCCGGCCGCGCCGGTATCGGTGGCGGTGGCCTTGGCAGACAAGATCGACACGCTGACGGGGTTCTGGGCCATAGATGAGAAGCCTACCGGGTCAAAGGATCCCTATGCGCTGCGGCGCGCGGCATTGGGAGTTATTCGTCTCGTTCTTGATAACGGACTTAGACTCCGCTTGATGGCCTTGAACAGGGTTGGATTTCTAGGCCATGGCGTCGAAATGGATTTGGCAGGTGGCTCTGACGATGAATATTCAACGGACTGGGTAGCTTATCTCAATTTAGAAGCGTTCCTCCACGACCGCCTCAAGGTCCATCTCCGCGATCAGGGCATCCGCCACGACATCATCGACGCCGTGCTGGCGCAGCCCGGCAACGACGACCTCGTGCTGGTCGCGCGCCGCGCCACCGCCCTGAACGCCATGCTGCAAACCGAGGATGGGAAAAACCTCATCCAGGGCCTCAAGCGCGCCGGGAACATCCTGGCGCAGGCCGAGGACAAGGACGGCGTCGAATACAGCTTCGGCGCCGACCCGAAGTTCGCCGAAACCGACGAGGAACGCGCCCTGTTCGCCGCCCTCGACACCGCCGAGCCCGCGATCAAGGCCGCCATCGCCGCGGAAGACTTCCCCGCCGCCATGACGGCCATCGCGCGCCTGCGCGCGCCCATCGACGCCTTCTTCGACACCGTGCAGGTCAACACCGACAACCCCATCATTCGCCGCAACCGCCTGAACCTGCTGCACCGCATCCGCGCCGCGGGCCAGCAGATCGCCGACTTCACCAAGGTCGAAGGCTGACGGACCTCGCCCGCCAAAGCAAAAGGGCCGAAGCATCGCTGCTCCGGCCCTTCTTCTTTGCCCAAATACCCTCGGGGGGTCCGGGGGGCGAAGCGCCCCCGGCCACCGCGGGACGCAAATCACACCATCCGGTCAACCATCATGTGCTTGATCGACGCGATCGCCTTGGCCGGGTTCAGCCCCTTGGGGCAGGTGTTGGTGCAGTTCATGATCGTGTGGCAGCGGTACAGCTTGAAGGGATCCTCCAGCTCGTCCAGCCGCTCGCCCGTGGCCTCGTCGCGGGAATCGATGATCCAGCGATAGGCGTGCAGCAACGCCGCCGGGCCAAGATAGCGGTCGCCGTTCCACCAATAGGACGGGCAGGCGGTCGAACAGGACGCGCACAGGATGCACTCGTAAAGGCCGTCCAGCTTCTTGCGGTCCTCGATCGACTGCTTCCATTCCTTGCCGGGGGTGGGCGACTTGGTGATCAGGTAGGGGTTCACCGAAGCGTGCTGGGCATAGAAATGCGTCAGATCCGGCACCAGATCCTTGACCACCGGCATGTGCGGCAGCGGATAGATGGAAATGTCGCCCTTCACCTCGTCGATGCCATAGATGCAGGCCAGGTGGTTGCCGCCGTCGATGTTCATGGCGCAGGACCCGCAGATCCCCTCGCGGCAGGACCGGCGGAAGGACAGCGTCGGGTCGATCTCGTTCTTGATCTTGATCAGCGCGTCCAAGACCATCGGCCCGCATTTGTCCAGATCCACGAAATAGGTGTCCAGCCGCGGGTTTTCCCCGGTATCGGGATCCCAGCGGTAGATCTTGAACTTGCGGACGTTGGTTGCGCCCGCGGGGGCGGGCCAGGTCTTGCCGACCCGGATCTGGCTGTTCTTGGGCAGGGTGAACTGAACCATTGGGTGCTCCTATCAGGAAGTGCCTTCGGACGGCGCCGGGATCGCGGAACGCTGCGCCGTGAATAGATGTTCGTTGCGCGCCACAAGGTCGGCGACCCGGACATGCGCATGAGGGTTCAGCGCCAGCCCGTTCAGCTTGCGCAGGAATTCGATGGCGCCGTCGCTCAGGCGGCTGTTGGTCGGCCCGTCCAGCGGCTCCAGCGCGTCGATCCGGGCGTCGTCCAGGCCGGCATGGCGCAAAAGCTGGCGGCCCGGACGCGACGGATCCGCCTCGTCCTCCAGCCTGAAGCGGGCCAGGCGGATTCCGGGCTCGGCCGTCATGCGGCGGATCAGGTCGCCCCAGCCGGGCAGATCGGCGGTCTCGGTCTCGAATTCCGCCAGGCTGCGTTCGTAGCCGTCGGTCCGAACCGCCTGCGCCCAGACCGAGGGGCGCCAGCTTTTCCGATGGCGCGTATAGATCACGGAATCGGCCGCGAAACCCCGCGCCTCGGCCAGCAAAAGCGCGGCGATCTGCGGCAATGCCGGGTAAAGCCGCGTTTCGCCGCCATTGCCGGGCATGGCGCCCGCAAGGTTCTCGTGACTGATCAGCACCGGCACGTCGCCGGGCGGCAAGGCGTCCAGCACCGCGCGGAAGGCCAGCTTCAGCGCCGCCGCGCGCTCCTCGGAGGGTTGCAGGCTGAAGGCGATGGCCGCCCGGCCCAGGGGGCGCATGGGCGATCCCTCCTCGGGGGTGCGGACGACCAGATGATCCGCCAAGGCATCGGCATTGCGGCGCAGATGCCGCTGGATCGAGGTGCTGCCGGTCTTTTGAACGCCCAGATGAACGATCAGCCGCCGCGCCCCCTGCCCTTCGCGTGCCCTGCCCGCCATTGTTCAGCCCGTCCAGCCCGGCTGTTCGGCCAGGGGCCGGCGCGGCGGCTGGCCCGACCGGCTCCGCACGCAGCGGTCATAAACCTGCGCGGGGTCGCGGCCCCTCAGGTAATCGCCCGACATTTCCACCGACACGCTGCCAAAGCCGCGCGTGCCGCCCGATCCCGCGCCGATGCCGACGGCGACGTTGGTCCGGGGACGGACGGCCAGTTCGGCGTCGCGCAGGCAGGTCAGTTCCGCTTGGCCGACCGGAACCGGGCCGCAGGCGGCCAGGACCGCCAGCAGCGGCGAGAGAACCAGCAATCCCGCCCGCGCGCGCATCACGTCAGGCGGTGCCTGCCGCCGCGGCGATGCACTGCGTGGTCGCCGGGCGCGAAACGATCGCCGCCACGCTGTCCGCCGTCCCCGTCGCGCCCGCGCGCGACGCCTGGGCGATGTCGATCAGTTCCGCCGTGGTGGCGTTGTTGACGACGCAATCGGTGTAAGGCGCGACATTGGCGCCGGGCAGGCGCTTTTCCATCTCGGAATTAATCACCGTCCGGGCCACCTGGCGCGAAGCCGCGTCAAGCGCCGTGGGCGTGGTGATCACGGCGGGCGGGGCGGTCACGGTTGTCGCGGGCGGAACCGGAGCCACGCAACCCGCCAGCGCGGCGGCGGCAAGACCCAGAACGGCGAAAGTCTGGAAACGCATCAGTAAACCCTTTTCTTGGGAGCAATCTTCTTCAGGTCGATCCCGCCATCCTCTTCCTTGGTCAGAGGGTCCAGATGAACGGGGCGGTAGTCCAGTTTAACCGCGTTTCCGTCCACCCATGCAAGCGAGTGCTTGCGCCAGTTGGCGTCGTCCCGCTCGGGCCAGTCCTCGTGCGCATGGGCGCCCCGGCTTTCCTTGCGCGCCTCGGCCGCGACAATGGTCGCCAAGGCGTTCGGCATCAGGTTGGTCAGTTCCAGCGTTTCCATAAGATCCGTGTTCCAGATCAGGCCCCGGTCGGTCACGCGGATGTCGTCCATCTTGGCCGCGATCGCCGTCATCTTCTCGGCCCCCTCGGCCAGGGTCTTGTCGGTGCGGAACACGGCGGCGTCCGCCTGCATGGTGCGCTGCATCTCCAACCGCAGTTCGGCCGTGGGGGTGCCGCCGTTGGCATGGCGCAGACCGTCGAAACGGGCCAGCGCCTTGTCCACCTGGACCTGGTTGGTTTCGGGAATGCGCCCTTCGCGGTCGATCACCTGCCCCGCGCGGATCGCGGCGGCGCGGCCAAAGACCACCAGGTCGATCAGGCTGTTCGAACCCAGCCGGTTCGCGCCATGCACGGACGCGCAGCCCGCCTCGCCCACGGCCATCAGGCCGGGGAAGATCGCGTCGGGGTTTTCCGCCGTGGGCGCAAGCACTTCGCCCCAGTAGTTCGTGGGGATGCCGCCCATGTTGTAATGGACCGTGGGCAGGATCGGGATCGGCTCCTTGGTCACGTCCACGCCCGCGAAGATCTTGGCGGATTCGCTGATGCCGGGCAGCCGTTCGGCCAAGGCCTCGGGCGGCAGGTGCATCAGGTTCAGGTGCATGTGGTCCTTGTCGGGACCGACGCCGCGGCCTTCGCGGATCTCGATGGTGATGCAGCGCGACACCACGTCGCGCGAGGCCAGATCCTTGTAGGTCGGGGCATAGCGTTCCATGAACCGCTCGCCCTCGCTGTTGGTCAGGTAGCCGCCCTCGCCCCGCGCGCCTTCGGTGATCAGGCAGCCCGAGCCATAGATGCCGGTCGGGTGGAACTGCACGAACTCCATGTCCTGCAAGGGCAGGCCCGCGCGCGCCACCATGCCGCCGCCGTCGCCGGTGCAGGTATGGGCGGACGTGGCGCTGAAATAGGCGCGGCCGTATCCGCCGGTCGCCAGCACCACCATCTTGGCGTTGAAGACGTGGATCGTGCCGTCGTCCAGCTTCCAGCAGACCACGCCCGTGCAGGCGCCGTCGGTGACGATCAGGTCGATGGCGAAATATTCGATGAAGAATTCCGCGTTGTTCTTCAGCGACTGGCCATACAGCGTGTGCAGGATCGCGTGGCCGGTGCGGTCGGCCGCGGCGCAGGTGCGCTGCACCGGGGGGCCTTCGCCGAATTCGGTGGTGTGGCCGCCGAAGGGGCGCTGGTAGATCTTGCCTTCCTCGGTCCGGGAAAACGGCACGCCGTAGTGTTCCAGCTCTTAGACGGCCTTTGGCGCCTCGCGCGCGAGGTATTCCATGGCGTCGGTGTCGCCCAGCCAGTCCGACCCCTTCACGGTGTCGTACATGTGCCACTGCCAGTTGTCCGGCCCCATGTTCGACAAGGACGCGGCGATCCCGCCCTGGGCGGCGACGGTGTGGGACCGGGTGGGGAACACCTTGGTCACGCAGGCCGTGCGCAGGCCCTGTTCGGCCATGCCCAGAGTCGCGCGCAGGCCCGCCCCGCCCGCGCCCACCACCACCACGTCGTAGTCATGCGTATGAATGTCGTATGCAGCCATGGTGCCCTCAGATCGCGATGGTGACCAGCGTCATCTTGGCCAGGGCGAAAACCGCCGCCGCGATGACCGTCCAGGAAAAGACCACCGAGACGATGATCGCCACCTTGCGCGCCGTGTGTTGGAAGTAATCGTCGATCATGATCCGGGTGCCCTTGATGAAGTGCGCCATGCCCACGACGATGAACAGCGCCGTGATCAGCGCCGGATAGGGACGGCCGAAATAGGCCACCAGTTCGGGATGGCTCAGCCCGATGGCGTTGCCGATGACCAGCAGAAAGGCCGGGACCAGCAGCACCAACGCGCAGGAACTGACCGTCAGGAACCAGTGATCGGCGGTGCCGCTGTGGGCGGAACCCAGGCCTTGGGCTGCCTTGCGGGGGGTGATGTAGCGCATGGTTGCCTTGTCCTTATGCGAAGAAGAACAGGATCAGGGACAGCAGCGTGAGCACCACCGAGCCGATGATGATGGCCCAGCTCGCGCGCTCGGCCTCCTCGATCCGCAGAAGCTGGCCCGCGTCGTAGAACAGATGCCGGATCCCGGCCAGCGTGTGGAACCACAAGGCCCAGGCCGATCCGGTCAGCACGATGAAGCCGATCCAGGACCGCACCACCCAGTCGGCGGCGGCAAAGGCGCGCGGCCCGCTGACGGCGGCGACCAGCCACCAGACCAGCAGCAGGATGCCCGCGACAAGCGCGTGCCCCGTGATCCGCGTCATGATCGAGGTCACGGCCGCCATGGGCAGGCGATAAACCTGGAGATGGGGGGAAAGCGGACGGTTGCCCCGGTTCACATCGGCCATGATGCGGCGCTCCTTTGAACGGTTTGGCGTGACCCGTCGCAGGCGTGGCTGGCCTCGCGGGCTGGCGATTGACGCGTATCTGTCGGCATTTGTTTCCTGTGTCACCGGCAGATGACAGAATTTCGGCGGATTTCCGGCGGCGGACGGATTTTGTGATCACGGCCTGCGGGGCCGTGATCACAACTCATACTGCGGATGCGAGAAGCCCGAGTCGCCCTTCAGACCGGCATCAGCGCCCAGTAATCCAGATCCAGAAGCACATCGGGGTGATAGCGCCCTTCGCTGTCCTTCAGCGCGCATGCCGCGCTGTCGCCCTTGGTTGCGACCAGCCGCAGCCGGATCGCGCCCACGCCCGGCGCGCCGGTGTCCGCCTTGTCCAGAACCTCGGACCAGGCGCGCACCGTGTCGCCTGCGAAGCACGGATTGGCATGGGCGCCCGCGTTCAGCGCGACGATCATCTGCGCGTTGGCCAGCCCGTTAAAGGACAAGGCGCGGGCCATGCTGATGACGTGCCCGCCATAGATCAGCCGCCTGCCGTCCTCGCGGTGGGTGGCGTCGAAATGGACCTTGGCGGTGTTCTGCCACAGGCGCGTGGCCAGCATGTGCTCGGCTTCCTCGATGGTCACGCCGTCCACGTGGTCGATCTTCTCGCCCACCGCGTAATCGCCCCAACGATGCGGCTCGCCCGCCAGACCGAAATCGTAGTCCGAGAAATCCAACCCCTCGGGGATCGCCAGATCGCCCGCGTCCACCACCGGCGGCAGGTCCGGGACCACGGCTTCGGGCGCGGGCGCGCCGGCGTCGCGCTTGCGCACCATGACCCAGCGGACATAGTCCAGCACGGGTTCGCCCATCTGGTTCAGCCCTTGCGTGCGGACCCAGACCACGCCCGACTTGCCGTTCGAGTTCTGCTTCAACCCGATCACCTGCGATTCCGACCGCAGCGTGTCGCCGGGCCAGACCGGCGCCAGCCAGCGGCCCTGGGCATAGCCCAGGTTCGCCACCGCGTTCAGGCTGATGTCCGGGACCGTCTTGCCGAACACGATGTGAAAGGCCAGCAGGTCGTCCAGGGGGCTGCCTTCCAGCCCGCAATGCGACGCAAATTCGTCGCTGGAATAAAGCGCGTGGCGGGCGGGATAGAGCGCGTGATACAGCGCCCGTTCCCCCTCGGCCACGGTGCGGGGAACGGCGTGGCGGATCACCTGCCCCAGGCGGTAATCCTCGAAGAAGCGGCCCGGATCGGTCTTGGTCATTGCTGCCCCAGCTTCATGTCGGGGTGATACTCGGCCTCGACCTGCTTTGTGACGGCCTGGGCCATGCGCATCGCCCCCTTGACGGGATCGAAGGCCATCGAGGGGCCGCCGTGCAGCGACCAGCCCTTTGACAGCGCCTCGCTGACGCGGTGGCAGAAGCGCGAGGTGTCGTCCTCGGTGATGCAGCGGTAAAGGGTGGTCATATCAGCCTCCGAACGGCCAGGGTCCGATCCAGCCGTGGACCAGGCCCACGACCAGCATGACGACGACCGCGCCCACGGCGGCCATGATTTCCTTGCGCGCCGGAAAGGGTCCGGTCCGCCGCTTCCAGGCGCCCGCGCGGTTCAGCAGGACGATCTCGACCAGGGCCCAGGCCAGCAGCCCGCCGAACAGGATCAGCGACGCCAGGTCGCCGTTCACCAGCAGATGCGCGACGGCCCACAAGGAAAACCCGGTCAGTTGCGGGTGGCGGATCCAGGCGGTGACGCGCGTGCCCATGCCGTCGGCGGCGTAGAGGTAGAATCCCAGCAGCACCAGCAGGTTGTTGATGCCGGTCGTGGCGGGCGAGCGGCCCCACCAGACCGGACCATCGGCCTGGCCATAGCCCCTGGCCATCAGGAAGACAGACAGCACCAGCAGGATCGCGACCAGACCCTTGCCCTTGTCGCCCAGGGCGGCGCGGCGGTCGGGGGCCACGCGCTTGAACAGGTGCGCCGCCCACCACAGGGCCACGCCCGAAATCAGCAGAACCATCTGGCTTTCCCTTTGCTGGATGTTTCGCCGCCACCCTGCCCTTATCCGGCCATGGCCGCAATCGCCTTGGCCCGGTCCAGGGTCTTGCGGGCGGTCTCGACATGCAGGTTTTCCACGATCCTGCCGTCCACGACGGCGACGCCCTTGCCCTCGGCCTCCGCGGCCCGGAAGGCGTCGATCTGGCGGCGGGCGAGGTCGATTTCCGCATCCGTGGGCGCAAAGGCCTCGTTGGCGATGGCAAGCTGGGCGGGGTGGATCAGCGTCTTGCCGTCGAAACCCATGTCGCGGCCCTGCGCGCATTCGGCGCGCAGGCCCTCGTCGTCCTTGAAGGCGTTGAACACCCCGTCCACGATCACCTTGCCATGGGCCTTGGCGGCCAGCAGGCACAGGCCCAGTCCCGCCAGCATCGGCAGGCGGTCGGGGCGGAAACGGCTGTTCAGTTCCTTGGCCAGGTCGTTGGTGCCCATCACCATCCCCTCCAGCCGGGGATGGGCGGCGATCTGCGCCGCGTTCAGCATCCCAAGCGGCGTTTCCATCATGGCCCACAAGGGCGTGTCGGGGATAAGCGCAGCCACGCGGTCCAGATCGGCGGCGCTGTCCACCTTGGGGATCAGCACCGCATCCGCCCGAAGGCTGGCGCAGAAGCGGGCGTCGTCTGGCCCCCATTCCGTCGCCAGCCCGTTGATCCGCACGATCCGCGCACGGGGGCCATAGTCATTGGCCAAGGCCGCCGCCAAGGCGTTTCGCGCGGCGGCCTTCTCGGCCGGCGCCACCGCATCCTCCAGATCGAAGATGATCGCGTCGGCGGGCAGGGTTTGCGCCTTTTCCATCGCGCGCGCATTGGCGGCGGGAATATACAGAACCGAACGGTAGGGACGCGCCATCGGATGCTCCTCGCAACAATCTTGCGCGACGCTGCCCGCTGGCGTCAGATTTGGCAAGAGCAAATTCGCTGCGCTGCGGCGTCACGCCAGCGCCTGCCAGATCAGCCGCAGCGACACGGCCAGAAGCCCCCAGGTGATCAGCTTGTAGAACAGCGCCTCGGGGATGATCCTGACCAGCCGCAGGCCCGCCCAGACGGCGATCAGCGCGACGGGGGTCAGCAGCGCCGCCGCCGACAGAACCGAGGCGTTCAACTGCCCAAGCGCGGCATAGGGGATCAGCTTGACCCAGTTGCAGATGGCGAAGAACCATGTCGTCGTTCCGGCATAGATCAGCGGGGGCAGCCGCAAGGGCTGGACATAGACCTGCCAGGGCGGCGCGCCGGCATGGCTGACAAAGCTGGTATAGCCCGACAGCACCCCCCACAGCGTGCCGCGCGCATAGGACGGCGGACGCCTTTGCGCGGCCAGATGGGGCCGGATCAGCGCGTTCAGCGCGAAGACCAGCCCGACCGCGCCGACGATAAAGGTGACGCCCCAGACCGGCACCACATGCGCCCCGGCCCAGCCGATGCCGATCCCGGCCAGGGCGCCGGGCAGCGCGGTCGCCAGCACGCGCACGTCGAAATGATGCCGGAAGGCCAGCAGCCCGCCGATGTCCGACACCACATAGACCGGCAGCATCAGCCCCGCCGCCTGCACCGGCGACATGACCAGCGACAGCACCGGAACCGAGATCAGTCCCACCATCGCCAGCCCGCCCTTGGCCAGGCCCACCGCCGCCGCCGCGATCACCGCCAGCACCCAGCCGCCGATCGTCAAATCCAGCATCGCCACCCCCGTCCGCTGCCGCAGCCATGCGTCCGGGCACGGCAAATGGCAAGTGTCAGCGCCAACACCGCCGCGCCGCGGCGGCGGAGGCTTGCGATTCGTTGCACGACCCCTTAACCACCGCGCAACAATCATCCATGACACCCGGAGGTTATCCATGGCCCGACCCAAAATCGCACTGATCGGTGCGGGGCAGATCGGCGGCACGCTGGCGCATCTGGCCGCGATGAAGGAACTGGGCGATGTCGTCCTGTTCGACATCGCCGAGGGCACGCCCCAGGGCAAGGCACTGGACATCGCGGAATCCGGCCCGTCCGAGGGCTTCGACGCGGTCCTGAAGGGGACCAACGATTATGCCGACATCGCGGGCGCCGATGTCTGCATCGTCACGGCGGGCGTTCCGCGCAAGCCCGGGATGAGCCGCGACGACCTTCTGGGCATCAACCTCAAGGTCATGAAGTCGGTCGGCGAAGGCATCGCCGCCCACGCGCCCGACGCCTTTGTCATCTGCATCACCAACCCGCTGGACGCGATGGTCTGGGCGCTGCGCGAATTTTCCGGCCTGCCGCGCGAAAAGGTCTGCGGCATGGCGGGCGTTCTGGATTCCGCGCGCTTCCGCCACTTCCTGTCGCTGGAATTCGGCGTGTCCATGAAGGACGTGACCGCCTTCGTGCTGGGCGGCCATGGCGACACCATGGTGCCGCTGACCCGCTATTCCACCGTGGCGGGGATCCCGCTGCCCGATCTGGTGAAGATGGGCTGGACCACGCAGGAAAAGCTGGATTCCATCGTGCAGCGCACCCGCGACGGCGGCGCCGAGATCGTCGGCCTGCTGAAGACCGGCAGCGCCTTCTATGCCCCCGCGACCAGCGCGATCGAGATGGCGGAAGCCTATCTCAAGGACCAGAAGCGCGTGCTGCCCTGCGCGGCTTATGTTGACGGCGCCTACGGCCTGAACGGCATGTATGTGGGCGTGCCCACCGTGATCGGCGCGGGCGGCGTGGAAAAGGTCATCGACATCGCGCTGGACGGCGACGAACAGGCGATGTTCACCAAGTCGGTGGACGCGGTGAACGGCCTGGTCGCGGCCTGCAAGGGCATCGACGGCTCGCTGGCCTGATCCGGCCCGGCATTCCGCAAGGCGCGCTCCCCCGGGGCGCGCCTTCGCATTTGACGGTATGCGTTTTTCGTTTTTCCGTTCTACTATCGTCCCGTCCAGTAACCGGAGGCGACCATGAACCGGACCGTCCTGCCTGCCGCCCTTCTGCCCTTGCTGCTGCTGACCGCCTGCCAGGCGCCGCCCACCAGCCCGCGCCCGACCGACCAGTTGCCCTTCATGGGCACGTGGGATTGCGGCGCCACCACCATGACCTTCACGCCGACATCCTATCTGCCGTCGAACGACGCGGCGCCGATCACGATCCGCAGCTTCTCGACCCAGAACCGCGTCACAACCATGACGCTGGAGGACGGGGCGGTGATCCAGGTGCAGTGGCGCAACGACAACCAGATCACCTGGCTGTCGCAAAGCACCGGCGACAGCTTCGACTGTTCGCGCGTCGCGGGCTGAATCCTTAAGCGAATCCTGACATCCCGGCCGTTGTGATCACGGCATTTCCAGCCGTGATCACAATTCGCGGGTTCGTGCCGCTTTCTGCGCCTTTGCCGCGAAATCGTTTCCCGGCTGCTTGCCGTTGTGGCAAGACCCCCGGCAAATCTGTCGAACCGAAAAAGGGGGTCAGGATGAACATCCACGAATACCAGGCCAAGGCGCTGCTGCGTCAGTACGGCGCGCCGGTCAGCGACGGCCGGATCGTGATGAAGGCGGACGAGGCCAAGACCGCCGCAAGCGAGATGGACGGCCCCCTGTGGGTGGTCAAGGCCCAGATCCACGCGGGCGGCCGCGGCAAGGGCAGCTTCAAGGAAGCCGAGGCCGGTGAAAAGGGCGGCGTGCGCCTGGCCAAGTCGGTCGAGGAGGCCGAGGAACTGACCCGCCAGATGCTGGGCCGCACCCTTGTCACCCACCAGACCGGTCCCTCGGGCAAGCAGGTCAACCGCATCTACATCGAAGACGGCAGCGACATCGCGCGCGAGCTGTACCTGGCGCTGCTGGTGGATCGCGGCACCTCGCGCGTCAGCTTCGTGGCGTCCACCGAAGGCGGCATGGACATCGAGGAAGTGGCCGCCCATACGCCGGAAAAGATCGTCAGCTTCAGCGTCGATCCGGCCTCGGGCCTGTCCGATTTCCACGGCCGCCGCGTGGCCTTCGCCCTGGGCCTGACCGGCAACCAGGTCAAGCAGTGCGTGGCCCTTGTCAGGAACCTGTATCGCATGTTCATCGAAAAGGACATGGAGATGCTGGAGATCAACCCGCTGATCGTCACCCCCGAAGGCAACATCAAGTGCCTGGACGCGAAGATGGGCTTCGACAACAACGCCCTTTACCGCCAGCCCGACATCCTGGCGCTGCGCGACGAAACCGAGGAAGACCCCAAGGAACTGGCCGCGTCGAAGTTCGACCTGAACTACATCGCGCTTGACGGCGAGATCGGCTGCATGGTGAACGGCGCGGGCCTGGCGATGGCCACCATGGACATCATCAAGCTTTACGGCGCGGAGCCCGCCAACTTCCTGGACGTGGGCGGCGGCGCGACCAAGGAAAAGGTCACGGAAGCCTTCAAGATCATCACCTCGGACCCGAACGTCAAAGGCATCCTGGTCAACATCTTCGGCGGCATCATGCGCTGCGACATCATCGCGGAAGGCATCATCGCCGCCGTGAAGGAAGTCGGCTTGCAGGTTCCGCTGGTCGTGCGCCTTGAAGGCACGAACGTGGACCTGGGCAAGCAGATCATCCGCGACTCGGGGCTGAACGTGATCCCGGCGGACGACCTGTCGGACGCGGCCGAGAAGATCGTGAAGGCGGTAAAGGGGTGATGAGCCGTCCTGTCCTCCTCGGTCCTTGGCGTCTTGGCCTGGTTCTTGCGCTGGCTGCCCTAGCGGGCTGCGCATCGGTCAACGACGACTCGACCGCGGCTGAGAGACAGGAACTGGCCAATCTGCCACTCTGGGCATGGGTTCCGGCCACGAAACCCGCCACGCTGGTGAAAAGCTTTCGCCACTTCTGCATCGAAACGCCCAACGACCCGGCCCGGCGCACCGCAGTCCTGCGGGCGGCGGACTACATCCCGACGGGCGGCTGGAACAACGGCATTCGCCATTTCGTGTCCGGCACCGACCGGCGCCCCATGGTGTCGCTGTCCGATACCGGACGGCTTTGCGCCGTGCGGGCGCGGGCGCGCCCCGGGCAGAGCAATGCCATCCTGCGGGAAATCGCGGAAGCCTATCCCGACGCCCGCCCCATGCCCCCATCAGCCAGCTACGACGCAGCCTGGCTAATCTCGCCTGACGAGATGATCGCCTTGCTGCGCCATCCCCACAGCGCCGGTCAGAACGAATTCACAATCGCTTTGACACGGCAATAGACACTTCCCGTTCAGACGGACAAGGACACTGAAATGGCCGTTCTCGTTGACAAGAATACCAAAGTCATCTGCCAGGGGATCACCGGATCCCAAGGCACCTTTCACACCGAACAGGCGATCGCATACGGCACGCAGATGGTCGGCGGCGTGACGCCCGGCAAAGGCGGCAGCGAGCACCTGGGCCTGCCGGTCTTCAACTCGGTCCACGAGGCTGTTGCGAAAACCGGCGCCAACGCGACCGCGATCTATGTGCCCCCTCCCTTCGCGGCGGATTCGATCCTTGAGGCCATCGACGCGCAGATCCCGCTGATCGTCTGCATCACCGAAGGCATTCCGGTGCTGGACATGATGAAGGTCAAGCGGGCCCTGCAAGGGTCGCAGTCGCGCCTGATCGGGCCGAACTGCCCCGGCATCATGACGCCGGACGAATGCAAGATCGGCATCATGCCGGGCAGCATCTTCCGACGCGGCAGCGTCGGCGTGGTCAGCCGATCCGGCACCCTGACCTATGAGGCCGTGAAGCAGACCTCGGACGTGGGCCTGGGCCAGTCCTCGGCGGTGGGCATCGGCGGCGACCCCATCAAGGGGATGGAGCATATCGACGTGCTGCAAATGTTCCTGGACGACCCGGAAACCGAGTCCATCATCATGATCGGCGAGATCGGCGGTTCGGCCGAGGAGGAGGCGGCCGAGTTCCTGGCCCATCAGAAGGCCAAGGGCAAGTGGAAGCCGACCGCGGGCTTTATCGCGGGCCGCACCGCGCCTCCGGGCCGGCGCATGGGCCATGCGGGCGCCATCGTTTCGGGCGGCAAGGGCGACGCGGAATCGAAGATCGAGGCGATGAAGCGCGCGGGCATCGTCGTGGCCGACAGCCCGGCGGGCCTGGGCGAGGCCGTGCTGAAGGCCATCAAGGGCTGACGCAACCCCCTGCGCGGCGCGCGCGTTCCCCCGGCTGAGCAACCGCTCTGTAACCACAGGAGAATCAAGATGAAGATGCTTTCCGCTGCCATCATCGCCTCGACTGTCGTTTTGGGGGCCTGCGCGCCCGAGCCGATCACCCGCGTCGAAACCACGGTCACGACCAGCCCGGTCGACACCGAGGCCCTGGGGGCGGCGACCGGCCTGCCCGCAGACTCCGTGCTGGGCGTGACGCGGACCGGAAACCAGTACGTGGTCTTCTACCGCGAGGAAGGGGTCACCGCCGAACAGCTGGCCGACGCGCCGCGCAGGATCTGCGCCAACACGGCCTCGACCGTGTTCACCGCCGATCCGATCGACACAAGCGCGCCGCAGTTCGGCACCGGCGTCCAGCGCATGACCGTCACCTGTTCGTGACGCATTTGAAATGCCGTGCCCCCGGCCTACCTATGGGGGCACCGGCCAGACCAGGGGAATGACGTGAACCAGCCGCAACGCGCCGCAGCCTTTCCGACGGACCGGGTTTCCGCCCGCGCCCGCCGCTGCATCGCGCCCTTGTCGCTGGTGTCCCTGATGGCGCTGGCCGCCTGCGGCCGGGCGCCCACCGACGACATTCTGCGCGGCGGCATCCCGGCGATGACGGACCTGCACCAGGCCAGCACCCTGCCCCCCGATTCCGTGCGCACCGTGGCGCGGCGTGATTTCGGCTGGCGGCTGATCTATCACCCCGCCCGCGCGCCCGCGGGCGCGGACCGGCGCGCGGCCCATGCGCTCTGCGGGCTGGAGCGGCGGCGCGTGGCGCGGATCGAACGGCTGCCGCGCCTCGATCCCAGGGCCGATCCCGGCGCGGCCATCATCGACATCATCTGTGCCTGAGGCGGTCATGACATCCAGAACTCCAGCAGCCCCCATCATGAACATGCCGCGCCTGTCGGCCATCCTTGCCGTCTGCGCCTTGGCCGGTTGCATGGCGCCCGCCACGGCCCCCGCGCCGCAGGCCCCCGCCGTTCCGGCGGCCCCTGCCGCGCCGCGCGCGGTCACGCCCCCGGTGCCCGCCGCGCCGCCCGTTGCCGCGCCCCCCGCCCCCGCCGCCCCCAGCGGGCCGGTCGACGGCCGCACCGGGTTGCACCAGGCCTCGCTGATCGCGGTCACCGGGGATGCGGACAGCCGCTTCACGGTGCTGTTCCGTCCCGCCCAGACCGATGCGGCCAAGATCGACGCGGCCCCGGCGCAGCTGTGCCGCCAGGCGGGGCGCGAGCTGGACAGCAGCCGGACCAACAAGCCGGGCGCGGGCAGCGCCATGCCCGGCGTCCAGATGATGATCGTCACCTGCGCCGCCGCCTGACGCGGCCCCACCCGTTCCCCCATTGCGTCAAGGACGCGAGACACGATGACCGACCAACCCAACAACGCCGACTTCCACGACTCGTCCTTTTTGCAAGGGCATAACGCGGCCTATATCGAACAGCTTTACGGCCAGTGGGCGCAGAACCCGCAGGCCTTCGACGCCGGATGGGACGCCTTCTTCCGCAGCCTGGGCGACAGCGGGGAAGACGCCGCGCGCGAGGCCAGCGGCGCCAGTTGGAAGCGCGCCGACTGGCCGCCGGTTCCCACCGACGAGAACACCGCCGCCCTGACCGGCGAATGGCCGATGGCGTCCAAGACCGAGGCCACCGCCGCGATGAAGAAGATCGCCGCCAAGGCCGAGGAAAAGGGCGTCAGCCTGACCGAGGACAAGATGCGCCAGGCCGTGCTGGATTCGATCCGCGCGCTGATGCTGATCCGCGCGTATCGCATCCGGGGGCACCTGCACGCGAACCTCGATCCCCTGGGTCTGCGCGACGTGCCGGACCATGGCGAGCTGAACCCCGAAACCTATGGCTTCGGCCCCGGCGACATGGACCGGCCGATCTTCATCGACAACGTGCTGGGGCTGGAGATCGCGTCGATCCGCCAGATCACCGACCTGATGAAGCGGACCTATTGCGGCACCTTCGCGATCCAGTTCATGCACATCTCGAACCCCGAGGAAGCCGCCTGGCTGAAGGAGCGGATCGAGGGCTACGGCAAGGAGATCCAGTTCACCCGCGAAGGCCGCCGCGCCATCCTGAACAAGCTGGTCGAGGCCGAGGGCTTCGAGAAGTTCCTCCATGTCAAGTACATGGGCACCAAGCGGTTCGGCCTTGACGGGGGCGAGGCGCTGATCCCGGCGATGGAGCAGATCATCAAGCGCGGCGGCGCGCTTGGCGTGAAGGAAATCGTCATCGGCATGCCCCACCGGGGCCGCTTGTCGGTGCTGGCCAATGTGCTGTCGAAACCCTACCGGGCGATCTTCCACGAATTCCAGGGCGGCTCCTTCAAGCCCGAGGACGTGGACGGCTCGGGCGACGTGAAATATCACCTGGGCGCCTCCTCGGACCGCGAATTCGACGGCAACACCGTCCACCTGTCGCTGACCGCCAACCCTTCGCACCTGGAGGCGGTGAACCCGGTCGTGCTGGGCAAGGCGCGGGCCAAGGGCGACCAGTTGGGCGACACCCACGACCGCACGGCGGTGCTGCCGATCCTGCTGCATGGCGACGCGGCCTTCGCGGGCCAGGGGGTCGTGGCGGAATGCCTGCAACTGTCGGGCATCCGCGGCCACAAGACGGGCGGCACCATCCACATCGTGGTGAACAACCAGATCGGCTTCACCACCGCGCCGCATTTCAGCCGCACCTCGCCCTATCCGACCGACATCGCCCTGATGGTCGAGGCGCCGATCTTCCACGTGAACGGCGACGACCCCGAGGCCGTGGTTCACGCAGCCAAGGTCGCGACCGAGTTCCGCCAGAAGTTCCACAAGGACGTGGTGCTGGACATCTTCTGCTATCGCCGCTTCGGTCACAACGAAGGCGACGAGCCGATGTTCACCAACCCGGCGATGTACAACCGCATCAAGGGCCACAAGACCACGCTGCAACTCTACACCGAACGCCTGGTCGCCGACGGCCTGATCCCCGAGGGCGAGATCGAGGACATGAAGGCCGCCTTCCAGAACCACCTCAACGAGGAGTTCGAGGTGGGCAAGGCCTTCAAGCCGAACAAGGCCGACTGGCTGGACGGCAAGTGGTCGGGCCTTGACCGCGAGGGGGCCGAATACGTTTCGGGCGAAACCGGGATCGAGCCTTCCGTGATGGCCCAGATCGGCCGGGCGCTGACCACGGTTCCCGAAGGCCACAGCCTGCACAAGACCGTGGGCCGCCTGCTGGACGCCAAGCGCCAGATGTTCGAAACCGGCGAGGGCTTCGACTGGGCCACGGGCGAGGCGCTGGCCTTCGGGTCGCTGCTGCTGGAAGGCAAGCCGGTGCGCCTGGCCGGCCAGGACAGCACGCGCGGCACCTTCAGCCAGCGTCACTCGGCCTTCATCGACCAGAAGACCGAGGACCGCTATTACCCGCTGAACCACATCGCGGAAGGCCAGGCCCGCTACGAGGTCATCGACTCGATGCTGTCGGAATACGCGGTGCTGGGCTTCGAATACGGCTATTCGCTGGCCGAACCGAACGCCCTGGTGACGTGGGAAGCGCAGTTCGGCGACTTCGCCAACGGCGCGCAGATCATGTTCGACCAGTTCATTTCCTCGGGCGAGAAGAAGTGGCTGCGCATGTCGGGGCTGGTGATGCTGCTGCCCCACGGCTTCGAGGGCCAGGGACCCGAACATAGCTCGGCCCGCCTGGAACGCTTTCTGCAAATGTGCGCCGAGGACAACTGGATCGTCGCCAACTGCACGACGCCGGCCAACTATTTCCACATCCTGCGCCGCCAGATGCACCGCCGCTTCCGCAAGCCGCTGGTGCTGATGACGCCGAAATCGCTGCTGCGCCATCCCAAGGCCGTCAGCCGGGCCGAGGATTTCCAGTCGGGTTCGACCTTCCACCGCGTCTTGTGGGACGACGCGCAGCGCGGCGCGTCCGACGTGACGCTGGCGCCCGATCACCGCATCCGCCGCGTCGTGATCTGTTCGGGCAAGGTGTATTACGATCTGCTCAAGGCGCGCGACGAGGCCGGGATCGACGACATCTACCTGCTGCGGCTGGAACAGTTCTATCCCTTCCCGGCGCAGTCGATGGTCAAGGAACTGGCCCGCTTCAAGGACGCCGAGGTCATCTGGTGCCAGGAGGAACCCAAGAACCAGGGCGGGTGGAGCTTTGTCGAGCCCTATCTGGAATGGTCGCTGGACCGCCTGGGCGCGCGCCACAGCCGCGCCCGCTATGTCGGCCGCAACGCCGCCGCATCGGTCGCCACGGGCCTCGGCTCTCGCCACAAGGCCGAACAGGAGGCGCTGGTGAACGAGGCGCTGTCGCTTGAAGGATAAGCCGATGCCAACCGAAGTCCGCGTGCCCGCCCTGGGCGAATCCGTCACCGAGGCAACCGTCGCCACCTGGTTCAAGAAGCCGGGCGACGCGGTTGCGGTGGACGAGATGCTGTGCGAGCTGGAAACCGACAAGGTGACGGTCGAGGTGCCAAGCCCCGCGGCGGGCACCCTGGCCCAGATCGTCGCGCTGGAGGGCGAGACCGTCGGTCCCGACGCCCTGCTGGCCCAGATCACCGAGGCCGGCAGCGAAAAGACCCAAGAACAACCGCAGGCCGCACCGCAGACGGCCCAGAAGACCCCGGAAGGACAGAAGATGAGCGGCAAGACCGTGGACGTGATGGTGCCCGCCCTTGGCGAAAGCGTGACCGAGGCGACGGTCGCCACCTGGTTCAAGAAGCCGGGCGACAGCGTGGCTGTCGACGAGATGCTGTGCGAGCTGGAAACCGACAAGGTTTCGGTCGAGGTGCCCAGTCCCGCCGCGGGCGTCCTGGCCGAGATCCTGGCCGAGGAAGGCGCGACCGTGGACGCCAAGGCGCGGCTTGCGATCATCACCGAAGGCGCGGCGGGCACGGCGGGCGCGGCGAAACCGGCCAGCGGATCGTCCGACACCAAGGGCGCCTACGGCAACGCCGCGGCTCCGGTCGGCCCGGCCTCGGGCGGCGAGGACGGGACCACGGCGGGCGACGTCGGATCGCCCGGCGCGGGCCCCGAGGAAACGAAGCCGCGCTCCGACATCGAGGATGCGCCCGCGGCCCGCAAGGCCATGGCCGAAAAGGGCGTCAGCCGCGACCAGGTCACGGGTTCGGGCCGCGACGGCCGCGTGATGAAGGAAGACGTGGCCCGCGCGCAACCCGCGCCGAAGCCTGCCGGGGGCGCAGCCTCTGCCCCCGCCTCCGCCTCCGCCTCCGCCCCTGCGGCCCCCCGCCCGGCCGAGGACGCCGCGCGCGAGGAACGCGTCAAGATGACCCGCCTGCGCCAGACCATCGCCCGGCGCCTCAAGGACGCGCAGAACACGGCGGCGATGCTGACGACCTACAACGAGGCCGACATGTCCGGCGTCATGGGTCTGCGCAACGAATACAAGGACGCCTTCGAGAAGAAGCACAAGGTCAAGCTGGGCTTCATGTCCTTTTTCGTGAAGGCCTGCTGTCACGCCCTGAAGGAAGTCCCCGAGGTCAACGCCGAGATCGACGGCACCGACGTGGTCTACAAGAACTACGTCAACATGGGCGTGGCGGTGGGCACCCCGTCCGGCCTGGTGGTTCCGGTCGTCCGCGACGCCGACCAGAAGGGCTTTGCGCAGATCGAGAAGGAAATCGCCGAACTGGGCGCCAAGGGCCGCGACGGCAAGCTGACCATGCAGGAAATGCAGGGCGGCACCTTCACCATCTCGAACGGCGGCGTTTACGGTTCGCTGATGTCCTCGCCGATCCTGAACCCGCCGCAGTCGGGGATCCTGGGGATGCACAAGATCCAGGAACGCCCCGTGGTGGTCGGCGGGCAGATCGTCATCCGTCCGATGATGTATCTGGCGCTGTCCTATGACCACCGGATCGTGGACGGCAAGGGCGCCGTGACCTTCCTCGTGCGCGTCAAAGAGGCGCTGGAGGATCCGCGCCGCCTGCTGATGGATCTGTAAGCCAACCGCCCCCGCCGCACCGGCGGCGGGGCCTTTCCCGCCAGGAGCCAGGACATGCAACTGATCGCCCATTACAGCGTGAACGATTATCCCGCCTTCAAGGCTTCTTTCGACGCCGATGCCGAGGATCGCGGCGCCAATGGCCTGTCCCTGCTGCAACTGTGGCGAGAGAACAACGGCTCGGCCTGGGCGCTGTTCAGCGTCAGCGACGCCAAGGCGGCGCGGGCCTATCTGGAGGGGGCGGCCGCGGTCTTCAACAGCCAGGCGGGCGTCAGCGCCTCCAGCTATCACTTCGTGGAAACCGCCTGAGCGATGATGACCGCCGAACTGACCGTTCTGGCCCTGGCGGGCCTGCTGCAAGGCATCCAGTTCGCGGCCTTCTCGGTCGCGGCGAACATGCAGGTCGGGCCGCGCGTCGCCATGGGGCCGCGGGACGACGCCCCGCAACTCAAGGGAACGGCGGGCAGGCTGCAACGGGCTTTCGGCAACCATTTCGAAGGGCTGATCCTGTTCACGCTGGCCGTGGTCGCCGTCACGCTGGGCGGACAGGCCAGCGCCGTGACGGGTGCCTGCGCCTGGATTTATCTTGCCGCCCGGATCCTCTATGTCCCGGCCTATGTTCTTGGCTGGGTGCCCTGGCGCTCGGCCATCTGGGCCGTCGGGTTCGGGGCGACAATGACAATGATACTGGCCGCGCTGGTCTAGGCCGCGGCCTCCGAGGGACAGAAGGAGAGATGGATGTCCACCTATGATCTGATCGTGATCGGCGCCGGGCCGGGCGGCTATGTTTGCGCGATCCGGGCAGCCCAGCTGGGCCTCAAGGTCGCCTGCGTCGAGGGACGCGAGACGCTGGGCGGCACCTGTCTGAACGTGGGCTGCATTCCCTCCAAGGCCCTTCTGCATGCCAGCCACATGCTGCACGAGACGCACGAGAATTTCGCGAAGATGGGCCTGAACGCCGGTCATGTCGAGGTCGATTGGCCCAAGATGCTGGGCTACAAGTCCGAAACCGTCGGCGGCAACACCAAGGGCATCGAGTTCCTGTTCAAGAAGAACAAGATCGACTGGCTGAAAGGCTGGGCGGTCATCGAGGCCGCCGGCAAGGTCAAGGTCGGCGACACGACCTACGACGCGAAGAACATCGTGATCGCCACGGGCTCGGTCCCCTCGGCCCTGAAGGGCGTGACCGTGGACAACGATGCGGGCATCGTGGTCGACTCGACCGGCGCCCTCGCGCTGCCGAAAATCCCCGCGTCCATGGTCGTGATCGGCGCGGGCGTGATCGGGCTTGAGCTGGGCTCGGTTTATGCCCGCCTCGGGGCGCAGGTCACGGTGGTCGAATACCTGGACGCCATCACCCCCGGCATGGACGGCGAGGTGCAGAAGCAGTTCCAGAAGATCTTGGCCAAGCAGGGGTTGAAATTCGTCCTGGGCGCGGCGGTGTCGGGCGTGGAAACCGTCGAAGGCGGCGCCAAGGTCACCTATGCGCTGCGCAAGGACAACAGCGAACAGGCGCTGGAGGCGGAGGTGGTCCTGGTCGCCACGGGGCGCCGTCCCTATGTCGAAGGCCTGGGCCTTGACAAGCTGGGCGTGCAGACGACCGACCGCGGCTATGTCCAGGTGGACGGCCACTGGCAGACCTCGGTCCCCGGCATCTACGCCATCGGCGACGCCGTTCCCGGCCCGATGCTGGCCCACAAGGCCGAGGACGAGGGCATGGCCGTGGCCGAAACGATCGCGGGAAAGCACGGGCATGTGAACTACGACGTGATCCCCGGCGTGATCTATACCATGCCCGAGGTCGCCGCCGTCGGCCTGACCGAGGAAGCCGCCAAGGCCACCGGCCGCAAGATCAAGATGGGCAAGTTCCCCTTCATGGGCAACGCGCGCGCCAAGGCGGCGATGCAGGCCGAGGGGTTCGTGAAGCTGATCGCCGATGCGGACACCGACCGGATCCTCGGCTGCCACATCATCGGCCCCAACGCGGGCGAGATGATCCACGAGGTCTGCGTGGCCATGGAATTCGGCGCCGCCGCGCAGGACCTGGCGCTGACCTGCCACGCGCATCCCACGACCTCGGAAGCAGTGCGAGAGGCGGCGCTGGCCTGCGGCGACGGCGCGATCCATGCCTGATCTCGGCCGCCGCGGCCTGATCCTCGCGACCCTTGCCCTTGCCGCCTGTGGCGGCGGGGGTGCGGGCAGAGGTGCGGGCGGGGGCGGGCGGAACATGCCGGCGGGTCTCGGCCGCAACGGGCTTTATCCGAACGAGACGCCGCAGCTGCGCGCGCGCATCAACTTCTGGGCCGACCATTACGACGTGCCGCCCGCCATCGTGCAGCGGATCATCCTTCGCGAATCGCGGCACAATCCCGGCCTGCGGAACGGTCCTTATTACGGGCTGATGCAGCTGAATCCCCAGACCGCGCGCACCATGGGCCATCGCGGCTCCGCCGCCAGCCTGCTCGATGCCGACACGAACCTGCGCTATGGCGTGAAATACCTGCGCGGCGCCTGGATGGTGGCCGACGGCGACCCGGACCGGACGGTCATGTGGTATTCGCGCGGCTATTACTACGAGGCCAAGCGAAAGGGCCTGCTGAAGAAGACCGGCCTGCGCGGCTGACTTCTTCTTTGCCCAAATACCCTCGGGGGTGAATTGCGGTCGCCAGACCGCAAGAGGGGGCGCGAGCGCCCCCTTTCTCCGTCAGCCGTGCCGCGCCGCCTTCAACGCCGCCACGCCGGGCAGCTCCTTGCCTTCCATCCACTCCAGGAAGGCCCCGCCGGCGGTCGAGATGAAGGTGAAATCGTCCGCCACGCCCGCCTTGTTCAGCGCCGCCACCGTATCCCCGCCTCCCGCGACCGAGATCAGCCTGCCGTCGCGCGTCAGCTCCGCCGCCGCCTGCGCCGCGGCATTGGTCGCGCGGTCGAAAGGCTCGATCTCGAAGGCGCCAAGGGGGCCGTTCCAAATCAACGTCTTGCAACGGGCCATCGCCTCGCGCAGTGCCTCGACGGTGGCCGGGCCCGCGTCCAGGATCATCGCGTCCGCCGGGCACTGATCGGCGGGCAGAACCTGGGCATCGGCGCCCGCCTTGAACTCGCGCGCCACCACGATGTCCAGCGGCAGGTGGATCACGCAGCCGCCCTGGTCGGCCTTTTCAAGGATCTGGCTCGCGGTGCTGGCCATGTCGCGTTCCGCCAGGGACTTGCCCACCTCGACGCCCTTCGCCACCAGGAAGGTGTTGGCCATGCCGCCGCCGATCACCAGGTGATCGACCTTGTCCACCAGGTTCATCAGCAGATCCAGCTTGGTCGAGACCTTGGCCCCGCCCACCACCGCCATCACCGGCCGCTGCGGCGTGCCGAGCGCCGCGTCAAGCGCCTTCAGTTCCGCCTCCATCAGCCTGCCCGCCCCCGACGGCAGCAGCCGCGCCAGCCCTTCGGTCGATCCATGCGCCCGGTGCGCGGCGGAAAAGGCGTCGTTCACGTATACCGCCCCCAGGGCCGCCAAAGAGGCCGCAAAGGTCGGGTCGTTCTTTTCCTCGCCTTCATGGAACCGCGTGTTTTCCAGCAGCGCCACGTCGCCCGGCTTCAGCCCGGCCACGACGCGCTTGGCCGGGCCGCCGATGCAGTCGTCCGCGAAGACCACCGGCTGTCCAAGGGCGGCTTCCAAGGCGGGCACGATCTGCTTCAGGCTCATGGCGTCCACGCGCTTGCCCTTGGGGCGGTCGAAATGCGCCAGCAGGACCGGGATGCCGCCCCGAGCCTGGATGTCCTTGACGGTGGGCACGATCTTCTCGATCCGCGTCGCGTCGGTGACGCGGCCGTCTTCCACCGGCACGTTCACGTCCACGCGGGTCAGGACGACCTTGCCGTCCATGTCCAGATCGTCAATCGTCTTGAAATCGGCCATCATGTCGTCCTTTCGGGCATTTGGGGCGTCGAAGGCTTGTCCCGCATGGGGGCGGCGGCGTCAACTCTCGCGTAAGGGTGATGCCGCCGTGAGGGGGTTTGCGCGTTGCCACCGGGGCGGCAAAGCCCTAGACCGAGAACCGAACCTGGCAAAGGAGGGCCGCATGGCCGAGATCACCGATCCCGAAAACACCATCATCATCGAGCTGAAGGACGGCCCTGTCGTTGTCGAACTGCTGACCGATGTCGCCCCCCAGCATGCCGCGCGCATGAAGGAACTGGCCCGCGCCGGCAAGTACGACAACGTGGCCTTTCACCGCGTGATCGACGGCTTCATGGCCCAGACCGGCGATGTGCAGCACGCCAACATGGAAAACGCCTACAACCCTGGCCGCGCGGGCACCGGCGGGTCGGATCTGCCCGACCTTCCGGCGGAATTCTCCAAGCTTCCGCATGACCGGGGCACCCTGGGCGCGGCGCGGTCGCAGAACCCCAACAGCGCCAACAGCCAGTTCTTCATCAACTTCAAGGACAACCATTTCCTGAACGGCCAATATACCGTTTACGGCCGCGTGATTTCGGGGATGGAGCATGTGGACAAGATCGCGCGCGGCGAGCCGCCCGCGAACCCGGACCGCATGATCAGCGTCAAGGTGGCCGCCGATGCGTAAGGCTCTGATCCCCGCCTTTGTGCTGGCGGCAACCGCCGCCCATGCCCAGGCCCCCGCGCACCAGGACGGCCCCGGCCCGAACATGGTGATCGAGGTGGCGGGCGCCGACGGCACGTCCAAGGGCACCATCACGCTGGACCTGCTGGCCGACAAGGCGCCGAACCATGTCGCGCGGCTGGTGGAGCTGGCCAAGGCGGGCGCTTATGACGGCGTGGTGTTTCACCGCGTGATCGACGGCTTCATGGCCCAGACGGGCGACGTGGAACATGGCAAGCAGGGCGGCGCCAGCGTCGCCATGGCGGGCACCGGCGGGTCGGACCTGCCGGACCTGGAAGCCGAGTTCAACGATGTCTCGTTCGGGGCGGGCACCGTGGGCATGGCCCGCGCCCAGGATCCCAACAGCGCCAACAGCCAGTTTTTCATCGACCTGGCGCCCGCGACCTTTCTTGACGGGCAGTACACAGTCGTGGGCCAGCTGGTCGATGGCTGGGACGTGCTGAACCAGATCAAGAAGGGCGATGCGAACGCCAACGGCGCGGTCGAGGCCCCCGACTACATGGCCAAGGTCACGATCGTCGAATAGAACTGGCGTCGAATAGGTCTGGCGTCGAATAGAACTGGCGTCGCATAGAACTGGCCTCGAACAGGTCTGGCGTCGATCAAGACCGGCAAAGGGGGCTTCGGCCCCCTTTTTCGCGCTTGCGGCATCGGCTGCCGCGCGCCTATCTTCTGCGCGACATGGAACCGCGCAGCCTTCCCGATGTGACAGAGATCACGCCCTCGGCCGGGGTCGAACGCGCCTGCCACGGCTGGCGGGCGAAATGCCTGCAACGTCTGGTCAGGATGCGCCTGCCCGTGCCGCGCAGCTTTGCCATTCCGGCGGAAACCGTGCAGTCCATCGCCACCGGCAAGCGCGTCGATCTGGGCGCCCTGTCCGGCCTGTTCAGCGAAGGGGACGGGCTGGTCAGCGTCCGCCCCTCGGCCATGATGCCGGAATGGGGCGGGCCGGGCACGATCCTGAACGTCGGCATCAACGACCAGACCCATGGCAGGCTGGCCCGCCGCATCGGCCGCGCCAACGCCGACACCCTGTATCGCCGCTTCGTCCAGGGATACGCGATCCACATCGCGCGCCTCGATCCCGACATGTTCGCCCAAGAGGGCGAGGATGCCCTGGCCGAGGCGTTGCGCTGTTACCGCGACGAGACGGACGAGGATTTCCCCCAGAATCCCGCCGACCAGCTGGCCGAGGTGCTGCGGTCCATGGCGCGTGCCTGGGACGGGCCGACCGCCCGGCTGCTGCGCCAGGCCAAGGGCGCGCCCCCGGACGCGCCGCTGGGTCTGGTGGTCCAGCAGATGGCGCTTGGACTGGGTCCGGGGCTTTGCGGGTCGGGCAGCATCCAGTTCGTCGATTCCGTCACCGGCGCCCCTCGCGTCACCGGCCGCTTCAAGCGCCAGCATCACGGCGGCGCCGAGGGGGCGGGAGCACAAACGCAGTTCCTGACCCGGGACGAGCGCGGTCCTTCGCTGGAGGACACCGCGCCGGAAGTCTTTGCCGACCTGATCCGCTTCGGCGTCGCCGCGCGCGAGCGTCTGCGCGAGGAAATGCAGATCGAGTTCGTGGTGGCGGCCGGCCGCATCTCGATCATCGACGCCGTGCGGGTCCAGCGCACGTCGCGCGCGGGCGTCCGCATCGCCGTGGCGCTTGCCCGCGACGGCATCATCCCGGAATCCGAGGCGGTGATGCGCGTCGAACCCCGCGCGCTTGCAGACCTTCTGCACCAGCAGGTCGATCCGCGCGCCCCGCGCGAGGTGATCGCGCGGGGCATCAACGCCAGCCCGGGCGCCGCCACCGGCCGCATCGTCTTCACCTCGGCCGCCGCCCAGGCCGCGGCGGCGCGTGACGAGGCCTGCATCCTGGTGCGCCGCGAAACCGCGCCCGAGGACGTGCGCGGGATGCACGCATCCGTCGGCGTGCTGACCGAACGGGGCGGCACCACCAGCCACGCGGCGGTGATCGCGCGCGGCATGGGCCTGCCCTGCATCGTCGGCGCCACCGGCATCAGCATCGACGCGCGCCAGCGGGTGCTGCGCGCGGGCGCGCTTACGCTGCTTGAAGGCGACGAGATCACCATCGACGGATCGAGCGGCGAGGTGCTGGCGGGCCGCGTTCCCCTGCTGGAACCGGCGCTGGACGACAACTTCACGCAGCTTCTGGACTGGGCCGATGCCGAGGGCGGGATCGCCGTGCGCGCCAATGCCGAGACGCCCGAGGACGCCTTGACCGCCCTGCGGTTCAACGCGCAAGGGATCGGCCTCTGCCGGACCGAGCACATGTTCTTCGACGCCGAGCGCCTGCCCGCCATGCGCGAGATGATCTTTGCCGACAAGCCCGAGGATCGCCGCCTGGCCTTGGACCGCATCCTGCCCATGCAGCGCCAGGATTTCACCGCCCTGTTCGAGATCATGGCGGGCCTGCCCGTCACCATCCGCCTGTTCGACCCGCCCCTGCACGAATTCCTGCCCCACGACCGCGAGGGGCTGCGGGAACTGGCCGATTCCATGGACCTGCCCTTGTCCGACGTGACCCGCCGGGTCGAGGCGCTGTCGGAATTCAACCCGATGCTGGGAATGCGCGGGGTCCGCCTGGGCATCACCGTTCCCGAGATCTACGACATGCAGGCCCGCGCGATCTTCGAGGCCACCGTCGAGGCCAGCCGCAAGGGCGATCCCGTCGTCCCCGAGATCATGATCCCCCTGGTCAGCGCCATGCGGGAGGTCGAGCTGGTCAAGAACCGCATCGACGCCGTGGCGGCCGCCGTGAAGAACGACCGCCGCGCCGATTTCACCTATCGCCTGGGGGTGATGGTTGAAACGCCCCGTGCCTGTTTGCGCGCGGGCGACATCGCCGCCCATTCGGCCTTTCTGTCCTTTGGCACGAACGACCTGACGCAGATGACCTATGGGCTGTCGCGCGACGATGCGGGACGCTTCATGGGCACCTATGTCGGCCAGCACGTCTACGACGAAGATCCCTTCCACTGCCTGGACCAGGACGGAGTGGGCGAGCTGCTTCTGATGGGCGCGCAGCGCGCGCGCCAGCAGCGCCCGCAGATCACCATTTCCGTTTGCGGCGAGCATGGCGGCAATCCCGAGTCGATCGGCTTCTGCCATGACGCGGGTTTCGACTATGTTTCGTGCTCGCCCTTTCGGGTGCCGGTGGCGCGCCTCGCGGCGGCGCAATCGGCATTGCGCCAACGGCTGGGCCAGCGGAACGGGCGGTGATTCGCCTTTGAACGAATCGGTTTTTCCGCTTTCAAGCCGTTGAAATTAGGTCCGAACCGGCCCTTGTTGACGGCGATCTTGCCGAAATTTGCCGGTTGGGGTTTTCGGAGCCGGCAGGATGCTGCCGAAAATCGGGTTTTTGGCGGCTTTCGCGGGCCTTGCGGAAAAGCGGTGTCGCCTGGCCGGTTGTTAAAACCGTAATCATTCCGCTGATCCCGCGGCATGTTCCCTAGCGGACGCCGCGGTGCTGTTAACGCCTCGTCCATCTGGCACGGCTATAGGAATGCTTATGAAAACGCTGCTTCAGCGGTTGGCGCCGTCTTGCCTGTGCGCCGCCGCCCTGACCCTGACTGCGACAAGCGCATTTGCGGGCAACGGCTCGCTGTTCTCGACCGATTCCGGGCTTTTCGACGCCCCGACCCTGGTTGCCTCCCGCAGCGGCGACACCCGCCGCCCGACGCCGCTTCTATATACGGGCGCGGAGCCTGTGAAGGTCGAAAATCCCGTCGCCGAAGAAAATCCCGACGCCGAACTGTTCCTGGCCAGCACCGCAAAGGCCGCGCGGGGCCGCTTTGACGAACGCGACCTGAACTGCCTGGCCGAGGCGATCTATCACGAGGCGCGCGGCGAAAGCCGGCGCGGCCAGGCCGCCGTGGCCGAGGTGATCCTGAACCGCGTGGACAGCGACAAGTTCGCGTCCTCGGTCTGCGGGGTGGTGAACCAGCCCAGCCAATTCAGCTATACCATCGGCGGGCGCAAGGCGATCGGCAACAAGGCCGCCTATCTGCGCGCCCGCGACATCGCGCGCAATGCCCTGGCGGGCGCCCCCCGCGTCCTGACCGGCGGGGCCACCTATTTCCACACCCCCGCCGTCAGCCCGTCCTGGTCGCGCCGCTTCCAGCGCACCGTGCAGATCGGGCAGCACATCTTTTATCGCCCAGGCGGACAGCGCGTCGCCTCGAACTGAAGGCCGGGCTTGCCTGCGGGTGGGATTTGCTGTGAATAACCGGGCATGAGCCAGCCCGACCGCATCCACCTGCGCGACCACGTGATCCAGACCGAGATCGGCGCATTCCAGTCCGAACGCGGCCACGTGCAGCGCCTGCGCTTCAACCTGACGGTCGATCTGCGCGATCCCGTGGACGCGGGCGACGACCATGTGGACCGGATCCTGTCCTATGACGTGCTGGTCCAAGCGGTCGATGCCGCCTTGGCCGAGGGACGCTACAACCTGGTCGAGACGCTGGCCGAACGCATCGCCGCCGAGGTGCTGGCCGATCCCCGCGCCGCCCGGATCGAGGTCCGCGTGGAAAAGCTGGACCGGGTGCCCGGCGCCCTGGGCATCACGATCAGCCGCGATGCGGGCCGGGTGACGGTGGCCCGCCGGCACCTGCCGGTTCGGATCGTCGTGGGCCAGCCCGCCGCGCTGCCGCCCGGCGCGGTGATCCTGCTGCCTGCCGCCCCGGTCCGACCCTTGCCGCAAGGCGGCGACGCCCGGCGCATCGCCCTGCTGGGGTTCGACCAGGCCGCCTGGATCCTGGCATCGAGCCTGGGGGTCGAGGTCGCCGAGACGCGGACCGAGCTCGACGCCGCCATCAGGCATGAACGCCCGGTGGTCTGGGCGCCCGCGCGGCTGGCCGTCGAGACCCCCGCGACCGCCGCCGAGGCCCCCGCCCTGGCCTTCTGGCTGGCCGCGCGCCTGTCGGCGGATCGCGTGGATTTCGCGGCATCCGCACCCCCGCCCGCCCCGCCCGGCGGGCTTGCCGTCGGTCGGATCGCGGGAATCGCGCAATGACGCTTTATTTCCGCCCCGTTCCCGTTCCCCATGGCCGCCACGCCCTGGCGGGCGGCTGGACGCGCTTTTCCCAGGCCGAGATCCTGGAGCGCGGCCGCCCGCCCCGGATCTGCGACGACATCCCGGCGGATGTTCTGCGCCGCCTGACCGCCCCCCGGCCCCGCTTGGCCGGCCTGTCGCTGGACCGCCCCCGCGTCATGGGCATCGTGAACGCCACGCCCGACAGCTTTTCGGACGGCGGACTTTATGATCCCGCCGCCCATAGCCGGCAACTGATCCGCGAAGGCGCCGACATTCTGGACATCGGCGGCGAATCGACCCGGCCGGGCGCGGCCGAAGTGCCTGCCGCCGACGAGATCGCCCGCATCATCCCCGCGATCCGCGCGCTGTCCGGCAAGGCGCCGGTTTCCGTCGATACGCGCAAGGCTTCCGTGGCGCAGGCCGCGCTGGAGGCCGGGGCGGCGATGGTCAACGATGTGTCAGGCTTCGATTTCGACCCGGCCCTGGCCCCCCTGGTCGCGGACGCGCGGGTGCCGGTCTGCCTGATGCACGCCCGGGGCCTGCCCGCGACGATGCAGAACGATCCGCGCTATGAGGACGTGCTGCTGGATGTTTACGACGCGCTCGACGCCCGCGTCCGCCGGGCCGAGGCCGCAGGCATTCCGCGCGCGCGCATCCTTGTCGATCCGGGCATCGGCTTCGGCAAGACGCAGGCGCATAATCTTGCCATCCTGCGGCGGATTTCGCTGTATCATGGGCTTGGCTGCGCGATCCTTCTGGGCGTCTCGCGCAAGCGGTTCATCGGAACGATCGGCGGCGCGGACAACCCCGCCGACCGCGCCCCCGGGACGCTTGCGCTGACGCTTGGGGCGGTGGCGCAGGGGGTGCAGGTTCACCGCGTCCACGATGTGCGCGGTCTGGTTCAAGGGCTGCGGCTGTGGCAGGCCGTCAACGACAACGAAAAGGCAGAATAGATGAGCAAAGGCTTGTTCGGCACCGACGGCGTTCGCGGCCGCGCCAACACATACCCCATGACGGCCGAGATGGCGCTGCGCCTTGGCGCCGCCGCCGGCCGGTATTTCCGGCGCGACAGGCATGACAGCGTGCATCGCGTGGTGATCGGCAAGGACACCCGCCTGTCGGGCTACATGCTGGAAAACGCGCTGACGGCGGGGCTGACCAGCACCGGCATGAACGTGCTGCTGCTGGGCCCGGTGCCGACGCCCGCCGTGGGCTTTCTGACCCGGTCGATGCGGGCGGATGTCGGCATCATGATCTCGGCCAGCCACAACCCGGCCGAGGACAACGGCATCAAGTTCTTCGGCCCCGACGGCTTCAAGCTGTCAGACGAGGCCGAGGCCGCCATCGAGAGCATCGTCGCCGGAGAGATCGTTCCCGCCCAACCCGCCAATATTGGCCGCGCCAGGCGGATCGACGACGGGCGCGGCCGATATGTCGAATATGCCAAGACGACCTTTCCGGCGGGCCAGCGTCTGGACGGCTTGCGCGTGGTGATCGACTGCGCCAACGGCGCGGCCTATCGCGCCGCGCCCGACGTGCTGTGGGAACTGGGCGCCGAGGTGATCTCCATCGGCGTCGATCCCGACGGGCGCAACATCAACGCGGGCGTCGGCTCGACCCATCCCGAGGCCTGCGCGCAAGCGGTCCTGGCCCATGGCGCGCATCTGGGCATCAGCCTGGACGGCGACGCGGACCGGGTCATCATTATCGACGAAAAGGGCCGCGTGGCCGACGGCGACCAGATCATGGCGCTGATGGCCGCCCGCTGGGCCGAGCAGGGGCGGCTGCGGGGCAACGCCCTGGTGGCGACCGTGATGTCGAACCTGGGGCTGGAGCATTTCCTGTCTGGCCGCGGACTGCGGCTGGAGCGCACCCGGGTGGGCGACCGCTATGTGGTCGAACGGATGCGGGAAGGCGGCTTCAACCTGGGGGGCGAGCAGTCGGGCCACATCGTGATGACCGACTATGCCACCACCGGCGACGGGCTGATCGCCGCCATGCAGGTTCTGGCGGCCATGGCGGATACCGGCCAGACGGCCAGCACCCTGGCCGCCCAGTTCGACCCCGTGCCGCAGATGCTGAAAAACGTGCGTTACGCCGCGGGCGCCGATCCCCTGTCGGCCGCCGCAGTCCGCGCCGTCATCGCCGATGCCGAGGCGCGCCTGGCCGGAACCGGCCGCGTGCTGATCCGCAAGTCGGGAACCGAGCCCCTGATCCGCGTCATGGCCGAGGCCGAGAACGAGGCGGTGCTGCGCGAGGTCGTGGACGGGATCGTCGCGGCGGTGGAAAAGGCGGCCTGAGGCGGCGCGCGCCGGGGGACTTCACGTCCCCCGGACCCCCTGTGGGATATTTCCGCAAAGGTGAAAGTGTCAGGGCGTTTCCGCGACCGGATCGAAGTCATAGATCCAGTCGAAGCGTGACAGGATCGCGCCTGGCGCGATGCGGCCGCCGAGGCGCAGCGCGGTATGGGCCGCAAGGCGCCTGGGGCCCGTCAGGTGATAATTGCGCGCGTTTTGGTTTGCGGCGGCGACAATGCGCGCCGTGCGCGGCTTGCGCAGGTTCTGATAGCGGGACAGCGCGGCTTCCTGGTCGGGGGTCGCGTCCAGGCAGGCGGCCAGGGTCCAGGCGTCCTCGATCGCCATGCAGGCGCCCTGCGCCATGAAGGGCAGCGTCGGATGGGCCGCGTCACCCAGGATCGCGCTGCGGCCGTCCTGCCAGCGGCCGGCGACCTCGTGCCGGAACAGGCCCCAGACATGAACCTGGTCCACGACGGCCAACCAGTCCGGCACCGGGCCGCCGAAGCCTGCAAAGGCCGCGCGCAGGTTGGCGGGGTCGTCGGGGCGCGACCAGCCCTCGTCCTGCCAGTCGCGGGTTTCCAGAACGGCCACGATGTTGCGCAGGCCCCCTGCCAGCGGATAGCTGACCAGATGGCGGCCCGCGCCCATGAAGACCTGCGCCTCGGGCGTCGCATCGCGATCGGGGATAACGGCACGCCAGGCGGTCTGGCCGGTGAAGAAGGGCACCTCGCGCCCGTTCAGCGCCGTGCGGATGCGGCTGTGCAGCCCGTCAGCGCCGATCAGCAGGAGAGCCTCGGGCGGCGTTTCGACGGCATGGCCCAGGCGGACAGGGATGCCCGCGCCGCGCGCGGCCTGTTCCAGCACCTCGATCAGGCGGGCGCGGTGGATCAGGCGGAACCGCGCGCCGGGGCGGTGGCGGGCCAGATCCAGCCGTGCCACCTCGGCCCCCGAGGCGTCGCGCAGCCGCACGGCGCGGCTTGGCAGCGACACCGCGTCAAGGGCCGTGCCAAGGCCAAGGGCATCCAGAACCCGCATGGCGTTGGGCGAAAGCTGCAAGCCCGCCCCCACCTCGGCAAGCGCGGGCGCGCGTTCCAGGACGGCGACATCGGCGCCGCGCCGGCGCAGGGCAATGGCCGCGGTCAGTCCCGCGACACCGCCGCCGACGACAATGACGGGCCGCGACTGCAATGCCCCGGGCATCGCAAGATCAATCGTCGCGGTGGACCCGTTCGCGCCGTTCGTGGCGTTCCTGCGCTTCCAGCGTCATGGTGGCGATGGGTCGCGCGTCCAGACGCTTGAGGCTGATCGGCTCGCCCGTCATCTCGCAATAGCCGTATTCGCCCGTCTCGATCCGGCGCAGGGCCGCGTCGATCTTGCTGACCAGCTTGCGCTGGCGGTCGCGGGTGCGCAACTCGAGCGCGCGGTCGGTTTCCTCGGACGCGCGGTCGGCCAGGTCGGGGACAGAGCGGGCGCTGTCCTGCAATCCTTCCAGCGTTTCGGCGGACTGGTCCAGCAGCTCCTGCTTCCAGGCTTCCAGCTTGCGTCGGAAATATTCAAGCTGCCGGTCGTTCATGAAGGGCTCATCCTCGGCGGGACGATAGTCCTGGGGCAGGAAGGTCTGGGCTTTCATAAATCCTCTCCGGCGGAGCCGGGCTGGAACGCGTACCGGCACCCTTGCGCGCCCCCTTAAAGTATGACGTGCTTCTTGTCAAAAGGCGAAACGATCAAGGTTGAATGACAAGCGACACCATGCGTTGTTCCGTCACAACCGGTTCACCTGAAAGGAGAGTTTCATGCAGTTCACCGGCACCGACCGATACGTCGCCCCGCCCGACCTGGCGATCGCGGTCAATGCCGCCGTGACGCTGGAGCGTCCCCTGCTGGTCAAGGGCGAACCGGGAACCGGCAAAACCGAACTGGCCCGGCAGGTGGCCGGCAGCCTGAACCTGCCGATCATCGAATGGCATGTGAAATCAACCACCAAAGCCCAGCAGGGATTGTATGAATACGACGCCGTGTCCCGGTTGCGCGACAGCCAGCTGGGCGACGCGCGGGTCCATGACGTCGGCAATTACATCCGCCGGGGCAAGCTGTGGCAGGCCTTCGCGGCGCCAGGAAAGACCGTTCTGCTGATCGACGAGATCGACAAGGCCGACATCGAGTTTCCGAACGATCTGCTGCAAGAGCTCGACCGGATGGAGTTTCACGTTTACGAGACGGGCGAAACGATCCGGGCCGCGCACAGGCCGGTGGTCATCATCACCTCGAACAACGAAAAGGAGTTGCCGGACGCGTTTTTGCGGCGGTGCTTTTTCCATTACATCCGCTTTCCCGACGCCGACACGCTGCGCGCCATCGTGGACGTGCATTACCCCGGCCTGAAGCGCGGCTTGCTGGATCAGGCGCTGACGCGGTTCTTCGAACTGCGCGAAACGCCGGGCCTGAAGAAGAAGCCCTCGACCAGCGAGCTTCTGGACTGGCTGAAGCTGATCCTGGCCGAGGATCTGGCGCCCGAGGATCTGCGCCGCGATCCCCACACGATGCTGCCCCGCCTGCACGGCGCGCTGCTGAAGAACGAAGGGGACGTGGCGCTGTTCGAAAAGCTGGCCTTCATGGCGCGGCGGCAGCGATAGGCGGCCCTTCCTTAGGACGCGGAGCCGGGTCCGCTGGCCGGATCGTCGGCGGCGCGGCCCGCGCCCAGGCCGATGCCCATTCCCGCGCCGCCGCCGCCTCCGCCTCCGCCTCCTCCTCCGCCGCCGCCGCTGCGGGACCGGCCCTCTTCGCGCGTCTTGCCGCCGCCGGGGGCGGGTCGGGTCGGACCTTGGGGCGGAATGGCAAGGTTCGCGGGCACGGGGTCCAGGTCCAGGGCCTGGCGGATGAAGTCGCGCAGGGACCGGACCAGTTCGCCGGTATGGACGGGCCGGCCCTCCACCAGGTCGCGGGCGGCGCGTTCGGCCAGGCGGACATGGGTCTCGGTTCCCAAGAGCAGGATGTCGGACAGCGCGCCTTCCACCGCGTCGCGGATGCGGCGGCCGCGCTCGGACCCTTCGGGAAGGTCCGCGCCTTCGGCCGCGCGCCGGCGCAGGTCGCGCAGGTGGGCGGGGTCCACCGCCAGATCGCCGGTGAAGGATCCGCCCAGCACCTTGTAGGCGGCGATCAGCACGCGCAGCCGTTCGTTGATCTGGCGGTTCATCCTCTCGCGCCGCTGCTGGACGGTGAACATCACCAGCACGCGGATGCCGATGCCGATCAGCGCGAACAGCGCGATCCCGATCACCGTCGACAGGATGCTGTTCCAACTGCCGAGGTCGATCATGCGCATGGTCCGGTCCTTTTGCGGAATGGCCCGCATGATGGCGCAGGCAACGGCGGGGACAAGCCCGATTTCGGAATTGAAAAGGGGGGCCGGTCGTGACCTTCTGCGCAGCATCAGAGGAGAACGACATGACCCAGGGCTTTGACACGACAGCCGTTCACGCGGGCACCGCGCCCGATCCCGCGACCGGCGCGCGGCAGGTGCCGATCTATCAAACGACATCCTATGTCTTCAAGGACGCCGACCACGCCGCGCGCCTGTTCGGGCTGCAAGAGGTGGGCTACATCTATTCCCGCCTGACAAACCCGACCGTGGGCGCGTTGCAGAACCGGATTGCCGCGCTGGAAGGCGGCGCGGGCGCGGTCTGCTGTTCGTCGGGCCATGCGGCGCAGATCATGGCGCTGTTTCCCTTGATGGCGCCGGGGCGCAACATCGTTGCCTCGACCCGGCTTTACGGCGGCACGGTGACGCAGTTCAGCCACACCATCAGGCGGTTCGGCTGGTCGGCGAAGTTCGTCGATTTCGACGACCTGGACGCCCTGCGCGGAGCCATCGACGACGACACCCGCGCGGTGTTCTGCGAATCGATCAGCAATCCGGGCGGCTATGTCACCGACATCCCGGCGGTGGCCGAGATCGCGAAGGCCGCAGGCATCCCGCTGATCGTGGACAACACGCTGGCCACGCCCTACCTGTGCCGCCCCATCGAGATGGGCGCGACCCTGGTTGTCCACAGCCTGACCAAGTACATGACCGGCAACGGCACCGTCACGGGTGGCGCGGTCGTGGACAGCGGCGCGTTCGACTGGTCGGCATCCGGCAAGTTTCCCAGCCTGTCGGACCCCGAGCCCGCTTATCACGGGCTGCGGTTCCACGAAACCTTCGGCCCGGCGGCCTTCACCTTTCATTCCATCGCCATCGGCCTGCGCGACCTCGGCATGACCATGAACCCGCAGGGCGCGCATTACACGCTGATGGGGATCGAGACCCTGGGCCTGCGCATGGCGCGCCACGTGGACAACGCCCGAAAGGTCGCGGAATGGCTGGAAAGCGACCCCCGCGTGACCGCCGTCACCTATGCGGGACTTGCCTCGTCGCCCTGGAACGAAACGGCGCGGCGGCTTTACCCGAAGGGCGCGGGGGCGCTGTTCACCGTTTCGGTCAAGGGCGGCTATGACGCGGCGGTCAGGGTGGTGGGCGCGCTGAAGCTGTTCAGCCATGTGGCCAACCTGGGCGACGCGCGGTCGCTGGTGATCCATTCGGCCTCCACCACCCACCGGCAGCTGACCGAGGACCAGCAGCGCGCCGCGGGCGCCGCGCCCGACCTGCTGCGCCTGTCCATCGGGATCGAGGATCCGGCCGACCTGATCGCCGACCTGGACCAGGCGCTGGCGGCCGCGGTCGCGTGAGAAAAAGGGGGCCCGAAGCCCCCTTTTCGGTCAGTTGGCGGGCGGCGGGGCCGTGGGCGCATCGGCCCCCGGCACGACAGGCTCGCCCGGTTCGGGCGCGCCGGTATCGGTGCCCAGGGGCGGCGGCAGGTCGCCCGGCGGCGGGGCGGCGGGGTCGCTGCCGGGAACGGGGGCGGCGGGACCGCCCTCGGGGGCCGGGGTTTCCATGCCCGGCACGGGCGGATGGCCGGGGGGCAGGACGGCCTGGCCGGAGGCGTCATCCCGGCCGGGGGCGCTCTCGGGACCGGCGCCTTCGGGACCGGCGCCTTTGTCATGCCCGCGGCCCTCGCCGCGACCGCGATCCCGGCCGCCCTCGCCGCTCATCGGTCCGCAATCCTGGCCCGACAAGGCGAACTGCATCTCGACGGTGGCGGTCATGGCGACCTCTCCGGCGGCGATCGGCACCTTGGCGGCGTCAGCCGCGCCGCGGGCCTCCATCATCATGGGGCGGGGGCCTTGCGGCGCGGGCGTGTCGCGCAGCACCAGCACGGGGCCCAGCGTCAGGCCCGCGGCCTCGGCCAGGATCTCGGCCTTGTGGCGGGCGTCCCGGACCGCGGCGCGGCGGGCCTCGTCTTCCGAGCCGCTGCTGTCGTCGCGGGTGAAGCCGATGCCGTTGATCTCGTTCGCGCCGGCGGCGACGATGGCGTCCAGAACCTCGCCCAGGCGGGCCACGTCGCGGACGCGCACCGCGACCATGTTTGTGGCCTGATAGCCCGTGACAGTCGGCGCGCGCCCTTCGGCATAGTCCATGACCGGATTGAGGTTCAGCCCCGAGGTCTGGACATCGGCCCCCTCGATCCCCGCTCCGGCCAGGGCCTCGATCACGGCTGTCTGCTGCGTCGAGTTCTGGCGCATCGCCTCGGCCGCGCTGGCGGCCTGCGTGGTCACGCCAAGCTGGATCGTCGCGAGGTCGGGGGCCACGCGGGCCTCGCCCTCGCCCGTGACGGTCAGGCGCGACAGGCCGGGATGGCACATGTGATGGCCGCCCTTTGCGGGGGCCGCCTGGGCGGGCGCGGCAAGCGCGAAGGCCGTCGATGCGGCCAAGGCGGCCCGGACCAGCTTGCGCGGAACCTTTGTCATGGTTTTGTCCTTTCTGCGGAAAATCCCGTTGCCCAGCTAACACCGGGGCGGGCCGGGCGGTTCAAGGCAATTCTGTTCACGGCCGCGCCAGATTCGCTTTCCCCACCGCGCAATTTCCGGTAGATCTGGCGCAATCCCATCAAATCGCGGACCCGCAACACGCGATCGTATCCGAGCAGTGATCCACCATGAACAGACATATCGCGCCGCCCGAATTCGCCATGAGCTTCACGCCCGAGGCGGTTCTGCTTGAACATCGCGACGGCTTCGGCTGGCGGCCCCTGGGACAGGCCCCCTTTGCCGGGCGGGAAATGACGGCCCGGCTGGCGGCGCTGCGCGACCAGGCGGGGGTGGCGCCGGGGGATCTGGACACGGTGGTGGTCATTCCCGACGACCAGATCCTGTATACCACGCTGACGGTTCCGGTGGGTTCGGACACGCCCAAGGCCGTCGCCCGCGCACTCGAGGCGATGACGCCCTATCGGGCGGACGAACTGGCCTTCGACTGGTGTCCCTCGGACAACGGCGACATCGAGACGCTGCGCATCGCCGCCGTGGCCCGCCGCACCCTGGAGGAGGCCGAGGATTTCGCCCGCGCCCAGGGCTTCCGCCCTTCGGGCTTCGTGGCGCGGCCCGATGACGCGCGCTTCGACGGCCAGCCCGATTTCGGGACCAGCCGGCTGGCCGACGACCGCTTTGTCCGCATGCCCTTCAGCGAACCCGACCTGCTGGGCGCGCGCGTGACGGATCCGGTCGTGGCCGATCCGGCGCCCGCGCCCGCCGCCGCCCCGGTGATCACCCGCATCGTGCCCCATCTGGCGCTGCCCCGGGCCGATGCGCGGCCCGTTTCCGCGCAACCCGTCGGGGACGCCGCCTCCGCCCGGGCCGCTGCCCCGGCGGCGCCAAGCTCCGCGGCCGTGGCCGAGGTGATCCGGCACGGCGACCCCAAGACGCCCGCCGCGCCGCGCGTCCTGCCGCCGCGCGCGCAGGCCGTGCATGACTGCGCCCGCCAGGCCCGCGCGGTCCGCGCCGCCGCGCCCGAGGAAACCGGGCCGCCCGCCTTGTCCGCGCTGGCCCGCCTGCGGCGACTGGATCCCGGCCGCCTGCCGGTGATGATGGGCCTGCTGGTTCTGGGCCTTGTGGCGGTTCTGGCCTTCTTCGGCGCCAAACCCTCGGGCGAGGCCGTGCCCCCGGCCGAGATCGCCGCGCCCGCCCCCGCCCCGCAGCCGGCGGACACCGCGCCGGCTTCCGCGCCGGCCGACGTGGCCGTCGCGGCGCCCGAACCCGCCGCGCCCGAGCCCGCCGCGCCCGAACCCGCCGCGCCCGAACCCGTCGCGCCGCTGCCCGCCGCGCCCGGCGAAACCGCCGAAGCGCCTCCGGCGCGCGCGTCGGAGGCTGGGGCAACGCCGTCCGCCGCCACGCCGCAGCCGACGGCACCCCCACCGGCCCTCGCCTCTCCTGCGCCCGGGCAGCAGGAAGCCGCGACGGCAGGCACGGCCACGGCGTCACGACCCCTTCCCGCGCCCGCGCAACCGCAGCAGCCGACGCCCGCCGCGCAGGGCGGCGACGCGCTGAGCCGGGCCCTGGCCGAGGCGATGAACCGCCCGGAACCGGCGGCTCCGCAAACCCCGATCAGCGCCGCGACCCTGGCCCGCGACCTGGCCGAGGCGCCGCGCCCAAGGGCGGCAACCCCCGCCGGTCCGGCGCAGTCCGCCCCTGCGGCCGAGGTTCCGGCTGCACCCGCTGCCACGCCGCCCGCGGTTGTTCCGGCGCGTCAGCAGCTGGCAAGCTCGTCCCGGCCGCCGCGCGTCGCGCCCGTGCGCGCCTCGGCCCCGGCGCGGACCGATGCCCGCCCTGCTGTGCCCGCGAACCCGCGGCCCTACGCGGAACGCGCGCGCCAAGAACCCGCGCGGCTGAAAACGTCCCGCCCGCCCGAACGTCCCGCCGTGGCCGCCGCCCCCCGCGCGCCCGCTGCCGCGCCCAAGGCCGCGCCCGCGCGCGCCTCGCAGCCCGCAGCCGGGTCGGCCCGTCCGCCCGCGCGCCCCGAACGCCAGGGCAGCCTGGAGGAAGGCAGCCGGTCCGAGGAAGGCCAGCGCACCCGCTTGACCCGTGCCGAGGAACAGGCCCTGACGGATCTGCTGCGCGACCTGCGCACGGCCCAGGCGGGGGCATCGGGGCTGTCGCAGGCCGAACGCGGGGCGGTTGTCCGCCTGGCCGATGCCCGCCCGACCCGCAAGCCGGTGTCGGTCAACGCGCCTTCCAAGCGCGCGGTCCAGGATGCCGTGGCCGCCGCGGTCGCGGACGCGGATCGCCCCGCGGCGTCCGCGGCGGGACTGGGCCGCTCGGCGCGCCCTGCCGCACGCCCCGGGGAATCGCGCAGGGCTGCGCGCGGCGATCCCGGCCCCGGCAATGCCAGCCTGTCCAGCGGCGCCATCAACCAGGCGGTCGCCGCGGCCGTATCCGAAAGCTCGTCCCTGCCAGGCGCCGTCGCTTTGACGGCGCTTCGTTCATCCGCCCTTCCGCCCCGCCGCGCGGCAGGGGCGGGCGCCGCCGCCGTGGCCGCCGCCGTCGCGGCCGCCCCCCTGGCCCCCACGCCCGACGACCTTCGCGCCGCAGCCCAGGCCCAGTCCGAGGACGCGGCCCTTGCCGAACAGCGCCGCCAGGATGCCGAGTTGCAGGCCCAGGCCGAGGCCCGCGCCCGCGCCCGCGCCGCCCAGGACGCCGCAGCCGAGGCGCAGGCCCGCGCCGCCGCCGAAGCCCGCGCCCGCGCCCAGGCCGAGGCCGAGGCCCGCGCCGCCGCCGCCCGCCAGCAACGCTATGCCCCGCCCGAGGCCGAGGACGAACCCGAGGTCGCCGCCGCCGTTCCCGACGGCCGCACGCCGACAACGGCGGGCGTCGCCGCCACCGTCAAGGACGGCATCCAGATCAACCGCACCCAGATCATCGGCACCATCGGCGCGGGCAAGGCCAGCCGCGCCCTTGTGCGCCTGTCGAACGGCCGCGTCCTGACCCTGCGGCTTGGCGACAAGATCAACGGCGGCACCATCACCGACATCGGCGACAGCCGCATCACCTTTGTCAAGGGCGGGCAGGCGCAGGCGCTGTCGGTCCTGGGCGGGCGCTAGCCGTCCAGCCGCTCGATTGCCCACCCGTCGCGTTCCAGCAGGCGCAGCACGCCCTCCTCGCCCGGCAGGTGCAGCGCGCCGAAGCCCGCGACGATGCCCTTGCCCTGCCGGGCCGCGTCCCGGGCGGCCCGGGTCAGCGGACCGATCCAGGCCCGGTTGCGCTTGTCCATCAGCTGCTCCTGCGCAAGCCGCATCTGCGCGTCGACCTGCGCGTGCGTCAGCCCGGACGTGCGATAAGCGTCGAAGCGCCCGAATTCCCAGATCGCCCAGATGTCGCCCGCGAAATAGGCGTCCGTCAGCGTCACGGCGTAATCGTCGGCATAGGCGGCGGCGGGCAAGGCGGTGCGGATCATCTCGATCTCCTGCTGGGGCGTCAGGTCGCGGAACAGGGTGAACACCGTGTCCCATGGCTCCAGCGCGCGGACGGGAACGTCCAGCGCCTCGGCCCGTTCGACCAGGCGGTGATCCAGGCCCTGCGCGCCGGTTTTCGCCACCTGCTCCATCATGCAGGGGCTGATCCCCAGCATCATCGCCACGTACCAGGGCCGCAGCTTCGAGGTGACGACGGCGGGCGTGCCGCGTTCCGCCATCGCCATCGACAGCAGCCGCCAGTCCTTGTCGCTCAACCGTTCGGGCAGGGTTGGTCCCGTCGGATCGACCATCAGCGTGGGGTCCGATGACAGCGCCTCGGTCAGCTTGCGCTCCTCGGCCGGACCCGCCTCGACCAGGACGGCGGCGGCTTCGGCGATAAGCGGCTCCAGCCGGGCCAGCATCGGATCATGACGCGGGTCGCCGAAATGATAGGTGCCCACCAGCGTCATCGACTGGCCGCCCTTGCTGGCCCGCCACAAAAGTCCCTGGTGAAAGGGAACGTCCGCCACCGCCGCGTCGATCAGGGCCCGCCGGTCGGGTGGCATGGTCTCGAGCAGGTTCGTGCCCGCGCATTCGGATGCGGGGGCCGCCCCCGCCCACAGCGCCAGGATTGCCGCCAGAACCATGCGCATCCGATCTTTCCCCGTTCTTGCCCGCGGCAAGGCTGGCACACGCCCGTCGTCGTGACCAGCCGGGCCGGGACACATTTTAGCGACAACCCGGCGTTGACAGGACCGGCGCCTTGCCATAGATCAGCGCCATTGGCACTCAATGCCGATGAGTGCCAACAACGCAACACTGCAACCTGAAACCCGGAGTGTTCCCTTATGGCATTCAAACCGCTGCATGACCGCGTTCTGGTCCGCCGCGTCCAGTCGGACGAAAAGACCAAGGGCGGGCTGATCATTCCCGACAGCGCCAAGGAAAAGCCCGCCGAGGGCGAGGTCATCTCGACCGGCGAAGGCGCGCGCAAGGATTCGGGCGAACTGATCGCGCCGTCGGTCAAGGCGGGCGACCGCGTGCTGTTCGGCAAATGGTCCGGCACCGAAGTCACGATCGACGGCGAAGAGCTGCTGATCATGAAGGAAAGCGACATCCTGGGCGTCATCGCCTGATCCGCGTCCTTCACCGATAAATTCAGGAGAATCAAATGGCTGCGAAAGAAGTCAAGTTCAACACGGATGCCCGCGACCGGATGCTTCGGGGTGTCAACATTCTGGCCGATGCGGTCAAGGTGACGCTTGGTCCGAAGGGCCGCAACGTGGTGATCGA
>Ga0181344_1000012_pt1 | contig 103541 bp, 94 predicted proteins | sample Su13VDMLBDD_FD_130098 | JGI IMG/M metagenome (GOLD analysis project Ga0181344, IMG submission 130098) | Freshwater viral communities from Lake Michigan, USA - Su13.VD.MLB.D.D | ecosystem: Environmental > Aquatic > Freshwater > Lake | place: USA: Michigan | collected 2013-07-15
ATGGCAGTTGAGGAGAACCTGTAAGGCTCTGAGGCAACAGAGGATATAGTGGGAAACTAGTAAGACCATGCGATCCAACTAGAAGATACTTGGCTCCATTACTGTCTCCAAACTTTATATTGATCCTAGAGCCAAACCCGGTTAGGCTACCATCAATCCAACCATTATTTGCGGAATTAGGCACTACAATCTTGGTTGCATTTTGTGTGATTGAAGATGTATTCGATAACAGAAGATTTACATTCTGTGTCAATCCTCTATCCACATTCATAGCAGAGATTATAAGATTGGTTGATGTTCCTAGATTATTAGGATTCATTGAGGTCCAAGTTTGCCCATTGTCGGTGGAGAACCACAAAGATCTGTTATTTGAGGGGAGCGATCCGTTGTAAGTTGTTGCAAATATGTTCTTGTCTCGTTTAGTAGCATAAACAATGTACCCTGTGTCGCCTCCAACAGTAGGGATGGCAGTTGTTTTTTCCCATGTCTTTCCACCGTCATCAGAGTACCAGATGTAACGGTAGTTGATGCCATTGATAACAGCACTTGTAGAATATGCACTTTCGTAGACTAGTTGACCTATCGGAGCAACAATTGTTGACCTTCCGCTCTTTGTAATATTTCCAATGTGCCAATTGACACTGTTTCTTCTTGATCCAGAACCAAGAGGAAGAGACCAATCAGTAAATCCGTTAGAGTCGAGCCAAGTATTTCCTCCGTCATCGCTATATTTCATAGCCACGACAGGCCCACCTGCACGGTGAATTATTTCGTAGTTGTTATCAGTAGGCGCTGTAGTGATTGGTATACAGCCAAAAGTAACTCCTTGATACGATATATTTGGATCAGGAGATCTTGTAATTTTTGCCCACAGTCTGTCAACTGGTACACTAACCGCAATACCCGTAAGGCTACGAGATAGAACTACTGCTAAATTGGGTGCGCCATCATTTCCATAAGTAACTGGATTGTAAACAGTCAATTCGCAATTTATTGATGCGTTGACATCTGCCGCTGTTAGGGTGTATGATGCTGATGTACCATTAGCAGCAATCGGATCACCATCTCTCAACCACTGATAATAGCCAGAGATTACAGCGTCTGGTTCAAGCGCATCATATCCACCAACGCTTCCAAAAGTGACACTGATAACATCATTTACTTGTGCATAGTTGGTTCCCTTGCTTCCTACAGGCTCTTTGTCGTTTAGAATATCAACAAAGCCTATGCTGAAATCTTGCGACAATGCTGGATATTTTGGTGCGAAGGTGAGTGAACTCGTATCTGTATTGGAGTTTCCTGAGTTGCCTCCGACGATCTTCACATATCCCAAAGATCCTCCACCAAAATTATTGAAGTCTTGTGGATTTACCTTATAAGATGTTCCGTTTTGTCCTGGGAAAGATGTTGTTTCGCCATTGGGTCCGATCTCTCCCCATTCTATGGACTGAGTTAGTGGTTCGGGGTCTCCGATCAGGCTAAATGTAACGGATAGAACATTATTTGCTTCAGGTCTTCCTGTGAATCTTTCTCCGAACACACGCGCATATGAGGGACTAGGAATAGTTATATTGAACAGATACGGAGGTCCATACTGCATGGATTGTGGATCCCATGTAGACCAAGCAATTCTGTTTAATCCTGGAATAGTAAATACGCTAGTGAATGATTCTCCGTCATCTCCTTTGAATCCATTATCAAAAGTTTCGTTTCTCATCACATAAACCAAACCTTTTCCTGGATCGGTAAGACCAATTCCATAGTCATTTGCCTCTTGTGCTGCTAGTGGATCTAACAATACACCCATAACCATGCATGCATTGGTATTGAGTTGTCCTACATCATCGTTTCCAGGTGCATTGTCTGCTGAAAACTCAAAATATTTGGTTTTGGCATTATTTCTATCAATCGCCTGCTTATAACTAAGTCCATATTCAAGTGGGAGATATCCTGGACCCTCAACTTCTCCCGAATTAGGTATTCCTGTACCCATGGGTGGATTTCTGATATCGATTTGGTTAATATTTTCGGGTATTTGAGCGGGAGGGACTATCGCAATTATTTTTCGATACCATGCGTTGCTATTCGTGAGACCATTTGTGATGTAATATTCTTCACTAGGAGATGAGGTTTTCCACTTTCCTGTTGTGTTGGTCAGTGTAATTTTTGTATTTGTGTTGTTTATTCTTTGAAATGTAAAAGCATCCGATGGGTTTTTTGGAGGAACTGATACTGTCGCTTTTGCCAAAAATTGTGATGTGAGTGTTGCAGAACCGATTGGATTCATGTTATTGGTCATACCCGCAGGGAACATGAAAACTGTCGAATTAGTTGCAGGAAGTATTGTAATTTGATTTAGTTCCGTATCTAATCCTAAAAGAGGTCTAACTGCCGGAAGTGCTGTATATTTGACATGGTCGTATTCTTCTGCAATTTCATCATAGTAAACATAGTTGTTCCCTGAAATACCAATAACCGCAGTCATCAGAGGTGTTGCGATACTTGTAGTATGAGCAGACAATGATCTCACAAACAGTTTTTGAAGTTTATCATTCACAAGAGTAGAATTGCCAGTGAATTGTAAAATTTCAGAGTCTCCTACAGGAATAATATCTTCCGAAGTATTCTTCATACCTAGTTGTAAAGGTATAGAAGCAAATGTCTTTTTTACTCTGACTTCGTATTCTGCTGTGGGATCAACCATATTGTTATGGGGATAAGGCTTATATGTGAGCGGAAAGCAGGTATGCATGAATGGCATCCACGGTCCTGTTTCTCCATTTCCATTAATTGTCATAACTGTATTTGACACAATATGATAAAACATCACTTCTGGATATGTTCTTTTCTGACTTTGGTTTTCAAATGGAGGGAGTGCGCTGTAGTTGATGGGCCAACATTTCACCTTGTTGGTTGGGTTTATATGTGGGTGAGCAATCCCCCTCACCATATGTCCAGATTGGGATGAGTGATATAAGATGTCTGCGCTTAGACCAATATCTCTGTCATCGTAACTTGGTGTTCCATTTATTCCAGGATAGTTTTGACTTGATCCAGGATCATTTCCGAATAAATTCCAATGTTCATAAGAGTTATTGGGATCTGTAGAGAAATACTTTACATCATACCAAAAGGTTTTTACATTTGGGAATATTTTGTTTGCTGGAGTTGATGCAACAGGATCGTATTTTGGAACTGCGGTTATGCTATTTTTTGCAATAATATTAGAATGCAATCCGTTCCATACACCATTTATACTTGTATGTTGTTTGTGTAGGTTAGAGATAAAGTTATCTCCAAAAACAAATGGTTCGGCACCTGCTGCAAGGTCTCCCTGAATTTTGTTTAGAACTGTGTCATTCCAGTTTGTCGCTGTTATTATTGTTCCGTTAGAGTCTCGCTCCAACTCGTTCCGAAACAACATATTTGATGGATATGTGTTGCAATTTATCCATAGAAGATTTTCATCACAACTAATAGTTGTTTGTCCTACAATTGGAGTATAACCCCTATACAACAGAGGAGCGATTCTGGAATCACAGTTTACAAAAGCACAATTTGAAAAATCTCCATCATTGAAAAGATATGGTTGGTTGTTGACTGCATGATTAGTTACTGTATCATACCAGATGGTGTTTTTTACGCCATCAAACATCTGTATAAAGTCTGAGTGAGCAGGAGTAAAATTTGCTGCATGATAATCGCAATAACAGTTTATACAGAGACCAGCGTGTCCGCGATTCCACTCGTCTTGAGCCATTTCCGATAGAACTGAGTTTCTTATCAGTACTCCTAGAAATCCTTGATCTGATGACTCAGAAACACAATTGGTGATATAATCATCTTTTACTGCTTGAATAGAGTCCGAAACTCCCCCTTGATCCCATATTTTTGATCTTCTACCTCCAAAGTAACACTTATCTGTCCATGTTCTTGTTACTCCGAACGCTGATTGATCTAGTTGTGCGTTGAAGTAAAAATCATCAAAATACAAGTTTTTGAATTTGAAGTTTCTTATAAACCCTCTTTGTATGGCAGACATAGAACCGCGAGAAAGTAAATTATTATATCCTGTTGTACCGTTGGCAGGCCCTGATGGTCCTATTTCGTCTAAGTCACTAATTACTATGAATTGTCTGTTTGTATAATCAGCAGTTCCTTCTATGGTCATCCAGAAAGGTTGAGATGTTGCACTAATAGTAGCACTCACTTCGTACATACCAGGAGTTTTTAGGATGAATCTATAATTCGCTTGAGTCAATCCAGTTGGTATTTGTTGATAGGGATTTCCCTGCGAACCGTCTCCACCCGGTCCTGTCAATCTATCAACATATCTTACCTGTTCGGTGGTAAGACCTCCTGACACAAATAGAGGTAGCGCATATCTTCCTTCCGTATTTGTAGTAAGTACCCACTTTTCTGGATTTAGCCCACCCGCCATAATAGCGGTTTGGTTATCGAAAGAATTAGAGACATGGTCGTTTCTGCTACGCTTGAAGATTCTTTCAGAGATAGTTCTACGAACTGCCTCTCCTCTATAAAAAAACTTTCTATCATGCCAAACATTTCCTCCGGATGAAGTTTCGTATCCGGCTTCTGAACCTGATGTAGGGTGTAGACTTTGTTGAAATGGACTTGTTGTCGAATCTGTGGTTGGAATTTCATAAAGAACAGTTGGATTGAATCCTGTTCCTGGATCGACTCGGTCGAGGGTTGACTGCGTTCCGTTACACGAATACGAAATAGCAGTAATTTTCAAAGTTTCGCCAGGCGTATACAGAGACGGATCTAGAGTAAACCAATATTCATTATTTTCGCTTTCAGGATTGTATTCCATATACCATCTTGTTTTTACCAAGACATCATTTACATAAAATTCGACTTTTTCTATGCCACTTGCATGGAACGATACACATCCGATATTTGTAGGTCCAGACAGAATCTGAAAAGGGACATAGTTCCAACGGATACTAGGAATATTCCAAATTTGTTGAGACCAAGGTTCAGAGTGTTCGCCTAGGATACCGGCAACATCCTCATATAGATCATTGAATTTTGGATTCACTCCTGGTTGAGTGTTTAGACGGGGTCCTACTCTTTGGCTATAATTTGTTGGTGCGGGCATGGTCTTTTTACTCTTTCAAAGGTGGTCTGATTTATCTATGAAAGAAACAACCCCACGCAAGCATGGGGTTGTCGGCCAAGAGATGCGATCTCAAGGGGGGTCGTATTATGTAGCAAGATCGACAAGTTCACAAGAACCCGCAGAGCATGCCATGGTTTGTGTGCCTGTGGTAGTATCTTCCCGCTCGTACTTGGTCAATTCAGACCAGTCAATATTTTTAGGAATTCTTTCAAGCATTGCCTCATACTGTTCTTTTGTACAGTCTTGATATGGGGCTTGCTGATAAACATGGTCCGAAAACGGTAGGAACGAAATCCCGCTGATCTCGTCTAGGTGGTCATAAACCCAAGATGCGACTTGTAACCATTCGTGTTCCCGAACATTGATCGTCACCGATGGCTTGTGTTCGCACCAGTATCGCTGATACATCAACCAAATATCAAGATGTTCCACTGCGGTAAGATCGTGTCTAGTTGGCGCTCCCTCTGGTGACTTCATTGGAAAGGAGAAGACCATAACTGTATCTGGTTTCATTACGCAAGGTTCATGTGGGAACCCCTTGTCCATCATGAATTGACACAATGGATCTTTTCTATCTGCGCGAACCGTTCGAATATAATACGGAGAGTGACGCATATGAAGACCAGAAGCAGTGTCTGTTAATTGTGAGACTGTATTATGAGAAACCCAACCATTCTCCAGTTGATAAGAATGAGTTCCTTCTACTTCAATATCCACCATAAACTCAGGGGATAAACGCTTAATTGATTTGATTTTTGTCATGTTTACTTCTTCCTCGTCTAAATGTCGAATTTTCTATCAAAAACTGATTTACACTTTTAAGTTCTTGTTGTTTTTTTGTATATTTGATATTCTCAATACCATTCGTCAACCACACAAATCCTTTATTCTTTACACCACCGCGTTTTCCAAACTCAGACTGCCACTTAGACTGAGTGAATGCTCCTTTTTTGCCACCCATGGATGCCAGTAGTAGTCTCTCTTCTTTAGTCTGTCCGTGGATTCCAATCTTATTCTCTATTTGGACTTTACTGCCGATCTTACCACCCATAGAAGCCCATTGTTTTCTTTTTTCACTATCATCTGTGCATATACCAGATTTATTGCTTTTTACTGTGTTTCCACCAAGTTTTCCCCCAACCGAACATGCTATCTTGTGCGCCTCTGTAAAGTTGTTTCCTATCATGTGATATGCACACAAATCTCTAATATCTCCAGTTTGCTCATATCGCTCTAAGTGTGCTTTTTTGTGTTCTTCTGTAGTCAGTGCTACTAAATTATCAATGGAGTTTGTCCCACCAGCATGAACTGGTATTATATGATGGACTTCCATACCTTCTGCTAATTTAATACCGTGATACTCTTCATACAATCGCCTACAATTGATTTCTCTGTTCATAGTCTTCCCCTTGGTTTGACACACTACTGTTATATAGTGTTTTAGCATTTTCAAGGGGTTCAAAAGAAACAATTTCGTCACTTTCGGATAATTCACGCATAGTTTTCCAACCAGTTTTCGTCAACAATTTATGTTCTGACGAAAACTTATAAACATTACCATGTTCATCCTCAATCTCAAATACGGGCGACATGCCCTTCACATAAAGGTTTGTAACTTTTCTCGGATCATTGTTTTGATCATACACAAACAGATCTACAGGTGGTTGTACCCATGATCCATCGGATAGAGTAGTTGGATCTTTTCCGCACAACTCAAAGATTTCACCAAAAGACATGACTCCATCAGATGTTTTAATTCTTGTATCCAATGTTCCACATCCAGAAGGTTTGACACAAGTGATCGCCGCTGCTTGGCTGATTCCAATTCGGTCTGCCCATTCTTTGTTCGTTTCTACCGCAACCTGCTTGAGTTCGTTCAGGATAGATGCAGTTACATCGAATGGTTCACGGAGAACAGGGTGGTCAAGAACTCCTGTAAGAGAGACTCCAAGAAGAGATTCTTCGTTGCAATTTTTGCGCCATTCGCTTGAGAGATATCGGAAATCTACAAGAGATGCTTGCCATGTTCCTAGAATTGTTGCAAGTTGAATTTTGCGCTTGAGAGTCGCTGTATTGTCGTTTGGACGAACAATGACCTCGCTCAAATTACAAAACTCACGATCACGAAGAATGATTTCACTGCAAGGATTCGTTCCAAACTCAAAATTAGGATCACGACGATCTCCTAGGTTCGCCACTGTCTTCTTCGTAGCATCTCGGTTGAAGATACCGCGCTCACCACTCTTCGACTTGTAAAGCGAATTCCATTCGTCCATGAATGTGCCAATTTCTGGCTTTTCGGTGTATACGGCAGAATTATTTGCGAGTGCGCGTTGTGGGTGATCATCCCACCATCGACCAACCTTAGCGTGACGCATACGCTCATCGGAAAGGTCAGAGAGCGAGATAAGTGCAGAACGACGAACTCCACCAACCACAACAATCTCCGCAACCTTGCAGACGATGTCGTGGCACTCGACCGAATTGAGTTTTCTTCCTGCTGCTTTTCGGAAAGTGGAAACAGTGAACTTGAACAGGTCATCAAGGGGAGCAGGTCCACTTGCGCGACCACCAAATGTCTTCAGACGCGCACCCGCACCACGAACCTTTGAAAGATCCCACTTAGGAATCTGTCCATTGACAAGCAAAGCGTTTAGTTCCTTGAATGCTTTCGCCCATCCGATTTTGGAATCTTCTACAACGATAACAGTATCGCTTTCAAAGAAATCTTCAGAGATGGTTGGCATCTTATCAACAAATTGCTTCTCTACACTAAACCCTACACCTGTGCCACACATGAGGATATAGAGAATTTCATCAAAAGAACGAAGCCGATTGATTGCTACAAATGAACAGTTGTATCCTGCAACATGGTCACGCTCCAATGCAGGACCAGCCGTCATGAGGCAGCGCATTGAGGGCATGACTTCAAGATTCAATACTGCGTTCTTGAGTTCGTCTCTGAGAGCAGGTTCTAGAACATAACTTTGCTTTTCAGAAAGATGCTTTTCGAAGAATTTGAAATACCGCTCAACAGTCTCCTCCCAGGATTCTCTTCGGTTTTGATCGGGGAGCCATCTGCTATAACGGCTAAGATGGATAAAAGACTGATACTGCGTCGGTAAATCATTACTCATTGAGTTGTACTCCTTGTTAGGCGAGGGGTATTTAGACCATTGTACCCTTACTCAGAGTAACAAGCAACAGATATTCGAATGATTGTAAGAGGATTGATGACATGTTGATCAGGCATCTTCAGCAAAGATGAAGTCACCTAGTGTCTTTAAATATCCATAAATCTGAGCAATGTCAAGACTTGACGGAAAATATGTTTGAACATCTTGTGCTGATAAGGTGTTGGAAGACTCTGAAATGAACTCATGTGAAACTGTACTCCTGTTTTTGTTGTGTTGTCTATTTAGCGTTGGACGATGTCTATCGTACACCGAATCGGATTGGATTCAAGAAGGTTGTTTATTTTTCTCGCAGACAAATATATGCTCTGTTGTTTCTGCGTTGGAAAATATTGAAATGATGTTAGATTCTAGAGTTTTGCAAATCTTTAAAACTTCATCTACAGAATATCCAACTATTCTATTCGAATCATTTTCTTTCTTTATTACACTGAAAACCAAATATTTCTGTGCTATAGAATCTGATTGTTTTAACAAAAGTTCAAACTCTTGTCTATTTACTCCCTTATCTCCACCAACATTAAATCCCTTTGTTCCAAACAGACAAACTAAATCATATGTTTTTTGTGGTATTGATGTATATGTTACGCATGAACAAAGTTTGAGCGCATCTTCTCTTATATCAACGGCTTCGTACTCTCCAGTATACCCTTCACATTTGAGCCATTCAAGAAGAGAACATGGTCCAGAACCAACATCTAAGATAGATTCCACACTCAAACCACGCAACACAGAAAAACGGACAGGTGGTTGTCCACCATATCCGTTGTCTGTTGAATCTCTATAAAACTCAGATAAAATTAAATCGTTTTCAGTTGATTAACTGTAGTTTGAGTTTCTTCTATTTCTGCATCTATTGCAAGAACTTGGTTAACATCACCCAATGCTTCAGCAGAATTTTTTAGTTGCGAAAGATTTACGAGTTTCTTTTCTAGAAGTTCTATGAGTGTGTTCTTTGTCATATTAGATTACCATTTGTCTTAGTAATACTGTTGATGTGTTGAGAAGCATATAGACATATTGTATTTCGGTTGCCCCGTCTGTATAAGTGACATCAAAACATGTATCTCCAACTATTGCAGCACCTTGAGTGTATAACATTGTTGTCCAACCATCCATACTCTGTACTGGTACGGAGAATTTGAACCACCGTCCAGTTGCTTCTTTTTGAATGAAGATACAATCCTTTCCATCATAGTTATATTTTGTGCCAGTAGTAAATGTCTCAGTTGCGGGTGCATAGGAAAATGCACTACTCCATGTATTGAGTGCAATGTCGTACCGATCTAAAACAGCACCAGCACCACCACGGAATGAATAGATGTATCTACCATTTCTTATGTTAGTTTCATCATCCCATGAAGCATCCGTGACTCCATATATCCAGTGACCAGACATTCCCGCACCAGGTGCTGCTGCTCTCGCAGAGGATGGGGAAAGAGTTGACCATGAGTTTGAACTTATTGAATAGCGATACAGAGTGACTGCGTTGCTTCCCATATAGTACAAATAATCATCGTTTCCCTCAATAGAATATTCTGAATCGGTGCTTGGATTCACAGTCCATGCAGAAGAAACCGTCAAAACAGTTCCTGTATTGGATGAAATTGTTCTAACCTGACCTGCACCAGTACCTGCGGTAATTCTCACCTGATAATTTGACCATTGATTGGTAGCCCACGATTTCGTGCTATTTGTGAGAGTTGTCGATGCACCCGCAGTCGCGGTTCCTGTTGCAATTGAAACAAAATCTGATCCCAAAAATGATGGGGTGGCAATCAATTTGCTATCTGTTGATATCGTGGCAGGTAAACCTGTTTGTGTTACTGTTGTCCATGTATTCAATGCATAATCATAGTATTTGAATATGTTACTGGCTAGTGTGCCTGCATTGATCACATAAAATCTTGGTGTTAGCAATCTATAGGTTGATGTATTATCAACAGCAGTAGATAATGTTGAAACTGATATAATAGCATTTGCTCCAATTGTATTGGAGGTAATAGTTCCAACCTGACCTGCACCAGAACCACCCGTTATATGAATCTTATATCCACGAAGATCTCTTGCAAGTGTTAGATTTGTTTGTATGGCTACTGTTGAGCCACTTAGATTTGTGCATGTTCCACTCGGACCAACTGATGTAGCAGTTCCACAAGCACCCGCACCAAAAGTTCCTGCCAATGCTCCAGACGGAATCTGTACCCACCCATCTTCCTCTGTATTATACAGATAATGCACAGTTGCTGATTGAATAAAAAGTTGTTGTTGTTTATGATGTCTAGAAGAGACAATAAATGAACCAGCAGCAGATGCTACTGGAGTGGGAGTGCAGAATTCCCATCTTTTTAGGTCAAGAATCTTACGGTTGCCGTTTGTAGTTGCCATGAATAAATTTCCTCAAGATACTGAAATATTTCTACGAAGTGAATCAGCACTGATATGCATCAATGCTGGAATTTGATCAACTGCCACTAAACCACCCATTTGTGTTTGGTTAGTTACTGTACCAGTATTCCATGTGCCGCTCTGTGTGACGGTCCATGTACCGCTCTGTGTGACGGCATGAGTCGCAACAACATCGGCACTGACACGAATTCTACCAGATGTATCTGGCAATGAATTACCAATTGTCCTAGTCAATGCTTGAACAGCGAATCTTAAGGCTTCAACTGCCTCAACCAACTCACCTTCTGGAATATGATGTGCTGTATGAACACCATCGGTTTCCGTGGTTTTCATCACTGTGTTTGTGCCTGATGCGTCTTTTACTGTAATATTGTTTGCCATGTTAGATTAACCCGCAAGTTAGTAAATGCCCAGAACCATTTGGTTGATCAAAATACCAACCATAAAAATATATATTCTCACCATTAGACGCTGATGGATACCATACTTCGTTGTTGTAGTAACCGACAGCAATAATTATTTTTGTTAAGCCGAACATTAGAAGTTTTGACCCCCCACAAATCCATACCAGTTTGTCCCGTTATCATAAGTTACAAACGAGAATATATCTGTCTTTCCTGCGGTGGCTGTAAAAGTTGGTGTAACACCACCAGCCCACCTCAATGTGCCAGGGGACCAACTTAGCGGATTAAACGAGATAGTATGTCCTCCACCTTGTGTTATAATTATGCTGAAACCAATGCTGGTATTTGTTTTAGATGGGGTGTTTGTAACTGCTATAGTGCTTATATTTCCTGTCGTTGTCAAAGTAAATACTTGGGCAGTTGAAAGATCAAAAGTACATGATTGAACCATTCCACCAACATAAACACCAGTTGCCTTGGTTTCAAAATACCGCCTCATCTCAACATCTGTTGCGACATTTGCATTGAAATCTATAGTTGAATATCCACCAGTATTTCCTATATTTACAGTAGAACCAGATGCACCAGCAAAGTTTATAGTCGTTGCTGTTTCGTTTAACAGATTTATTGTTGTACTGTTTGTTCCTATTGAGGTTGCAAATGTCGCACCACCAGATGCGGATATTCCAGCACTGAATACCTGCTGAACCGAGAATGTATTCCCCTCATTTGTCTTTGCTACATTAGTGATCGCACCCGTCAATCCATTCAGTGAATAAACCAAGTTGTTTGCATAAAGATTACCATCGACAACCACATTAGATGACTGTGGATCCAATCTGATATCGCCTGTTCCCGATATGATATTACCGTGAGTCATATCATGTTCGAACCGAATGAAATCGTTTCCTGGAACAGCAGGATCAGAAGAGTAAATGTATAGATTTGCGTTACTGTGCGTTACTCCCGGTGATCTGTTAGCATTTCCAAATTGTGAACCATCCATGATAGCAATAGCACCACTAGTATTTGTATTTCTAGTAGTTACACCAATCTGAAAGGTGTCTAATCCCGTTGCAGTATGTCTGATCTTTGAGAATTGTGATCCGCCAAATCCAAGATTAACATCATTACCAATAACAATCTGAGAATCCATCAAGAAACCGCCAATATTCAGTGCGTTATCTGATGATCGTATTGTTCCTAATCTTACACCAAACCCCCATGATGTATTGTCCACATACATTCCATAATTAGAACTTCCTGTAGGAGCAGGCATGAAGTCAACTCTACCATTCGTGGTATTTCTGATATTCTCGCCATTTTGTAACGAAATATTCCCAAGAAATTGAGTTGCAGAGACATATGTGGGAGTTAGCGTACCGCTGACATTTACAGTTGACGCATTTATGTTGATTATAGAAGGTGTATTATCTTGATCTCCACCTGCTAGTTGTATAGATGCAGGATCTGGAACTGAAGCATTTTGTTCTTCTGACAGTAAGGTGAGATATTTTGACGATGCCGCAACAAACGGAGCAGTGTGAAGTAGCGTGACTCCTTCTTCCAACGAGTCATCGAATACTATTGCAGTTAGACCGCTAGTAAATGTGATTCCTCTACTAAATGATCCACCCGCAGAGGATATTCCACTAGAAAAGGACTGCAATCCTGTAAAGGTTTGAGCCGTGTTCGTAAATGCGACATTTGTAATCGCACCTGTTGTACCATTTACCGATATCACATAGTTTGAAGGTAATGATCCTGTTGCACCAGTTGCACCTTGAGGACCAGTTGAACCCGTGGCACCTGTTGATCCAGATGCAATTGAGACTGCTCCAGTAAGACCATTAACCGAAGTTACTAAATTTTGTCCAATATAGTTGAATACATCAACACCTCGAACAAATGCTTGACCAGTTGAAGATACATTACCCGTCAATGCTTCAAAGGTAAATCCGCCACCCGTAACCATAATTCTTACTTGATTCGGTGAATTGTTGGTGGATCTATACGGAACATCTGTATCTGCTAATATTGTGTCTATCGTTGCTGTTCGGATTCTTGCCGTACCTGCTGCTAGAGATTTGTCCACCCAAAGTAAAGGAGCAGCAGAACCAAATTTTCCTTCTGCTCCTGACCACGGGCGCATGTTGGAATCATCTAATAAAAGTCCTTGACCGCTTACACCCAATCCTCCGTTGTAGGACAATGTGACTGTTCCTGACAACCCTCCAACAGATATCACATAGTTTCCAACAGGACCTGTTGCACCTGTAGCACCTCTGACATATCCTATGTCAAAATAGTTCGATGTTGTTCCGTTGGCAAACAGGTATTGTGCTTTTAGAAATCCTGTTGATTGATCAACCGTAACCGAAGTCAATCCTGTTCCCGTTGCACCTGTGGCTCCTGTGGCTCCTGTTGCACCTGTGGATCCTGTTGCACCTGTGGATCCTGTGGCTCCTGTGGATCCCGTTGCACCTGTGGATCCCGTACCTCCACCAGCCCCTACGATGTAACTACCATAATCGAAAAATGATCCTGTTCCGCCTGCACCATCTCCTAGACCAATGAACAACTTGTGGTCCTGAAGATTTACAGCGAGTTCTCCTTTGTAGAGACCTGGAGGTTCAGCCCCTGTTGTGGAACTGTTGAAGATAGTTATTTTAGTTTCTCTGGACATAGTTGGTCAAAAGTATTTAGAACTCTCCCCCTGAGACAATCGTAATAACAGCAGATATTGTCTCTGCGTTTAGGGTAAGCCCCGCTCCTAGGTGAGCGTTTTTCCATTTAGATATTGCAGGAGAGTAAAACAGAAGATCATTTGCTGCAAGACCTGTGAGAGAAACATCAAGACCTCCACCTGTGATTTTTACAACTTGAGATGTTGGACCACCTACAAACAACACTTTATCTGCTGTATTTACTGCCAATTCTCCGAAGGTGAGAGATGTAGGTTCAACACCTACAACACTTGACTTTTTTAGTCTGTATACAACATCATTAGTAGGCATCAGAATGTCCCTCCTGAAATAAACACGGTTGAAATTCTGATAATTGAGTTTCCGATATTATTTACCGTAAGACCGCCTGTGGCATCTATTGTCAAACTTCCTGTGTGTCCATTAACAAATGAGACATAATCAGAAGGAATCGCACCTGTCGCACCTGTGGCTCCTCGCTCTGATGTGAGAGTAACCGCTACGAACTTTAGAAACTGAACCGTAATGTCGTGGGTATCATCCCTGTTCTGAACGATGAAGAACACACGGTCATCTGTGTTCAGGTCAAGTACGGTCTGAATAGTTCCCGCAGCGGGTCTATTTGAATTTCGCGACTCAACATAGACTTCGGATTCCGATATTCTGTCTGCATCCGCACTCAAACCGCTGTTGATGTTCCTGTTGCATCCAATATAGAAGCCACAAATGTCGTTGGCGGCTTCAGTCCAAAAGTTGAAGGACGCAACAACATGAAACCTACCACCCGCTCCAAGGTATTGAAGTGAGTTTGTGGTTGAATGTTTCTGAAAATTGAAGCAAGTTCCTGTTGTAAGACCACCCGCAACGACTGCCCGTTCGTTGACTGTGGTGATAACCGTAGCCGTTGAGTTATTCTTGAGGTACGCAACACCCACATCGTTGTTGCCTGCAACGCCTGCACCTGCGGGACCTGTTTCTCCTTTAGGACCAGTTGGTCCTGTAGCACCAATACTTCCTTGACCACCGACACTTCCGATAGTTATAGAATTGTTATTTGGATTAGTGGATAGTGTGATATTTGACCCTGCAACAAATGTTAGGGTTTCCATATCGTACTGAACGGCAGTTAGGCTTGACTGTCCTGAAACAGCAACAGTCTTGAATGCTTCACCCATTCCTCCACCAGGAATGTATTGAGTATTTCCTACTTTATTGATTTTTTTTAGGTCTATGCCAAGACGCTTGATTTTTGCATCATAAGTCAAAGGAGACTGTACGGTAAGAATCGCAGGATCTCCTGCTTCTCCCTTATCTCCTTTTTCTCCTTGAAGACCTTGTTCTCCTGCTATACCTTGTGGACCTGCAAGTCCTTGCTCTCCACGATCACCCTTGAGACCTTGTGGACCTGCAATTCCTTGCTCTCCACGATCACCCTTGGGGCCTCGATCCCCACTATCACCCTTGGGACCTTGTGGACCGATAGATCCTGCAAGTCCTTGCTCTCCACGATCACCTTTAGGACCTTGTGGACCTATAGATCCTGCAAGTCCTTGCTCTCCACGATCACCCTTGGGACCTTGCTCACCTTTCTCTCCTCTTGGTCCAGGAAATCCCTGTGGCCCTTGGTCACCCTGATCACCTTTAGATCCCTGAATTCCTATAGGGCCTTGTTCCCCTTGCTCACCCTTCTCCCCTCTTGGTCCAGGAAATCCCTGTGGTCCTTGGTCACCCTGATCACCTTTTGGTCCTTGCTCTCCACGATCACCCTTTGCTCCATCCGCACCCCGTGCGCCCGTGTGGCCGCGAAGACCACGGAGACCACGAAGACCGTCCTCTCCTCTGAGTTCCACTATTTTGATTTTGTTTGGTTGGTGTTCGTTATGCATCTACTTTGCTATTTAGACCATAAAAATGAACCATAGATATTGAGACACTTAGGAACCAACAAGATGACTTATTACTTTGTCGATAGCCAAATTGGAAACAATGCCTTCACTGGATTAGGCACCGCGCAAGCATTCAAGACCATACAAAAGGGACTTGACTCTATGACAGGAGGAGATTTCCTCTTCGTCAGAGGAGGAAGAAATCTTTCTTATAACTTTGACAACCAAGGAACAGTAGAAGGTGGTCAGTGCATGATTTTGTCATTGACCAATCCACCGGCAGATGTAAGAACAATTAGATCTTACAAAACAGAACCTGTGTTCATCAGGGGTGATCGTCTTGTAACAGATGTTGCTCAGGGCAATAATGAGGACGGTACTACAAGAAAACAGTGGAGACCGATTACTTCTCCTGTAGGTGAAAACGGAGATGGTAACATTTGGTTCGTAGATTTGACGGGATCGGGATTTACCTCAATAGATGGTGAATTTACACTTTTTGATTCAAGAACAAACCGCATACCGCTTCGGGCGCAAATGCCCAAAATTATGAACAGAGAATATGTGGTCAATGAGGGAGTTTTAGGAAGAACTATCTCTACGACAGGACATAACAATATCGTGAGTCCTGCTTTACAAGAAACAGGCAGATCTGAGTTTTTCGTTGGTGGGGCAGCAACCGCTTGGTATGGACCAGTGGCTCATTCTAGTACGGGAGCGTCTGCTTATTGGATGCCTCTTACCGCAGGAGCATCTCCGTTCGGTGCAACAGGTATACAGTTGGTTGCACCATTTATTGTCGGAACCGCATCAAATATCTCAACAGATATCCTACCAGCGTCAGCAAAAGGAACATCCTCTGCATACGATGCATTCTGGAAGAAGGGTTGGGTTGTTTTCAATGCGGGAAGCAACGAAGTCATCAAGAGAAAAATCAAAGGTACAAACTACGAGACAGGTGCATTACTTTTCTCTGAGTTTCCTGAAGGCTCGACCGCGAATAAATTCAGTTTCCAAGAACACATTTTGAACGGAAACTCTCCGAATCGTTTCTCTCTATTGCATCCTTACTATCTTCGTTCGAACGGTGATTATTTCTACGATTCTGATACGAAGAAATTTTACTACTACGACAACCCAACAGATTCTACAACTCTGCAATCAAGTTTGTCACTTCCATATATTCCTGTTGGATTTATGTTCAGTCAAAACGGAGGAAATCTCAAATTAGACAACCTTCGATTCTTTGGATTCAAGGATGCTGCAATAAAGAGTGTTGCCAGTGCGTCTAGGCCATACTCTACACCGGTTTCTGGTGGATTTACGGGTAATGTTTCTAATGTTACTTTGTTCAATTGTGAAATTTGGAGATGTGGTAGTGGTATCGTTCTTGATATGTGCAAGAATGCTCTTGTAAGAGCGAACTACATTCACCATCTAAACGGCAATAACGGTATTGCTCTTAGCCAAGGACAGAACAATGTTGTTGAACACAATTTTATTCAGTATGCAGGAAGAACAGGTCTTCGTCTCTCCTCTGAAATGGGTCTTACTTGTCAGTTCAACTATGTCCTAGATTCAAAGGGTCCAAACTCCACAGCAATTCTTGTCAATTCTGTAGAGGATCAATGGAGATTGAATGCAACATCGAATTCTGTAGGATGCACAGGTATTGAAATAATCGGAAATGTTGTTAGAGATAGCGGTATACCTCTTGCTATGGAAAGAGGAGTCAGAAAAGCATTAGTGAGAGACAACATCTTTGATTCGGGTGGTCCTACAAGTGCTGCTCTAGAAGTCAGAGATGATTGTTCTGGTATTCTGTTCCGAAACAACATGTTCAACTGTGGTATTTCTGTCATACAGGATCCGTCCCTAACAGGTGGCGGATACGAGAGCAACAATCTGATCTCGTACTACTTTGGCGTTACTGGTGTTTCTGCTTCAGCATTTGCAACTCTAATTGGATTGACAGGTGCGACTGCTTACTATCGCAAAGAGGGTGCAGGAACAACCGCTACCTTTGTAGGACATATAAGCAGCGTAACAGGTCCGACCATGGGTCCAACAGGGACCATACAATTTGTTGGTCCGTTCTCTTTTGATGCTGCATTTTCTCAATACAGAAATGGTGATATTCCAAATAATATCATCAACAGTGGTGTAATTACTGTTACTGGATATGCAAACCCAATCAGTGTGATCGCACACAGCAATAGCCTAACAGGTTCATTCCAAGTTCCTGCTCCTACATGGAGTAAAATGACGAATGACATTGAGTTCTCTTACAACCTTATATCTGCATATCCAACTCCTGTTGGACCCGCAGGTGTCTCAGGCGCGAGAGGTCTACTAGGTCTTACCGCTACAGTTTTGAACTCTAACATATTCTACCATATTGGAACAAATCCAACCATAGCAGAACTCAGAGCGTCAACTTTCCAAGTTACAGGAAATGAAGCAGTTCTTGTTGCTACAGGAGGAAATATTCTTGTCACCGACGCAAAGAACAAACTCTTTGTTAATTACGACAAGGGTGATTTCTTCCTTCGTCCAGCCGCTGAAAATGGAGTAGGAGTTGAACTTGACCTTGGTGGTGGGTTATCTTTCTCCCTCACCGGTGTAGATCCTTTCGATATGGGCAACTCAGAATACCTTGATAACATTGCTTTCGTTGGAGGAGGGTTCACAGGAGTAACTCCTCAACCCGATTCAATTGGAACAGCAAGTGATTGGGGATACTCAGGCAAGGCAATCGCAAGGTGGACAAATGTTCCTTATGCAGAATACAAGAGTCCATTTACTGTAGGTGTAGTTGCATTCCATGTGAACGGAATAGAACGAGTTGACTTCTCTATTAATGGTGGAGACTGGAAGAGTGTATATGAACCAAGAGTCAATAAATTCAGCGAAAACAGAGTAGATGAATATTTTGTGAGAGTTGATCCGTCCCTTACATCAGATGGCGTTATAGAGATGAGAGCAATTGCTTATCCTCTAATAGGTGCGCCAAGAGTTCTTCAGGGTAACCTAACAGGACATGGTACTATCAATGGATTTACTCATAGTTCGTTCCGCGATGGAAATCATGGAATGATCGGACTGTTCAATGCTCACGGGACTTATCCAAATCCTGAAGTTTATATCGCTCCATCAACCACAGGAGCAACTACAGGTGGTCCTACAGGAAATGATACATCAGGCGACGGAACTAGAGCAAACCCATATAGATCAATGGGCAAGGCAGTAAAGAGTGTCTGCAATACCTATGGAAAAGCAGACGGAGCAACAATTTATCTCTTACAAGGAAGACACGAAATTGATTTTGCAGGATTTTCTGGTCTAACAACCGAAAACACATTTGTGACTTTCAAGGCTGCTCCTGGGTTGTCAAGAGATGAAGTTCGTATCAACGGAGCGCCAGCCGCGTCTTCTCAAAATCCTCGCCTGATCAAGGTAGAGGACATCACTTTCTACAACAATCAAAACGATTTCAAAGCAACTCAATTTAGAAATGCCAAATCAGATGCTTATTTCTGGGCAAATCGATGTCATGCTTTTGGTGAAAGATATGACGCTCAAGGAATACTCACACCTATTACAGGGAATGACGCTAATCCAGATGGTGGATTTGCTTTGGGAAGAGGTTCGGCATTCAATGGAGTTTATCTGACAAATTGTTCTGCTTTGAATGTTTACAGAAATGCAAGAGAAGCACACACCGCAATAAACTTTGTCGCAAATCGTCCAGGAGATACTCCTGTTTGTGATTGGGGTCTAGCCGTAAATATCGAAGCATATGACATTCAAACTGACCAATCGGTTGGAGAACACAATGATGTTTGGCACTTCTTCAGCCAAGCATCAGATCAATGGATTAGAGAAAACGGAATATGGTATGGAATATACGGAAGAAGGTGCAATGACCAAGCGATTGCGATGGAGTATTTTGATTACAACTCTCAAGGCGCAACTGGTCCTGTAGGAGGAACTGGCGGAACAAGAAGAACAGATAATGTCGCTATCGTTGATATTGACATAGAAAAGAATGCAACAAGTTTCAATGGATCGTGGTGGGAAATGGATGCCAACCATGTTCTAATGAAGAATATTCGCTTGACTGATCAGGATTTCCGTTTCAAGAGAATCAGTGACGCTAGTTCTAATGCTGCATTCAATCCACGACTTAGATTGTCTAACTTTATGATAGACAATTATTGCGGAAAATTTGTAGATTTTGGAAGCGATAATACCCAAATAGGTTTACCTGCGGACGGAAGTATACTTGGTCCGTATCTGACTTATCCAAATGTCAAGATAGTTAATATTCCTTACGGTTGTACAGGAACAGGCCAGTGAGAATTGCAGGTATAGATTATTCTCTATGTTCTCCTGCTATTACGGTATTGGAAGGCAATAACGCAACAGGTTATTATCTCACGGATGTGAAACGGAATGCTAAAGACTATGATTTTGGTTGGTACAAAATCACAGGAACATTACATTCTTATCACAAAACAGAGGAACATAGGTACGATCTTATTTCTGATTGGGCTTTGTCTATAGTTTCTAACTGCGATCTAATCTACATGGAGGACTATGCTTTGGGAGCGAAGGGTAAAGTTTTCCATATAGGGGAAAATGCAGGTCTGTTGAAATGGAAAATGTGGAAGCAAAACCTGAACTATAGACTCGTTGTGCCAACTGTTCTAAAGAAGTTTGCTACAGGTAAAGGTAATGCCGATAAGGCACAAATGCACGAAGCATTTCGTACTAAAACAGGTCTTGATCTTGTAATGGAAATGTGTCCTGGTTCAACCAAAATCGGGAACCCTGTTTCAGACCTTGTGGATTCTTATTGGCTTTCGATTTATAACTAATCCCTAAAAGAAATGCTTCCTGTCCCTCAGAGACAGGAAGCACGGTAGCGAAATTCCGTGTCGGGGACTATGAACCCCGCCGACGCGCGGTGAATAGCGTAATCACGCTTGCACCGTCCCCATGACCGACTCAGTGAGAAGACTGGGGCGAACAGAATTATTTAGCGTTTACCACTTTTCCCTATGATCAAATAGATCATCGTGTTCGTCATCTCCACTGAGTAACCATTCTTTCATTTGACCCTTGTTGTTTTTCTTAGAATGGCTTCGAACTGGTTTGACCTGTTTCTTTGCTCTCTCTACCAGTTCCTTTTCACGCTGCTTACGAACATTGTCTTCGTCTGTCATGCCGTTACCTTCTGCGATATAAGATTTGGAAATGCTTTGTTGACCGTTTCAAGGGTCAGGGATTTGAAATTTCTACGAATAACTTGCTCAAAGATTGGAGCCTCTGTTCCAAGAGACTCAAGAGTCTGTATCAGAAGTTCTGCTTTTCTCTTTGGAGAAAGTGGATAGTCCTTTCGGAAAACATAAAAACGCTTGACTTCGGCATACAAATTGCTGAAAGCCAAACCGTCTGGTGTTGGGTCTTTGGTGTAATCGGGAACCTCTGTTGTAAAGAATTCACCATTCTCATGCAAAGTATACTTGATAAGATCGATCATTGCAGGGGAGATATTGTCCCGCAAGATTCTGATCTTTTGTTCTTCGTTTTGGGCAGCATCAATTTCACGGAAGATATCGACAAAATCTTTCATTTAGAACTCCTCTAAGTCTTCGATCAATAGTTTCATTCTATTCTTCATAAGGTAGTCAAGCACCTTAGTCCGATTACCCTCAACTGGCTTTTCATACTCCTCAAGGATAGCATCACAAAACTTTTGAGGAATTTTGAAGAGGCTGATGAGGGCCTCATTACGAGCGTAGTTTTCAAGCATACGCTCATCACACACGGTATTTAGTGGGTGAGTCAACCACTTTACAACATTCTTTTCCAACAAAGACTTCTGCCGTTTTCCCTCAGTAACAAAGGTATCACCGTCAGAGAGGAAATTGGGAACCCCATCTCCTGTATCTCCACTCATAATTTTGCGAATGAGGAACTCTTTAGGATTTTCCGTTTTGACCCACTTGCTTTTGAATGGATTCCACTGCTTCACGGACGGATAGATTTGAAGTTGCAAAAAGTCCTCATCAGAGGAAACAATAACGATGGGTTCGATGCCATTGTATTGGCGAGAAAGAACAGCGATAACATCATCTGCCTCACATTTTTCGACTTTTAGGTTTTTGTAAGGAAATACGCCATCAATTTCTTTTCTGATGGTTTTGATATGTTCGAAGATGGTGTTCCAATCAACACCCGATTCCTCTCTTTGCTTCTTGCGCTTTGCCTTGTAATGCTCAAATATATCACGCCGCCAGTAGTTACCAGCGTCCCAACAGAGAACAAGTTCACCCTCATTCTTGAACTTCTTGCGAATGTTTTTGATCGACACTAGAAACATATGTCTCATCAAATCGATGTCTGCAATAGGACTTCCTTTTGCTTCTGCCATGATTGTTGCAATTGCGATTTGATATGCGTCCACAAGTACCATCAATAAACTCCAAGAAGAATTGTGTCTTCGTTGATTCGTCCAGTTGGTTGCTTCTCCGTGGTCTTTGATGCATTGAATGCATTCTTGATAGCACGGATTCCGCCATCCTTACGCACAATTGAAAGCAACTCTTCTGGTTTACGCAAGGTTTTGCAGACAGACTTCTTTACATCAAAACCAAGCACTGTTGTGCCTTTTACGGTGAGACCTTGTCGGCTATCTGCTTCAAAGATGGAACACACGCGAGTCATAGTGTTGTATGTTACCAACTTTTCCGCTCCTACGATCTTAGAAGCAGCAACTGACTTGATTTTTAGTTCACCATCTTCTCGCTTGAACTTGAGGTTTTTGACAACCTCAACAGGTGCCTTCTGTCGCTTACGACGAGGTGCGCGTAATTGCTTCGATACTGCCTTCTGATGATCGCAAACCTCAATCAAAGTCTTTAGCCAATCTCGACGATTCTTCAATTGTTTCTTCTTATAGACGCTATATCCCTCAATCAGTTGCTCGTCGGCGGTTCCCTCAAGGACTGCATCAAGTTCCTTCATGCGACGGCGAAACCACTCAGCAATTCGACTTGCATGAACACCCTTGCAACCATTCTTGGAGAGCCAACTGTTGAGATCGGAATCTACAGTCTTTGTTCCACCACAAGATTCACATGCACACTCGCGCACGGGAGCATCTGCGGGTGCGTTCGCGCAGGCGCACGGGTAGACAGGAGTTTCTCCCCGAATAAGGCAATCCTCAACCGTTTCCAAGTCAGAAATCAATTTGGATACTTGTGCTGCAATTCGCTCTTGCACTCCAACAGTAGGAGCATCTTCTACCTTTTCTTCCTTTGACTCCTTGATAGCGTTACCAAGAGCAATGAGGTGAGAAACACCCTTCTTCAAGCGAATACTGTCTTTGGTTGGAATCCATCCTCCCTGAGACAGGATACGAGCATGGATACCAAGATTGATACCCAAGTCATTATTTGCGATTTCGTCGGGAAAGAGAATCGCTCGTTTTGTTCGAATTACTGACTGAATATCCTTCGCCTCGTAACTCTCCGCCCTCATATACTGAGTCAACCAGTTGAGTTGATCGGTCTCATCAGACATATGGTGATACCAATTCAGAGCCTTGCAATATTGAGAATCTCGGTCAGTTGTGTTGGACCAAGTAGGCTCTTCTCCGTAGTGTTGTCGTTCAGCGGTCTTGTTAGTGGTAGTTGCCATGTAAGTACTTTAGTAAAAAATCAAATGCTTGTCAAGCCTAAGAAGCCACTTGACGAGTAAATAGTTGTACGGTATATTGTGCGTATCGTCCTTTGAACGGTTCTTAGGGCGGTAAGTATTCCTAGTTTAGGGAGTCTGATAATGTCAGAAGGTCAGCGTCAAAAGCGTATGCGTGTTTGGGTTCCGTCTCTTGCCAAGCGCGGAGAGGTTCGCAGGGTAGAACAAGATCCCGTTTGGGGTCCGCAGTACTATGTGTCTGTCTATTGTCCAGACACTGTGGAAAACACCAATCCGTTTGAATGTTTCTGGGTTCGTGGCGAGGAGTGTGAAGAGATCAAGGGGCGTGACGATTGAACATCTTCTATCTTCACGAAGATCCAAAAACCTGTGCAGAAATGCACTGTGACAAGCATGTAGTCAAAATGATTCTTGAGTACGCGCAGTTATTGTCTACTGCTCATAGAGTCTTGGATGGAGATCCATCTATTGAATTGTCTGTGAATGGCAGAAAGGTGAAGAGGTGGCGACTCAAGGACCCTGATATGGATTCACGGCTATTTGCTGCGACCCACATCAATCATCCTTGTGCAGTTTGGGCAAGACAAAATGACTCAAACTACAAGTGGCTTCGTCAATTGCTTTGGGAACTCTTGATTGTTTATCGTGATCGTTATGGCAAGGAACATAGTGTATGGCAACGATGTCTTGCTGAACTAAAAGATCCGCCAAAATACATCATCAAGGGTCAGATGAGCAAACCCCCACAAGCAATGCCTAATCAGTACAAGGTAGTTGGAAACGCAATTCAAGCCTATCGTAACTACTACTGTGGCGACAAGTCAAGATTTGCAAAGTGGAAGAATGGTTCGGTTCCCTCTTGGTATGCACCGCTAAATAAAGCGGGAGCATAACTATGCCAATCTATGAGTACCGATGTACCTCATGTGAAAACACATTTGAGGATTTCTTGAAAATTGCAGAGAGGAAACGGCCATGCAAAAAGCCGTGTCCTAAGTGCGGAAAAAAGACAATCGAACAGTTTGTCTCTTCAGCACCTGCTGCATGTGATCCTGTTCGCGTCGGCGCTCGTAAAATGGATGGTGGCTTTAGAGATGTAATCAAGAAGATAAAGAAAGCCCACCCAAGAAACAACATACCGGACTATTGATTATGATAACACTAAACAAACTTCAATCCGTCGAAATAGATGGAATGGGTAGATTCTACAAGTCTAGAAACAAGGATCTATGGTATCCTTCCGTTACAACTGTAACTGGTTGGTCAAAGAGATCTTTCTTTGCTGAGTGGAGAAAAGACCCAAACAATGCAAAGAAACTTGACCTCGCAGGAAAGCGAGGAACTGCTCTTCATGGAATCATAGAAGATTACCTCAAGAGTGGATCTGTAAATTCATCAGACCCTGACATCCTTGTGCTATTTGATAGCATCAAACCTTACATTGATGGCATCACGGATGTACAAGCGCAAGAGCAACCTTTGTGTTCAGACACCATTCGTATGGCAGGGCGATTCGATTGTATCGCTAAGTATAATGATAGGATTTCCGTAATTGATTTCAAGACCTCCGATAAACCTAAGAAAGAGGATTGGATTCAGAATTACTTCGAACAAGCGTCTGCATACGCTCTCATGTGGTATGAGGAAACGGGCCAACTCATCGATCAGATCGTAATCCTTATTGCATGTGCGGATGGAACTGTTCAAGAATTCATCAAGGATCCTAGTTTGTATTATTCGCCACTGAGAAACAGTGCGGCATCATACTGGTCAGACAACAATTTTGACAAACTACAGGAGAGAGTCCGTGAACATTTTCAAGAAACTGTTTAGGTCTAGTGAAGAAGACGAACCTCTTATGATACCTCATGATGAAGATGATGATGGTAAGCATGTCGTTCGCATCATGGTTGGAAACAGAGAATTAGTTTTGCTCTTGACTGACACCGAATTCATTCGTGCTGCTGATCGCGCTCGTCGCCAATTGTCCGAAATGGCAATTGAAGATGTAGATACTACCTCTCCAAAAGAACAGGGGGAATAATGGGTTCCATAATTGGAATAGCAGACTTCTGTAAAGAGGTTGAAGAAGTAGTAAGATCCCAAAGAGAAAAGTCTTATATGGACGCTATACTCATGGTTTGCGAAAAGCATGGTATAGAACCTGAAAGCGTAGCAAAGAGTCTGACTAAGCCCATCAAAGAGAGACTAAAGACAGAGGCACAGCGGTTGAATTTGATCAAGAGCAAGTCTTCAAATAAATTGCCACTATGACTGGATACGAGGCATACTCGACCTATATCAGACTCAAAGCGCATTTCAAAGATCCCAATTTTGATTTCTTCAAATACAAGAAAACAAGAGCATCAAAGAAAACCTTTGAGCGAAGAAATGATAGACATTTCTTCGATAAACTCTCAAAGAAACACAGTGATTGTGACATTGTTGATTTTCTTGTATCTCAATTGAAAGACAATCCTGATCTTTGGATTGGCGATATGTTCTCTGAGGATGCATATGATCGCCATACGCGGCGTATGAAAAATCTACAAGCAATGAGTCACCGTCTAGAAATAGACACTAAACTGATGGTAGATCAATCGGATAGTGATACAGTCAAATTTGGAAACTTGTTTGTTCCTCCTTGCAATGGATGCCATCCTAGAGTCTTTTGTTTACTACTACAGAAAAAGATAACGGACGAAACTTTTCTATCCTATGACTTGTTGATTGGATTTACAGAATCTTGGAACAGAAAATTACAGGATGATCCGATTTGGCAAGACATGGGAATGCGGTTGAGAAAGTATGGTTCTTTCGTTCCACTTGAATATGAAGTAGTCAAAGCCACAATCTCTAGAGTTTTAGCAGAAACCATCTTGACTAAACAATAGATATCACTATACTAGTCGAAATACCGTCATACCTCTAACACACGAAAGGATACAGCGTTATATGAGCAAGTTCGAAGCAATGAAGAAAATGTCAAAGTCCTCTACAGAGAAACTCGCCAAGGAACTCGACAAGATGAGTGGCGGAGAGTACCAAAAGGACGAACGATTTTGGAAAGCAGAACAAGGCAAGGACGGAAACGGTTATGCCGTAATTCGATTCTTGCCTGCACCAGAGGGCGAGGATGTTCCTTGGGTTCGTGTATTCAGTCATGGATTCCAAGGCAAGGGTGGATGGTTTATCGAAAACTGCCCAACTACTATTGGTAAGAAATGTCCTCTCTGTGAAGCAAATAATGATCTTTGGAACTCAGGTATTGAGTCCGACAAGGACATTGCCCGTGCGCGTAAGCGTAAGTTGAATTACATCAGCAATATTCTTGTAGTTGATGACCCAACAAATCCTGCAAATAACGGGAAGGTTTTCCTGTTCAAGTACGGCAAGAAGATTTTTGATAAGATCACCGAAAAGATGCAACCTGAGTTCAAGGACGAAGAGGCAGTAAATCCATTCTGCTTCTGGAGTGGTTGTAACTTCAAGTTGAAGATTCGTCAAGTCGAAGGGTATGCCAACTATGACCGATCCGAATTTGATGCTCCCTCTGCCGTTCTTGGAGGTGATGATTCTAAGTTGGAAGGTCTGTGGAAGAAGCAACACAGTCTTCAGGCGTTTATCAATCCTGATCAGTTCAAGTCATACGATGAATTGAAGGAACGCTTGTTTGCTGTTCTTGCTGCCCCAAAGGCCACAACCAAGGCTGAAGACACGGACATCAACGAAACGCTTGAAGAGAAGTTCAAGAAGTCTCCAAGCAAGCCAACTCCTCCTCCATCAAAGAAGCCTTCTAAGCCTTCCGAAGAGGCAGAGGATGAAAATGAAGCACTTGCTTATTTCCGCAAGTTGGCAGAGGATGAATGATTATCCTCTAGGGATATTTGCTAACTGTAGATTTCGAACAGTATCGTTCTGATTTCTAACAGGAACAAATGTCACATTTTGTTGTGCAGCACCACCGCCGCCTCCGCTAGTAACGGGGGCGGCGATTGCATTATTGTTGATCACAACAGACCCACCTGCTTTTCCTTCTCTCTGCGGTAAGGAGGGAATTGCTTGTGATGTTTGCACTTTTCTTGAACCGTCAAACGAATTGTTGAATCGTTCAATTCTTTCTTTCACAATAAGTTGATTGACTTCTTTCCTTCGCTCTAACGCATCCTGTTGTCTAGCATTCAATTCTCTAGGTTTTTTAGTCTCTGCAATTACTGTCTGCTCTATCTTTTTGGTTTGATTCTCTTCCATACTAGAACCAAACAGCCATTTTCCTATTGCGCTGTTCTTGATGGATTCCCATATTTTCACTCCAAACAAATCATCAATTGCACTTCCAATAGTGTCATAAATGCTAAAGAAGAATTGTTCTACACCATCTCTGATCTCCATAATTTTCTGCCCAAATTGCTGAAGTGCGCTAACGATGGTTTCAAAGTTTTTGTAAATCTTGTATCCTGCAAAAACCATAAGCCCAAGCACAAGAACTATTGCACCTGCTATTAGAATAAACGGAGAGATTGGTGCAATAAGAGCAGCGACAAATGAAACTACTCCTGCGGCGATCCCTGCTATAAATGTACCAACGGCAGCCAAAATAGACCCAACAAATCCAAGAGCAGCAGCCGCGACTGGAGCAACAAATCCAATGGTTGCCGTTACGACAGATGCAGCGAATCCAAAAATCGTTGATCCAACACCAACACTAAACGCAATAACAGAACTCATGAGTCCAAAAACTACACTGCCTATAGAGGTTACGATACTCAGTGCTGCTGTACCGAGAGATATAACAAAACGAGAAACTCCCGTTGAAAGAGGTCCCAAGAAACTACCCACTTTTCCTGCAAATGAGGAAATGGATGTTCCTATTCCCTTGATAAAGTTTGAAGAGGAGTTGAATATGGCTTTGGCGTAATTGCCTGCTGTTTCAAATAACTTGTCTCTAAACTTATTGACAGTTTGTGCTACTTTATCAAACCCATCACTAAGCCCCTTCATACTCTTCATAAAGGTTTCTTTTACTGTTCCTATTGGATCCTTTGCTAATTTCTCACCAAAAAGAACTAGCGATCTACCAAGTTGTTCGCTTTTGTCTGACAGATTCTTAGAAAATTCAGTGATTCGTTTTCCTGCCGTATTGAAATCAACTGCTATTTTATCCACTACACGCTTGAAGTCGATTTCCTTGATCTTGTTGAATCCTTTTACCACAAGATCTTTCACACCCTGTCCCAAGAAAATCAGAGATACTGCTACAATCCTAAACAAGAAACTTAGGAAACCTGTAACAGTTAGTAGTTCTTTGAATTTGCTATACGCATTTTCTATTGTCGATAAAAACTTATCGTAATCTTGATTGGCTTTACCAATTCTGCCTGTAAAAGTAGATAGAGGTGGAATTAGTTTTGTGATTTGAGCCGAAAGAGACGCTATTGCTTTTTGGAAAGGAGCATCTTTTCCTACAAACTCGTACTTTTCTTTTTCTGTCTCAGTCGCAGGCTCAGTGTTAACAGCAGGTGTACTTACAGTAGGGACAACAACTGGTTTTAGTTGCTCTGCTGCTGTTGTTACTGCGCTCTCTATCTTTACCTGATCTGCTATTTTCTTGAGTACAGTAGCCTCTACAGTCGGAACTGCTGACAACTTTTGTTGTTGTATTTCAAGACCCTTTTTAGCCCGTTCCTGTTCCTGTTTTGTTGCCTCTTCAATTCTCTTACTCAAAGCCTCTCGACTTGTCAGTTCTTTTTCTACTAACTGTTGAGATTTTTCTGCAAGACGAGTCTGCTTGATTACCTTTTCTAGCAGTTCTTCGGTTGCTTTACCTGAAGCACCAAGAGTAAGTGCCTCATCTTCAGCGAGTTTTATCGCAACTTTTTGCGCTTCGGTGAGTGCTTCTAGTTTGGATATCTGTTCTTGACGAGCAGCGACTTCTGCTGCATTCATCTTTTCGATATCCTTCTCCTGAGATCGCATGGTGGTGCGAAGGGACAGTATCTCTTTCGTCAAAGCCATCAGGGCTTCTGTTGCCCTTGAAGTCTCTAATGAATCAGGTCCTAGTGATGCTTTTTCGTTGAGATCTGCCATCCCGTTTATCTCCTGTATGAATTCATTTTGCCTTCATATTCTTCATTTCTTTCATTCTCCTCTTTGATCCACTGTATCAACATGCCAACATAAACTCGTCTTTCCCAAGGTGTCATGTTCTCCAATTCATGTAGTGCGTAATGATAATTCTGCATCATCTGAAAATTTGTTTCTAGCATGTTCGCAAGGGTTTCATGCGACATGCTTAGGTAAAAAAATCTTGTATTCCTGTCAACAAAACCTTGCCTTGGTGGTTGCAAGAGGGACATGTATAATTTGCTTCGTGTCTTAGTTTTGGTAGATTTTCGAAGAAAGATGCCAACTTCTTGAACGAAGATTGGGTCAGTGATTCTACGAATTCTCTAACCTCTTCTTTAGTAAAGTCTTTTGTTTCGTAGATTGCCTTTTCGTCGTAAATTTTCTCAATGCACTCAATAACCACTTTGAACGACTTTTCGGTTTCTGACTCCACAGTCTCCAACTCTTTGATAGTGTCGTAATTTGGGTAGTTCATGATGACACCAACCGTTTGAGTCAATTGAATTTGCTTTTCTGGTGGTTTACAATCAATTCCTACAGCAGTAAGGTCAACAGATATTCCTACTGTTTTCCCACAACTTTCACATGTGGTATTGGGATTGGCAGTTTCGCCCACCGATCTTGCTCTCACATTGATAAACAGATATTCTAAGTCGGTCACAGGCAACTTTGAAATGTCAACTTTGTCAAAGGTGCAATTAGTCATAATTTGCTTGATTGTCTTCATTATTTGCTTTTCATCTTTGCTTTCGGCAGCAAGCAACAAAGCCTTTTCTTCCTTCACAACAAAAGGTCTGTATTCAATCTTTTGCTTTGTAACAGGTAGAACAATGTCGTAAGATGATGTAATATTGATCGGTAGGGGCATGATGAAATATCCTTTCAAAATCTATGTAGAGATTTACAGTAAAGCAACCAGATTGATAACTTGGTTCAGTGAGATTGAGAATGGTGGTTTCTTTGGGTTCAAATCCAAGAATGCTCTGTTTCTCTCCAAAGCCATATCGTTTATACCAGGCACAATGACAAATCCGTTCTTGGCTTGAGCGTTCATACGAGCGGTACTTTCCTCTGCTGTTTCCACTTTTGGGATGCTAGCATTTGGATCAAGAAGAACTCCACCAGGCGTAAACAACGACTCATCGAGAGCCACATAACCACTGGCTACCATCTCATCGAAGTGTGCCGTGTACATATCGCGATAGGTAAAATCGACTTTTAGTGTTGTAAACCCCTCTGATCCATTACTCAGAGTTCCGTCATTGACCACAACACTTGATGGGTAAACCTCATTTACTACGAAACCAGGAAGACTTCTCAGTTCTGCGGCTTGCAAAACTTGATTGTAGTCCTTGACATAGTTTGGGATCATGAGAACCATGATTTTGCAACCCATCGCATAGTCCTCGTAGTAACCTGCGCGACGGTTTATAGGATTCACGATCATATCTTGCCATTTGTTGAAAAACACCCATTCTTTAGAGTCGGCAGAGAACATGAATTGCATGCTTATGGGAGTATCACCGAAAGAGGAAATGTACGGAACCTTTCTATCAGGACCGGTAACCTTTCGATTTACTGTTCCAAATCCGCGTGAGGGGGTGGTGACGCTGTTACAAAACTGAGAAAGCCTTGTGTTCATCTCCATGAAATTGTCAAACCCACATTGCGTTCTTACCTTCTGATTGATTTTCAAAATTACAGCATACCTGTTGCTTCTGAGGAAGCCAGGAGTTTTGAATCGGGATATCATCGATTCTATGAGGTTGAATTCAGGCATTTTCTCTCCTTAGATCTGATTTCGTGACCACTTGTACACCTCATTGCTGCTCATTTTTGCAAACCTCTCTAATGGCATGAATATGGCAGTTTTCCATTCCGAAGGAGGAACCATAGCCACATTTGAAACTATGCAGTTATACTTGTAGGATTTGATCGTTGGTCTATAGAACCTCAAGCGAGGGTCGGCTTTGAAGTCTGGATACTCTGCATCTATTTCTGCATCAGGATTGAGATTCCATTGTGTGGTATCTGCATACTTCACTAGTCCGTTGATAAACCAAGCACGATAGTTCATCTCAAGATAGTGAAAGTTGACCCCAAGGAATCCACCTTTTTGATAATTCATCACGAAGACTAACGGAAACTCGTCGTAAAATGGCAACTCCGATTTTCCTTTGGGGATATACGCAAAAAAGTAGAAGTGGCCAGGCTCTATTGATTGAGCAGATATGCCTTTTTTGAGGATTGGTCCTCGTTTGACAGGTCCAATCTTTTCTAGATTCTCTTTGAGCCAATAAGTTGCTTTGGCGCTTGTTGGGTCTATCCCTTGTCGCCTAGCCGCAGCAGTTATTCGTCTTACTTCCTCTTTACTCATTTTGAGCCTCCGAAGATGTTCTCTTCCGTGAGTACTCTGAACTGCCATCCGCGATCAGCACAGTATTCCTTCGCCGCTTCCCACTTCGCATTATTGATGACCCAATCACGCGCTCTGACAAGATCCGATTTTGTCGGTCTTACACTTTCTATGATTGGTTTGATAGTTTGTTTCTTTGGTTTGATCTCTATCAGCATCGTTTCGGTTAGTCCTTCTTTATTTTTGACTTTCATCCAAAAATCAACAAAATAACGATGAACTCTATTGTCAATAGGTGATCTGTAGGGAACGATGACTTCCTCCGATGACCATTCGGTGACGCTAGTGTTTTCATCACAAAATTGCATAAAGCGTCTTTCCCACAGAGACCGATAGACGCACTGCGTCGGATTTCCACGGTACTTTTGTGGGTTCCTTGGTTGATAGAATCCCTTGTAGGTCTTGTAAGGAATGGGCTAGGTTCTCCTAATTGATATTTAGCAAAATCTCGCTAAATAATTGCAATAAGGAGACCACCCTTGTCCTTTGTATACCCAACAGAAACACTAGACAGATATGCTCAGTTGCATGGTAGAAATACCGGCGATCCTATAACTGATCAGCCTCAAACCAAAAAAGGTGAACAGTCTTTAGCAAAAGCACAGAATAGTGGCGCGGTCAATGAGAACTTTTTTCCCACTACTGCGGATGAAACGATAATAGACAATGGGTCAAAGATAGCGTCGTTTGAAAGAGATCTGAAAAAGATTCACTATAACGAGGCAGTAAACGAAACATCGGAACTCAATGATCTCCTTTCGATCTTTGGTGGCGCATCTCAAAGGGTGGTCACTTATCCGTATGACCTAGCCACATCTCCAGAAAACATGGATTACATCCTATTCGACATATACGAGTCAGAAGGCGCAGGCATCAAAACCGTGGCTCAGAAACTACAGAGAATGAGAGCGGAAAAATCAAACTCTACTCTTTTGAATGTTGCCGGAATTGGTGCGGCGGCTCTTGTAGGCGGAGACGCTATAGCAAAGATCGGTGGAGGATTGGGAGTTGCAGCAATCAACCAAGCAGGAACTTTACTGAATGGTGCAAACCAACTTGCGAGTGGGTCAGCGAAAGCGTCATCAGACCCAACGATAGGATCAGGTGAAATAGGTTTTTCTCAAGAGTCATCGGGATTTGCACAAGCAACAGAGCGCGTAAAAACATCCATCGCTTTATACATGCCTCCCTCCTTGCAAGCAAAGTACAGCACCAAATACCAAGACAAAGACTTTTCAGAAATGTCTGTGCTTGCCACAGTAGGAAAGAATGTTATCGAAACAGTAGGTCAGGTTATCGGAGGAGGTGGTCCCTCCGAAGGATCAGCAAAAGCAGCCGATGCTGCCATGCAAATTGTGGGACAACAAGCGGTAAAGGTCTTTGACAAGTTTGTAGTTGGAATGATTGGTGGAGAAGGGGGGGCAGGACTACAGGATGTGATCAATGCATCGAACAGAGCGGTTCCCAATCCTCAAGTTCTTCAATTGTTCCAAGGTGTCGATAGAAGAACATTTAGTTTCACCTATGAGTTTGTTCCTGTAAGCGAGAAAGAAGCACTCAAAGTTTACGAAATCATAAGACTGTTCAAGAAATACTCTCACCCACGAAGAGCAATAGAAGGTAGATATCTTGAGTTTCCCGCTGAATTCCGAATAACATTCATGCACGGAACAGAGGAAAACCTGTACATCCCGAGAATTGCTCGTTGTGTTTTGACGGGTGTTGATCTTGAGTATGGAACAGAAACATTTGCAACCTTTCAAAAGACAAATGGCAGAAACGGTTCTCCTCCTATCAAAACAAAAATGACTTTGAATTTCAGCGAAGTCGAAATCCTAACACAAGAACGCATCGATCAAGGATACTGATACATGTCTTACTTCTCGTATTTCCCAATGACAAATTACGAGTTGAATTTCAACTCGTTAGAATACAAGATGGTCAGAAACATTCTTGTGAGAGCCAAGTTCAACGAAAGCCTCAAGCAATCGGAGTCTCTATCTTCTGCTTATTTTGTAAAGGATGGAGAAAGACCTGATACTTTGTCTTACAAGATATACAACAGGTCAGATTTGCATTGGTTGATTTTACTAGTCAATGAAATGCACGACCCTTATTACAGTTGGCCGATGTCACAAAGTCAACTAGATTCATACATCGACAAGAAGTATCCTGGTGTCGCCATCTACCTCGCAACGGTGGATCTAATAGCAGCCAAGGGAGATAATGTCTACCAAAAGAGTGATGGCGTTTATACCAAGATAGGAACTGTTCACAAGTGGGATCCAACATACCTCAAATTAGAAGTTGACGGAACAGATGAACTGATAAGTGTAGATTCATGCACAGGATTTACAATTAGAGTAGGGGAAACAGGTAGAGATGTAACTGCATTCCGAACAGAGTTGAACAAATACAGCATCAATCATTTCAACAACCAAGGTCTTGAGGTCGGTGCGTTTGCCAGCATCGAAGATCCGGAAAGAGTTCCTCTTCCAAATCAAGAGGGAAGGTTGATTGAAACTTATGCAAAAAATGGATCAACGCCAACTATACAGAATTATGTGGTAGACAACTACACACACGAACAAGAACTAAATGACGCTAGAAGAGAAATAAGAGTCCTAAAACCAGAATACACAGATACAGTTTTCCGATTGATGCGAAATGCTTTCAAGGGAGTTTGATTTATGCCAGAAACTGACATCAAAACTGGTGGCATATCTTCGTCTAAACTCGCCAAACCAGGCGATATTGTTATCGAAGAGATAACGATACGGTCTTACACAGGCTTCACTATGAATGTGAAGACTCAGTTACTGTCTCTTGTGATCTATGAGGATATACACAACAACTGTCTAACAGGACAGTTGATTCTAAACGACACAATAGCAATGCAAAAGCATTTTCCTCTCGTTGGAAATGAAGAGGTCACGATAAGATTCTTCCTACCTGGAGATTCTTCGGGAAACAGACCTGTAGAAATAAAGTTTAGAACATTCAATGTCTCCGCTCAAACAAAAACAGCAACTAGCAACGCTCGTTGTATAGTCATAGAAATGACATCTAAGGAAATCGTAAAAGGATCAACTAATCGTTTTAGTAAAGCATACAACCGAATGACATATTCTGACATGGTTCAGAAAATAATGTCAGAGCAAGTATTCGAAAAAGATGACAACAATTCCGTGATTGAGGTTGAACCTACATTTGGTGTCAAGGATGTAGTGATTCCTTATTGGAATCCATTCTATGCAATAAACTGGATGGCACAAAAGTCGATGTCGAAATCTGACTTTTATCGCTGCGATTATATGTTGTATCAGACAATGGATGGATTTTACCACTTCAAATCAATATCTTCTATGAAGGACTTGCCTGTTGTGGCAAAGTACACTCATATTCCTGGTGGAAACCGCATGCAGAGTGGAGAGATGCCAACAGAGCAATATCTCAGAAATATTCATTCGTTCAATGTTGTTGCATCTACTAACAGAATGGATTCTATTGCAAATGGGGTATACGCTTCTACGGTCATCACATTTGATACTACTACCAAGAGATATCAGCGGAACTTTTACAACTACAGCAAGAACTTTGGAAAAGAGTCCGCTATATCAGAATATCCAACCATCTCACTGAATAATGAAGATGTTACTTCGTTTGTCAACAGTAGAATAAAGATGTATCCGAAGCATTCTTATCAATTTGATGGGAATAGATTTCCTGACAATCCTGAAGCCTATGTCCTAAAACGACAAGCACAGTTGAACAGAATGGATACACAAAAACTAAGACTTGAAGTTCCTGGCGACTCGCGTATTCATGTTGGAGACATTATAGAGGTAGAGATACCTGCGTTTGAAGAAACCAAGAATAAAGAGGAATGGAGAGACACTCAACTCTCTGGTAAATACATGATTATGGCAATCAAGCATATGCTTATCGAAGACAACTACAGTATGGAAATGATAGTAGCAAAAGACTCGCTTGATTACCAACTCCCCGATAGCAAAAACGAATCTCTGAAGGCATTATGAGCGACCTACAATCAGATTTTATGGGCAAAAACGGTTTCGTCTGGTGGACAGGCGTTGTCGAAGACATCGATGATCCTCTAAAGATCGGCAGATTGCGTGTTAGGATCATAGGGTTTCACACCGAAGATAAGGTTTTATTGCCTACAAAATCTTTACCTTGGGCTGTAGTTTTACAGCCTGTTACTAGTGCAGCCGTTAGTGGTATAGGAACATCACCTACAGGTGTAGTCAATGGCTCATGGGTGATGGGCTTTTTCAAGGACGGATGGAGCGCACAAGATCCTGTAGTCATGGGTACATTTGCAGGTATACCCGAAAATTTACCAAACAAAGAGCAGGGTTTCAACGATCCAAACGAGACATATCCTACTTCGGAATACATCGGTGAATCGGATGTAAACCGATTGGCTAGAGGTCAGGCCACGGCTTTTACAATCGTAAACTCAAAACGACAAACAAGGGTTCAAGGAATACGAACTGCATTGGGTGGTGCGTGGAGCGAACCAGGCACTCCATATAAAGCCATGTACCCGATGAATACGGTCACGCAATCACGCGCAGGACATATCATAGAAATTGATGATACTAGGTTTGCTCCTAGAATTCACATCTACCACAAATCAGGGTCATTCAAAGAGTGGCATCCTGATGGAACTGTGGTAGACAAGGTTGTAGGTGATGGTTTTGAAATAGATTTGAAGAACAAAAAGATTGTTGTCAAAGGAAACTCAACAGAGACCGTAGATGGATCAAAACGAGATCTGGTTGGCGGAAATTACATGATAGAAGTCCTTGGTAACTTGAACACATTTGTTCACGGTGACCACTATGTTCAAACCAAAGGAAACTATTATCACAAGGTAGATGGAACTTACACAGTTGTGTCAGGAGGAAAAGCCCTACAGATTGCACCTCGTATAGACTTCAATCCTCCAGAAAAGACCATCAATGATTTTCCTGATGTTACGGTTTTGAAGGACACCGAACCATCTACTACCACAACATCTACGACAAGAGGAAATGAGGCAGAGACAGAACCAGTACCGCAAAATTTGAAGAATGTTCAAAACTTTGATACGAGAGTCGCAATTCTAGAAAAGCAGAAGGGCGAAGAACGATTAGAGAAAACTAATCCAGTGGCGCAGACCGCTAAAGCAACCTCGCAAAATTCAATCCCATCTCCTCAGTCTTTGGTTACGGGTTCTCCCGCTGCCAAGGTAGAGGCACTTGCTCAAAATAACATTCCTACAGAAGCAACAAGCCCATCTCAGGCATCTTCCTACCTTCTTCCATCAAAGAAGAAGGATTGTCAATTGTACTGTACAGAGGTAGTAAAAAACACTGGAGGAACAATCGAAGATTTTGAAGCATGTGTCAGTGAGTGTGAATCGTATAACAGAGAAATCGACTCTAGACTTCCAAGTAAAGTTGGTGGTGATGGTAGTTGTGGTGGAGGATTGGACGATCTTGGAATCGGAGGAGTTATTGGATCAATCGAAGAAGTGCTGGGAGATGTGCAGGCGGGTATCAATGACGCTATATCAGGAATACAGTCAGGAATAGAGGGAATAGGAGAGGGTATATTTGGAACAAAAGAAGAGAGATGGTGCAAAGATGCTATAAAAGACGAGTGCAGTCAGATTTACGCTGCTCGTAAGCGTCTTGGTGGTTTTGCAGGAAATACTGTTCCTAAGCGCAGTGAGTTCATGAAAGAATGTCAGGAAAGTCCTGATGAAAATGGAAAAACCCCTGTTGAAAATTGTATTCAGTGGGCCAAAGACAATCCAGACGAGTTCAACGAAATAATCGCAGAAGAGGAAAGCGAAACTCCAGTTCCATCAGTTCCAAAAACCTCCGATCTAGGACCGGTTTTGGACTTCAAGATTCCAGGATTGCCATCTATCCCTTGCTTGGGAATTGGTCTAGCAGTTATAGGAGGAGCATTAGGTGCAGGAATTGCACTTGCCACCGGCAAATCAGTTCTAGGAGGTGTTGCGATAGGAGCAGGAGCAGGTCTAGCAGCAGGTGTACTTGCAGGTGGATTGAGTGCCGCAAGTTCTATATCTCCAACGGTAGAAACCGTAACTCCACCAGAACCCGCTCCGCCTGATAACACTGCCGATGGTGGTTCTTTCTAAATAATGCTATGAGTTTAGCAGCCGTACATCGTCTTGGCGACTTATGCACAGGTCACGGTTGTTGGGGAGGAAGAGTGAATGTTGGAGCATCCCCTGATGTGTATGTGAATGGTTTGGGATGGCATCGCGTAGGAGATCCCTGGGCAACACATTGCTGTATAGCATGTCATGGAAGTGTGGCTCGTACTGGATCAGAAACTGTTTTTGTAAATGCCAAAGCAGCATGTAGGGTTACAGACGATGTAGCCTGTGGTTCAAAAATGATGACAGGAAGTACAACCGTGTTTTGTGGTTGAAACCACAGGAGTCTAGATGTGCTAAGTCAAATTTCTCTAGAAAACTGGATAAACATCGGCACCGGCTTAGGTGGTCTCGTTCTTGGTGCATTGACTGCATATGCCATAATCAAAAAGGGAATATCGGATCTCAAGAAAAAGGAAACACTAGAGGCCGATATCGGAAGAAACAACTTTCAAAAACATGCAATAGTTCATGATTACATTACCGCTCTCCGCATACTCACAGGAAGCGACAAAGTAGAAATAGGTCAATTTCATAATGGAGGTAAATTCCTAGATGGTTCTCCGATGAAGAAGTTTTCAATCACTCACGAATCGTGCGATAGAGGCGTAGCATTCACATTTTCTAGTATGCAGAATGTACTCACTACCATTTTCTACGATCTTATAGAGTTGATAAAAGAAGACGATCCTAGAGTTGTTTTGACTCAAACCATGCCAGAAAGTTCTTCCACTAGAACGCACAACCTGTCACGCAGTGTGGAGGCGTTCAGTGTTTTACCAATCAAAAAAGGTGAACTCTTTGTTGGTTACATTAGAGTTGAGTGGTCGAATCTTTCATCGATTCCATCAAACCATTCATTATTCTCCAAAGAATTCAAAGAGTACCGCTCGTTTATAGAACTTGAACTAATCAAGGACGGAGGATAACACATGAAATCTCTCTTCGCTGTTGATCTTAGTCTAAACTTCAATCCTCTGCCTGGATCAGGAGATATTGGTGTTCTCATCGATCAAGAAGCAGTGAAGAGAGCCGTTAGAAATTTGATTTTGCTCAAAAGAGGAGAGAAACCATTTCATCCTGAGATAGCGTCAGGTGTGGTTGATCTTCTATTTGAAAATCCGCTTCCTATTGTGGTAGCAACTCTCAAGAAAGATATTGAGCAGTTTCTTACAAAATACGAACCACGCGCCCGTAATATCGATGTCAATGTTGCTCGTATAACTACGGGTGACCTTTTTGTAACTATAAACTTTGCCGTTCAGAACCAACAGGTCACAATCTCAACTCCAGTACAGGTGCAGAGAACCAGATGACGAATAAATCAAACCTTCCAATCACGGCACTCGACTTTGATGCCATCAAGGATAACCTGAAGAGTTATCTTCGGGGACAAACATCCTTCAAAGACTATGATTTTGAAGGTTCTGGTATGAACATCATTCTAGATTTGCTTGCATATAATACCCACTATCAGGCATTTTATGCAAACATGGTAGCAAACGAGACCTTTTTGGATTCAGCGATTACTCGCTCATCCGTGGCATCAATTGCCAAACAACTTGGCTATATTCCTAGATCTGCGAAGGCCGCTAAAGTAACGGTAAACCTTAATTTCGGAAGTTCTAATACACGACTACTGAAAGATGTGACGGCAGGAGCGAAATTCATCGACAGAGGAGATATCTTTGTTACCACGATTGAAGGCGAGGCTTACATTTTCTTGCCACTAGAGGCATATAGACTCACCATAGAGAATGGCGAAGCCGTTGCAAGAAATGTTACGATTTATGAAGGAAGAATCAAGACTACCACCTATGTCTACAATGTCAATACAGAAAATCAAAGATTTACGATTCCTGTAACGAATGTTGACATCGACACTCTGCGAGTTTTTGTACAGAAGTCTCCTTCAGAGTCTACCGGGTTGATTGATACATGGGTCAGAGCAAATGATATCACGAATTTGGATTCTGAGTCCAAAGTTTTCTTTGTTCAGGAAACCACAGACGGCAAGTTTGAAATCTACTTTGGAGATGGGGTTATCGGAAAGACTCTTGATAATGGTAATATGATTACCATAGAGTACCTGATCACAACAGGTCCAGGTGGGAATGGTGCTTCTTCGTTTACCTACTCTGGAAATATCACAGAAGTATCTCCCGCAGTTGTGACAGTCAACGATCCTGATGGAAACGCCACAAAGTCTTTTGGTGGAAATGGTCCCGAAAGCGTTTCATCGATCAAGTACTACGCGCCACGAAACTACCAAGCGCAAGAAAGAGCCGTAACTGCTGAAGATTATGAAACTATTCTAGCGCGAGACTATTCCGATCAAGCAGACTCATTCTATGTTTGGGGAGGAGAGGAAAACGACCCTCCTGCATACGGAAAAGTCTACATTTCCATGAAGCCTAAAAATGGTACTAAACTATCAGATCAAGAAAAATTGTCAATAGAAAAAACCATAGTAGGGAATCGAAACCTTATTAGTGTTACTCCTACGGTAGTCAATCCTGACTATACCTACATCAATTTAGATTTGACTGTTTATTATGACCCAAGAAAGACAACATCAAGCCAAGGTCAACTGAACTCATTTATCAGAAGCAAAGTCCTTGAATTTGAAGACACCGAACTGCTTAGGTTTGGCAGAAACTTCAGGGTATCTAAACTAACAGGATATATCAACGATTCTTATACCGCGTTCAATTCCTCTACCGCGACATTTTCGCTTCAGAAGCGGGTTGAACCTTTGCTTGGTAGAACTCTCAATTATACCGTAAAATTTGACTCTCCTATCTTTCACCCAATAGACGGATATCCTGCTGTGTTTACGACTACAGCGTTTGGACACCAAGACTTGACAAGTAGTCTTGCGGTGAAGCCTACAGTAGCATGTTATATGGAGGATGATGGTTATGGGTCAGTTTACATCTACAAACTAGTTGGTAGAGATAAGGTCATAGTGAAGGATAATGCAGGTTCTATTAATTACCAATCGGGAACCATAAGCCTTACGAATTTTACACCTCTTACCGTTCTACCAACAGCATCGAACGAAATCAATTTCTCTGCCATAATAACTGCAAACGATATTGTGGCAAGAAGAAACCAAATATTGCTATTTGATAGAGACAAATTGACCATTACTCTTGTACCAGAAACCTTCAGAACAGACAGAAGAGAGACGGGGTCACCTTTTCCTCGCTAATCCATGAATGAACCTACAAAGATCTCTCCATTTGTTTCTAGCCAACTACCCGAATTCGTTCGCGTAGATCACCCATCTCTTGTTGCATTTTTGAATGCATACTATGAGTGGCTTGAGCAACACGAAAACGAAATACGATCTCCTATGGCACTCAAAGGGGTATCTGATGTAGACGAAAGTATGGATAGGTTTGTCGAACAGTTCAAAAAGCAGTATCTTTTGAACTTTCCTGAGCAATTAGCAATAAACCAAAACGGTTCGCCAGTAGATCCACGAAGACTCATAAAGAACATCAAAGCATTCTACAGAGCAAAAGGAACAGAGAAGGCTTATCGTTTTTTGTTCCGAATTCTTTACGACGCTGCTGTTGAGTTCTATTATCCAAAGAAGGACATACTTCGTCTATCTGATGGAAAATGGATACAGAAATCATCCATAAGAATGACAAACACTACGGGGTCCAATCTGTTCTCTTCACTAGGGAGTAGAGTTTATCAGAGAAATGCTAGTGGAAGTATTGTTGCTAGTGCGAGAGTTGAAAGTATCACATCTCTACAGATTGGATTTTTCGAAATCGCAGAGGTTTTCCTTTCAGGTATAAACGGAACCTTTTCTTACGATAAACCCGTTGAATTTTTCGACGGAGAGAAAACAATTCAAGAAACATCCGTACTGCCTGTTGTTGCTAATGTAAGCATAACCAACGGCGGCACTGGTTATAGAGTTGGCGACAGAGTTCTGTTTACTCAAGCAGAAGGAGATATCGGAGTCGGTGCATACGGCATAGTCTCTAAAGTCTCAACAACTGGCGCAGTTCTAAAAATAGACATACAAAATTTTGGCGTAAATTACAGAATTGCTCCCGCAGTATCGATAGTTTCTGCTAAGGGAACAGGATTTTCGGGAACTTCTTCCCCCACGGGTGTGTGTGCTTATGCAGGGTATTATGCCAATAATGACGGTCGCCTAAGCACCAACAAGGTAATAGAGGACAACCACTACTACCAAGAATTTTCTTATGTTTTGTCAAGCGAAATTACAATTGACAAGTACAGAGACTCTGTAAGAAAACTAATTCACCCCGCAGGTTTTGGTTTCTTTGGACAAGTATCTATTGGAAGATGTGCGAGGGGAGATCTCAGCAATCATACAGAAATTGCTCGTTATGAAGTTCCCGTCATTGGTCACTATGTCCCTTATACATTCAAGACATATGATGATCTATCAGAGTGGTTCAAAGATGATCAAGGAATTTCTGTTGGGTATGATTCGACGCAACACGATACTTTGATAATAGGAGCGGGAGGAAATCCTATTACAAACGAAACCGAACTAGATCCCATAATAGATGATCCTATTTGGATCATTTATCAACACCCAAATCGCAGAATCAAGGATCCGACAATCGCTCGTATATGGGAACACGACCGATCCGATTTTCTGTATGAGGGAGAGGGCGGAACCGTATTAGATGCAACAGGTAACTATGAAAAGGCATGGCACGAATGGACTCTAACAGGGCAACATAGATCTGCATGGGACAATGCATTCGTAAACGATTACACATATGCGACTCTTCGGTATGATAACATTTCAGAATTTAGAAAAATAACCGCAAGATCTTTCTTTGAAATGCCGGTTGGTGTTCCATTTGACTGTAGAGCCGAAAAGATAGAAGACCCTTCGGTTCCTCAATTGACTATCAAAGTAGGATCTCTAAATTTAGATCCAACCGCAGGGGCAACCCTCATATCTAACGGAACGATCAATTATACGGTTTCTATTGTAAACGATAGAAATTTGGCATTCTATAATGCAAGCACAATACGATTCTCTGTGCAAAAAGGTAGTGTTGCAGACGATTCGGTCACCCCTGTTTCTTTTCCGTTGTGTCAATTGACTGCACAGATTAGAGGATTCTCTTCTGGTCAGTATACAATCACTGCCTCTCTGTACGACCTCAACGGTAACATCATCAACAATTCAATATCAAATACCCTATCTTTTGGCTATGTCTACAACTCTGGTTCATCTGCTGCCGGTTAGTAAAAAGTCAATAAATAGACCAACGAGAGAAAACAAATGCCATTTTGCGACCCATTCAAGCAAAACCTCAAACGACACGCCGCCCTAGATTTTATCGGGGATTTTGCAGATTTGTCAGAAAACAGGTGGTTTCTTGGAGTGGGAAAACCCTCTCCGTGGACCGATGCTGATGGTGGTTCCGATACAACTCCTCCCGTTGCAGTAGATGCCGTAAAAACAGACACAAATTTTTGGAGAGGTTTGTTAGGGGCCAAGAGAATTGGCAAGGACGATATAAGTCTTGTGGTTCCTAGGTATGATTGGGTCGCAGGGACGGTTTACAGGTCATATAGAGATAATGAAGATTTATTTGACGATACAGTACCTGCTAACTTTTTTGTCCTCGTTGACGAAGAGCGTGTCTATAAGTGCATAGACAATTATTACAACGCAGTATCAATAATTCCTCCTACACACACAGATGCGTCTATCCGTACAATGTCTGACGGTTATCGATGGAAATTCATGTATCAGATACCCGAATCCAAGAGAAAGTTTCTCACCAAGACATATTCAACAGATAGCACAGATATAGCCACAATCACACGGCAGGGTTACATGCCGATTGAGTATGTGGACTATCTGAAACTAAACGACGAAAGAACTTTGCAATTTTCAGTTCAGCAAGCAGCCGTAGATGGAGAAATTTCGTTTACACTTTTCAATAATGAGTACAGAGGATTACTTGTAACAGATGACAAGTGTATCCTTTCGGGTGCCACTGTTGTTTTCGTTAGAGTCCACTCCGACAAAACTGATGTCTACATTTCTTCCTCTAGTATAAGATCCGCAGAAGGGTTTTATGAAGGAATGACATTATCAATTGATGGTGGAGTTCTTGCCGGATCAAGAAGAAGAATTGTTTCCTATCAGTACGATACAGAACAGAATGCAGGTGTTTTTACTCTAGATGGTGGATTCTCACAATATCAATATTCCGAAGAATCAGAATTTCAGGATTACGACCTAAATTCTACAGCATGCAGAATCGTACCAACAATTGCAATTGATGGGGATGGAAGACGAGGATCTACTCCCGCAAATCCCTACATCAATTCTGCCGATGTCAGTGTTCGATTCGGAGCGACTGCTCCTGGACTGTCATCCTGCGGCATAAATCAATTTTCAAACTATGTTTCCTCTTTTGAAATGGCTGATGGGGGTCAAGACTATACATTTGCTTCTTTTTCTGTCCTTGCAGGACTGACATTCCTTGATAACACCATTGGATTGAACATCAATAATATCGGAACTCCAATCATGTCTCCAAAGGGTGGACATGGATCAAATGCAACATTTGAGTTAGGTGCAGCAGCCGTAATGGTTGTGAAAGATTTTGCTCAGGGAGAAAATGGAAGACTGACTGTGGAGAATGACTACAGACAGATAGGGATAATCAAAAACCCCGAATTGTATAATACTCTTTATCGGATAGTCCTTGCCGAAAAGGGAGTTAGTGGATCGTTCGTAGCAGGATTTACCGCTAGTCAAGGGTTCACGGGAATAAATGGAGTCACAGGATTTGATCTTGCATCTGCAAATATAACAGAGTGGCTTCCGGGTTGGTCGGGTACAGGAAATTACGCATCATCTCAGGTCACCGTAAATAGCCTTACCGGAGGAGAATTTGGTCCATATGGAATGATGATTTCTTCCGCAGGTACAACTTTTGGGATTGTATCTGTTGAGGAAATTACAAAAGCAGGAGAAGAGGGAAGATTTATAAAGAGACTGGAGATAGTGTCAAATCCTTCGACTGTTTTCTCAGGAAATGAGTTCTATAGAGGACAATATGCTCAAGGAGTTGGCAATCAGGACTTCAACATTCCATCTTCCCACGCGATAGGAAGAATTCATTCTTACTCGCTTATTCCTGGAACAAACACAAGAGCATACCTTTTGGTTGAAGGTAATGATGACTTTAGAGTAGACGAGCGAGTTGTTCCTTGTGGTTATTATCTAACACCTCTTGGATCGGTAACAGGTTCTCCAAGAATTTCTGCCATAGACGAAACATATCAGGGAGGTGCGTCTCTTTATCGATCAACCATGAAAATGGTTTTGGATTCGGGAGGAGCCGCTTCTTTTGACGAAACCACATTCATGAATGATGCTATATTCCAAGCAGAAAACGCTACAGGCATAATTGTAGATTGGGTTCCTGGATCAGGAGGAGCAACTGGTAGTATTGTTCTTTCCTCTGTAAATGGTTCATTTGCAGTGGGACTCACTACAAACTACACCTACGAGGATGAATTATTTTCTGCAACAATTACAGGTGTTTCTTACTATCCTGACCTGAAATACCATTCGGGCGAGGTGTCCTACATACAGAATATCAAGCCAATTGAAAGAAACGACGAACAGAGAGAAGAGATCAAACTATTGATCACCTTCTAGGAGAGAGCGGATGTCCTACGATGCCAGCCTTTTCAATGTAGATCCTTATTATGATGACTTCAGCGAAGACAAGAAATTTCTTCGCATGATGTTCCGTCCGGGTTATGCAGTTCAAGCCCGTGAAGTCACTCAATTGCAAACAATTTTGCAAAATCAGATTGAAAGATTTGGTAATCATGTATTCGAAGATGGATCTATTGTAGTTGACGGCCAAGTCAACGAAAACTATGCCAAATTTGCCAGAATTTCTGCCATCAGTGCAGGATTGACAAATAGCGACCTTCTTGGTGTGGACTTTCTGTCAACAGACACCACCATGGGAAGAATCGTACATATCGAATCACCTATTTCTTCTACGATTGACCCATACAACATAGTCTTTTTTGAGTACACAAAAGGAGGATCTCCGATTGTCGGAGGTTCTGTTATAACCGGTACAGCAAATAATGGTGTGGCATTTGCGTTGACCATAACAGGATCTGGAAGCGTTCCTGCTGTCGGTGATGCTACCGTAGTTTCTGTAAACCAAGGTGTTCGGTTTATAGAGGGATTCTTCGTGATGAACGAGGAGCAGAAGATTGGCGCATGCTCTTTGTCGGGTCCGACAGGATCACAGATTAGAGTATTTGAAAGTCCAACCTGCCGTGTTGGATTTGATGTGCAAAAATCATTTGTGACCGCAGATGATGATGAAACACTCAATGATCCTGCATTCGGCTATTACAACTATGCTGCACCTGGATCTGATCGATTCAAGATCAATCTCACTCTGTCTCGATACAATTACGATCCATCAAATACCTCATCGACGGATAACTTTTCTCGACAAGGATTTGTTGAATTCCTCCGACTTATTGATGGGAACATCATAAAGAAGGAACTGTATCCTGAATATGCTGTTTTAGAGGAAACACTTGCTCGTAGAACATATGACGAATCAGGCAATTACACAGTTAGTCCGTTCGAACTTCATGTGGTTTCTGGTTCGCAACCCGACAGAATCAAGTATACTCTTGAACCAGGAAAAGCATATGTTTTTGGTTATGAGTTCGAAACTCAGTCAAATACATCACTAGAAACAGATCGCGCAAGAACCACTAGATTGCAATCAAATACATCGGTGGCATCCGGATTTGGTCCTTATCTAAAAACCACCCTAGCAGGTGGCGGAGGTACATCTCAGGGTGTAGGGTTGAATCTCAATGATGAGCCTGTTGTTTATCTCAGTGACTCCAAAACAACTTTTACGAATATTGGTACGGCTAGACTACGACATCTGAATTACAGCGCACCTATTTGGAACGCTTACTTATATGATTTCTCGTTCACTGGATCGTACAGTCTAACTTCTGTACAAGCGATTCACTTAGCAGGAGCCACATCAAACGGAAATCATCTGCTTGCTGTTACTGGCGGAACCGCATCTTTATATGGCGAACGCCAAAACATGATTTATCCCGTCCCTGTGGGTTCTGCGGTAAAAGAGTTTACCGATGCGGACTACGCGGTCCACAGAGCGTTCCCTAGCGTTTCGTTTAGTTCCACAGGTTTTGCTCAGGTGAACTTGGGAAGTTACATTACATTCAACTCAGGACAATCATACTTCCCAAACTACAGCAACGCATCATTCCCATCCGCAGATTTTACGATAATCGGATTGAGTGGACAAAGTTACACAGGAAATGTGTCTCGGGATACCAATACATCGATAATCAACATTTCAGTTACGGGTGCAACATCATTCACAGCAATGGTTGTTTCATCAGTCGAAATGGATTTTGATGCGAGTAATGGCTACATTCGCAGAACTAAGTCTTTGGTAGAAGAAACAATTCAAGTAACAGGAACGACCGCTCAGTTTATAGAAGACCCTGGTCTAACTTCTAGACAGTTTTTCTACTTGAATGGATTAGTAGATGTACTTTCTATTGTTGCTATAACAGGACAGTATGGTGGAACTACCGCAGATGTTTCCTCATATCTTACGCTTGATACAGGACAACGAGACGATCTATATGATTGGTCAAGAATGTACCTAAATGCAGGAGTAGCCGCAGGTAGCGTCACTGGTCCATTCGATGTTACATTGACTCGCTATGCTCACTCAGGTGACTTTGGTCCGTTCACGGTGGAATCATATCCAACCTATAACACAATTCCAACCTACACTAGCAAGACCACAGGCAGAAAATACAAACTGCATGATGTTCTAGATTTCCGTCCTACGAGAAATATCACGGGTATGAGCGGACACTGCCCACCAACAGCAACAATTGCAAACGACAACTCATTCGCATACACCCACTATCTGTCAAGAACAGACAAGGTTGTTGCTACAAGAAACAGATCATTTGAGGTTATATCAGGAGTTCCTGCGTTGAATCCTGTGATGCCTCCCGATGATCCCAACAAGATGACCATGTATGCGGTTACATTGAATCCTTATACATTTACTCCTGATGATTCTTCTGTGAGATTCGTTGAAAACAAACGATATACCATGAGAGACATAGGAGACATTGAGCGAAGAGTAGAGAGTGTTGAAAAGTTTGCTACACTTACTATTCTAGAACAAGAAGCAAGAAATGTTTCCATAAAAGACGAAAACGATCTAGAAATACCAAAGAAGGGCATTTTAGTCGATCAGTTCAATGGACACTCAATCGCTGATGTTCAAGACAACAAGTATGCAGCAAGTATTGATTTTGTCAAGGGAGAACTGAGACCATCATTCTCAAATACGGTTCTTTCACTTGAGGTTAATGGAACACCAGTAGGTGTCACCGCTACAACTGACGGAATCGTCATGTTGTCTCCTTCTTCATATAGTGCAGAAATAATCCAACCACTTACAACAACCACGGCAATTGTCAACCCATCAGGAATAATTTCCCACATGGGTACTCTAAAACTCACTCCATCTGTTGATAATTGGTACGACGAAACCAATTCTCCTACTGTGCGCGTGAATGTACAAGGAGAAAATGACGCATGGGCATTGATGACAGATCCGTTTGGTACTGAATGGCGTGATTGGGAAACTAATTGGTACGGAACAAGTGTTTCTGATAATTCCATCAAACTTACAAACACAGAGGAAAACCGTTCCATTTTCATAACCCCTACAGGTATTGATTTTGGAACAATAAGGGCGGGTTCCTCTCCTGAACAAATTAGTAGAACATTCGGTGACCTTCGTGTGAAGAACGACATCGTTCCTTACATGCAAGCAACCACTATCACTATTGATGCGAAAGGTCTAAAGCCAAACACACAAGTGGATGTTTACTTTGATGGAATTAGCACATCAAGTGAATCATATCTGAAGAGATCTTCTGATAACGCTTTGGTTGATATTGCGGATATAACCACAAACTCAAAGGGAGAACTTACAGGTTTGTACATCGACATACCTGCGGGTGTGTTCCTAACAGGCAAGAAGACCGTTAGAATTTCTGATTCTGCTAGTGTTACAAATGCAACCACTGCTGCCGATCAAATCTTTGTGGCTCTTGGTTCGTTTGGATCACAAGAAGATGCAATTTTGTCTACAAGAATTCCAACAACCGTGAGAGAAAGCGTTAGATCAGAAAAGGTTGTGTCTAATCCTTTCTTCCGAAAGATTCAAAGATCAGAGCAAGTTCGTCGTATTGGATCCTCTGATCCTATGGCTCAGACATTCTATGTCGATCCCGAAAAATATCCATCAGGAATGTTTGTTGCCAAAGTGTCGGTATTCATCAATGCCGATGATGAGACAAATCAAGAAATTCCTATCACAGTTCAACTTAGACCAACGATCAATTCATATCCTCATCTGTCAAAGGTTCTACCTTTTGCATCTGCTACAAAGTATGTTTCTGATGTAACGGACGGAACAGCAACAGAGTTCACTTTCACAACTCCTGTGTATCTACTTCCAGGCCAAGAATACGCCTTGTGTGTTCTGACCAATAGTCAGAACATTACTGTAGATACAGCCGTGATGGGCGACCCTCTAACGGGAGAAACTGGTTCTAATCCTCTTAGAGCGACTAAGCAACCTTACATTCGCAAATTCTTCCGTTCGCAGAGTGGAGGAACACTCACTAGCACAGAAAAGGAATCACTAAGATTCCACATGCACTCCTGTGTTTTCCCTGTGGGTGTTTCCTATGCAACTCTTAGAACAAAGACAACAAGCGAATATGGGACAAGTGTTTCGGTACATTCTTACTACCTACACGCCTCATATCTCTCGCCATCGTCAACGACAATAGGATTCAAGGAAAACGGAATACTATCCACAGCAAATTATGTTGATGTGACTCCTGATTTGACTATTGATTTGACCACGGCTAGAGGTCCATTCAATCCTGTTACCACAAACATTTCGAATAATCAGGTAAGCATGTCAACCACGAATCGATTTGTTACACCTGTTTTCGATTTGACTCGCTCTGCCACACTTTTGGTTCAGAACATTGTCAATAACAACACAAGCACTATAAACGGGGAAGCACTTCCGACGAATGATACTATCTCCACGGCAAACAAAGCATCTGCAAGGTACATCACGAAGAGAGTTTTCCTTGAGTCTGGTATGGAAGCGACCAACCTAAAGGTCATTCTCTCTCTCTGTAACTTCAAGCCATCAGGGTCGAGCAATACTGTTGAAGTATATGCGAGACTTCTGCCAAAGAACGCAGACACATCGTTCGATAACTTGCCTTATACAAAACTTACAGAAGAAACGACTATACCTTCTTCTACCAATTCAAATGACTTCAATGATATTGCCTTCTCTTTCCCAACCGATAGAGATGACTTCAGAGCATTTGCAGTCAAGATCGTGATGCTTTCCTCTAACTCAGCCTATGTTTCGCGCATCAAGAACATGAGGATCATCGCCACATGAACCAAAACGACATGGTCAGAGATCCTACATCTAAGGCTTTGCTGTCTACAGATAGAAGAGCAGTAGAGGAATATCGAAAGCGTAGAGCCAACGCTAAAGTTCTGTCTGAATCTCTAAATAGCCTGAAGGCCGAAGTCACAGAACTTAGGTCTATCTTGCAGAAACTGATAGAGGAGCGTAGTAGCAAATGAGTATCACCGGCAATCTTATCGACATTCAAGGAATCGAACTCTCGGACACATTCAACACATGGTTTGTCCGCACGAACGATATTATTGATGCTCTAAATCCTCTTCAGATTTACACGGTTTATGCAGGACCTACAGGATCAGGTCTCTCTATCACTGGTGGAGGAAATAGTTCAGGTGTTGCGTATTTTACTATCAACACTGGTCCTGGATTAGCAGTTGGTCCTGGCGAGAGTGGAGTATACGGCAACAAACTCATCGTAGACTTCAAATCTTTCACAGATAACGGACTAACCCTAGGAACAAATCCTGATCCCGCAGACGAATATATCGTAAATGATACATCAGATACGACTCTTGGCTCTCAGGGAACTCCAAAGAAAATCAGAGCAAGTAAAATCCTATCGAATACCATCGATATGGATGGCAATCTTCAAATAAATGCAAATACTGTTTCGTTTTCAAATGATGTAAGTATTGCAGGTGACCTGATTGTTGCAGGTAACAACACATTTATCGCAAGCAACGACCTTCGTATCGAAGACCGGCAAATCGAACTTGCGTATCAAATCGCAGGGTACGCAGGCATCACAGGTGTTACATCGGGTGTGTATACCGCACTATCGTCAGTAGGTATAGGATATACCTCATATTATGCAGATGCAGGCGGAACTGCTGACCTAGAAAATGCTACGGTTATCGGCTATACCAAGAGTTTTACAGGTCCAGTTGCGGGTCCAACCGCAATGGTAAAAATCGGATCTGTTTTTGTGAGAGGAACTCCTGCTGATTTCCAAATCGGCGGATTCTTCAAATTTGATGTCTCAGGTATATCTGGCGCAACATTCGGTGTAGTTGCTATCCACGGAACGGGTCCATTTGATGTACCCTGCCCCGAAAATGACTTCTTATGTGATGCGTATTTGAATGAGTCAGGTATTGTTGTAAAAGCAGATTCTGGCGCTGGATGTGGTGATGGAGACAAGTCCCTCCTTTGGTATACCGACGATAACGCATGGAGAGCAAACACCAATCTAGGTGTCAACTCAGACAAGTCTATAGGGTCTAGTAGATTTGTTTCGGGAGATCTTTATGCAGGCAGAGAGGGAATATTCGAATTCCGTGCCGATACTGCTCCTACCAAGATACTGTTCACACAACTAGACTTTACAGGTTCGTGGGAAATTGCAAAATCTCAAGAAATTTCCAATCCAAATAATGCAACTCTTGTTTTCTCTTTCACAGGCGGAACAGGATCAACCGTAAGCGGAACTAAATTTACCATCACTCCTGGTCCGTCAGGTCAAACCTTTACAGGTGTACCGACAACCTCTTTTGCCAAGAGTTTCAACTCAGACATGCTTGATGGCGCTCATGGTTATACGGGTGCTACTGCTTACGGTATTCCAATTGCAGATTCAAATGGAGAAATTGATCCTAATTGGATCAGCACTCCTAGACTGATCAAGAAATTTACGCAAGCAAGTCACGGGTTTAGCATTGGAACCGTTGTCCGTTACGATGTTGGCACAAACACATACCAAAAGGCATATTGTGATTATGCAGAAACCGCAGAAACTATAGGTGTCGTTCAGAGAGTCAGCGGTAACGATTTCTGGGTAGTGATGAATGGCTACATCAATGGATTGTCTTTAGGAACAACAGGGACCGTCTATTTCCTAGCCAAACAGGGCGCATCTGGTGGTCTGATTACAAACCCTCTTGCTCTCGACAGCGGAGATGTGCGAAAGTCAATTCTATACTCGCTTTCGACAAGTGACGCGATTGTTTTAGGACATCCAGGTCTCCAACTAACTGATCCTACAGATACATTATACCTGAATAATTTGGTTCCTGTTGGTTCGCTCTATCCATATGCAGGACAGCCTGATATCGAAGGATTGTCTTCGCAGGGCTGGCAACTTTGTGATGGTAGAAAACTACAGGCAAAGAATTTCCCTGAACTTCACAGTTCGATTGGTCAGAAATACTTTGCTGACGGCAAAGTCATCTCCTCAAACGGTCAGCAAGTCAAGATTGCATTCAGTGGAGGAAATACTCTAGGATTTGTTGGAGGAGCCGCAGGAGAAACTGTTACGATAACCCGAAGCGGTACAGGACCATTTGCAGGTCTAAAACTAGAATCAGTCGCTGCGGGTGCAACCACTCTATCCGTGATCTCGCTAACGGCAGGTTCGGGAGACAACGAAGTTCCATCTGGTGCATCAGTTCGACTCTACGGACAAAATATAGGGTTAGAAACCGTATTCCTGATTCCCGACATGCGTCGGCGTGTTCCTATGGGAGTAAGTCTTGGCGAGGGTGTTGGATTAACTGCTGATCTCTTGTTCGAACGCGGAGATGTTGGTGGTTTGGGAATTACTGCTAACACAGGATACACCGGAAACTTCTTTACAACAGTCCATTACCTGATCCGTTCTAAAAACAGCCATGATGCGGTAATAATCACTGGACACAATCATGATTTCCGTTATATCAGATTTGATGCCACTCATGATACAGGCAATGGATCACCAAATAGTCTAACAGACGCAAACAGAGCGCAATTTAGATCAAATGCTAAAGTTCTTCGTAATGACGGCAATGATGTCATTAATGGAAATTTTGGAGTGACCGGAAATTTGGTTGTTACTGGTCATAGTGTTCTAGTTGGCGGAATATCTGGTGGTCTAACAATCACTGGTGGATTGACAACTTTTGGAAGATCGACATTCAATGCAAGAGTGATGATTACAGGTCCAACCTCTTCTGCTCTCACCATAATAAATGGTGCAACAGGGGTAAAACCCATAAGTCAATATGTTCCTACTATTGGTGGAGGACTGACATCTTTATTTACGGATCCCGCTTTGCAAATAATTGGCGGAAATCTACAAACTTCTTCTTTGAATCTGATAAATGTTCAGAGTTCCGGATCGGTGAATCAGGTCAGTAGTACGATCAACTTCTTTGGAATACCTACAGGATATACAGAGCCTAGATTTGGATCAGGAATTGGGTTTGCAATAAGAAGCATAGGACAAGACGAATGGTCTCAGGATCTAACCAACCATGTAGAATACAGAGTTGGCTTCAACCTAGGTCTGGGTTATTCTGCCGCTGTAGAAACTGGACTGCTTCTTACCAGGAGAACGGGCGATCCCATACACACAGATGGAATTCGTATGAAAATTACAGGATTAAGATATGTAAATGACACTTATTCTTCTACTGATTCAACTTGGAGAAACTTACAAATAAATCCGGCTACTGGAGAAATAAGAATTGCTACACCACCTACACCATAAACAAGGTAAAGAGGACATAGACAAATGGCAGTAAGTATCAATTACGATATGGATCAAGGAGCCAACTTTGTGTTTGGTCTAACCGCCCTTAGTGGTGGATCTCCTATGAACATTTCGACTGGTTATACCGCATATTGTCAGATGCGTAGATACTACTCATCTTCAGATTCTGTAACACTTTCCACTTCTATAACAGGATCAACAGGATCAATTTATGTCTCTCTAGGTTATACAGGAACAGAGGACATCAAGCCAGGAATTTACTTCTACGATGTTGAACTGCATTCCGTATCGGGAGTTGAGCGTCTTCGTCAAGGCATGATAACCGTTTATCCTGAAGTAACGAAGATTCCATAATATGATCATAAAATGACGCATACATATCGCGTCCATCTTTAGCATTGGAGATACAAAATGAGTGGCAAAACCATCAATTTATGCATGATAGTGAAAAATGAATCTAGAGTGATCGAACGGTGCCTAGCATCTGTTCTACCCGTGATCGATAAGTGGATTATCGTTGATACGGGATCCACTGACGGAACTCAAGAGAAAATCAAGAAGTTCTTTGAAAATGTTGGTATCGAAGGCCAACTTTTTGAGCGTCCATGGAAAGACTTCGGTCACAATCGAACTGAGGCTCTTGAATTTGCTCGCCAGCATTCAGGTTGTGACTATAGCCTCATGATCGATGCAGATGAGATTTTGAATTTTGAGCCAGGATTTGATCCTGATAAATTCAAGCAAAATCTCACCGCAGAACTATACAACATTTTTGCTATGTTTGGAGGCACGAAATACCATCGTCCTCAAATGACCCTGAACAGTAAGCCTTTCTATTACCGTGGAGTATTGCACGAATATGTTGATTGTAAAGAGGAAATCAAAACCAAGGATTTCGCGCAGGGGTTCTTCAATACGCCTATTCAAGACGGCCACCGTGCGGAAAGTCCTGATAAGTACGCGAAGGATGCGCGTCTCCTAGAAGAGGCTCTCAAGGGAGAAGTCGATCCAAAAGACTTCAATCGATATCACTTCTACCTTGCTCAATGCTACCGCGACTCGCAACAGTGGGACAAAGCAATTGAGATGTACAAGAAGAGAGCCTCTCTTGGTGGTTGGAATGAAGAAGTTTTCTTCAGTCTATATCAGGTTGGTAGAATCATGGAAATTCAGGACAAGCACCTGATTGATGACATCATCAAGGTATATTTCGATGCTTATCAGAATTGTCCATTCCGTGCAGAAAGTCTTTGGGCTGCTGCTCGTCTCTGTCGGTTGGCAGGTCGATTCGATCAGGCATACACATTTGCCAAGCAAGCAGTCAAACTTCCATGTCCTGTTGGCGCATTGTTCGTAGGTCAACCAATTTATGATTGGATGGCAATCGATGAATTTGCTATCTCTGCATATTGGACGGGCAAATATCGCGAATCTCGTCAAGCAGGCATCAAGTTGCTGCAAGACAACAAGATTCCACCAGATCAGCGACCAAGAATTGAGCAAAATCTCAAGTTTGCCTCAGAGTCTCTCCTAAATGAAGGCGGTTAATCCACGCTGAATGTTCCTAAATAGCCTCGTACTTTCAAATGAGAGGCTAGCACATGGCATTCAGCACGATAGACACTTCTTTCTACACCACAGGCGGCGGTACAGGATCAGATGGACGATCCATTCGCCTAACTTACAGCGTTCCCGGCCATTCACTTGGTACAGGGAACGCTGTTTATATGGCAGCAAATGGTCTTCTTGAACCTGCGAAAGCAGATGCTATCAGCACATCCAAAACTCTTGGAATAGTAGAAAGTATTGCGGGTAATGATGTTGTTGTCGTATATCAAGGGGATATTACCATCACGGGAACCGTGGCAGGTCTTACTCCTCTTACAACAGGTAGCGTTTATTACCTCAATCCCTCTGTTACGGGTGGATTGACAACGCAAGAACCAACAAACACATCTCATGTGATTCATCCGATGTTTGTTGCAAAGTCTCCTTCAACCGGCATAGTTATCAACTCGTTACCGCGAACGAATTCGTCTCAGATTGGCCTAAACGCTCCTGTCGGTTCCGTCATGCCTTTTGCGGGACGCGCCGATCAGATTCCTGTAAACTGGATTATCTGTGCGGGTGATGCATTAGGAAAAACGGCAGACAACTATACAGAACTATATGACATAATCAAAGAAACCTATAGCATTCGTGGTCTTGTAAGCGTTACAGGATCTACCGGTGTAAGTATTGCGTTCAGCGACAGTCTTGCAAACAGACCCGCAAGCGGACCAGGAAGTAGCACAGTACACGGTCTAGAAGTAGGAGATGTTCTACAGTTGTCGTGGAGCAATCGCTCTGCGGTTGTCAAAGTAGATTCGGTCAATACAGGATCCTCTACAGTTGGTCTGAGTCACGCCGCATCAATCAGTGGTGGTTCTGATCTATTAACTCTTTCCCTATCTTCATTGGTAAGTATTTCTTCTCTCACGGCAGGTCAGGTTGCAGGTTACACTTCACAGAAATACTTTGTTCCAGATTTACGCAGCAGAACTGTTGTTGGGTCTTCTAATAGCGCGGGTCTTTCCGTTTACAATCGTGGGTCTGTTGGTGGAGCAGAAACTCACACTCTAACGCTAAATGAAATTCCTGATCACCAACACAAGGTATATGTCGGTGAGGGATCGGGCGGAGGAGGCAATGTTCAATCTCTGTCTGGATCTGTTTCTGTTATTACAACACAATCAGCAGCAGGTTTGCAGTTATCGGATACGACGCTTACCGGTGACAGTGATGCGTTCTCTACGATGTCACCCTATCTGTCAACTAACTGGATCATTCGATACAAAGTTGCAACTGGTCCACAGATAGAAATCGGACCAAGAGGATACGATGGGTTGACGGGTGCAACAGGAGGAACAGGCGCGACTGGTCCTACGGGGTCAAATGGAGCAACAGGTGCCACAGGTGCAACTGGTCCTGTTGGGGGTGCTTACTTTGGATTTCTGACAAAAAGAGGAGTTGTTAATAATTCAAGTGTTCCTGCTCTGACGGGTAATGCGAATGGGTTTACAATATCCAATACTTTCTACATCGATGATGCGTATTCGGTAACTTCTGGAAATATAAACGCATCAATAAATTCCCTTTTCGTCAGTGTTTCAGACGATTCTCCAGCATTTGTTTTCATCAAAAACATCGATGGGACAGGCCATCAACTATATTCAATCTCTAGTGTTAGCGGATTGCAGATTGATGCAGTTACAACCGATGGAACACAGTTCGTAGGATCAAGAATCTATTCATACGGATCGTTCAATTCAGGAGATCGACTGAATTTTTACGCTCTGAGTCCTGGAATTCAGGGCCTACAAGGACCGCAAGGAAATCAGGGAGACCCAGGAACATGCGATTGTGCAGGACAACCGCAACTAAACCCACCTAGACTTCTTTATTTTGGTAAAAACACAAACTATGGAGTGGAAGGTGGATACTCTATTCCTATCGGTTATCGCAGCGAACCTTACAATTTCTCCACAAATCCACTATACCCAACAGATGTTAGAGCCTTGTCTAATGAACTAGACACCGCATCTTCTGTACTAAAAACATCAACTACCGAAGGAATTGATGTTAAAAATGAACTAATAGATGCGTTCAATTATCCAGGAATTACTCCGTCAAATATTCCTACGGTTGAAGATTCTGCTTACACCTACCTTGGATCAGTAACCACAAAAACATCCTGCCAAACTCCTGATGAAGTTACTGCACTTGTGTTCTCCAACGGAGTATACACGATTGGGGGAGGAACCGCTGACTTTAGTCCATTCCTGATCAGTAATCCAAATGTTAGAGTTTGTGTTGGGTCAAAAAATGGGTCATTGTTTGACTACGCAATCGTTTCTTCAGGAACTGTAAGTAGAAATATAGATGGCGGAGGAAACCCCACCACTAAATTCACAATAAACCTTTACACAAATGCTAATGCAGCGGCATCGATTCCTGTTGGATCATATATTGAGTTTCCACAAGAAGCAATAGGAGCGACATCCCAAACAGGTTTCGAAATGCTTGGTGGATGTATGTTCCCTGTTATTTCCAAATCAACAACCGCCAACTATTTTGTTCTTGAGGGACATACTCCAGGATTTACAGGATCTACAGGAAATCCATTCAATGGTGGATATACAGGAGGAACTGGTGATGTACCTCGTCCGTTCTTTGGATCTTTCACTAATAACGATCTCCGTTACTACAATGCTTATAGAACAGTATTCAAGGTAAGATCGGATGCATCCGCTGCGTTTATCGTTGATGGTGGAAATCTGTTCTTAGGAACCACGCCGTCAGATTATCCTGTTCAACTAGACCCTATTGCCATTGTTTACGACACCGCAGGATTGACTACTTCTGCAAACAATGGTGTTATCGTAAAGAATGGAGGATCGTTGGTCTCTCATGACACAGGATTTGCTTCGTTCCTAAACAAGGGTGCTGCGATTCAAGTGATAGAGGGAAGAGCCAAACTGTCAAGTAATGTGATTTCAAATAACACAGTTGGTATCAAGTCAGACTATGGTCGAGTGACCACCGAAACAAATAGCATGAACCTGAATTCTATCGGTATTCTCGCTGACTCTTCATCTTCTATTGACATAGCCAACTCATATGTGAACTACAACGAATTAGGAATTCTTTCCACAGAAGCAAGTTCCACGAAGATCAAGGGAACAAATTTCAGATCCTTCCACAAACATACATCAATTCTTGCAGCAGCAAACAGCGCAATTGTTGCAAAAGGTTGCACTTTCGTCACATCAACACTATCGGTCACAGCCGTAGATGTTGATAACCAACAGGATGCAGGCTACAGTCTCGCATCGGTGGGTGCGGTGTATGGTACAGATTCGTTTGTGAGAATTACAAATTCAAGTATCAAGGGAAATGCAACTTTGAATGGAAGCAGAGGAGATATTTCCTCTACTAACTTCACAGGAAATTCGTATCTCTTTGTACCAGATACCACAGTTTCGACAGCATCAACAGGAAAGGGTGTTGACCTAACAACTACAAACATTCTTCCAACGGGTATTAGAGGAGGTATCTGATCATGGGTAGATTTGAACACAAGTGTGATGACACCATCGTTGTGAACTCTGTAAGAATTCCGTTATCACTTTTCTTACAGATGGAACCATCTTATTCTACGCCTGTTTCTATGCGCTCACAGACTTATATTCAGGGAAAAGGTAGAGTTATAGTTTCAGACGAGAACTACTCAATTTCTGGTCCTTGGATTGACGGAGACAGATACATTTCAAGAGAAAGAGAATTTGCAGCAGCAGTTTTTTCAGAAAACCTTGAAACAATCGAAGCAGAGAAACAAGTAAAAGAACTAGAGAGACAACTAGCAGTAGAGACAAAACCTACTACAACAAAAAGAAAAACAAAGTCTAAATAACTCAGGGAGAATACATGGCCGCAGTCAACACTAGACAAAAACTCATAGACTATTGCCTACGCAATCTAGGTGCGCCTGTCCTTGAAATCAATGTCGATGACGAGCAAATTGAAGATAGAGTTGATGATGCTCTCCGTTTATTCAGCGAATATTCATTTGATGGTGTCGAGCGTGTATACCTGAAATATAAGGTAACCCAAGCAGACATCAATCGAAAGTATCTTTTGATAACAGGTGACAGAAACACAACAGAATCAGGAGATGGTGGCGGTTTCGATCAGTCAGAGTCAGAAATGACTATCACTGAAACTGGCAAAAGCGGAACAGTTCAACTAGAAGATCTTGTAATGAGTGTTACCAAGATTTTTCACATCACACAGCAAACGATTGACATGTTTGATGTTCGTTATCAATACGCACTGAATGATCTATACACATTCGGAACCATCGATCTTGTTCAGTATGATCTCACTCAGCAATATCTGTCTTTGTTGCGTCAGTTTCTCAGTCCCGAAAAGCAAGTCAATTTTAGTCGAGTTACGAACAAACTAAAAATTGACATGGATTGGAAAATCGTTACGCCAGGACAGCATTTCATTATTGAGTGCTACAGAGTTCTTGATCCAAGAGTCTACCCTGAAGTGTATGAGGACAGAATGCTCAAGAAATACCTTACTGCACTTATCAAGAAACAGTGGGGTGTAAATCTGTCTAAGTACAGTGGTGTCAAATTGCCAGGAGATATTACTCTCCGTGGCGACGAAATGATGAAAGAAGCCAACACTGAGATAGAGGCTGTAGAGAAAGAACTAAGAGACAAGTACGAGTTGCCTATCGACTTCATGGTAGGCTAAGAGAAATTCATGGCAGTAAATCCATATTTCAACAAGTTCAAGAATTTACCAGAGCAGAATCTAATAGAGTCACTCATCATAGAGGACATAAAGATTCACGGCATGGAGATGTACTACATTCCAAGAACCATGTTGAATAAGGATGATCTATTTGGGGAAGCCGCTTATTCTAGGTTCCAAACATTCAAGATGATTGAAATGTACATGGACTCAACGAATGCGTTTGAAGGAGGAGATACCTTCACAAAATTTGGTCTAGAGATTCGTGATAGTGCTAAGTTTACATGTTCCAAGAAGCGTTTCAAAAGAGAAACTGGTATGGAGAGACCCTTGGAAGGGGATTTGCTCTACCTTCCTATCAATAGGGGCCTGTTTGAAGTAAAGTTCGTTGAGCATGAGAATCCTTTCTATAAATTGGGAAAGTTGTATGTGTACCAATTGACGGTAGAGAAGTTCCAATACAGCGAAGAAGAATTCACAACAGGCATACCGGAAATCGATGTCATTACCGACGATGCCGCTTACAAACTAGACATCAGTATAGGAGCGACAAGTGGCACGGGATCTTTTGCAAAGGGCGATCTCGTATATCAATGGTCCAATGGGTCGATTACGGGTGGGCTTTCGGGAGCGTCTGCAAAAGCGACCGTTTTCGGCTACAACGCGAACACGCCGAGCAGCATTGTTGTTGTTGACACTTATGGTTCGTGGGGAGTGACGAACGGTTCGGGTCAAACGCTCTATCTCACCAAGTCGGATGGAACTGCATACCGAACAGTCACGGGTATAACCGACAAGTTTGGATCACTCATAGACCATCAAAATACAGAGATCGAACAGGAAGCAGACACAATTCTTGATTTCAGCGAACGCCATCCTTTCGGAGAACCCTGATATATGTTTCAGTACTTCTACAATCAGGTAATTCGTAAAATAGTGGTTTCGTTTGGAACTCTGTTCAATAACATCTATATCGCAAGATATGACAGCCAAGGCAATGAGGTAGAACGATTCAAAGTTCCTATCGCATATGGCCCACAGCAAAAGTTCATTCGTAGACTAAACAGAATCGGTAGAGACTTCGAAGAGAGAAACATCAAGATAGAAAACTATCTACCTCGCATTTCGTTTGAAATGCAGAACATTCTATATGATCCTGCTCGAAAACTTTCTGCACTAAACCAAACTGTGTCGGCATCATCTTCTTCTTCTTTGAAGAGGAGATATGAGCGAGTCCCTTATAACATAGATTTCAACCTCGGAATCATGGCTAAGAATACAGAAGACGCTCTTCAAATCGCAGAGCAAATTCTCCCATTCTTTCAGCCTGATTATACGGTCACTATCATACTAAACGAAACTGATCCTAAAGTCGATGTGCCTTTTGTTTTCAAGAGTGCGACCATAGGAGAAGGTGATGATGGATCATACGGAAATTATGATGTCCGTAAGGTCACATACATCAACATGGTGTTCACCGCGAAATTTTATCTGTATGGTCCAATCACAGACACAAAGGTCATTACGGCTTCGGATATCAACCTGTTCGATTTTGCAACAGGAATTACATATGCCACTATTGGACTGTCGGCGGGAACTGGTCTAACTCCTGGAACACAAAATACCAGTATGACAGGAAATATAAGGTATGTCACTCCCGATGGTATTGTCGGAATAACAGGCCCAACCGGATCAGTTATGGGTGTGACAGGCTACACCACAACTATCACGGAGTATTGAAAATGGAAAAGGTTAGTCGAGTTGATATAAACCTCTCAAATGAGTTAGGTCTTCCTATTCCCGAAGCAATTCCTATTGTTCCTATTATTTCGCAGAGAGAAAAACCTGAAGCGAATCAACAGGACGCAGACAAGGACTATCGCGAAGTCCGTGAAAATCTAAAGAGAATAATTTCACAATCAGAAGAGGCAACTCAGGGTATCCTTGAAGTTGCTCAAGAAAGCCAAAATCCACGCGCATACGAAGTTGTTGCTCAACTTATCAGTGCCACGCTAGAAGCAAACAACAAACTAATTCATTTACACAAGCAGGTCAAGGAAATAAAGAGAGAAGAGGAAGGCTCTCCGAAAACAGTAACTAATAATGCCATCTTTGTCGGAAATACGGCAGATTTGCAAAAAATGATTCGTGATATGCGTAGAAAGGAACTACCTGATGCCACGCAAGCAGGGTGAAGCATATCTAGGAAACCCTCTTCTCAAAGGTCCTAATGTAAAAATAGATTACTCAAAGGAAGAATTTGAGGACTATGTTCGTTGCTCAAATGATCCTGAGTATTTCATGGAAAGATACATGAAAATCGTGACCCTTGATGAGGGTCCACAACTGATAAAACTGTACGAATTCCAACGGCACATTATTCGTGCTATTGTACAAAATCGTTTCACTATTTGCAAAATTGCCCGTCAGAGCGGAAAATCAACCGTCATGATTGGTTATATCTTGCATTCTATTCTGTTCACCAACAACTACAAGTGTGCGATTCTTGCAAACAAACTAAAGACTGCAACAGAACTGATGAACAGACTGAAATTTGCATATGAGAGTCTTCCAAAATGGATGCAGCAGGGTGTTGTTGAATGGAACAAGTTGTCTATAAGCCTAGAAAACGGATCCAAAGTTGTCGCATCATCGACATCCTCAAGTGCGGTTCGTGGTGATTCCTTCAACTTCCTGCTACTTGACGAATTTGCGTTCGTTCCCACTAATATTGCAGATGACTTTTTCTCATCCGTATATCCAACTATCTCATCAGGTAAAACATCTAAGGTCGTAATCGTAAGCACTCCCAACGGAATGAATTCTTTCTACAAACTATGGAAGGATGCTAAAGCAGGTAGGAACAATTACAAGACAGTAGAGGCTTTCTGGTACGATGTTCCTGGTAGAGATAAGAAATGGGCAGAGGAAACTAAAAGATCATTGTCAGGAGATAGACAGTGGATCGCAGAATACGAATGTGAGTTCTTAGGCTCAGAAGATACTCTCATAAAACCATCAAAGATAGCGTCATTGACTCACGAAGATCCAATCAACGAAACAGTTGAAGGACTTGCAGTTTATGAAGTTCCCAGAAAAAACCACATTTACACAATGTGCGTAGATGTAGCAAGAGGAACAGGCAATGACTACCACGCTTTTACGGTAATCGATTGCACATCTATGCCTTACAGGGTAGTTGCACGGTTCAGAAACAACACCATGCCAGCCATGGTTCTTCCGAATCTTTTAGCGGTAGTCGGTAACAAGTATAATGAGTCTTATATACTCATCGAAACCAACGATATAGGTCAACAAGTAGCAGACATTCTCCACGACGAATTAGAATACGAAAATGTCGCAGTTGTTACGGTGAAGGGCAAAAAGGGACAAAAAGTTGGAGAAGGATTCGGTTCTGGTCGAGCGCAATATGGCGTAAAAATGTCTAATCAGATCAAAAAGACTGGCTGTTTGGTTGTCAAGGAAATGATTGAACAGGACAAGTTAATTTTGAATGATTTTGATCTCATTAGTGAACTTTCAACCTATGTTTCTAAAGGAGCCAGTTATGAGGCTTCTCAGGGATACAACGATGACTTGGTTGCATGTCTTGTCCTGTTTGGATGGCTAAGTACGCAGAACTACTTCAAAGAATTAGTCAATACTGAAATCCGTCAGAGGCTATTTGAGGAAAAACTCAAGCGTCTCGAAGAGGATTTGATTCCATTTGGATTCATGGAATCAGAAGATGACGATCTCTCTAGGGATGCGATAGATTTAGGGAGAGAAATTGAAAGAAACAACGAACCACAAAAAGGAAGAAAATGGGGTACTCAGACTTCCATGGATTTTGAGGAATGGTAAGCGCAACCCCCCTAATGCTAAATACCCCTGATTCTCAATACTGTTGACCACAGGAGACAGACCACATGGCATTTCAACTCAGCCCTGGCGTAAATGTTACAGAGCGGGATCTTACAACGATTGTACCCGCTGTCGCTACGACAAATGCAGCCTTTGCAGGACTCTTTCAGTGGGGACCTGCCGATCAGCGTATTCTAGTAGATAGCGTAAACAACCTGATTTCTCTTTACGGATTACCAGATGACAATAATTACACATTCTGGTTTACAGCCGCTAACTTTCTTGGCTACGGCAATAGCCTTACGATTGCCCGTGTAACCCATCCAAACGCAAAGAATGCAGTTCCTCAATCAGGTCTAACTGGAGTTGGTGGTGGTGTTCCTAGAGAAATGTATGTTCCGAATGACACCTACCTTGATGTGGACGGAGGCGCTGGTCCTGATTTGGGTTCAGATGCTGATACTGCATGGTGTGCTAAGTATCCTGGACAGTTAGGAAACAGCATCAAACTTGAACTTTGCGGTGGTGCAGCATCTGCCACAAGTGGTGGAGAGACAATGGGAACTTTTGAAACTTGGTCGTTGAGCGGTCAGTTCAATAGAAAAGCATCAACTTCCGCTTACGCAGCATCTATCGGCGGAACCGCTGACGAATTCCATCTTGCAGTTATCGATGAGGATGGTTTGTGGACCGGCGAGAGAGGTTCTATTCTTGAAACTTTTGAAGCACTCTCTGTTCTCAGAGGTGCAGTTGCCGCAGACGGGACTTCGATCTACTACAAGGACAAAATCAACAACGAATCTAAGTATCTTGCTTGTATCGATGTAGATAACACAAACGCTCTTGCAGGATTCACAATCGGATTTACCGGAGGTGGATCGACAGGATCTGCTGCTTTTGCTGCAAATGGAGAATTCGGATTCACTTCTGGAGGACTCTTCGTTGCATCTCTTGCAGGCGGAACGGGCGCACATGGTGCATCTGCTCAAGCAAACCTGTTCGATGCAGGTAAGGGATATGATCTCTTCAGTGATGCAGAAACATTTGATTGCTCGTTGCTTCTTGGTGGTCCGATTGGAACATCAACGCTATCTGCCGCAACATTCGGTGTTCTTCTAAAGGATATCGCAGATGACCGTAAGGACTGCGTTGCTTTTATGTCTGCGCCAAACTTCAATGCAAATGTTACAGAAGAAGTCAAGAAGAATACGGCAATCACTTTCAGAAACGCAATCGGATCTTCCTCATATGTCGTAATTGATAGCGGCTGGAAGTACCAATACGATACCTATAATGATAAGTACCGCTATATTCCGCTAAACGGAGATATTGCAGGACTGTGTGTACGCACAGATATCACGAATGATCCTTGGTGGTCACCCGCAGGTTTCAATCGTGGACAAATTCGTAGCGTAGTCAAACTAGCATTCAATCCTTCGCTTTCGTTCAGAGATGAACTCTACAAGAACAACATCAATCCTGTGGTAGTATTCCCAGGAGAAGGTGCAGTTCTGTACGGTGACAAGACTGCTCAAGCCAAGCCATCAGCATTCGACCGCATCAATGTACGCCGTCTGTTTATCGTGCTTGAGAAGGCAATTGCTACCGCTGCTAAGTACAGCCTCTTTGAATTCAACGATTCGTTCACTCGCGCTCAGTTCAAGTCGCTTGTTGAACCCTTCCTTCGTGATGTGCAGAGCCGAAGAGGTATCATCGATTTCCGTGTAGTGTGTGATGATAGAAACAACACCCCACAAGTTATCGATAGTAACCGTTTCGTGGCCGACATTTATATCAAGCCGAATCGTAGCATCAACTTCATTCAGTTGAACTTCATTGCTACGCGCACGGGTGTGTCGTTTGAGGAAGTTGGAGCCTAAATCCGAACAATACATAGATTAGGAGACCTAACAAATGGCTTATAGTCAGTTCAGCCTCGACGCATTTCGCGCAAATCTCATCAACGGTGGAGCAAGAGATAACCTCTACCTTGTGAGTGGTAATTTTCCTGGTGGAGCATCGTCTGCAATTAACGCTGCTGCCGGTGTAGCAGGTGCAATTTTCGGTGGTGCTGCTGCTAACGCAGTAAGTGCTATCGGAAATGCCATCGGGGGTGGAAGCCCAAGTGCATCAATTCAGTTCCTATGTAAAGCGGCTCAAATTCCTGCCGCAAAGGTAGGACTATTGACCCACAGTTACATGGGCAGATCCTTCAAAACCGCAGGTGATCGGGAATTCGCAGATTGGAGTATCAGCGTTTACAACGATGGAACCTATGGTCTTCGTAAGGCATTTGAATCTTGGTCAAACCTACTCAATACCTTCGAAGGAAATGTCGGTCCAAATGCTGTGAACTCTTACCTCACAGACTGGTTTGTTTCGCCACTTACTCGCGAAGGAAATCCGATCACCACATACAAATTATCAGGATGCTTCCCATCAGAAGTTCAATCGCAAGAACTATCATTCGAATCCAAAACAACACCTTCGGAATTCAAAGTTACTATGACCTATCAGTACTTTACGGTCGCAGGAACAACAACCTGAGTCGAAGCAAAACAAAGGAGATATTCTAAACCATGGGACTGTTTGGCTTTCAACTCAAGAAATCGAAGGAACAAAAAGAAACCTTCAAGGCACTAAAATCGTTCGTAGTCCCAACTACGGACGATGGTGCTATTCCAGTAGAAGCAGGTGGATTTTACGGACAATATGTCGATCTTGACGGTGCTGTCAGAAATGACTACGAACTAGTTGCGAAGTACCGTGAAATGAGCATGGATCCTGTAGTAGAGACTGCAATTGATGATATCGTCAATGAAGCAATTATTACAGAAATGAAAAGACAACCTGTAAAGATTTTGTTCAATGCAGATCTTCAGGCATCAGACTCTATCAAAGAAAGAATCCATGAGGAATTCAAAAATATTCTCAGAATTCTTTCTTTTGATACCAAGGGTTATGAAATATTCAGACGATGGTATGTTGACGGTAAGATTTACTTTCACCTTATTGTAGATGACGATAATCCTAAGAAAGGTATCTTGGAGGCAAGATATGTCGATCCTCTCAATATGCAGAAGATTCGCGAGTTCAAGAAAGAGACTCGTCCTGATGGTAGCAAGATTATCACAGGCTATCGCGACTTTTATCTCTACAACAAGGATAACCCGCGAGTCGGAAGTCCCACGGGATTGAAAATCAATGAAGATGCGATCTCTTTTTGCTCTTCTGGTCTCTTTGACACAAGATATCGAAGAACAGTTGGATTTTTGCATAAGGCAATCAAACCACTCAATCAGTTGCGAATGATGGAAGATGCAGTTGTCATTTATCGCATCTCTCGCGCACCTGAGCGTAGAATTTTTTACATCGATGTCGGTAACTTGCCAAAAACAAAGGCAGAGGCTTATGTAAAAGATCTCATGAATCGTTACCGAAACAAACTGGTTTACGAAGCAAGCACAGGCGAAATTAGAGATGATCGAAAATTCATGTCCATGCTTGAGGACTATTGGCTTCCGCGTAAAGAAGGATCAAAGGGTACAGAAATTCAAACACTTTCAGGAGCGCAGAATTTAGGCGAACTGACCGATGTTTTGTACTTCCAAAAGAAGTTGTATAAGGCACTCAATGTGCCTGTATCTCGTCTAGAACAGGATAAAGGCTTTCAGTTGGGCCGTGCTGCTGAAATTAGCAGAGACGAATTGAAATTCAACAAGTTCGTCAATCGTCTTCGTGCCAAGTTCAATGAACTCTTTTATGACCTACTGAGAAAGCAACTTATTCTCAAAGAGGTGATCAAACAAGATGAGTGGAATATGTTCAAGGAACACATTTTCTTTGATTATCTGAAGGATAGTCACTTCGTTGAACTGAAGAACGCTGAACTCCGCAAGGGACAATATGAAGAACTGAATAGTGTTGAAAAATACATAGGTAAGTACTTTTCACATCATTATGTTCGCACCCAAGTACTTGGTCTCAGTGAGAACGAAATGGTTGAAATGGATCGTCAAATCAAAAAGGAACGCAATCAGGGTCTGTACGCACCAGACAATACCTCGTTTGGTTTGCAATAAGGAGAGTAAATGGAAAATCTACGGAAGGCAATCGATGCAATCGGAAACAAAGAGAGTGTCCTCTTCAAAGAGGCCATCTCTGATGAATTGGTTCGTCGCCTTCGCGAGTCTCTCCTAAAAAACCAAGCAGAAACAGCAAATCACATTCTTGTTTCTGAGGTAAATGTCGGCGCTCCTTCTGCACCCCCTTCAACAAGTCCTTCTAAGAAAATGGTTGCTCCTCAATCTCCTGCCACAGGAGTGGAAACAGCCATGGAGGGAGATGAAGAACTAATGAAAGAACTACAGGCAGCATTCGGTTTAGGTGCAAAAGCAGATGCAGAAAAGCCTGTAGCAAAAGACGATGATATTTCATTAGATCCAAACTTTGAGAAGGAATATCTCTCAAAGAGTCTATCACTTGATGGTCATAAAATCCAACTAAAACAAATCGGTCTTGGTCTTTCTAAGCCTGTTCGTGTCTATGTTGATGGACAAAGGTGGGAACTATTTCCAGGTCCAGAGTCAGCAATGAAAGCACTAAAGCCTTATCTGAAAGAACTTGACGCAGAGAAACTAAAGAAGAACGAAGGAGCCTAATAAAGTCATGGGAAATCTAAACAACGCTATCAATGCAGTCAGCGATAAAGAAGCAGTTCAATTCAAAACTGCAATAATCAACGAACTATCTCGTCGCTTGTACAACGCACTTGAAGAATCTCGTTCTTCTGTTGCAAATGAAACATTCAACAACACAGAAGATATGCACTTTGTAGAAGAAGATAATATCGAAGAGCAAATTACCAACGAAGCGGTTGTTGATTACAAATACATGAATGGGAAACTCCACAAGAGAATCGACAAAAAGTTCTGGAAACCAGAAACCAGAAATATGGAATTCAAGAAAGTTGGCTCTACAACTTACTATCGCATCGACAAGGCATCATGGTTGCCTTTGCGGAAGGGTATGAATTTTATCGAATCGACCGAAGTAGATGGCGGCGACCTCCAAGAGGACGAATGGGGCGGCGGCTTCCAAACTTCTGCCGATGCTCACCGTGGGGTACAAGCGGGTATGAAGACTGATATGCAGCGTGAGCGGGTACAGAAACTCAAGTTGATTGTTCAGGTCATCCGTGGCGAGATCAGCAAGCAGAAGTTCAAGAAACTGACGGGCATCTCCTATGACGATCTGATGAACCCCAATCGCAAGAATTGGTACATCAATCAGGTGAATCGGATGTCGAAGAAGGCACTCACTCCCATGAATCCTGCCGCTCCTGCCTCGACGGTGAGCAGTTCATACGAACCCGATGGCGGTGACATCCAAGAGAGTAGTTTTGCTGTCCGTGTCAAGACCAGAGAAGGCGAAGAGGCAGGTGACAGGATTCGATTCTCGTCTAAGAAAGATGCTCAAGACTACGCAAATATGGAAAAGAAGGCTGTTGCAAAACAAATTACTTCTAAAGGAAAGAAACCACAAGACATCGTTTCGTGGAAAATTGTAGATTCTCTAGAGAGACCAACCCACTCCTTTAGTAATGGAAAGTTGACTCCTATCAAGGAGGATCTCGACATCCAAGAGAAGGTCGATATCGACGGAAGAACCTCAATGTACCGTAATACGGTTGCTCGTATCGAACAGGCTCGTAAGATGCGTACAGAGAAAACAAATAAATCCTCTACCGAAATCGAAGAAGACAATGAAAAATTCAATGGTCTTTATGACGATGGCTCTGGCCGTGGCGCAAGAATTCCAAAACCTCTTGACATAAACCCAAATCGTTTTGCTCATATCACCAAGGAATCGATTGATATCAATGAGTACGACGAAGCCGTGACTATGAAGGGCGGCAAGTACACGATGAAGGAAGAAGAACTTTCTCCTAAGCAAAAAGAGTATAGAAAATTCTTTGACGCGGCACTAAACAAATTCAAGGCAAAATCGCCAGCAGATTTGGATGACGCGAAGAAGAAAGAATTCTTCAATTATGTCAAACAGAATTGGAAAGGTTGATGCCAAAACTATCCATTACATTCAAAACAGAAGGTAAGGCTAAGGAGTTTGTAAAACACTTCTCTAGTCTTTCTCTTTCTGCTACAGCATCCATGATGAAAGGGAAAACTCCCAAAGTGGTTGTGAATGTATCTGATGACGAGGAAGCAAAAATAGTAAAGTCACTAATTGCGGACATCAAGGAACAAGCATTTCAAGCAAAAGCATCGGCAATACTCATAGCGTCTATAAAGAACTGCGTTACCGAGGGTAAGGCAAGAAATTTAGTATTACGAGATGGTGCTGTTGTTCGTCTGATACCGAATCGTGCTAAGTCCTTTATGGATGTACATGATCAAATCTCAGAAGAAAATCAGAAAATTATGAGAAGAATGGTGATCGAATCCGCAGATGCATTTTCGAACATCATGAACTTCTGTAAACAAAGGAGCAAATCAAATGGGATCATTTGAATATCTCGTATCTTCTCAAAAGCGTTGTCTAGTAAAAGTCACTACCGATGGAAGTGCAACTACATTCGGTCTAACTGCGGATGCATGGGGTGGGGCTGCCGGTTTTGCCGTGCCTACACATGAATGGAAAATGCCAAAAGCAAATGAGATTCATTTGTCTCAGATATTTTACGGATTGAGCGGAGCGGGTGCAGTTCTGTCTTATGGATTGAGTCCAGGTGGCGTATCTCTTACTGCTTACTATGTTCCTAGCAATTCAGAGGGACACATTGTATTTGAGAGATCCACTATTCCTTTCTCTACAGGCGGAAACAACATTACAGGCGCACAATTCACCGTAACTACCACTGCAAACCCAGGTGTGGTTATTATGGAATTTGTACGCTAACCAAAGGAGCATTTACAGATGAAACTATTCTGTGACATCAACGAGGATATACAGGTTCTTACCGAAGAGGTTACACCTGGTCAAAAGAACTACTTTATCGAAGGCGTGATGCTTCAGGCAGACATCAAGAATCGGAACAACAGAGAATATCCGATGGAAGTTCTTGAGCCTGAAGTTAAGCGTTATAGCGAAGCATTCGTGAAGCAGAAAAGAGCATTTGGAGAATTAGGACACCCCGAAGGTCCTGTTATCAACCTAGAGCGTGTCAGTCACATGATCGTAGATCTCAGACGAGAGGGCAAAAACTTCATCGGTAGAGCAAAGATCATGGATACACCATATGGCAAGATTGTAAAAAATCTGATCGATGAAGGTGCCAAATTGGGTGTGTCTTCTAGAGGAATGGGAACCCTTGAACAAAAAGAGGGTAGATCTTTCGTTAAGAACGATTTCCAACTGGCTACAGCCGCAGATATTGTAGCCGATCCATCCGCTCCTGATGCATTTGTTAGAGGCATCATGGAAGGCAAGGAATGGGTTTGGGATAACGGTATTCTCAAGGAAAAGACCGTAGAACAACTACAAAGAGAAATCAAACAAGCATCATATCGCAAGTTAGAAGAAACCAAAATCCGCGTATTTGAGAAGTTTTTACGGAACCTTTGAAAACGCTAAATATCAAAGCACAGTCAATTAGGAGAATCATCCAAATGGATTCATTCAACAGCCACGATAACGACGAGATTCTTGAGGAAGAAATCCTTGAGGACGAGACCGAACTTACTGATGAAAATGTTATCACAGATGAAGATGATGACTTTTTCATTGAAGACGAGAGCATCGAAGAGGCCAATGCTTCTATCGACTCTGCTAAAAAGCAATCTGCTAATCTCAAGACCGCTGCCGCCATGGGCGAGGGTGGTCTGACCAAGAAGGTTGCAGGCGCATCTAAGGAGTCACCAAAGTACAAGGGACTCTATAAGTCCGTTGGTGGCGGTGCTGTTGTTCCTGAGCCAGTGGAGACTGATGTCTCTGCATCGGGCGATAAGCAGAAGAAAAATCTTGACAATAAGCGTATGGCTAAGGAAGACCTCGATCTTCACATGGGTGCCATGTTTGAAGGAGAGGAACTCAGCGAAAACTTCAAGAGCAAGGCAACAACCATTTTTGAAGCCGCTGTGAACGAGAAGGTCTCTGCTATTGAAGCAGAAATGAACGAAGAGTTCAATGTCCGTCTTACCTCTGCAACAGAGGAAATCAAGACAGAGATGACCGAACACCTTGATTCCTATCTTTCGTATGTTATTGAGCAGTGGATGGAAGAGAATCGCTTGGCCGTTGAGAAGGGTCTTCGTACAGAAGTCGCTGAACAGTTTATCGAAGGTCTCCGTAACCTGTTCCTTGAACACAACATCGAAGTTCCTCAAGCAAAGACCGATCTTCTTGACGAAATGGCTAACAAGGTTGAAGAAGTCACCGCTGCTCTCAACGAAGAGATGAATAGAAACATCGAACTTGCTAACAAGGTTTCGCTTCTTGAGCGTAAGGAAATCATCGGCAACCTCTCAGACGGACTCACCGAAACAGAGAAGGAGCGTTTTGCTTCTCTCGCAGAAAGTGTGTCGTTTGAATCGAATGCAGACTTCCTCTCAAAGGTAGAAACTATTCGTGAGTCGTATTTTGGTAATGGTGAGGTTTTGACCGAAGCAGTCGATGCCTATACCGAAGCCGAACTCGACACGGACAACAACGAAACTACAACAGAAAACCTAAACGAGAACATGAGTGTTTATTCGCAAATGCTCTCACGCATGAACCGCAACCGCAAGTAATCTTGCAAATTTCAACCCATAACTCCATAGGAGAAATCAATAATGGACCTGACAATTTCAGAATCACTTCAGAAGAAGTGGAAGCCAATTCTTGAGCATCCGGAACTTCCGGAAATCAATGACCCATATAAGAAGGCCGTGACCACGGTTCTTCTTGAGAATCAAGAGCAATATCTCACAGAAGCCTCACCGGCTAACTTTGCAGGAACCATGCCTGACACCGGTGGAGTTGCTAAGTGGGATCCGATTCTCATCTCGCTCGTTCGTCGTGCAATGCCAAACCTCATTGCTTACGATATCTGCGGCGTTCAGCCGATGAGCGGACCAACCGGTCTTATCTTTGCTCTCCGTTCGCGTTACAACTCGCAGGGTGGTCCAGAGGCTCTCTTCCAAGAAGCCGATACGAACTTCTCCGCAACATCGAACGCTTGGTCGGCACTTCAGAATACCGCTGGCTACACTGGTGTTGGTTACACTGGTGGCGTTACCGCAGGTGGCATGTTCGCAGAAAACAACACACCTGCTACTGATCCGTTCTATGGTGACAGCAACATGGGTCCTGTGGCCTTTTCGTCTGCTGCTACTGGTGGTCTTACCACACTTCAGGGCGAATCACTTGGTCAGGGAAGTGCGGATGGACAGTTCTCGCAAATGGCATTCAGCATCGAAAAGACCACGGTTACTGCAAAGACTCGCGCTCTCAAGGCAGAGTACACGATGGAACTTGCTCAGGATCTAAAGGCAATTCACGGACTCGACGCAGAGACCGAACTTGCCAACATCCTCTCAAGCGAAATCCTTGCAGAAATCAACCGTGAAGTCGTTCGCACGATCTACCGCAACGCTCGTCTTGGCGCTCGTACCGGTACTACGCAGACCCGTGGCGTGTTCGATCTCAATGTTGACTCGAACGGTCGTTGGTCGGTAGAGAAGTTCAAGGGCTTGCTCTTCCAGATTGAGCGTGAATGCAATCAGATTGCTAAGGACACCCGTCGTGGCAAGGGCAACTTTGTCCTCTGCTCTTCGGATGTTGCTTCGGCACTCGCTATGGCAGGCGTTCTCGACTACGCTCCTGCTCTCAGCACGAATCTGAATGTGGATGATACAGGCAACACCTTCGCAGGTGTTCTCAATGGTAAACTCCGCGTTTACATTGATCCATATTCATCGTCATCCGTGACGCACGAATTCTTCTGCGTTGGATACAAGGGTTCATCTCCATATGACGCAGGTATGTTCTACTGCCCATATGTTCCGCTACAAATGGTCCGTGCAGTTGGTGAGCAATCATTCCAACCGAAGATCGGATTCAAGACCCGCTACGGCATGGTCAACAATCCTTTCGTTGTCGGAACGAATAACCAAGCAATTGCTGATGTTGATTCGGCAAACGCTGCTCGTAGCAACCAGTACTACCGCATCGTCAAGGTCAACAACCTCTTCTGATCGTTAGTTCTGAATATGAAGCACTTAGGGGGCGGGATCGAAAGATCTCGCCCCTTCTTATTTCTCTAAATACTCATATGTCAAAAGACTACGGGATACCTCCACAGGCAAACAATAGACTTACAGGACAACCTACACAAACAAACCTGACGAATGCCACAAATTTCAGGTTCATGTTGCCGAAGGTTCCAAATTCTGTGTATTTTTGTCAATCCGTTTCTTTTCCCAACTTTTCCTGTCCACATATTGCCATAAAAACAGGCAGAGGCGCTGCTCTCAAAGTTCCTGGCACCGAAGTAAGTCATGGTGACCTAAGTATGACCTACATCGTCAATGAGGATATGAGTAATTACAGAGAAATGCAAGGATGGTTCACGAAAATGTCAGCATTTACTGACGGATTCAATGGACTTCTCAGTACCCGCGATTGGATGAGTGAACAAGGTCAATTGATAATACTCACAAATAGAAAAACACCAGTGGTCAGAATAACATTCAGCGGACTATTCCCTACAAATCTATCCGCGATAGAATTTGACAATACAGACACAGAGGGTAAGGTCACAGTAGCAACTGCAACTTTAGGCTTCACATATTATACGATGGAGGCCATATGAGTAATTTTGCGCCCAAAGACTATGGTTTACCTACAAGTCTGTTGAACGGGATTCTTCAACAGAATCCTGCAAACAAAGACCTATTTCTACAGACTAATTTCACTATTAGTATCAAACGATGTCCATCCTTTTCCTACTTTACACAGACGGTTTCTCTATCCGAACTGGGCGGGGATCCTATGGAAGCAGAATATGCTATAGGTCCTAAAGTCAAACTACCCACAGTCGCTGCGGTATTCAAGGATTTTACGGTAAAGTTTTTAGTCAATAACGATCTAAGCAATTACTATGAGATAATCAAATGGATGCGTGAGGGTACTCCCTACAGAGACCTATCAGAAATCAGACCATTGAACGAAGTTTGGTCAGAGGCGTTCATTATCGTCTCTTCTAATAAGAAGAAGCCTTTACTAAAACTGACATTCCGTGGCATATTTCCAACAGAACTTTCGGGTTTGGAATTCAAAGCGACAGAAACTGACACATCACCTTTGACTGCTACAGTCAAATTTACCATCACTCAAACCGTAGTGGAGACACTTTGATGAGATCATTTACCACCTACCTCTATGAGGCAAAAGGAAATTGGGTTAGACCCGACGATGCGTCTATTCGCAAAGAATATCAGATAGAGTACAAAAAGCATCTTATACACAGACTTTCCAAGGACATTTTTCCCACAGAGGATTCTTTTGTAAAGGCAGTAAAGGCATCTTCTACAGTAACTGTCAATCGCTCTGCTGATGCAAAAATATCAAACAGAAGCCGAACATCGAATATGGAATCTTTGTTGGATCTAATCAAAGGGTATAGATCTTATCCTCAATTCCGAAACGAAAAAACACTCAAGGATCTAGAGAAAAGAATCGTTGAAGGAAAACCAACCGATATGCCTATTGTGGTCAAATTTCCTAATGGACTTATGCAAATTTTTTCAGGAAATACCAGAATGGATATAGCGTTCATGCATGATATCAATCCAACAGTAATTCTCCTAGACCTGACTCCTTATCTCAAAGAAAGTAAGGAAGAAATCCAAGAGGCAAACCGTGGTGCCAATAAGGAAAAGAACAAGTGGGTAGACCTAAAAGCCGATCAGGTTCGTGGAAACAAAAACATTCAGAAAGATATCTACGACATCATTCGTGCGGCTTATGCACCCGTGGGCGGTCACCACGATTTTCCATCACCCTCTTCTGTACCTCATGACCAAGACTCCATACAAATTGTAGATGTAGATAATCCTGATGATGTAGACGCTACCCTTTTGTCTAAGAACACTGCTCATGGAAAAAAGATCACAACAATGGGATCAGATGGAGGCACAGAGGCGAAAAAACAATTACTCATGAAAGCGGTGAAACTGGTCAACAGCAACGGCAACTACATGGAAGTCTCAGGAAAGATTGCAGACATACTTATATCAAGAGGCGCACCCACCGTAAATAAGGAAGATACGGTACGAAAGGTATTGCAAGGTAAAGAGATTACATGGCACGGTAAACATCCAGATGGATCTTCAACAGTAAGTGGATGGTATACACGAATGCTGGGTGGTCAACCTAAGACAAAAATTATGATCGGAAAGCCTAGAACCTAACTTGATTTTGCTATTTGGAGTGATAGAATTATGACTATGAACTTTGAGCGCATACGAGAAATGGCAGAAAAAGATCTGTCCATCGACAATACAGAATTGGGTACCGAAAGCACTCGCATTCCACAACTTCACAATAAGTATCTGAATTTTTTCTACGATGCTCGTCTAGTACTGAAGAAGTTAGAGACAGACTTTGCAAGTCTTCGTCTAGACAAAATTATGTGGCTGTCTGGCAAAATGTCAGAGGAACAGTTGGATGCGCGTGGATGGGAAGCATGTCAACTCAGAATCCTTCGGGCAGACATGGACATGCATTTATCCGCAGATCCTGAAATCAAAGAAATGCAAGCCAAGATATCTCTACAAGAGGAGAGAATCGCTTACCTAGAGTCGATACTCAAGATGCTAACTAATAGACATTGGCAAATCAGAAATGCTATTGAGTGGCGTAAGTTTACTAGCGGAGTATCGTAAGAGTTTACGCGAAAACTCAGTATTCAGACAGCCTCTAAATAAGAGGCATTGTCTGTTATTAGGGTACATTATCATAACTCCGTTCATGTTCGCGTGTCCTGCGAGGCAGGTATCGCCCGTGAAATTCAAGAGTTTTTTACATTCGATGTTCCGGGTGCGCGGTTTATGCCATCTTACCGCAACAAAATGTGGGATGGCAAAATGCGATTGTTCACCCCATTCAATCCTCTGCTATACACAGGACTCCTTGATCACTTGGCAGAGTTTGCAAGCGGTAGGGAATACACACTTGAAGTTTCTTCTGAGTTAGTAGACAAAGGAGACAAATTATCAAAGGATGAGTTGTTATCCTTTATGTCATCTCTGTCTCTGACCGCAGCAGGCAAGTCTATAACACCTCACGATCATCAGTTAGATGCTATTTTGAGAGCGATCAATAGAGATAGATGTCTTTTGTTATCTCCTACGGCAAGCGGCAAAAGCCTTGTCATCTATTCTCTCATTCGATACTGGCTAGAATCAATACAGCCACATCGAAAGATTCTTGTGATCGTTCCTACGATCTCTCTTGTATCTCAGATGATATCAGATTTCAAAGACTATAGCCACACAAATGAATGGAATGTCGATGAAAATGTACATGGTATATTCGGAGGCGAAGAGAAAATAACAGACTGTAGAGTGATTGTATCAACATGGCAATCGATTTATAAACTACCCAAGGGGTATTTTGATCAGTTTGAGGCAGTCATAGGCGACGAGGCTCATCTGTTCAAGGCACAGAGTCTATCAGGGATCATGGGAAAATTGGTAGATTGTCCATATCGTGTTGCATTGACGGGAACTCTTGATGGTACAAAAACTCATAAACTAGTGATCGAAGGTCTATTTGGTCCCACACTGAGAGTTACAACCACCAAGGACCTTATAGAGAAAAACCTACTGTCCACATTAGAAATCGATTGTCTTCTATTGACCTATCCCGAACAGGATTGCAAACTGATGAAGGGAATGGAGTACAAAGACGAGATCGATTGGTTGGTCACTGATCCTAGACGAAACGCTTTGATCACAAAGGTAGCATCATCCGTAAAAGGAAATACGCTCGTATTGTTTCAATTCGTGGAAAAGCATGGTAAACCTCTGTACGAAATGATCAAGAAAAGCACAGACAGAACCGTGTTCTATGTCAGCGGAGAAACAGAGGCAGAGATACGAGAAGAGATTAGAACTATCACAGAGAAAGAGGACAATGCGATCATAGTAGCATCTTTCGGTACATTCAGTACGGGCATCAATATACGAAGCCTAAAGAACATCATATTTGCATCTCCAAGTAAGAGCAGAATTCGTGTACTTCAAAGTATTGGTAGACAACTAAGAAAGTCAGATCGCAAGGACAAAGCAAGACTTTATGACTTCGCAGATGATCTACACTGGAAGAGTAGCAAGAACCACACGCTGAAACACTTCATTGAAAGAGTGCGTATATACTCAGAGGAACAGTTTCCTTATCGCATGGTAAAACTCCCCATAAAGGATTCAAGATGAAACCACTAGGTCATATGATGATAAAACTGACAACAGGTGAATTGGTAGTAGCCAGTGTTACCGTGTTGACAAACGACTATCTACTTGAAAATCCGATGGCAGTGATGTTCATTCCTCAAACTAATAAAAAGGGAGAGATCATCAATACGAACATCCTATTCAATCAGTGGATAGAGTTCTCAGTTGATACTCATCTAAAAATACCCAAGAGCAGTGTGATTACCATTGCTACACCAGACAGTCAAATGATTCAGGACTATCTACTATCGGTAAAGAATCAGGAAATCCAATGGATGCAGACTGAATTCAATACTCTGTTTGATAGTCTGGAAGCACAGGAAATACTGCAAAACGATCAGAATCCTAATGACAAAGAAGTCGATATGGAGTATAATGATCCAAATCAACTTCCCTTAGATGAACCTGATGAATCAGAGGATACAGAAGACACTAATTAATAAGTAACTTCTGAAACCGAACACTGCTATTTAGACTCACCTACGCGAGGTACCCTTCAACAAAATTGCCAGATTTTGGCAGAAAGTCGAGATTTCGTGAGTAGTCATTATATTGACAACAAGACATTTCTGAAGGAAATTATTGCCTACAAGAAAACAGTACGGTCTGCAAAATCTAAAAACCTACCCAAGCCAGGTGTCAGTAACTACATCGGACAGTGCTTTCTTGATATTGCAAACAATCTAGCAAAGAAACCAAATTTTGCAAATTACCCATTCAAGGAAGAGATGATCGGAGACGGGATTGAAAACTGCATTCAATATACCGATAACTTCGATCCTAAAAAGTCATCAAATCCATTCGCTTTCTTCACGCAGATTATTTACTACGCATTTATCCGTCGTATACAGAAGGAGAAGAAGCAACTGTATGTGAAAATGCGTTGTTTTGAAGAGAACGACCCAACAGGTAGATTTAGAAATTGGCTGAAGGATTCGTTTGAGGAGACAGAAAACCCGTTCCAAGAAATTCTTGCTCTTGAAGAGAAAAATGCAGCGACTCCGACCCCCAAAGCAACTAAAAAGAAGGGAAAGAAAACAAATACAGAGGCTCTAGATGTCTTCATGGAGGACAAGTCTTGAAGATTGCAATTGTAGCAGATACACACTTTGGGGCTAGGAATGATTCGCCTGTGTTTCTGCACCATTTCTGTAAGTTCTTTGATGATGTCTTTTTCCCGACATTAGATGAACGGGGAATTACTCAGGTTATTCACTTGGGTGATCTTATGGACAGAAGGAAGTTTGTAAATTTTGGAACTTTGAATGCCACCCGAAAGCATTTTGTTGAGCCTCTACTAAACAGAGGCATAGTTCCTTACATCATTTTGGGAAACCATGATGTGTATTTTCGAAACACCAACTCTGTAAACTGTGTTAGGGAATTGTTCGATACAGAGATGAATCTGATCGATGTTCCACGGGTTGTTGATTTTGACGGGTTGCCGATTGCTATGCTGCCTTGGATCAACAAAGAAAACGAGGCAGATTCCCTTAATTTTGTGAATACCTGTAAATCATCTATCTTGATGGGACATCTTGAACTAATGGGTTACGAGGTTTTACGAGGTGTTGAATCCCACGAAGGCATGGATTCGGCCCCATTCAGTCGCTTTGAGGCTGTTTATAGCGGACACTACCACTGTAAGCATACCAAGGGAAATATACATTACCTAGGAACTCCATACCAGATTACTTTTGGTGATCTCTATGAGCCGAAGGGGTTTCATATCCTCGACACTCAAACAAGAGAAATTGAGTATGTAAGAAACCCACTAAGCATGTTCAACTGCATTGAGTATGATGATACTAAAAACGACTATTTTACTGAATTGCCCGAATTTGGTACATACGGCAACACATTTGTTCGTGTGATTGTAAAGAACAAAAACAACCCTCTGATGTTCGACCGATTCATCGATAAACTAAACGAATCTAAGGTTTATGGGGTGAATCTGTTACAGGACAAGGATCTTGGTATTCAGGGAGGCGAAGAAATTGATGCATCCAAAGACACTCTAAGTCTGATCAACCTTGAGATAGACAACCTGAAGATTGAGAATCCTGTAAAACTCAAGCAAATCCTAAGAGATTTGTACAATGAGGCTCTTTTTAGTTGATCTTCTAAATACCCGTATCACCACACATCGGAGGCACGGGTATGACCATTTATGGGTTTGATCAAGGATATTACTTCTACGCTATAAAGACAAGTGATGCTGATTTTACAGTAGGAGAGATCCTAGACCTACAGGACGGAAATGGTAGTCGCGCAAATGCCAATCTGATGTACTGGTACCTAACAGCCATAGAGGATATCGAAGGCTCAAATGTAAAGAAGTACAAGATTTACCCTATACGCAAGAGTGGAGACGATACTGGAAACTATGTGATGTATCCTGGTTTCCGTTTGCGTTCCTCTATGGTTCTTGTTGGATTGGCGAGTGGGGCAGAGGCGCAATTGAGAGGTCCTTACTTAGGAGGAAGGATTCTCACGGAGGCAGAAGCGTTGGGTAATCTCATCGTCACAATAGGAGAATCTGACTACAATCCCACTCGCCATGATTTGTTCACATATCAAGATGACACTAGGGTGTTTGTCAAGACACAGGGAGATCCGGTCAATGCTGACTTCATGAGTGGTACTCCTTTCTCCGCAGAAACTTTGAACTACTCTTGTATACCGATTCTAAACCGACAAGAATTGGCTGTTCCTTATGTCGGAGTTTTTGAGGGAAACAATAGATGCGGTGGTGCTTTGCTTACACCGTGGCATGTGGTGACTGCAAATCACTATCCAATAAACGCAGTTCAAACATCACTTACTTTTTATAATCAAGCAAGTGATACTAGAATAACGAAAGATATTTCTGGATCTTTGGCTGTTTCTTGGTATGACATATATGCAAACCTAGGAATAACTTGGCTAAAGAATAATGCAGGAGCAACTAATTTACAGAAATATCTGTGGACGCATCAGACACTGTCAGCATATTACAGCAAAAATCAAGGAAGCGACATAGCCAATAGATTCATTACGGGATTAGAGGACCTTCGTGTGTTGTTAATGAACTCTGCTGTATCTTTGGCAGTAAAACCTGCCAAGTTGCCTAAGTTTACAGATGACATTTATTCCAAATTGGGTTATGGAATAATAATCGACCAAAATCAAAGAGGGTATCTCACACCTCTCAAAGACAATGTTGCAAATCAATCGGTGAGACCTACAGGCGGTTCTTCTGTTCTTTCAACATATGCATCCGAATCTTCCCTTCCGAATGGAACAATATATGGAGATATATTCAGAAACATAGTTACTGGCGATTCATCATCTCTCGTATTGTCATCTTATGCAGGAGAGACGATATTTTTAGGAACAATCAATAGTGCTAGTAGCAATTTAGAACCTCAGATCACTGTTGTTGACGGTTTACCGACAACAGATGTTCCTTTAGGAAAGTCAAATCCTGCGGGATCTGCCTACGAGAATGGTTGTAAACTTTGGATGTACCTAGGTATTGAAATTCCTGAAACAGTGACATCCGATCAGTTCCCTAATCCGTGGTATCAAAATCAAGATCTAATCGATGACCCTGGATCTTACCCACAGTTTATACTTGATCTGTACAATGAACCATATCTAACAGATTTCCCTGATGTTCTTCGCAATCCATTTGCGATGATTCAAACTTACATCAACAATTGGTCCAGATCACAAGTACAAGGATACCCATCAACTGATGTTGAATTCGATGTGATTGATATCGTTGATGATTGTCCTTGGTTTCCGTGTCCTGATTGGAAATACTACTATCGAACTAGCGTAAATCAATCGGTTGTTGCTGCTGATTTGTTTCAATATGACAGAGCGCCAAGAGAAAGAGCAAATCTAGGCACAAGACGGTCTCCTATCACTACTACAAGAATATTTGATTATTCGACAAATCCTGGTTCTCAAAGATCAGAAAGAGCAATAAGTCCTTACTACGCTCTTGTCAGAATCAATGACGAAGATGCTACTGGATTGTGGAATGGTTGGGGAGTCAAAGAAGTTATAATGTACAGAGGAAATCCTGCAACAGGTACTCGCGCATACGCATGGGAAAGTAATCCTGCTGTGCCTAGTAGATCAAGTCCGTGGCACAACATAATATATGAACACACTATTGGTTTGTATTCATGGGGATTTCGTTCTTTCATGCTTCATTTACCTTATGCTTCTTTGAGCATAGGATCTGCACTCACCTATGAAAATATGGTGAATGAATATAATGCAGGAGAGGAAAATGAGGAGGGTTACTATGGAGAACCTACCGAAAATACAGGTCAAAGTCAAACTATCGGGGTCAATTTAGCAAACTATCCATCAAGATGGAAGGGGTTTTTTGAATCACTTGAGGCTCTTGCTTTAGGACAAATGTATCCTGAAGACAAAGAACCGATTTCAGAACCAACCAGCGTAATGATTTATTTGCCATCTCTTGTTGCACCAAACACGACAGCAAGAACATCATCTCAATCTGATTATGAACGATTGGGCGAAGCAGAATGGCTGAGAAGAATAGATTCTCTTGCTAATCGGTTTATCAATCTGCATAACAAGGTAAAAGATAGATCTAGATTTGCGGTTGCTTTCGATAGCGTATCCAACAGTCATACTCCAAGTACATCAAGTGATGTGTTTGAACTTGGAGACTGGAGATTACTCAATGCTTTGAAACAAGCAGGTGTAAATGTATATGTTACTCCAAGACCAAATGCTAACAGCGAATGGGCTGATTTTGATTTATGGAGCGATGAATACGATTTGTTTGTTGATGCTGCAACAGAGGGTAAATCTATAGATAAGAGTCTGAACAATGTGATGCGTGGCGCGGTAAGAAGATTCCCAATACCTAGCAATCTTGATCCGTATGGAACCCTATCAACTGTAAAAGGTTCACCATTATCGTCAACAGAAAATCAAAGAAATACTCCACACTATGCATTGTTTTCGCTGTACGCTCTTTCTGATCACTACAGAGAAAACAATAGATGGGAAGGTTACAAGTTCATACGGCCAAGTGAAATCATGGTAGATCCTGTGATATTCACTAACGCACCTCTAGTCTCCATAGACTCAAATGGAAAGTATCTCAGAACAGCAGCACAGGCTTTTCATTCAAGAACCGCATACGATGTAGCCAAGATAGAAAATGCATACTGTGAAGGAAGAGGTCAAACCATATCTGGTTATAGTGCAGGTTATTGGTTCCCTACCACAATCACAGAGTGGGATGCAAGCGTCAGAAGAAGTAATATTTCGCAATTTGTAGACATGATAGAAAGTTTCACCGATTCGGCTGGACCGATAAACACTTCAAGTCAAGTCCAATATCCTAATGATACTTTATCTACCAAGATCATTCCTTCCGTACTAAAAGAGCCTTTCCGTGATGACCTGTATACAGTCGAGTATGTTCCCCCTTCTGGCGATGCGAATGGCGACGGCGTCGTTAATGGCGCGGATTATAGTTATTGGTTCAGTAATCAGACAGACATAAACGGAGACGGTTCTATTGATTATGGAGATATATCCGAAATCCTTCAGCAGTTTGGATTAACTCAACAGGAGATACCGACATGCACAGCACCAGTTATTGTCGATGTAGGTTATGATTCAAGTAAGTCTATCAATTATGAAATATTCGGTGCTGTTTTTCAGGTAACAATACCAGATAATCTAGGTATCGAAACATTGGTTCCTATGATTTTTCCAGGAAAAGCAATTGGTTCCTCTAATCCATTTATATCATCTGTAAATCCAGGATCCGTAGTAGGACCTAATACTAGTCAGATGAATTTATTTGCAGAGGAATTATCAACCATACCATCTGGAAGAAGAGTATTGGATCCTCGTTTTTGGGGATTTGCTAGTATGTCTTCTCTCAATAAAGCCGTAGACAATTACTACATGCAAACCGCAGATGGTATTTTTTACAACTCAAATGATAGTGAATGTGCAGATGGAGAACAGTCAGATCCCTCTACAGAAGTTAGATTTTTAGGACCTTGGCAAGATGTTCATAATACTGATACAAATCAATCCTTCAGATCATTTCTACAAGACTGCTCGTCCAGAGGTTTGACATTCGATTACATAAGTGACGATCACGAAACTCACTGGTTGACCTATTTTCTAAACACCAGAGAATACAACACATATAACGGAAATTTGGAGGAGGAATACGAAAATCCAAATTCGCCCTCTTGGAAAATTACTCCTGATGCTCGTAGAGTATCTGCAATAGTTCGCGACTCGAGATTTACAAATTATGTGTTTGAAGGTAAAACATTTGCACAACACCTTGTTGACACATACAAGGAAATTTTAGGATCCACAGACCCCAATATCACATACTTTGACATCATGAGACCTTGGTTGTGTCCTCAAAATCGTGAGGATTTTACCAGAGATTTTACTTTTGCAACAAGAGAGGCTTTCAATTCAACAATTCGTAAGTTGTTTTTTCACTACAGAAAAACATTCAATGCCATCATAACTGAGTTTCCTCTCTATTCTAATGTCAAGTATAGCATGTTTGAATATTTCCCATCAGAATTGCCTGATGGTAGATTTGTCACGGAGTTATCCTCTTCTTTCAGACTGATACCTTGGAGTGCTGATTCAAAATGGATCATGTCTCCGATGGTTTACGGACAAGTCGAACAATATATGGATAGACATGGGATAAGTTTGGCCGCTCAAAGAGGTTCCGTCGAGAGCAGAACTTGGTATCTTGATACGACAAACCCTCAACAGTTTGTAAATATTGACAGAGCAAATAAAGCGTTTCTAATGGAAACGATGCGCGTTAGAGTTTGTGTCAAGAATACCCCCGTTGGTGATGAAGTAGAGTTTGTCCCTTGGTTTACGCCGCCTAAGCAATGGGCAAACAATGTAGGATTTGCAGATGATTTTAGATATTCTAGAGAAACGCTATTCCACATGTGTGTACTTGGGTGCTTGTATCTCACCGTGTGGACAGATAGTACCGCAGAATTGAACACTCTAGATTCTTGGCTAAAACAATGGAAAGAAGTTTCAGGCAATTCTAGATGCCAGCCAGTAACAAGAGGCTTTGTTGATTTTGTGGAGGCATATGAGGACTCCGTTGTCAGCGGAGGACAAATTATGAAGGGGCCAAATCAAGGTCTTTACATTTGGAGAATCACAATACTTTCTCATAATGAAAATGTAGACGGAGCAACAACACTAACCCGTATAGGACAATCTTCAGATTATCCTCAAACTATTTCCATACCTCAAGGAGAGATAGGAACTTGGATTTTGAGTTCCTCTAGTACACCTCCGAGATATAGAGTTGGACAAGCATGAGACTACATACAATTACCAATGGAGGTATACAATGGATATCAAGATCGTGAGACTGTCTAGTGGCGAAGAAATCATCTGCAACTATAAAGAAGAAAATGAAGGACTGATTGTAATCAACGACCCAGGAATTATTATTCCTGTTGGTCAAGGTGAGATTGGTATCATGCCTTGGCTTGCTTATGCAAAGACCAAAGATGGTATTGTTGTAGATAAGCGTTTTGTCGTATTTGTCGTAGAGCCGCAAACTGATTTTGCAAATCAATACAAAACACAGTTTGTGCCTGCAATGTCGGGTCTAGTCACTCCGCCGCAGAAGAAAGTTCTCACGCCATCACTCAAACTAGCCGACTAAAATTGTTGCGTTTGACGAATGAGATCTGTCGTTCGAACTTACTTTCAAGTAGTTCCTTCGGCTTGTGACTGATGACAAACACATTGATAGAGCGGTCGAATCCCTTGAGAATTTCTAGGAATGATTCGACCGCTGTGTCATCTAACGAACCATCTAGGATTTCATCCATGATCAGCAGATTAGTAGACACGGAGTTCTTCATCGATGCGATATTTCTCCATCCAAACAACAGCGCAAGATCAATTTTCTTCTTCTCTCCCTCGCTAAAAGATGTGTAAGTAAAGATATCACGGTGTCTAGACTTTATGGTTTCGTTGAATTCTTCGTCTAGAGTAAAATTCACAAACAAACTCATCTGTGACAGGTATCGATTGATGGTTCTGTTGATGATGGGGATGTAGTGCTTGATGATTCTTCCCTTGATACCGCTGTCTTTTAGAAGATTGGCAGCAATACCATAGTAGTGCTGATCATCAACCATCACTTCACGCTCCCTTGCCATCTCGTCATTGTCTTGTTTTAGTTTCTCTGTTTCGGCTTCCTCTTTGGCATGAGATTCCTGTCTCTGTTTGGAAAGTTCGGACAGAACTTTTTCGTTCTTGTCGATAGACTTACGGATACCTTTTATCGATGCATCCTTTTCTACGGCGGATGTTTCTAGCGAACGAATAGATTTCAAAACATCCGTTATTTCATTCATGCGAGTCTGTGCCATCTGAACAGATTCTTGTATCTCTTCAACTGCGGTGTTTACTTCTTCTAGTTTTGACCTCTTGGTAGAGGTAACCTGATCCTTGAACAAAGAATCGATCTTCTGAGAGCAGGTTGGACACTTATCATTGTTTTCGTAGAACTCTATATCAGATCCTATGGATTTGATTTTACCTTTCAACTGTCGAGTAATTGTGTCCATGTCAATGATGCTTTTAGAGACATTATCTTTGTCGGTAATTTGCTCTAAAAGAGCATCGATCTTCAGTCTAATTTCTTCGACTTGCGTAGACAGAATTTCAATATTGCTGTTTTCTTCTTTGATTTGCTCTATGATTTCATTTTCTCTTTGTTTTGTATCCTTTGACTTGCTCTGAAGATACTTTTCGTGGAGAGCAATCTTTTGTTTGATGATGGCAAGTTGACCCTCTATGTCAGACAGGTCTTCCTTATTGGAGGCAACCTTAGCCTTCAGTAGGGTGTTCATTGTGCTGAAAATATTGATGTCTAGGATAGCCTCTACGACCGATCTACGATCCGCTGCACTGAGACGCATGAAAGGTACATAGTTGGCGGATCCAAGTATGACCACCTGACAAAATGCTTTGTAGGACATACGAAGTACAGTCTCTTCAAAGAGTTTTTGATAGTCCTTGTTTTTTGCCTCTTGGTCAATCAGTACACCATTTTTGAAAACTTCAAATAGGCGAGGAGCAAGTCCCCGTCTAACCTTATAGGTGTCGTTTGCTATCTTGAAGTCTATTTCTACAAGACAGTCCTTTTCGTTTACGGTATTGACCAGTTGAGGAATATTGATGTTTCGGTAAGGTTTACCAAAAAGAACGAAGCAGATTGCATCCAACATTGTGGACTTACCTGCTCCGTTTTCGCCCGATATGAGCGTTGTGTTAGCCTTGGTGAACTGAATCTCTGTCCAATACTGTCCTGTGCTTAGAAAATTCTTCCATCGGACTTTATCAAAAACGATCATGTTTTAGACCTCAATTTGAAATTTTTTGGATCGGATTCAGCCCTGTGTTGATCACTTATTCCAAGGCAGTTTGGTCGAGACCCACTTCCACAGCGGAGCGCCAATAAGCGCACCTGCTACGAACATGAGAACGGACCACCACATGGTTCCAAGAATGTGTTCCATAGGGTGTTCTCCTTTCAAAGGTATTTAGGTCATAAATAGACAGTACTAGCCAAGGAACAGCCAAATGTATTCAACTCTTTCAGATCTGAGACAAACTCTAGAGGAAAAACTCCTTATCGTAGGAAATAATAAAAAGTACGGTCAGGTTGTCTTTCTTGCGGGTGGAGCCGGTAGCGGAAAAGGATTCGCAATTTCAAATTTGATCGGAATGGGAAATCCTCCAAAGATATTCGATCCTGATGCCATGAAGACAGCATTCATTAGGTGGAATACTCAAGCGTTGAAGCATCCAGAAATTGCTGCAATTTGTAATCCTGATGGCAAACCAACAGAAGACAAACCGTGCATGAAAGACCCAAAAGTCACAGAAAAACTGCACGGTCTACTCGCAAGTCTAGGATGGGATGACAAGAGTATCAATCAATTTCTCATGACCAAGAGATCTCCTGATCTGTTGCCCAATATCGTATTTGACAGAACTTTCAGAAACATGGATGGTGTCAATTATCTTCTTCCTATGTTGAAACAAGCAGGATACAAACCAGAGAATATTCACATCATTTGGGTTCTTACTGATTATCGAATTGCTGCCAAACAAAACTTGTCAAGAGATAGAACTGTACCTCCTGAAATTCTATTCAATACACACGATGGTGCTGCTAAAACCATGCTAGGAATAGCAACACAAAAATATCCTGTGAAAGAATACATCAACGGAGAGGTTTGGACTATTGTAGGACGAGCAAATAAAGTAGTAAGCGATAAGGGTGGATCTTATATTATCAAGCCAGATTCATCATCTGGTTCTTTGAAGTTTATCAAAGTAAAGTCTGCCGGTAAAGATTTCGAATCGCCTACTGCTGTTTGGAACAAAATAGGATGTCACATCTGCACTAATACACCGCTTTCTGATGAGGATATTTGTAGAGACAAACCTCCTCAGTGCAACTGAATGGAATTGTAAACATGAATGAAATATACAACATGACCCAATGCTCTTTGTGGATTGCTTTTGTTCTTTACCTATTATTTGAGACAAGTGCTGTCTATGAATACACCCGTTTCCTTCCTAACTTTCTAACAAAGCGGAAGGAATACGAAAAGTTTGCAATGATTTCTTATGGCGAATTTATGCGTACTTCGTATGACTCGTTTGTTATGCGGATGTTGACCTGTCCTATTTGTATTGGTGTATGGCTGTCTGCGGCATGCGCTGTATTTGTACAACAACCTATATTGATTCCTTCAATATACCTATGCAGTCAATTGGTTTATCGCGGATTCAAAGCAGTAACTAATTGGTTAGAAAGGTTTGATAATGAGTGACAGCACCGATGTGATCGTTCAATCACCTGAAGAACTCTACAGAATTCTCATAATCCACGGAAGAAAACTCGACGCAGATCAGTTTGGAGTGCTTGCCTTTTTCTATTCAGGGATGAAAGAGTTTGTTAACCCAAACACATGCTCTTGCAAGAAGGGTGAAAAGAAAAAGAAGTCTCTTCATACGCTATATCGAAGTCTTCCAACCACCATGACCGCAGAACAAAAGAAAAAGGTTTACGATTTGTTTGGCGGAAGTGTAGTCTTGATGATGGAGGGAGAGCCATTTGGCAGACTGGAGTAACCGATGGATTCCATATCTCGCAGGTTCGTATCTCATGTCAAGAAGCATCTTATTGAGTACGGATTCAAACTCGTCCTTGGACGGAGTTCTCAACTAAACTGCGGGATGGGAAGGTGTCGAGGGTACTTTGACGAAGAGGGGAAAGAGATACGAGTAGCAACCAAGTCAAATGATTGGGTTGCAGTTCTAGTTCATGAATATTGTCATTTTCTACAATGGCTTGATTTCTCTCAAACGACCGCAAACGCAAATAACAACGCTAATTGGATTGTCTGCGATTGGCTTGAGGGTAAGGAATATTCCCAACGAACTCTTACTAGAGCGTTTGCCAGAGTTAGATGGTGTGAGCGGGATTGCGAGAGAAGATCAGTGGCACTGATAGGACAATTTGGTCTGAAAATAGACCCTGTTCTGTATACTCAAAAGGCAAACCTATATCTGTATTACTGGCATATGGTTGAACGGAGAAGAAAGTGGAATTGGTCTAAAAAGGACCCATTTAGTAGCATCAAGATCATGAAAGTGATGCCTTCCTCCTTCAGATTCAAATCCGATCAAATCATCCCCAAACACATAGAGAAGATCTTGGAACAATTCTAATCCTAAATAGTGGATAGACCCTTTTACTTTGGAGACCGCATGGTAACTCAGACTTATAAATTCCCAACAAAAACTCTCGCTAACTTCGCTGCATCGGAAATGAAAAAGGCTGGCCTTTTTATCATTAGCGAATCTAATCTTTATGTCGAAGTAAGAGGACTTCTGAGTGACCGCGCTGTGTCTATTTTTATCAAAGAAAATCGTGGTATATTGGTAAATACAACAACCGAAGACAATTCGGATTTGAATGAAGTTCTTGATCTACCCTTGACTGAATCTAAAATGTTCCCGCGCTTCAAGAAAGGTAAGAAGTTGAACGAGCAGGGACATCAAGTTACAGAAACTCTAAACAAGGCTCTCGATAAGATTGAGGGCTACATGATGGACGGCCTATCCAAACGAGAGGCATACCGCATGTGGTCAAAGACTTCTGGTCTTGCTCAGGAATTCAAACAACAGATTGGTCACAAAATTGGTCTTGATGAAGTTGCACCTCCTGCCAAAAAGGAAGCAAAACCCGCTGAGAAATCAGGAAAAGGTGGAGTAGAGGGTGTTGCAATGAAAGTTTTGAAGTCAAAAGTCGAAAGTGACCCCAAGAAATTTCCCAAATTAGCCGCAGCACTAGGTGTAGGAAAGAAAGATGCCAAGAAAGAGTCTGTTCGGGAATCAAAAGAAATTCTCACAGAGGCCGGTATCAAAGACATGGTACTAAAGGCATTATCCACACCCGAAATAAGTCAAAAGTTCAAGAGAGTGGTTGCTCTAAAGAATGATCCTAAATTCACAGATGAAGCAAAGAAACTAGCGACAATTATAACCTATCAATTGTCAAAACTATCATATCTTTCAATAGGACTCGCTGTATTCCTCGACAAGATGAAAGCAGATAAAATTGTTCTTGAACTGATCAAGAAAGTTGCCTCAAGTGATGCCGGTATTTCGGCTACCAATCACCTAACACAAGCAGTTTCTTCACTCGTCATGGGATATAACCCTGCTGAAGAGACAATAATGGAATCTGCTAAATGGGAAAAGGCTTCGTTTTCTGGTCTGAATGCAGGATCAGGTGTAAGTATGGGATGGAAAACCAAAGTAGGAAATTTTTACTACTTCATGATAAAGACAGGAGATAAGTTCTTGGTCTACGCAGGAGATCCTTCGGGAAAGGGTGTACCTGCAAATGCACAGAACCCAATTTCAAGTTTCAAATCAGTAGAGGATGCATCAAAAGGTATCGGAAAAATTGCCACAGCATCCAAGAAGCGTATCAAAGAAAACTCTTCACTTGATGAAGCAAAATTCTTCCGTATGCAAGATTGGGCGAGAATGAGCAGAGAGCATAAGAGTCCGACTCCTGTCCGTATCATCACTAAAGATCGTAAAGTTATCGATGGTAGACTCAAGAAGTTTTCGTACTACGATGGTGGTATTGCATACAAGGGATACCACATTATTTTGCACCCACCAAAGCAAGGCATGAAGGACATAGTGGTGGATGATGTTGATGTTATGAATATCTACTTCGGAGACGATGCTATCAGACAGCGGGTTCTCGATAAGACAGTCAAGACACAAAAGTCGAAACTTCCTGAACCCCCTAAAGCCGAATCGGTCGAGGTAGACGAGGTCGCTCCGCCTTCTGGTGTTGGCCGTAAGATTGCCAAGAAGCAAAGTTCAAAACTAGCCTTCAGTAAGACCTATGGTCCTGAGAAGGGCAAGCAGATTCGTTACGCCACCGCATGGAAAGCGTATAATAAAGGCAAATGATCTCTTGACTCTCTGCTGAACAGTCAATATACTAGACCAAATCAAAGACCCTTAGCCAAGGGAGGGTCTTATTCTTTCACCTTTTTGGAGGATCCAAAGTATGAAGTATATCGTTACCTATTTCGCCGCTGCTCTTCTTTCTCTCGGTGTCGTAACACATGACACTCAAGCACAGGAAACGGCTTCGAAGACTGACAGTTCGTTTCACCTCGACTTCACCGAACAAGTTTCCGTGTGGTCATTCGATAGCACTATTGTGGAAGCAAATACCACACTCGCATGGGAAGCCACCAATTGGCTCACGCTTGACGCTCAACTCCCTATCTACAACAACGAAGCAGAAACAGGAGTTGGAGATATTTCTATTGCTGCTACCATCGGCATCCTTGATGGTAAGTGCGAATTCCTTGGTGCAAATAAAGCACATCTTGATCTCGTAGGTGCAGTTTCAATTCCACTTGACGGTGCATTTTCTTCGGATAACGCAGTGTTCACTATTGGTGCAGACACTGGTCTTTCGTGGGGGGCATGGTCTCTTGGAATCGATGGATCCTATTCGTTTGTTGATGGTGCTACCTATGTACCACAACTTGGCGGATTCGTCAATAGTAATTGGGGAAATGCATCTGCAACTCTCGCATATGCATGGAATGCATTCTCCGTTGGAGCAAAGTTGAATGAAACTTGGTCTACCGACGATGGTGATATCCTCACGGTTGGACCTACCCTCAGTTGGAAGATTGCCAACAATATTGAACTCAACGGGGAAGTTGGATTCACCGTTCAAGATCAGGGTCTCAACTACGGCAGTAGTGATTTCTATGTCGCTGGTGGCCTAGGAATCTCGTTCTAAATTACCCCACACCTTGGCAAGTCACAGAGGGAGGAGGGCTTCGGCTCTCCTCCTTTATTTTGTCCCTAAATACCAACCGTATGAGAACTCTCCAACAATACCTACAGATTCTTGAGGCAGATCTAGCATTCAAAGGCAAGGCTATGAAAAGCCACCTCGACTCTGCTATCGAAAAGATCAAAAAGAAATACGGTAAATCTGATGTGACTTACAAACAAGCCATGAGTGTTGTTGGATCTACCCTCGCTGCCAGACTTGCTGCCCGTGGCAAAATCAAGAGGACAGATGGCGAGAAAAAGAAGGGCGATTTAGGAAAACAATAGCATGGCAAATACACGAAATTCATATGAGGTTTTTGATTTCAGACCAAAGTACAACGATAGAGTTGGTATCTACGGTTCTCTTCCGTTTTCTCCTCTAGGAACTGCTGCTGCCGCAGTCATCCTAGAGAAAAAGCCATTCCTCATGAAAACTCTTTCTGCATATGTCGCAGGAGATGGTGTTGGTTTGTCTTTCGCTCCAAGTTCCACCGCTATGTCTCAATATGTTTTCCAAAACTTTCTTGGAAACACTGGCGGAACATCTTCTCCTAATTCAGGAGATTTGCTTGCGGGATATGGACTAATTGATATTAGCCAAAGTAATGAATACCTAGATTTGGTTGGTTCTTTGTCAAGAGGAACGGGAACCGGTACAAACTATAACACGGCAGTGACCTATGTTAATGAAATCCTGTCTAGATTGAATAGTGACTTCCCTAATATGCTTTGGGCAGTAAAAGGAGTACCGTTCAATCACTACTTTTTGATTCCTTCTCCCTTGACAGGAACTGAGTCTCCGTTTGGTACAGGAAATTATTTCCATCCTGAACATCCAACAGGAAGTAGCAGGAATGTTTACGATTGGCAAAATGCTCCATCTGCAATAAGCGAATTCTACAGAAACAGAGCGAAGACACCTCTTTCAGATATTGTCGGAATGAAATGGATCTGTCCATCTGGTTCATTGTACTTCGACAATGATCTGCCTTTCTTCAAGAAGACATTTGACCCTGATACGATGTATCAGGCAAATCGCGAGTGTTTCTCTGCGGCAAAAAACCATGTAGAGACTAGTGGCAGAGAACTCAGAATTCTTCCGTTCTTTTCCCCTGTTTACAAAGCAAGACTGAATAGGTGCTACGACCCAAATGGAAGCATGACTTCAGGTACAACCTCTAGTGCGACACCAACGCAAGTATCGAGAGAAATGTTTTTGTACAACTTTGTACAGCCAATGAAAGATCTTGGCCTTGACGGTGCGATTATGTGGAACAACCTTACAAGTTTAGTTGCCACTACCAAAGGCAATACGGGACAAATTTCTAATAGATCAACCGAACAGATTACCCTTGCTAGAAACTACTTCTCAAATCGTTTGTTCTCTGGTGCAACTTCGGTAAACTGGTCATCGTCTATTGTTCGTGAGAGTATAATTTTAGACGCGGCTACTCCAATAAACAACTCGTTTGAGGATGTATCTTACGGAATACAACTAAAAGCAGGTGAATCCTGTTGTCCAGGACCAACAGGACCAAATTGTCTTACTTGTAAGTGTACCGCAGATGGTGGGTCCAATCCTACTCCTGACCCCGCATCGCTTCCTTGGTGTTTTGAACAAGGAAAATCTGAATGTTGTACCCTTGCGGAATATTGTGCATACAAGCGAGTAGATTGTAGTGGTGTAACCTGCGGTTTTTCTTCTGATGGTTTCTGTAGATGGTCTGGAGGTAACCTTTTTACAGATGGAGATCCAAACCAAATATCTTGTCCTCCTGGGTTTGAACCAGGACCTCCTTGCGATCCTTGTATCGGCGGCGAAATAATTGATTGTAATGCATTTCCGGATAAGTGCGCGTGTTGCTGTGTTGTACCACTAGATGTATCTACTGAAACGGGAGCATTTACTAATCTAAGATTTGCCGACGAACTTTATGGAGCATCTACACTTTCAGTAAATGAATCTGAAAATTGGAGAAGCACCTATATGCTGCCTTCTGGTGGAGCATACGGATATCAGGCTCTTGAACGAAACAAGAGGTATTACTTTCTTGTGCCTAGTATCGTTTCTGGATTGGATCCACTTGTAACAGGACAATACGGTGAATTGAACACTACCGCAGGATTGACCTGATTAGGTTTGAGTGATCGTAGAAACTACGGTGAACTGACCTAGGACTCTTTTGTCTAGGGATACGGATCCATCCGCAGGTGTCTCTGTTTGAACGCTGAATGGAACACCATGATCGTGGAGGTGTTTGCAGAACATCCCTTTTTGTTTGGGTTTTCTTTCTCCTTGGTCCCACATAACAAGACCATTACGAGGACCACCGTCTAGTATTTCAACAACCCTAGACTTCGGAGCGTTTCCCCAAAAGTAAGCGTATGCAAACGAACGCTTGGGATCCTCTTGTAAACTGAAATGTCCCTTCAAAGACAGAGACACTAAAGTTTCAGTCGCATCATTCATGGCTTTAGAAGACTGTCCTGATGGGGTGGGGAAGTTTCTATCGTTATTTACTCCCTGCCAGTCCATATGATCACCCGATATGAATGCAGAAGGACACACGACAGGAACGAACGAGAGGTTTTTGTAACCCTCCTCTGCTAACTTCATGCAGGCATTCCAACCCGCAGGTTCGTCTCCTTGCCATCCTGCCGTGATCAGATACTCAGGCTTGTAGGATTTCCATAGGTAAATCGGTAACCCATTATCCTGACCAATTTCTACTCTCTTGTGTGTTTTGTTTAGAAAATTAGAAAAGCGATCTACAAACATCTCGTAGATTCGCTTGTCCTCTATGAGAAAGGATTCAAACCCTTTCATGCAAGTCCCCTCTTTTTCTTTTTAGCCAGAGTTAACTTTGCTTTGTTTGCGGGTAGTGCGAGTGTTCGTTCTGCTTCTGCATAGGCTCTCATGATGAATGCGGTTCTATCTCCAAAATCATCCTCTCCTGATAGAACCTTGTACGCCATGTCAAGCCCTTGTCCTGAGTTTTCACTTTTCAGCAGTTGGTTTGCAATCTTGTTCAGTCTCATGGCAAGATCTCTTCTTGCACCTGACATATTCATTGAATATGCACCCCTAATCACAATCATGGGATCGTTTGGGTTCGTGATATCGATGTAGTTCAAAGCAATAGCCCCTGAGATTGGGGCTATCGTTGTTGCTACTTTTTCGGTGATGAGTTGCTTGTAATCCTCAATGTTTCTCATAGGGAGATCTCCAATCTAATATTTAGGATTTTCGCTTCCAACCCTCTTTTGACAGATCATCCCAAAATTTTCTAGCATTTTCAACCGTGAGAACAACAGGATAATTATGAAAATTGATGCCACAGACGGTGAGCGAAGAGGTAATTTCGTCTATCCCTTGCTGTTTTTCCCATTCCAATGACAGGTACTTATTGCTTGACGAAGTTGACAGTAGGCTGAACCGTAGGTTGGTTTTCCCATCAGGACTCTCCACTAGCCAAGTAAGTGTCTTAGTCATTCGCTCACCGTCCTATTGGTGTGTCAGTCAGAAACTACATCCAAGTAATCGTGAACACTGAGTGCATGAGCGGCTTCCTCCCACTCATCATCATCATCTTCGTCTTCCTCTAAGCCATCATCATCGGCCCAAGGATCTTCCTCATCCTCCCAATCCTCATCATCATCATTCTCCACTGCATTGGGATCTTCATCATCCCAATCATCAGTGTCCTCATCATCATCCTCAAACTCATCGTCATCGATGTCGAGGATCAAGGTTTCGTCCAATTCTTCGATCTCAATTTCGTTAGCCATGTTCCATACTCCTTTTGAAGAGGTTCCTTCGGACAGTATATTGGCCGCTATCAAGCGACCAGTTCAAGTTCATTTTCGAGAATCTGACTCTTGATAAGGTTTGCGAGATGTTCGGAGTAATTCTCACTTCCGACACTGTATTCTGATTGAAGCGCAGCGCATTCATCATTGAGTTGATCAATCTTGGCTTGCTCTTCAGATGAGATCACTCGCTCAAGATTTGCAGCATTCACAAAGATCACATCCAAGTTTCGGCCACGCTCATCTTTACGGTCAGTGGTGGACAGACCAACCGCGAAGCCCCAACGATTGGATCCTGACCAGAACAACTTACCTTGTGTACCCAAAGGGAACTTGCGTCCGCGCACGATCTTCCATGTTGAACCGCGATCAAGCGATCCGATGAACTTTTCGATTCGCTGATCATACTTTTTGCGGAGTTCAAGAACCTTCCGTTGACTCCATTCTTGGGTAAGAGCAGGAGCAGAAACTTCTCGTACCCAAGTGTTGTATGTTTCGACCGCTTCTGTGGTCGCATCCACTTCCCAAAGCGTAAAGTTTTGATCACCTACCGATGGAGTCGAAGCAGTGAAGGTTTTTGCTTCATTCGTTTCGGCATCCCACACGGTCACCTCTTGAGCAGCGTACCACCTGCTGTAATCACTGAAACGAGCCTCTCGCCACTCAGCGGTAACTTTGAGTACGCAACCTGCATACTTCTCGCGAAGAGCAATTTCACGATTGCGTTGCTCAAGCGACTGGTAAGAAGGAGTGTTGAAGAAGGTTTGAGCGTTGGTGAGAGTGAAGGTTGGCTTGTTCATGAGTGGGTCTCTTTCTGTCGGAGGGGTTTCCTTCGACACACAGAGAATACTAAACCCATACAGAAAAGCAAGAGGGTAGGGAGGTTTTTTGGAAAAATATCCAATTTCGTAACCTCCCTACCCACAAAGACTTAGGGTTGTGCTTCTAGTGCTGCCTTAGCATTATCGATCTTTGTTTGTAGTTCGATTATCTTTGCGCCAATCATTTTGCAACAGATCTTTACATTCGGATCTTTTTGCCAAATTGGAGCATTGCTGAGAATGTCAACAAGAAACCCCAACGCTGTGTCGGGAGTTAGGTCTGGATTTGTTGCGCCTGTCGTTGGTTTGATTTCGTCCACGGGAACCTCCTTGATTTCATTTTTATCTAGGGGTTTACTGACTGACTCTAAAAGTCGATTGTGAATTTCCATGTATCCAGATTCAATACCGACAATATAAGCATCGAATCCAAACCCAAACACATTGTACAGAACATCTCTATAGGATCCTCTATTGACTATATCCCCTTGGTGGATCCTAGAACAAACAGCATAAAACGCCATCATCTGATCATCTTTCGAAAGACTACTCCAGTAAGAATTGCAGTCTTTTTCGTATTGAGATGCTGCTTTTTGTTGATGTGTTGCCATCTCGTTGATCAATTTGAAAAATTCTTCATTCGCCATGATTATTCATCATCTCCAAAAACATTTTTGTACATCAACTTTGCCGTAATTGCTACGAAACTAACAGCAGTTGCGATTGCGATTATCTGATTTGAGTCCATGTGTTTCTCCTCTAAAACGATTATGTAGAGGAAGCAATGTTAAGGAATTATTGATTGTTTGTTAGTTCACTTGTTTTTCAAATTATTCAATTCATCGATCAACTCCGAAAGAATTTCAAAAATCTTCTCCAGCATGGATGAGATAACCCACACGCTAAGGAAGACATAGAACATGAAAAAGATAAGAAACCATTCCATGATGTCACTTTCCATTGGTGTTTTCCTTTTTCTTTAGCATTTCGTTTGCATTGTCGCCCCAAACTTGAATCGTGTACACTAAGTCACTAAACCTGATGGTATCTTTTGGGCGAGTCGAAAGTGTATTGACATCGTTAGCAACACCACAAACGAATTCCATTGCATCGTCCCGCTCACGGATCAGTTCCGCACACTTTGCAACGAGCGATTCAATATGGTCGATGAGTTCTTGCTTTGTGGGTTTCTTACTCATTTGTCATCTCCATAGTGCTTGCGAAGCACTTCGTAAAGTTCACGGGTTTCCTCTGCACCAATCGTTCCGACATATCCAACACCGTCAGACACACCAATTTCTCCATTACTCCACAATGCAATGTTCTGATCTTCCCAAAGGATTTTTGGACTGTTCATGACTCCTCCCTAAAGCAGTCCTTCACTATCCAAACCAATTTATCGGTTGTGGTTCGGTCAATATACCATTTGAGTTCGTTGTGAAAATAAAGCCAAATCTTACGAGAAGATTTGATCGGAAAAGAAACTCTCACTCCGTGTTGAAGTTGATACCAATTATGCCCATCAAATGTGTAATCGATATAGGGTATAGAGGCAGCACCACAATCAAATTCAATACAGATTTCATCTTCATCTGTATTGCTGATCACATTAGGCACATAAAATGTGATCTTTCTTGCCAAACCATCAACAGAGATCAATCTGTGTGCCTTTTTGGGCTTTACATCGATGCCCATTCTCCCATAAGGACCATTTGGATGAAACACATGAGGTACTCTGTCTAGTTCTTTGTTAATCATTACTTGGCCTCGCAGTCTTTACAACGGCAACGCGGAAATGAACTGCTATCAAGCGAACCCTTCTGACCACAGACCTCACAGATGCGACCAGACATAAACTCTGCAAATGAGATCATGCCATTGATTTGATCAATGTACTTGTTTACCTTTTCCATATCATGACATTCAAGGTCAGAAGTGTACAGGAAATCGTTGTAGAAACGGAGAGTTCCATACTTCTCTTTCACCTGAGCAGCAACCACCGCAAACTTCAGATTCGGCCACAATCGATTCACATATTCGGTCTGATTATGAATCGCCTTACACAGAGCGTCGATGAGATCGAACCAACCATCACCACACTCAAATCCGAATGCCATACAAGTTTGTTTGCAGTCACCGTTGTAGTCGCGGAAAATGTCGGGATAGCGAGAGACGAGAATTTTCTCTTTTTCTACATTCATCGGATGTACTCCTATGGATACCGCTTATTGTAGTCTAGATTCGACTAGATTGCAACGATAAATATGGGATACTCGTAACATTTTGGAATAAAAGAGATAACGCCAATGAAAAGTTTCAAAAATCATTTACTCCTAGAGAATCTACAATATTTCGATTGGAGAAATGGTTCGTCTGGCGTATGTGAAATATTGACCAATCCTAAACCTCCCTGTAGGATAAATGATCCAAGTGAAGCAATATCAAATTCAAGTGAATTGCGAGATATCATCTACTATGCGGGGGAAGAGAAGATTGTCAAGCCAGAACTGCATGTGTTTTTTAATAATCTCCATGAATGGATTAGTGGAATGCAACGGGCTAGTAGAGACAAACATGAAAAGTTGGCAAACGATATATCCTACATGGTAAAATCATGTGGGTCGAAGCGAAAGGGATGGAACCGATTCAGAGGAAAAGTATATCGTGGAGTAATGATAGACACACGAACCGCATCTGACATAAAAATAGACACCAAAAAGAATAGCAGTATAGATTTTGGATACTACGGCAATATTCCGCATTACGAGGGCAGTTTTCGGTATCAATCAAATCTTCCTGCACAATCTTGGTCAAACGAAAAAACTTCGGCCTTTTCGTTTATTTTCTCTAAAAAGAAGAACATTCCTGATGAGTTTGCTCTTCGTGTGGTGATGGAATATGATATTTCGCCTGATGAGTCATTGACTCTCAAATATCTTGGAAACAGAGCGGAAAGAGAGATCATTAGGCTCTCAAATGCTCCAATAAATGTCAAGATCTATGTCCCATATTCCCCCAATCCTAATCACCTGACACCATCAAGCCCTAATTTTCAATATGCAAACAACTATAGCATTGTGAAAAGACTAACCGAAAAACGATCATGACCCCATTCAAAATTCACCTCTTCTTTGAACAAACCAAGGTCTACACAGAGCGAGGATTGTCCAACTATCTCAGAACAGCAGAGAGAATTCTAAAAGATGCTAGGTCGAGAAGTGGTGATTTTGAGCGAATGCAAGACACTCATATCTCTGCGGTTCTATCGCAACTTGTCTCTCATATCAGCCGTATAGTAAACACCATCCCCAAGAACACCGATCCAAAAACAGTTGCCGTAGCCAAGAAACTGATGAATCTTGGGGCCACGGCAGCAGCGGTCAAGCAAAAATTTGATGAACTTGGTAGAAGTGGTGCCGACATAGCGGCGAAACTATCGTCGGAACTGCAAGGCAAGTACGATATGCGATTTGAAAGTGTAGGATCAGACCCTCAATGATCTGATTGCTCGTTCGGTTCCCAATCGCCGTCCACAATATCCCCTTCGATCAGATCGTCTTCGTCTTCAAAGAGAAAGCGATCAGGAATGAGTTCGTCGCACTGAGGACCGATATCGAAATCGTCAAAGATGTTTTCCATGACCAAACTGTACAAAAGATCCACAAGACTGTCAAGCCTTTTTGTAAATTATGTGGGTATTTGTCTGTTGCATAAATATGTCCCATGAAGACATTTCGACAAATTTTAGAACAGACAAGACAGCCTATCGACTCACGTAATTACCTCTATCAATTCGTAGGAAAATCTGTGTGTGATATTTTGTCATCTCGAATTCCCCCTAGAAAAGCAACCAGTATCCTGATGGACTATCAGGACACCAAAGACCTGTCGTTTCCTAAACTTAGTCAGGGAGTGAAACCAGAAGTCACGCAGTTTTACGACATTCTAAGAACATGGATTGGAGGGATGAAAAACTTTGATAGGGATATTCACGAAAAACTGTCAGGCGAATTGGTTCAGTATTTTCAAAATTGTCCAAGCCGTTCTGGTTGGTCTAGGTACACAGGCAATGTCTACAGAGGACTCAAGGTCCCAATAACAGCGTCGAGTCTAAAGGTTGATGTAAACAATACAGTCAAGATTTACGATCCTGCTTTTGGCAGTATGAATACCTTTGCTATTGGAACCTATACCTATCAATCAAAACTCCCTGCACAGTCATGGTCGAAAGACAAAACCACGGCAGTATCTTTTGCAAAAATGATAACCAATAACCCAAAAGATATCAGCCTGATCCTTGAATATCCAATCACGGCCAAGGATTCCATTAGTCTGAAATACCTAGGAAATCCTCAAGAATTAGAGGTAATACGGATGGGTAATTCCCCTATCAATGTCAAGTGTTATGTCTGGATTGGTAGCGACAACCGTATTACAAATGCGGCAATGAGGAATACGGTTGTGCAAGCAATGGTGGATCGCGGAATCCTTGCCAAGATGCCTGACTGAGGAGAACTCAGGTTTCAATAATTCGATTCTCTATTTCACAGAGAAGAACCTGTACTTCGGTTCCTAATTCAGAGGAATAGAGCCAGATGTCATCCTTCTTCTTTCCTCGTATGGCAGAGATCTCATAGATCCCGCTGAATCCCTCTTCGTCATCATCCCATTGAACCTTGTCGCCAACTTTTGGTTTTTTACTTTTCATTTGTGGATTTTTTAGCGGCGAACCGTTCTTCCGCAATCTTCATGGCCGTATTTTAGTGACTCTTTTCTTGGATTACAAGAGGATAGAACTGCTTTTTATTTATTCCCTTGAGTTCTTCGTGGATTACAGAATCTGATCTTTTTGAAAATCCATGCGATTCCGTCATAGAGTCCAATAACCACACCCGCAGACATTGCAGCGCACAGAAATAGAGAGTGTGTTTGAGGGGATTTAGAAGAGATGTGGAGAGATGAGGTGCATTTGAAAAAACAGGTGCCTCTGCGCCCCCTCTGTGGTGTATGGGGGATTATTGAAATTCCTAGGAGTCTTAGCGGTCGCCCTATCGCGTCAATTTTTTCGCGGAATTTACAAAGGTTTTCAGAATATTAATTTCTAAAAATTCTCAGAGATTTTTCTTGACTTCTCAGATAATCACAGTCCTCCCCATGTGTCATTGCCAGTGGCATCTCGGAAATCATCGAACCCTAATTCACCATAGCCATCACTTGGATGATTCTGTTCATCTCGTTCTTGCTGTTTGCGCTTCATCTCTTCATTGTGCCGTTCAAAATCTTTGGCGATTTCCTGCATGAAATTTGAAATCATGTTTTCGATCATGTTGTTCACATTGTTCTTGGTGGGCTTTCGAAGACGGACAATCCTTGAAGGTTTCCGCTTCAACTTATGTGTACAGAGGGCAGCGAAATTATCAAAGTCCTCTTGGTTGATCTCATTGTCGATGAACAGCACTGCGGCACCCCGTGTGACATCGATCACGCCACAGTGGGGG